>MDSY01007166.1_pt1 | contig 12513 bp, 11 predicted proteins | sample 811131 | NCBI WGS metagenome assembly MDSY01 (sample SAMN05326643, study PRJNA326480) | marine metagenome | isolation source: seawater | place: Atlantic Ocean: South West | collected 2010
CGGGCCTGTGAGCGGCGCGCGGCGGCCGCGGGCTGGCAGGTACCGGCTGAGCCGACCATGCCCCGGCTAAATTCGCAGGTCCTCGGATTTTAAGGACTCGTGTCGTAGGCTGCGCTGTGTTGTCCGCTGGAAGTGCCCCGCCTAAACTTCTCGAGCACCCGCGCAGCGCGGGTGCGCGCCACCCAGCCTCGCCGGGTGCACCCACGCGAGACGCTGTCGGAGCACCCACGCGCCATGCGGTCGCACTGCGCAGCGTACCCGCATGCATGTACTGAGCCGCACCCTAATAACTTTCGCCAGGCTTGTGTGTGAGCGCTCTAGCTATCTTCACGGGAAGCCATGCTGGATAGCTTCCGCAGCATGCCAGACTCGAAGCTCTTCGGAAAGACGTTCAGCCGGACAAAGGATCGCTCGGAGCCGCAGAGCGGCCCATCCAAAAAGACTGCCAGGGCCACAGACACCTCTCCAGCCCCATCGCCGATCACGCAGGGCTCGGCGCACAAGACTCGCAATGTGATCAACAAGTCGCCGGCCGCGGCGGAGGCCGAGTTCTCCTCCATCAATAAGATGTTTGCCGAGATCGACGCATCCGAACTCGACCTGGAGCCCACCAAGAAGGCGAAGCCAAAGGGGGTTGCGAAGAGCCCCGACTCGCAGGAGGAGACGGGCTCGGGCAAGGCGGGCTCGGGCAAGGCCAAGCCGGCCAGGGGCAAGGCCAAGGTGAGCAAGGGCGTGACTAAGAGCAAGGATCCCAAGCGCAAAAGAAGTGCCTAGGTACCAGCAGCCCGCCGTTCTCGCAGGGAGCACCAGAGCGAGAGGATGAGCTGGTGAGAGAGAGGTTGTGGGCTTGGGCAGAGGCGAGAGGGCACGACCACGGACGCCTCAGTCTGAAGTCGCGCGCGTGCCAGCTGCGCGATGTTGTGGCGTCTCGTGCCTGTGTATTATTCTTACTAAGTGCTATGAAGCTTTAAAAGCCAAGCGCTGCTATAGGTGCACCGCGCCGAAAACTCCCGCGCGGCGCGCGCCCCCCGCAAGGCCCGCCCGGGCCCGCCCGCCCCGCCCGGCCTCGCGCCCGGCGTCGCGCCCCAGCGCGCTCCAGCCGGTCCACGGAGTGCCGGGCGAGCACGATGGCCCCACGATACGATATTCACCCGAGACATATTCACCCGAGACATTTCAACGCGATTCGCCCACAACCGGCTCGTTGTGTTTTGAGTATACTTTAGAGAGACGGGCCGCCCGGGTGGCGAGTGGTGGCTGGTGCACACCTGTGCACGCTCCCGCGCTGTCGTCGGGCCTCACGCAGCTGGCCCGTGGTCTGTCCGCGTAGCTGCATCAGCTTGCGAGAGCGTCAAGGCGTGCAGGTGCACCGCCAGGGCGTGCATCACCGACCTGTGCCCGCGATGCGCCGCTAACTCCAGGGCGATGCCGAGGTGGGTCCGGGCGGGCGCCGCCGCCAGGAAGGCCTCGACGGTCGTTAGGTGGCCGTTCTTGGCCGCCTGCGTGAGCCCGGTGCGGCCGTCCGGTATGGAATAATCGACCTCTGCGCCGCTGTCGAGCAGCAGTGCGACCATGGCGGTGTGACCCTCTTGCCCCGCGATGTAGATGGAGGTGGTGCCCTTGCAGTTACGCTGCATCACGTCGGCGCGTGCCTCGAGCAGCAGCGCCGCCGTCGAGAGGTGGCTGGCCTGCGCCGCGCGGGTGAGCGCCGTCCAGCCGTCGATGTACTCAGCGGCCACGTTGGCCCCCGCATCGAGCAGCACGCGCGCTGTCGCCGTGTGGCCGCCGAGGCTGGCGCAGATGAGCGGCGTCCGCCCGTTGCAGTCGGCTGCTTCCACTGGCGCGCCGGCGGCGAGCAGCGCCGCGGCGATCTGCTCCGAGCCTTGCTCGGCGGCGACCGAGAGGGCCGTGCACCCTGAGCGCGAGGCGAGGGACGCGTCCGCTCCGGCCTGCAGCAACGCCTCCACGCACGCGAGCGAGGCTGCGCGCGCCGCGAGCATGAGGGGCGTCACGCCGTGCACCACGCGCTCGTTGACGCGCGCGCGCACGTCGACCCCCGCCGTACGCAGCGCCAGCAACGCCGCCTGCCACCCAGTTGGGCGCGCACGCCTCGGTGCGGGCGCGGTGGGGCGGGGTGCCGGGGGGGGGGATGAAGTGGAGGTGGGGCGGGACGCGCACCTGCACGGCGGGCAGCTGGCCTGCGTTGGCAGCCTCGACGAGGGCGTTCGACTGGCGACACAGAGTAGCCATGTCGTCGTCGAAGAGCTGCGGCGGCGAAGGAGGGGGAGGGAGGTGTGTATCGCGGCGCGAGGGCACAGCACGCACAGCACGCACACACACACACAGCACACACAGCACACACCCACACACAGCGCTCACAGCACGCGCCTGCGCTTGGACCAGCCCAACGTGCAGCCCCTGTGCCACGGCGACGAGGTTGGCCGAGTTCTGGGTGCCGCACTGCGTCACGAGCTCGCGCAGCGTCAGTGGCCACGGGTGCTGCCGTGCCTGGCCGCTGCCAAGGAGGATGGCCATCGCACAGAACGCTTGCATCTCAGAGAGGTGTGCCGCCCGTCCGAGACGCTCCGCCTTCTTGGGCCGGTAGCCCGAGCGCGCGAGCACGCCGCGTACCAGGGCGGTGCTCTCGGCGTCAGGGCACCGGTGCGCGGCGAGCATCAGCATCTCTGCTGCTGTGCTGTGCTGCTCTCTGAGTGCGCACACCCTCGCCGCATGGCGAATCATTCGCGCCGCCTCCTCACCGTCGCTGAGGTGCGCCCACGCACTCTCGGTGGCGAGGTCAGCAAACGCACCCGCCGCCGCACGCAGGCACAGTGCCTGCTGCACCAGAGGCTGCGGCCGCTGGAGAAGCGTGGGCATGCACGCTGGAGGGCTGTGGAATGTGTGGCAGACTCGGTCCATGCGCGCGAGGTCCTGCACCCTCTCGATTTGCTGCAGCACCATTACCACAACCTCGGCGTGCAGGTCGAGGAGACGCATCGGCGCCACGTCCTGTGACAGACGCGACAGACACTCCTGTGCGCCACGTCCTCCGGTGACACCACGAGACTCCTGTGATTGATGGCTGACGCGCGCGGCCATATATACGTATATAAGTTACCAAGACGGCGCTTTTGTGAAATGCACATGGATTAGCGTACGTGTCCAGCCAGAGGCCGCGGCTGTGTGATTTTGAACCACCCTGGCAAGCGGACGAGGTGCTCGACGCCGGCGTGGGACACGGCGCGGCTCCAGATGCATCTGGACACGACAACGGCCGCGCCGCAGCTGCTTGAGAAGGGACAGACGGTTGAAGTGATTGTCGAGGTCGTAGCAGGCAGAGATGGCGGCTGCCTGGTCAGTATGGCCGAAGCCGTGATCCTCTCCGCCGGCGGTTACGCACCGAACCGTGACATCTGTGTCTCCTACCCGTCGTGGCGACCAGACTTGAACGTAGCCCTGGTGAGCGCGCCATGCCACATACCCGCTGGCCAGCGAGACCGCTGCCGCTCGCATGCACTTGAGTGCCGTTCACAGTTCAGACCACACGCCCCGCTGCACACAGCTTGGCGAGAAGGTTGAGGTCCTCAAAGGCGAGAACGATATATGCTCGGAGGGCGAGGACGAGCAGTGGTACCCGGCTACCGTCGCGTCTCCACCAAAGAGTGGTTCCAGCCTTAGGGTGCGCTTGCATGGCGACGACGAGGCAAGCGAGTACGCCTGTGTCAGCTCCAACACCACGACACAAGCCAGCTCTTTAGCGGCACCCCAGGACCGCGCAGTCCGGCTCACGCGTTCGTTAACGCCCGCAGGCCGATCAGTGCCAAGGACTGGCAGTGGCAGCGTAGCTCGGAGCACGGATCGGAGGCTCTAGGTGTGGGCGAGCACGTCTACGTCCTTGCCGGCGCGAAAGGCTGCAGGGAGTGGCGCGAGGCGCAGGTCAGGGAGGAGGCGGTCAAGGAGGAGGCAGTCGAGCAGCCGGCACCCTCCGACGCCGTGTCGAGCGCGCGCCCTCCGTGTTCGGTGGTCGTCGACGGAGTGCGGCCGCACCACCTTAGCACCACCTTAGCACCACCTTGTACCACACTCGGAGCACCACTCGGAGCACCCCGCCTCCTGGCTCTCTCTCCCTTGCTCTCTCTCCCGCCCCTGGGCCCGCTCGCCCCTGCTCGTGTCCCCGACAGCACGACGCGCCCGGTGCTCGCCTTGCCAGGACGAGGCTTGGATCATGGAGCTGCGCCACGGCGACGAAGGGAGATCCTGGCGGCGGCGGCAGGCGGGCTGCGCGTTCGTCGAGTCGGTCAATGAGTGCAACATCCGCCAGCGAGCACAGCGTGCGCCTTGCCTCGGCGCGCTGCCGGGTGGGCAGCCGCCAGAGGAGCCAGAGGAGCCAGAGGAGCCAGAGGAGCCCGCGGAGCTGCAGGCAGGCGACGTGGTGGGAGTGCTGCAGAGAGGCTGCTGGAGCGCGGCCGAGCTGCTCGCCCATCGGCCGCCCCATGCTGCGAGCGAGCGGTATGTCGCCTCAGGTCTGAAGGTCTTCGAGGTGCTGGTGCACAAGGAGCTCGAGCGGCGGCAGGCGGAGGACGGCAGCGAGCAGTGGGCGGGCAACGCCATCGCGGTGTGCGCTGAGCGTGTGCGGCCGTGGGTGGCAGCGCCGCACGCCACGGCGGAGGCGGCAGAGGCGACGGAAGAGGCGGATACGCAGGGGGCGGTGGAGGGCGAGGCGGAGGGCGCCGGCGAGGCGGAAGGCGCTGCGGCAACAGTGGAGGCCGTGCCTGAGGAGGTGGTGGAGGTGCCAGAGGAGGTGGAGGAGGTGCCGGAAGACGAGGAAGAGAAGGAGGACGCGCCCGCGCCTAGCGGCACGGCGCCTCCTCAAGCAAACGGCCCACCCATGCCTGCGCACGCACGCGCAGCGCCAAGGGCTGTGACGCCCGCTCGGGCGCGCAAGGTTCGCTTCGGCAAGCTGTGCGGGCAGATGATGGAGTGCGAAGGCGGCGCCTTTGGCTGCCCGCAGCCCGCCGGCCACACCGTGCGCCGCCCACCACGCCGCACCGCCCGCGCCGCACGCCGCGCCGCACGCCGCGCCGCACGCCAATACAGCACGCCGCGCCGCACGCCAATACCGCACGCCGCGCCGCACGCCAATACCGCACGTGCCACACATGGCGCGCAGCCTCTTAACCGTCACCACGCTTCGCACGCGACGTGCTTAGGGGGACCACACGATGGAAGAGGGCCTGGGCAACTCGCACCGCCGCCATCGGTCTCGGGCGACGACGGCTGCTGCCGCTGCTCCCTCGCCATCTCTGTCGCCATCTCTGTCGCAATCTCTGTCGCAATCTCCCTCGCGACCCACGCCGAAGAGGTCGCCATCTCGACCTAAGCCGACGAGATTGCCAACAGCACATTGCGCCCAGGCCAGGCGAGAGGCCAGCGAGGTCGATGCAGGGGAGAGCGGGCGTGTTACTCCGGTGCGGCGCGAGTCCTCCGGCGTCGTCACCGAAGAGGAGGACACCGAAGAGGAGGAGGAGGCGCTTGATGGGCACGCAGGCCGAGACGGTTGCGGGGACGACGGGAGCGAGGACGAGGACGAGGCGCGTAGCACCAAGCAACGGCCCCTGCCCGCGAAGCAGCCCCGCAGCTTCATGCCTGCTAAGCAGCCCCGCAGTCGGCCCAAGGCCTCAGGCCTCTCGCCAGTGCCGCCACGCCGCTGTGCGCGCCCTGCACGTCGAACCCACGGGATTGCGGTTCGCGTGAACTGACGGGCCTGCCTCGCGCCCCCGGCGTCGCACAGACGAGCTGCAGACGGAAGAAATCTCCGTCGATCACCTCGGCAGCCAGTGGACGGAAGGTACGCTCAGGCAGGTCGAGAGGCTGCTCAGCAAGCGCTTCGACCGGCACCAGTCCGAGCTCATCAAGGTGCTGCTGCGGCGCAAGCGGGGCGAGTTCTCGTTGGACAACGTGGTGGGCAGCTCGGTGACGCACGAGAACCTGCACGCGGTGCAGCACCTCGCGCTCGGCGCGGTGCTCCACGGCGAGGACGGCGTCGTGGGTGCCACCTGCCTCTCCCTGGTCAAGGGCAGGGACCGCCGCGCCTCGGGCTTCTGGTGCGTCGAGGTCCTGCTCTTCGCCGTGCACAAGCAGTTTGAGCGCAACGGCATCGGCAGGCGGCTCAGCGACGCGGGCTGCAACCCAGTGTATCCGAGCCTGCCACCCTATGTGTGAGAGGCTGCAACCCTATGCGCGAGAGGCTGACCTATGTGTGTTGCGATGGCAGGCGGCTCAAGGAGAAGGTCTTCGCCTTCGCGCGCAGCCAGGAGGCCACGCACGTCGTCGTGCTCGACGCCGTCTACGGTCGCTGCGCGGCGGACAGCTGGTGGGGGGGGGCGGGCGGCGCGTGCGTGTGCCCTACGCACGTTATCACCTCGCTCGACCAGCTGGCTGAGCACGACCTGGCGCTGCCCACGGGCTTCCTACAGCCGTGGCCGATGGCGCAGTGCCGGACCGAGAGGCCGGAGACGACGCTGCTCTTCGCCGATCCCGCCGCGCCGCCTTACAACTTGCCGTGCGCTGACCGAGGCGCCATGCGCACGGGAGGCGGCGGCAGGGGAGGCGGCGCGGGAGGCGGCGGTGCGGCCGACGAGGCGCAGAAGCCCAGGCGGGGCGCGCACAGCATGGGCCGCAGCACTGAGGCCCACGAGGCGCGCAAACGGTCGCTGCCATCGAGCGGCACGTCGAGCCCGGGCCCGAGTAAGCGCGCGGCGGGGGCGGGCAGCGCGGCGTCGGGCAGCGCTTCCGCTGCCGCTGGGCCTGGGGGGCGGCAGGGCAGCCGGCGGGCGGAAGAGGTTCGAGAGGAGCTGCAAGCCGTGCGGTACGAGCAGCGGGACGTCGAGATCGCGAGGGAGCGGCTCAAGGCGAAGGCGGTGCGGCTGAGGCTCAAGGAGCAGGAGCTCGCAGCCGAGCTGCAGCAGCTTTAGAGCGCTCTTCCACCTTGGGGGGTTTGGGTTCCGTTTAAACTAAACCATTCCGACTAAAAATTGTTTTATTTTCTGCCCACAAAAAGCGATTTTTTCAACGGGAGATTTATTTTTTGCCTAATTGTAAGACCTCTACTTTACGTGTTTCATGTGACGTGTTTTCTTTCTCGCGTCTCGAAGACATGCTCGAAAGCGTTTCCTTTACTTTTCGCTGCACTTTTGGCGGGGGGTTCCACTTCCTTATATTCCCTACGCTATATATAGTCACCCTATATATGAGGGCGGGGAGACATAAAACCACCGGATTACATATATATGTCACTAGACGCAACCCCTCGTAGCCTTACCACAGAGATGAACAGAGAGGGCGACGCCTGGACCTGGAAAACATCTGAGCCTAGAGCCTAGGGTGTGTTGACCGGGGCTCGCACCTGGTCCTGAATCCTGCTGGCCACAGGTGTCGGATGCGACCCCGTCTTACACAGTGCCGGGTGCGGTCACTGCAGCGTTGGCTGCGGCTGCGGGACGCGGCCATCCCATCACCCACGCGAGGACAGGTGCGGCCTGTCGGCTCTGCTCGAGCACCTCGTCGACCTCGCATGAACTGAGCGTGTCTTGCTGTGTCAGTGCCTCGGCCACGGCGCGCAGCTGCCGCCGGTGCCGCCGGAGCAGCGCGCTGGCGCGGGCATGCGAGGCGTGCAGCGTCTCGAGCACCTCGGCGTCGAGGAGCTGCTGCGAGTGTACCGAGAGCTGACTCTCGTGTGAGACGCCGCCCGGCCCTAAGGTGTGCCCCAGGCCCCAGCGTGAGAGCATCAGGACCTGTAAGGGGCGGTACGGGTATGATGTACGGGGCTGAAGGAGTTGTAAAGGCGGCACGGGGTTGCACGGGGCTGTGTAAGTGGTTGTAAGTGAGAGCGGGGCAGACCGCCAGCCGCCGCGCCTCTCTGAAGTCCATCTCCGCGCCGACGCTCACGCCCTCGCGCCCGGCGAAGAGCTCCTCGGCCGCGCGGCCGCCCATGCAAACGTCGAGCTGCGCGCTGAGGTGCTGCACGTGCACATGGTCACCCTCGCGCGGCCGCATCACAGTGACGCCGCCCGCGCTGCCGCCCTGCATCGAGTGCGGCACGATGGTCACCTTCTGCACAGGGTTGGCGCCCTCGGTGAGCTTCGCCACCAGCGCGTGCCCCGCCTCGTGCACCGCCGTGAGCCACCGGTCGGTGGCGCTCACCACGGCCGTGTGCCGTGCCACGCCGATGAGCATCTTATCTCGCGCCGCCTCGACCGAGGCCAGACCGACCTGCGATGGGCGGCGGCGGCTGGTGAGGGCTAGGGTGAGGGCTATGGGGCGAGACTAGAGCTAGGGCTAGAGGTAGGGCCAGAGTTAGGGCCAGGGTTAGGGTCAGGGGGAGGGTCAGGGCTCAAGAGCGTGGGTCAGGTCCGGCCCACCTGCGAGGCACCGACGGTCGCCGCGCGCAGCGCCGCCTGGTTGAGCATGTTGTCGAGCTCGGCGCCCGTCATCCCTGCGGTGCTGGCGGCCAGCTCGTCGAGGCTCACGTCCTCTGCCAGGGGCAGCTTCTCGGCGAGGCGCGAGAGCAGCCGCCGCCTCCCGCCGATGTCGGGCGGCGGCACGTGGATGATCCGGTCGAATCTCCCTGGCCGACGGAGCGCCGCGTCGAGCGAGCCCACCTGGTTGGTGGCGGCGAGCACCACGAGCCCCGCATTCTGGGCGAAGCCGTCCATCTCGACCAGCAGCGCGTTGAGGGTCTGCGCGTGGACATTTCGCTCGCCGCCTTGCTCTCGGGCCGAGCCCACTGAGTCAATCTCGTCTATGAAGACGATGGCAGGCGCCGCGCGCCGTGCCGCGGCAAACAGGGCACGCACGCGCTGCGCCCCTACGCCCACGTATTTCTCATCGAAGCCTGACGCCGACGCAGAGAAGAAGGGCACGCCGGCCTCGCCCGCGCAGGCTCGCGCGAGCATGGTCTTTCCTGTGCCGGGAACTCCCTCGAGAAGCACGCCACGTGGCATCCGCGCGCCCAGCCGAGTGAACTTTTCGGGGTCGCGCAGGTATGCCACTGCCTCCTGCAACTCCTCGACCACCTCGTCGATGCCGGCCACGTCGTCAAACGTCGTGCTGCAGTTCACAACAGGCTGGTCCAGCGCCGCTCCTGGGTTAGTGCGGTTGCCGAGTCCTCCCAGTAGCTCGCCGAGGCCACCCTTGTGCGAGAGGAGCATCCGCAGCGACATCCAAGCCATGAACGAGTTGAACAAACCACGGACGGCTTCCAGGGCTAGTCGCTCAACGAAGGGCTCGAGAGAGGTGTCGATGGCCGGACGTGTATGAGCGGCCAAGGCGTCGGACACGCGCGCTCTTGAGACGCGCGGTGAGCCAACGCGCGCGGCGAACGCGGTGGCGAGGAGGAGCAGCAGCGTGGAGGTCAGCCGTCCTGCCACCATGCTCCGGCGTGTGATGTGTGATGAGCGAGCCGCAGCCGCATTCTTCGTTCGACGTTTGGTTGGCCGGCTATCCCCCTTGTACTAGCGATGCACGGCCGACAGCGAGTGGGTGGAATGAATGGCGGGAACACGCACGTCGAGTGCTGTGTCAGACGTCACACCGGGCAAGCTACTTTACTCGCGCTCCGCGATACAAACCGTGATCGCCCTGCCCGTGACCGCGCCCGCCCACAGCGACTGCCCGCACCCGGCTTGACGCGGCCGTTCCCCTGGCAGGAGGCAGGACGCAGGTGATCTCAAGACGTTGGCAAGCATGCAGGCACGCCCAGTCACACCGCACGTCGCGGAAAAGCCACTGGCGCCAGGGCGGGGCGGGGCAGAGTATGGGGCACGGGTGCACGGTGTGGAAGCGTACAAGCACGCCGCTCGCGCCCGTGCGCACTTGTTGCAGGGGGGGGAGGGGCAGCGAGATCTTCCTCCCTCTCCTCCCGCCCTGCTCGCCCCACCCGGCCCCGCCCATTGTCTCTGTGACTTGACCGCTCTCGACCCACAAACTGCAGGAGACAGCCGTCGAGGAGGAGCAACAGCTTGAGGGGGAGGAGGCAGCCTCGTGCCAGCTGATCTCCAGACTTGAGGGCGGCAGCGTCTCGGCAAGCGACCTGAAGAAGCTGCGCGAGGCTGGTTACTACACGGTCGAGTCGGTGGCGCAGGCAACGAAAAAGGAGCTCACTGAAGTCAAGGGCATCAGCGAGCAGAAGGTGGCCAAGCTGCAGGAGGCGGCCTTCAAGATGACACAGATGGGCTTCACCACGGCGACCGAGGTGCACCAGTCGCGGCAAGACATCTGCTACCTCACTACAGGCAGCAAGGAGCTCGATGGGCTGCTCGGTGGAGGCATGGAGACGGGCTCCATCACTGAGCTCTTTGGCGAGTTCCGCACGGGGAAGACACAGCTGTGCCACACGCTGTGCGTGACGTCGCAGCTGCCGCTCGAGCAGGGCGGCTGCGAGGGCAAGGCGATGTACATTGACACGGAAGGGACCTTCCGCCCGCAGCGCCTGATCGAGATCGCCGAGAAGTACGGGCTAGACGGCCAAGACGTGCTGGACAACGTCTCGTACGCTAGAGCCTTCAACTCGGAGCACCAGTTGCAGCTGCTACTGCAGGCGTCGTGCATGATGTCCGAGGGACGCTACGGGCTGCTCGTCATTGACTCGGCCACGGGCCTGTACCGCACCGACTACTCGGGCCGAGGCGAGCTCTCCGCTCGGCAGATGCACCTCGCCAAGTTCTTGCGAGCTCTCTCGAAGCTGGCAAATCAGTACGGCATTGCGTGCGTGAGTATGCCGCGCGCGGCTCGAACCGTCGAGCTACAGAATGCACCGTTCCCACCGTTCCCCACCTCACGTGTTGCGCCCCTTGTCGACAGTCACCAACCAGGTTGTAGCGCAAGTGGACGGCGGGCCGATGGCAACCTCCAAGCCCATCGGTGGCAACATCATCGCGCACGCGTCGACCACCAGGCTGATGCTAAGAAAGGGCCGGGGCGAGAACCGCATCTGCAAGGTCTTCGACTCACCTTGCCTGGCCGAGGGCGAGGCCACCTTCTCGATTCAGGGCTCCGGAATCGGCGATGCTATCGACTGAGCGGAATGATGCGGTGGACGCGCCGTGTTGGGCCGCCCCCGAGGGAATGTAGTGCTGCCGACTGCCGAGACTGGACTCGCACTGGCGCGCAAAATTGTACCGTGTTCCGCCTGCCTGATGCTCTCCGCTGCCGTACTTGAGCGCGGGTGTGCAAGCGCGTGGTTCTTTAGGCGCCTTGGCGCTACTGTACGGTGTTAGTTTGGTGCCGTGGAGGTTCAAACACTAAATGCTCCGATACCCCCCCCCCTCCGCGCAAAGGGCACCGCGCACCGCACGTCGCGCGCGCAGTCGACGCGCACCAGCAAGCAGCACCAACACCCACCATGAGAATAACAGGACCCAATCATATCCTGACCGCCGCGCCTCACGTACACTCTCGCGCGCTTCCAGTTGTCGCTGTGCTCACCTTGACTCGGCTCGAGAGCAGCAGTGTGGACGAAGCGTTGCTGGCGCCGCTCTCGGAGCTGACGGCAGGCTGCCTTTTTGAGGAGGAGTGTGAGGCCGACTTCAAGCGACGCGTGCTCACAGCTGCGACGCGTGAGGATCTAGACTCGACTTATTTTGGGCCGGGACGGCGGCAGGAGAGCGCCATCGGCCGCAGTTTATTGGTCTGTGCTGAGGAAGACGGGCGCATCGTGGGCGCGTGCGGCTTGCAGGTGCTCATCCTCACGCCTAACGGGCGCGGCGAGAACCAGCTGCGCACTCGCAGGGACTGGCAGGCCGCAAAAGAGCGGCCGATTCTAGCCAATCTTGTCGTGTCGTCGGACCGCCGCCGACGCGGACTTGGGCGGTCGCTGATGGCTGAGTGTGAGGCGGTGGCCTGCGAGTGGGGCTTCGAGGAGATGCTGCTCAAGGTCGAGCCGGGCAACGCCGACGCGGTTCGGCTATATCGCGACTGCGGCTACGCCGAGGTTGGCGAGCTGGAGGCCGAAAAGCCTCGCGCGTCCGGGTTCGGCCTCGGGTTTGTTCGGTGGCAACCCACGTCTCTGCTGTGCATGCGCAAGCAGCTCGAACTGCCGCCGCCGCCGACGCCGCCGCCGCCGCCGTCGCCGCCGACGCCGCCGCCGCCGCCGACGCCGCCGCCGCCGCCGCCGTCGCCGCCGCCGCCGCCGTCGCCGTCGCCAACCGCCCCTGAGCCACAGGCCCTTGAGACACGGAAGCGCTTCTTTAGTTTGTGGTAAGTTAGTGGCTAACGTTAGTTTAATCTGAGCAGGGCGGGAGGAGAGGGAGGAAGATCTCGCTGCCCCTTCCCCCCCCTGTGACCCCTGTGCAACAAGAGGTGCGCACGCGGGCGCGCGCGCGGCGTGTGTGCTTTTTTGGAGAGTTATTCGAGTTGGCACAGTTGCAGCTGCCGAGTAGCGAGTTGCCCAGTTGGAGACGCTTCCCCACGCGACACACCGTGCCCCAGGACCTTCCGTGCCCCATACTCTGCCCC
>MDSY01075535.1_pt1 | contig 12509 bp, 13 predicted proteins | sample 811131 | NCBI WGS metagenome assembly MDSY01 (sample SAMN05326643, study PRJNA326480) | marine metagenome | isolation source: seawater | place: Atlantic Ocean: South West | collected 2010
AATGTGAAGATTGTCGCCAAAGCAGTCGCAAAAGAAATCGTTGCAGCGTTGGGCGGTAAGGCAGATGCCAAAACCGTAACAGCCGCCGTGACTGAACGGATGAAAGGCTAAGACATGAGATATCTTTCAGTCCTATTGTTGACAGTTTTGGCCTCACCGGCGCTTGCCGCCAGTGGACCGTTCTTCTCACTCCATAATACTGACTTCGTGGTCACAGTAGCGTTTATTGGCTTTGTGGCTTTGGTTCTGTATCTAGGTGTGCCTAAAATGCTTGGCAAGATTTTGGACGCCCGCGCGGACGGTATTCGCTCAGAGTTGGAAGAAGCCCGTTCTCTGCATGAAGAGGCGAAGGCTCTGCTGGCCTCTTACGAGAAAAAGCAAGCTGAAGTCCAAGCGCAAGCCGACAGGATTGTGGAGGCCGCGCGCGTCGAGGCTGCTGCGGCGGCCGAGCAGGCCAAGGCTGACATCAAAAACTCTGTTGCGCGCCGCATGGTTGCTGCGGAGGAGCAGATTGCATCCGCTGAAGCCTCAGCGATCAAAGATGTGCGTGACGAAGCGATAATTGTGGCTGTGGCTGCAGCCCGTGGCATCATCGAAAATCAAATGACTGAGGCCGATGGAAATGGTTTGATTGACGATGCCATCGAACAGGCTGGCTCAAAGCTAAACTAGCTGGTTATGTTAATTGAAAAAAGCCCGAGGTTCGAACCTCGGGCTTTTTTGTGCAGCGCGGTATCTGCGCTGTATGCTCTTTTGGAAGAGGGGCTTTCAGGAGCGGTCTAGTGCATGAGAAAAGCGCAGCTTGGCGACCTCTTCATTTTTGTTGGCGCGCTCCTGTTCTTTCAAAACGCCACTGACGAAATCCAAGTGGAGATGCACCGCATTCCTTGCTGCTTCTGGGTTGCGCGCTTGGATCGCATCATTGATTGCGCCATGTTGCTGTAGCAGTTGCGACCGGCCACTCTTTTGTCGAAATGTTGCCTTACGGTTGTAAAACACTCCGGCCTGTAAGAGCTCATACATTGAGCGCATCATATGCAGCATCACCACATTATGCCCGGCTTCGCAGATCGACATGTGAAACTGCGCATCCAATCGCGCCTCTTCTTCCGTAGAGCGCTTGGACTGTGCCGCGTCCATTTTCTCATAAATGGCGTTGATGACCTTGAGGTCCGTATTAGACCCGATTTGGGCGGCGCGTTCTGCGGCCAGGCCCTCCAAATCCTTGCGAAACGCCAGATAGTCGTAAACCGCTTCATCGTGGGTTGAAAACAACCGCATGAGGGCGGGTGAGAAGGCAGAGCCCAAAACTTCGGCCACAAAAACCCCTGCACCTGCGCGCGCAGTTAGAAGCCCAGCCTGCTGCAACTCACTCAGGGCCTCCCGAAGCGAGGGGCGCGATACCGCCAGCTTTTCTGCAAGTTCCCGCTCTGAGGGTAAGCGCTCGCCTGGACGCAAAATGCCACGCAAGATCAGCTGTTCCACCTGCCGAACGACAAATTTCGACAATTTTTCTGAATCAATTCTTTGAAATGGCATGAACCCCCCCATAGATTGGTCAAATCTATATGACCAGTCTAGGAGAACGCAACCGTCATAGAGAGAAGCGGCGTTGCGTTACTTCAGCCAATAGGCTCACAGACGCCTGGATTAAGGCTAGATCATACGTTTGGTTGGATCACAATTTCAACTCTGCGGTTCTGGGCACGGCTAGTCGCTGAAAGATTATTGGCCACCGGTTCATCCTCGCCTCGCCCCGTCGTGCGTAGGCGTGCTGGAGGCACACCATTGCCCATCAAGACGTCTGCTACGGCATTTGCACGACGTTGAGACAGCGCTTGATTGTGGCTGGCGCTTCCGGTGTTGTCTGTATGGCCTTCAATGGAGATCATGGAGTTTGGATAGGCCTGTAAATTTCCGGCCACAACGCCCAGGTCGCGGCGCAAATCACTGCGCACAGCGGCACTATCCAAGGCGAATAGAATGTCCTGTGGCATCGTGACGATCAGCTCGTATCCAGTGTTCGTGACATCAACTTGGTCATTGTTCAGATCTCGGCGCAAATCTGCGGCCTGTTGATCCAGAGTTTGACCAATTGCATTACCGGTCGTCGCACCGACAATAGCGCCAATAATTGCCCCCTTTTTGCGGTCACCTTTGCTCGACATTTCCATGCCAGCCATGGCGCCAATCATCCCGCCCATGATCGTGCCTGCAGTGGTGTTGTCACCCGGCTTGCTATTGGCTGCGCTCTCTGGCGTGACGCAGCCCGTAAGAATCAACAATGCGGATCCGACGAGTGTAGAAGATAAAAGTTTCATGGTGAGCTCCTTAAATCAGGCCAATTTCTTGCAGCGCCTTGTTATGCGGGGATTCCAATCTTTGCGCAATTCACGTATTTTTACGACGGCAAGGCTTCGCTCATGGTTGGCTGGCTATATGCAAAAACGCGATAAGAATTTTAGTTTAGTTTTGTGCGAATTTTTCTTATAGAGCTGTCATGGTGAAACAACTTCCTTACCCGATTATGCGCGAAATCTTCTCGCGGTTTGAAAACAGCGAACCTGAACCAAAGGGGGAGCTCAATCATGTGAATGCCTATACACTCGTGGTGGCCGTGGCGCTTTCGGCGCAGGCGACTGATAAGGGTGTCAACAAAGCCACAGAGATCCTGTTCAAAACAGTAGATACGCCGCAAAAAATGCTGGATCTTGGCGAGGAAGGGTTGATCGCCCATATCAAGAGCATTGGCCTTTATAAAACCAAAGCCCGCAATGTGGTGAAGATGGCGCAGATTTTGGTGGAAGATTTTGGTGGCGAGGTGCCCAATTCGAGGGCCGCCTTGCAAAGCCTACCGGGGGTTGGACGCAAAACCGCAAATGTCGTGTTGAATATGTGGTGGCAACAGCCAGCACAGGCGGTGGATACGCATATTTTCCGGGTGGGAAACCGTGTGGGCATTTCGCCGGGTAAGACGGTTGATCAGGTTGAACGGGCGATTGAAGATAATGTGCCTGCGGATTTTCAGTTGCACGCACATCATTGGCTGATATTGCATGGGAGATATATTTGTGTCGCGCGAAAACCCAAGTGCCGCGCCTGCATTATCAGTGATTTATGCCAATTTGAGGAGAAAACCCAGTGAGCAAAGCCTATCAGGTGGTTGGGATTGGAAATGCCGTGTCAGACGTTATTGCGACCAGTGACGATGAATTTTTAACCGAACATGGGGTTGAAAAGGGTATCATGCAGCTGGTCGACCAGCCACGCGCCGAAGTGCTGTTTGCAGCGATGGACAGCCGAATAGAAACACCTGGTGGATCTGTGGCCAACACGATTGCGGGGTTGGGATCTTTGGGTCTTCGTACGGCTTTTATCGGCCGGGTTGCGGATGATGATTTGGGTCATTCCTACGCCTTGGCAATGCAAACAGAAGGCACGGATTTTCCGAACCCGCCGGTGCGTAAAGCGATGCTTCCAACGTCACGTTCAATGATTTTCGTGTCACCCGATGGTGAGCGTTCGATGAATACCTATCTTGGAATTTCCTCAGATGTGGGACCGGAAGATGTGTCCAATGCGGTGATCGCTGACTGTGAAATTTTGTTCCTTGAGGGGTATCTCTTTGACAAGGCGCCTGGCAAGGAGGCGTTTCGCAAGGCAGCATCGTTGGCGCGGCAATCTGGTGCGCGGGCTGGGATTTCTCTGTCGGATCCATTTTGCGTGGATCGCCATCGGGATGACTTTCGCACGCTGGTATCCGGCCCATTGGATTTTTTCCTATGCAATGAAGAAGAGCTAAAGTCGCTGTATCAGACTGATGACTTGGAAGAAGCGCTCAAAATGGGGGCTGCCAATTGTGATATGGTGGTGTGCACGCGCTCTGCGCAGGGCGTGTCGATATGCCAGGCCAATGAGAGATGGGATGTGCCTGTTGTCCCGGTGATCCCGGTGGACGCCACAGGCGCAGGCGATCAATTTGCCGCGGGCTTCCTTTATGGGGTGGTGCAGGGGTTTGATCTGGAGACCTGTGGCAAGATTGGTGGCATTTCCGCTGGAGAAGTGATTGGTCACATCGGTCCGCGCCCAGCCACTTCCATCGTTGAGATACTCAAAAAGCAGGGCATTGTTTAAACCCGTGTTGAGGTTCCGCTGAATTTTGTGTGAATCTCATCAAGATCAATCCCGCCAATGGGTATCTAATTGGCGGGATCTGCAAAACTATATTTGAACAGATCAAAGTCACGTTTGAACATCTCATAAACCAAAAGCAGACGGATCGTTTGCTGATCCTGCACTAATATGTGTGGCATGAGTACCATCGATTAATCGATGCGCAATTCCCACAAAGTTATTAGATATACGGAGAGGTGGCGCTTTAGGAAAATGCCGTGCTATTGGCAGAATTTTTGGGTATCTCTATCGAAAAGGCTCGTGCCGTAATGGCATTGGACCATTTGTTTTCGGATTAGGAGCCTGTCGATGGCATATGAGTATGATGATCAAAATATCTTCGCTAAGATTTTACGCGGGGAAATTCCCAACACCACCGTACTAGAGACCAAACACAGCCTGGCGTTTCGCGATATTCAGGCCCAAGCGCCAGAACATATTTTGGTGATCCCCAAAGGAGCTTATGTGTGTTTTGATCATTTTGCCAATTCAGCCAGTGCGGAAGAGATTGTTGATTTCACCCGTGCGGTTGGTCAGGTTGCGACGGCCTTGAAGGTTGATCCTGGCACCGGAGGTGATGGCTATCGCCTTTTGGCCAATTCAGGTCAACATGGTGTGCAGGAGGTGCCACATTTGCATGTGCACCTCGTCGCGGGCCGGCCGCTCGGGCGGATGTTGCGCGAAACCTAGGGGATACCTGCCTATTTGGTTATTTCCATAAAGACGTCCTGGAGATCGGGCTGTTCCGTTTGGATGTCCAAAATCTTGATACCTGCGCCGCGCAGCGCGTCTAAAATTTCACCGGGAGAGATAGCGCTGCGGCTATAGGTGAAGGCCAAAGTGCCATCGGCCCGCTGGCTTTGTGTCACCCCAGCAGGCAGGCTGATGTCAGCCGTGGTTTTGGTCTCAACAACCAAGGTTTTTGTGTCAAGTTTGGACAGAAGGTTCACTGTGGTGTCCAAAGCGCGCAGCGCGCCCTCGTGAATAATAGCGATTTGATCACACATCTCTTGCGCCTCTTCGAGGTAATGGGTGGTGAGAATCACAGTCATGCCGTCGGCATTGAGTTGTCGCACATTGTCCCAAAGCATATGGCGCAGACCAATATCTACCCCCGCTGTGGGCTCATCGAGCACCAAGATCTGCGGACTATGTACGAGCGCTTTACCCAAAAGCAACCGCCGGCGCATACCGCCTGAAAGACTTCGCGCATAGGCATTGGCTTTGTCCTCCAATCCGATCAACTGCAGGATTTCATCAGTTTTGCGCAGCGCTTTCGGTACGCCATATAAGCCGGCCTGCATATCAAGCGAGGCTTCTGGCGTGAAGAACGGATCGAGGTTCAATTCCTGGGGCATCACCCCAATCGCGGCGCGCGATTGCCGCGGGTTTTCATCTTGATCAAAGCCCCAGATATTAACTGAGCCCGCAGATTTTTTCACCAATCCGGCGAGAATATTGATCAAGGTCGATTTGCCTGCGCCATTGGGCCCCAAGAGCCCGAAGATGGAGCCCCTCGGAATATCCAGATCGATGCCTGACAGAGCCGTCTTAGCCTTAGTTTTTTTGGTCGCGGCATAGGTCTTCTTCAAACCACGCAGCTCAATCGCATTTTGTGACATAGTCGGCCTTTCAAAGTGCTTGTGGGTTGCGCGTGTTTTGGTATCTTAGTCAGCGACATATGCGCAGCAAGGTCCAACAGCAACCAGAAGGCAAAAAAATGACAACTCAAGCACCAGAGACAAAAATTGTAGAGGCTTATCGCGTGGCCTGTGATGGTGGTGAAGGCGCTTTGGGGCACCCACGTGTTTGGTTGCAGATACCCAATGAGCACGGGTGGGTTGAATGCCCCTATTGTGACGCAAAAATGGTGCATAAAGATTTTGAGGGACAGGTATGAACTGTCCTAGCTGAGCGGAATTTCAACCTCACCACACATAAGCTTATTGTCCACTTGACCACTCTTTTCATCAAGGAAATCTTGGATGTAATGGTGGGACCAGGCTCTGACGCTCACATCGTCATGATAATGGAAAATTACCTTGCCCCAATGGCCATTTTCGCATTCGAAATTAGCCTAGACCGTTTTGATAAAACTGTGAAAGACCCAGTTGCCCTTGCAGACTGCCCCTAAATTGGTCGCCCTGGCCAAGGTTCCTTCATCACGGTCCAAAGCGCGGCCTGCAAAATACTCGCCGCTATCGCCAAGACAAGCCAAGAGCGGCGAGTAACTATCGCGGCTGTCGGGGATATTGACGCAGTTTTCGTCAGGAACCGGCGTAGCTGTGGCTGCAAATGTGTGAATCAAGGCTAGCAGCACTGGCAGGTATAAATTTTTCATGCCACAAACAATTTCAATCAATGACCCAAGGACAGCATCATCATGGCATTCGGTAAAGGACATCACCTGCATCTGATCGACGGGTCAGCCTTCATCTTTCGCGCCTATCACGCTCTACCGCCGCTGACACGCAAATCAGATGGTTTGCCGGTGGGCGCTGTGGCTGGGTTTTGCAACATGTTGCAGCGATATGTAGAAAATAATATTGGCCCCGATGCCCCCACCCATGTTGCGGTGATCTTTGATCACTCCGGCAAGACATTTCGCAATGAGATGTATGATCTGTATAAGGCGAACCGATCCGCCACGCCGGAAGATTTGATCCCACAATTTCCACTCACCCGCGCGGCAACGCGGGCTTTCAATGTGGCATGTAAAGAGGTCGAAGGTTTTGAAGCGGATGATATCATCGCCACATTGGCATGCCGCGCGCGCGAAGCTGGGGGCGCTTGTACCATCATCAGCTCGGATAAAGACTTGATGCAGTTGGTCGGCGGTGGTGTTGTGATGCTGGATGCCATGAAAAACAAAGTGATTGACCGCGACGGCGTTGTTGAGAAATTTGGTGTAACTCCGGAGCGTGTGGTTGATGTGCAGGCTTTGGCTGGTGACAGCGTTGACAATGTACCTGGTGCGCCCGGAATTGGCATTAAAACCGCAGCTTTACTAATCAACGAATATGGCTCTTTGGAAGAGCTTTTGAATCGCGCAGGAGAGATCAAACAGCCCAAGCGCCGCGAAAGCCTGATGGACAATCGGGCACAGATTGAACTGTCCAAACAGCTGGTTCAACTGGAGTGCAATATGGAGCTGGATTTCTCTATTGAGGATTTGGAAGTGCAGGATCCTGATCCCCAAGAGCTTCTGGATTTTGCGGCTCAGATGGAATTCCGCACCTTGAGCAAAAGGTTGGCTGACAAGCTGGGGGTTGAAGCCCCGGCTATTGCCGGTCCAGAGGTGCTGCAGGTGGTGATTGAGGCCCCGGCGGCGGCTTTTGACTCCAGCAAATATGAGACCATTCGAGATGCGGCAGGTTTGCAAACTTGGATTGATCAGATTTATGTCCGTGGCTATGTGGCCGTGGATACGGAAACAACCGGTTTGAATGAAATGCGCGCCGATTTGGTCGGTGTCTCATTATGCGTCCAAGCCGGTGAGGCGGCCTACTTGCCGCTAACGCACCGCGCGGGGCAGTCTGATGATCTCTTTGGCACTGATGCTTTGGCGGATGGCCAGATGGACCACGACACGGCTCTGGCCATGCTCAAACCGATGCTGGAAGATTCCACCATTCTGAAAATCGGTCAAAATATGAAATATGATGCCAAGATTTTGGCTCGGGTCGGCATCCAAGTGGCGCCGATAGATGACACAATGTTGATGAGTTACGCACAAAATGGTGGCTTGCACAATCATGGGATGGATCTATTGAGCGAGCTTTATCTCGATCATGCGCCCATCTCGATCAAAACACTGCTGGGCAGTGGAAAGTCCGCAATAACCTTTGACCGCGTTTCAATTGATGAGGCCAGCCGCTATGCGGCAGAAGATGCCGATATCACCCTTCGCCTTTGGCACTATCTCAAACCGCGCTTGCATCTTAATCGAGTGACAGCGGTCTATGAAAGCCTTGAACGCCCCCTCGTGCCGGTATTGGCGGATATGGAGATGCAGGGTATCAAAGTGGATCGAGATGTCTTGAGCCGCATGTCGAATGGTTTTGCGCAAAAGATGGCGGGGCTGGAGGCTGAAATTCACGAGATGGCCGGGCGCAGCTTTAATGTGGGATCCCCGAAACAGCTTGGCGAACTGCTCTTTAATGAACTGGCGCTGCCGGGTGGCAAAAAAGGCAAAACGGGCGCCTATGCTACTGGGGTTGATGTGTTGGAAGATCTGGCGACGGAGCATGAATTGCCTGGGCGGGTTTTAGACTGGCGTCAATTGAGCAAATTGAAGTCCACTTATACCGACGCGCTGCAAGATCATATTCATCCCGATACCGGCCGCGTGCACACGTCATATTCCATCGCTGGAGCGAGCACCGGGCGTTTGGCCTCAACCGATCCTAACCTGCAAAACATCCCGATCCGGACAGAAGAGGGCCGAAAAATTCGGGAAGCTTTTGTGGCGGAGGTGGGCAAAACCTTGGTCGCCTTGGATTATTCACAAATCGAGCTCCGCATTCTCGCCCATATTGCCGATATTCCAACTCTGAAACAAGCCTTTGCCGATGGCATTGATATTCATGCGCTGACCGCAAGCCAGATGTTTGATGTGCCGCTTGATCAGATGACCTCTGATGTGCGCCGCAAGGCAAAAGCCATTAACTTTGGGGTGATTTATGGCATTTCTGGCTTTGGCCTTGCGCGCAACCTGCGCATTCCACGGGCGGAGGCCCAGGCGTTCATTGACACATATTTTAAGCGCTTCCCAGGCATTCGCACCTATATGGATGATACCGTGGCTTTCGCCAAAGAACACGGCTATGTGCAAACGCTGTTTGGACGCCGCATTCACACGCCTGAAATCGGTGCGAAAGGCCCGCATGCTGGTTTTGCCAAACGCGCCGCTATCAATGCGCCGATCCAAGGCACCGCGGCAGATGTGATCCGCCGCGCGATGGTACGAATGCCCGAAGCGATTGCGCATTTACCGGCCAAAATGTTGTTGCAAGTACACGATGAATTGCTGTTTGAAGTTGATGATTGTGCAGTTGAGGCGCTCATCCAAGTTGCCAAGCAAGTGATGGAACGGGCCAGCTTGCCAGTTGTAAAGCTGGATGTGCCTTTGATTGTTGAGGCCGGATCTGGGCCAAACTGGGCTTTAGCGCATTAGAGTCTTAGGCAAAAGAGGGGAAATCCATGGCAAAACGTGGCCTATCAGTGGCGACCATTGCGGCGCAGGCGGGCGGATATATTGACGCGGCCAGCGGTGGGGTCGTACCGCCCATTCAGCCCAGTACTACCTTCGTACGGGACCGTAGCTATCAGCCGCATCCCACGGGCAATATTTATGCCCGTGATGACAACGATGTGTGCCGCATTGCCGAAGCACTTTTGGCGCAACTCGACAATGCTGAGGCCGCACTATTGTTTCCCAATGGTATGGCCGCGATTGCAGCGGTGTTTCGTGCCTTGCGAGGTGGGGCGACAGTCTTGGTGCAGTCACAGATTTACTGGGGCACGACGAAGTGGTTGCGGGAGTTTTGTGCCCGCCGGTCTGTGACCCTGATTGAGGCAGATTTGAGCGATATTGGGCGGGCGCAGAGTCTCTGCGCGCAACACCAGCCGGATTTGGTATTTATTGAGACGCCTTCAAACCCTTGGTTGCGGACAACGGATATCGCGCTTTTGGCAGAGGCCACCCATGCGGTGGGTGGGCGATTGGTAGTTGATGCCACGGCTGCAACCCCAATTTTGACCCGCGCCTTGGATTTTGGGGCGGATATTGTCATGCATTCGGCGACCAAAGGGATCAATGGCCATTCGGATGTCTTGGCCGGAGTCTTGGCGACCAATGTACCTGCCGATCCGCATTGGCAAGCGATCGCCATAGATCGTCATGACGCGGGCGCGGTGATCGGCAGTTTTGAGGCTTGGCTGCTTATTCGTTCGATCCGCACTCTGCCTTTGCGCGTCGAGCGCATGTCGCAAAATGCCCAGGCTGTGGCAGAGTTTTTGCAAAGCCACGACGCGGTGGAGCGCGTATTTTATCCCGGCCTGCCCGATTTCGAAGGGCATGAGGTGGCCAAGCGACAAATGACAGGTGGGTTTGGCTCGCTCTTGTCTTTTTGCGTGAAGGGTGGGGCTGCGGATGCTCTGCGGGTCGCAGGTCGATTGAATTTATTTCACCGCGCCACTTCTTTGGGCGGGGTGGAAAGCCTTGTGGAACATCGGCACACGATTGAACCTGATACAGGCATTCCTGAACAGCTTCTGCGCTTATCTATCGGCATTGAGGATGCGCAGGATCTATGCGCCGATTTGGAACAGGCGCTCACGTGCTGATCCTGTTCAACAAGCCGTTCAATGTCTTGTCACAATTCACCGATCGAAGCCTCGAGGCCAGTAGGCGTGAGACCCTATCGCGCTATGTCCCGATTCCGCACGTCTACCCTGCTGGTCGATTGGATCGGGACAGCGAGGGGCTGTTGCTTTTAACCGATGACGGCAAATTGCAGGCCCAGATTGCCGATCCAAAACACAAAATGGCAAAAACCTATTGGGTACAGGTTGAGGGTGCCCCGCAAGAGGACGCCTTGCAAAGCCTACGGCGCGGGGTGCGTTTGAAAGATGGTGTCACTCAACCGGCCAAAGCGTGGCTGATAGAAGAGCCGATGGGCCTCTGGCTACGCAATCCGCCTATTCGGGTGCGCAAATCGGTGCTGGACAACTGGATCGAAATGGTCATACGCGAGGGCAAAAATCGCCAAATTCGCCGCATGACCGCGGCCGTAGGCCACCCCTGCCTACGCCTCATCCGCGCGCAAATTGGCGATTGGCGTTTGGGGGATCTTATGCCGGGGGAGTACAAGAAATTGACGGTCTTATAGAGAAATATTTTAATTTATTTTAATTATTTAACTCCTGTGACGGGATCATCGGGAAGAATGTGGATTGCGAGCGTAGGCCGAACCAGCTTTCACCCTCCCATGTTTCATGCAAGCCTAGGTCGACCAAGCGATAGAAGCTCTTGCGATCAATTAAGGCTTCGAGATTGCTGCGCACCAGAACATAGGGGGAGGGCTCGCCGGTTTTGGCATCGCGCTCCACACGGATCGGGTGATTAGGGCCAGCGATCATTGTGTCGCCGACCTGTGTGGTGAAATGCAAATCGCCGTCGCGATGATCCACATCCACGGCAACAAAGGGGGCGTCATCCACTTGAATGCCGACTTTTTCAACCGGGGTCACGAGGTAATATTTCTCCGCCTCTCTTTTCAAAATCGATGAAAACAGCTTCACAAGCGCTGGTCGACCAATGGGGGTGCCAAGGTAGAACCAGGTGCCATCCCGGGCAATTCGGATGTCCAGGTCACCGCAAAATGGCGGGTTCCAAAGGTGCACTGGTGGCAAGCCTTTGTCGTGGGTTGCGGCTGAAACGCTGGCGGCGATGTTTTCCGCCGATGGGGTCACAATATTTTGTCCGCTCATATCAGTTGTCATCTCTTTTTCTTAAGCTAGGCTAGATATATACCACATAGAAATTATTGCGAGGCAATCTTATGACCCAGGCTGAAGAGCTTGTTCCACAAATTCAAGATCTAGGGCACAGGCTGACAGAGGTCCGAGAGATGATCCGCGGGGTGTTCATTGGACAGGAGCGGGTGGTGGATTTGGTGCTCATTACATTACTATGTGGCGGGCATGGGGTTTTGGTTGGCCTGCCAGGGGTTGGTAAAACCCGCTTGGTTGAGGCGCTGTCCACAGTTATGGGACTGCGCGGCAATCGGGTGCAATTCACCCCTGATTTGATGCCTGCTGATATATTGGGCTCAGAGGTCCTAGAGTCCGCATCCGATGGCACGCGGCAATTTCGCTTTATCCAGGGGCCAGTTTTTTGCCAATTGTTGATGGCTGATGAAATTAATCGCGCCAGTCCGCGAACGCAATCGGCGCTGCTTCAAGCTATGCAGGAAAAATCTGTGACGGTCGCGGGGCAAGATCGGCCGCTGGGTGTTCCCTTTCATGTGCTGGCAACGCAAAACCCGATTGAACAGGAAGGAACCTATCCTTTGCCCGAGGCGCAACTCGATCGGTTTTTGCTGGAAATCCAAGTACCTTACCCGGACCGGTCAACGGAGCGAGACATTCTTTTGGCGACCACAGGCGCGCAGGAGGCGGAGGTCTTGGCGGTCTTTGATCCGGGTCAGCTGCTGGCAGCGCAGGCCTTGATCCGCCGCATGCCTGTGGGCGAGGCGATTGTGGAACTAATCTTGGATCTGGTGCGCGCGTTCCGACCGGAAGATCCAACAGCACCGGCGCAGGTTCGGGAG
>MDSY01122533.1_pt1 | contig 12507 bp, 7 predicted proteins | sample 811131 | NCBI WGS metagenome assembly MDSY01 (sample SAMN05326643, study PRJNA326480) | marine metagenome | isolation source: seawater | place: Atlantic Ocean: South West | collected 2010
CTCTTGTAAAGATTCTTAAAGTTACAAAGATACTGACTATTGCTTAAGATTTCAATTTATGTTGAATAAATCCTAGATTGGTTTTGTAAGGTTCTTTTTGTAGTTTTACCCAACATTTATTACTCCAACCAAACAATAGTTTTTATGAGCATTTGGCGTGTTATATTATCTATCCTATTTCCCCCTTTAGCGGTTTGCGATAAAGGATGCGGTTCTATCATAATTGTATTTTTATTAACCCTTTGTGGTTGGGTGCCCGGCGTTATAGCGGCTCTTGTTATTTTAAATAACCCTAAAGCATAATCCTTTATATTTACCCCTATGAATAAAACGATTAACATACAAGATCTTGGTCTTAGAGATTATAAAGATGTTTGGGATTTTCAAGAAACATTATTTAAAGAAACTATCGATATAAAAATTAAAAATCGTCGAGAATCAGCTGGTCTAGTGACACCAAACCATTTGTTGTTTGTCAGTCATCCCCATGTTTATACATTAGGTAAGAGTGGCGATGTGTCTAATTTACTGCTCTCAGAAAAACAATTACAGTCCAAAGGCGCTACTTTTTATAAAATTAACCGTGGAGGAGATATTACCTATCATGGCCCAGGCCAAGTAGTCGGTTATCCGATCTTAGATCTTGAAAACTTTTTTACCGATATTCATAAATTTCTTCGTTTTTTGGAGGATACCATCATATTAACACTTGAAGAGTATGGTCTCAAAGCCGAGCGTAGCCCTGGTGAAACAGGTGTCTGGCTAGACGTAGGCACGCCATTTGCACGTAAAATATGCGCAATGGGCGTCAGGGCAAGTCGCTGGGTTACCATGCATGGATTTGCGTTAAATGTAAATGCTGATTTAGGATATTTTGACAATATAATCCCGTGCGGAATTCGTGGAAAAGCAGTGACATCATTAAATGTTGAGCTTGGTCAAGTTGCGGTGGACGAAAAAGAAGTGAAAGCAAAACTTTTAAAACATTTTCTTAAACTTTTTGAAGCAAGCAAAGCCTAATACATTTGATATAAGATCAAACTGTTAGAGTCACTTTTTGTTACAAACTCAAGAGCAGAATCACCATCGGCATTTGCGAGGTCAATAGCACTAGTTCCAAAACAGGAACCTTAGGAAATGCGTTCCCTTGGCTGTTAAAAATCCATACTTTTTTTGCTTGTAAATCCGTTATTGTAACGTAAATTTTATCTTCTAAATAAAACAATGATGGGGGCGTGTAACTTCCGTAATCGAGGTCAATAATGTTGGATTTTATTGAGAGTTTGTTTTCACTGCGTGTCACTAGTGTTTTTGAGGATGTAGTGATAGCATGTTTAGAGTCCAGACCTAGGTTTTGACGACTCACATTTCCTTTTGTATTCACTTGAACTAATTCCCCTTTTGTATTGGTGGTCGTAAATAATGAATTGTAAAAGTAGATACCCTCATTTGAGAAATCGATAGCTTCTTTAACTTTCACTCTAACGTCACCGCGCCGGTCAAGTAGCTTAAGCTGATTTCCAGCACTAAACGCAATAAAGTCTTTCCCACGGTATCGAACATGAATTGGTTGACTGCTAATAGTTTGCGACGAATTGTATTTAAACCCTTTCACAGACGTGCCGTTAAGGTCATACATTAAAAGGTTTGAATTTTGAGTAATCAAAAACCGATAGTTTCGCTTTTTGTCGTAATCAAAAACCGAAACGGGTTGTGTAATGTCATCACTAAACTTGATAGGAAATTCGCCTACATTTCTCCCATTTCTGTCGAGAATATATAACCTCTTTTGTGTCGAAAACACCAATTGAAGTCGGCCGTTTTTATATAAATCTACTTGCTTTACTGCTCCAGAAACAGCCCCATTAAGAGTTTTTTTCCATAGAACAACTCCCTTGTTTGAAATTAAATATAGATTATTTTTTACGTCTTGAATTAAAATATCTTTCCCTTTAGTTATATGGTTAGAGACAAATACAGGCCCCATCAATATATCAGCTGGAAGCACCAAATTAAACTCTTCACTAATAAGACTTTTTGATTGTCTTGGCCTTGATTTTTGTAAGACACTGTTTAAGTGAACTATATTATCATCCTTCACTAATTGTATTCCCGAAAGCTTGTAATCACTTAGCTCGCTTCCTTTTATAGTAGATTTAAACAGTGTATTCAAAATTTCAGCCAATCGATGGTTGTTGAAGTAAGTTTGAACAGACGCCTCGTCACTTAACGATTTTTGAAGTGTTTCATATGAAATTGAAGCATCTAGTATATTTTTGTTGAAGTAATTTGAAATGACCAATTTCAATACTTCTTCTGAATCTGAAAAAACGAGATAATCTTCTAAAGTAATGAATTTCGTTGGCCTTATTTTTGGCAGCAGAGGTCCAAAAGTGTCATTAAACAAAGAAGACTCTGTAAATTCAAATAATGGAATGGATCGAAAACTACTAAGCTCGTTTTGGAATCCGCTTAAAGCTTCATAAGTTGCGCTAATATCGATAGACTTTAAAGCGATCCCATTTCCTTGTTGTGTCTCAAAGACCCCGATCTCTTCTGTGGTGTTGAAAAATGCATTAGCCAATTCGGATACTTTTGAAGGGGTTCCTAAAGAGTCAATATTTCGTTGGAGTTGTTCAAAGTCCGTGTAGTTAAAAATAAAAGTGTTTTTGCTTTCCGAAGGAAAGACTGCTTGTAGCCTTTGGGGTTGAGGGTTTAATTTCTCAAAAAGTCTAAACCATTTATTTTCAGAATTAACATCAAGCAAGTGCCCATTAACAGTCACGCTTTCAGGGGTCATATTAAATTCTAAAAACGCAGCCCCGAGACTTACATCTGGCATAGATGGCAAGCTAGGGAGCCCTTTATGATAAAGAGAAAAAGTGTTTGTTGTTTGATGTAGTTTCGAAAGCTTGGAGTAGTCCGATGCTTTTTGTGCTTTAATAGCCTCTAAAGTTGATTTAGATTCCGATGCGATTAGAATGCTGTCAAGAATTATAAATGGAATTAGTAATGAATCCTTAGTTTGTAAGTTTCTGCGGTGCGTGATAAATGTATAAACAATTCCTTGTGGTTCTTTAGTTACACACACCAGAAGTGGGCTCATACTCTGGATGCTGTCCAGTGGCTTAAGTGCTTTTTGTAAGGGAGTAAATAGAGTTGTTTTAGTGGCTAAGTCTGTGTTAGCTAACGCGCTTTTAAAGCCCTCAAATGAATGTATCGAAAGTACAACAGCGGCGTTGTTAGGAACTAAATCTTCAATAGAGCGCTGATTTTTTAGCGTATGATTACAGCTTGAAATCAGTAAAAAAACTACTATAAAATATAATATCTTATGCATTGATTGATGTCCTTTATGAGTCTTCATACAAAGATAAGATTTATAATTCAATAGGGTCTTGTTCCGCTAAAAGTCTAAACGACATACGATGGTATTTTGAAGAGCCATGTTTTTGGATCGCTTCCCTGTGTTCCTTTGTTGGGTAGCCTTTGTTTTGCTTCCAATTATACATAGGAAACTCTTTGTGAATTTTTTCCATATATGCATCCCTGTAGGTTTTAGCCAATACTGAAGCTGCTGCGATGTTTTGATATTTGCTATCTCCTCTTATAATGGTTTGGTAAGGAATTGACTTAAAGGCTTTGAATCGATTGCCGTCTACACTAATGAATTCAACTTTCTCTAATTTTGAAATCGCGTGATGCATGGCTAAAATCGAGGCATTTAAGATATTTATTTCATCTATTTTTTTTGGAAATACATGTGCAACTTCATAAAAAACGGCCTCTGACTCAATAATGGGTTTAAGGAATTCTCGCTTTTTATGCGAAAGTTGTTTGGAGTCGTTTAGAATTTCATTCGAAAAATCTGAGGGTAAAATAACGGCAGCGGCTGTTACGGGTCCCGCTAAGCACCCACGACCCGCCTCGTCAGTTCCGCACTCAAATTCATAATCTGAAAATTTTAATTCTAACATGAACAGTGATTTTATAATCTAGTAAATAATAGAATGTTTTTAATTTTTATACACACAACATTTTTTTTGTGATAATTTTAACATTATTTATTACATAATTAATACAAATTTAACAAAATTGCAGAACCAAATTTTTTTAACCTATACTTATTTTATGAAAACACCATTCCTACTAATAGTGGTAACGTTATTTTTCTTTACTTTCTATTCGTCTAATGCTCAAGAAGACAAGTTGATTACAGGAAAAGTAATTGATGAATATGGACTTCCAATAGAGAGTGCCTCCGTTATTGTTCAAGAAAAAAACAAAGGAGTCGTCACTGACTTAAATGGGTTATATTCCATTTCATTAAGCCCCAACGACCTGTTACAGTTTAGTTTTATTGGATATAAAACACAGTCTATTTTAGTGGGACTGCAATCCGTAATCAATATTACGTTACTTGAAGATTTAGAGGTTCTAGATAATGTAGTTATTACTGGGTTTCAAAATATAGACCGTGAGTTATTTACAGGCTCCTCACAAAGATTAAAAGCAGCAGACATTAAATTAGATGGTGTGCCAGATATTACACAAGCGTTAGAAGGCCGTGCGCCTGGAGTCGCTGTTCAGAATGTAACAGGTTCTTTTGGTGCCGCTCCTAGGGTTACAATTAGAGGGTCTTCATCTATTTTGGGTGATTCGAAGCCTCTTTGGATTGTAGATGGAGCGATACAAGAGTCTATTGTTGATATTTCATTCACCGATTTAGTAGGGGGCGACATTAACAGCTTATTAAGCTCTGCTTTAGCAGGGTTAAATTCTAATGACATTGAGAGTTTTGAGGTGTTAAAAGATGCTTCTGCAGGTGCTTTGTATGGCGCAAGAGCATTAAATGGAGTCATTGTAATTACGACTAAATCTGGTAAAAGAAATCAAACACCAACGTTTACCTATGCTTCCGAGTACGCCATAAGAGCCATACCGAGTTATAATGATTATGATATTTTAGATTCGCAAGAAACGTTGGCTATTTATAGACAGATGGCTGCGCCAAATACGGGTTTTTTAACTTTTCCAGCACTTACAGGGGCTAGAAATTCTGGTGTTTATGGTTTATTGGCAAATGCACTAAACACACGTGATTCAGAAGGTAATTTTCTAGCGGAAAACACACCAGAAGGAAGAGCGACTTATTTAAGACAGTTTGAATTAGCCAATACGGATTGGTTTAAAGAATTATTTAACTCGTCGCCAACCCAAACCCATACTGTTGCCTTTTCAAGCGGTAGTGAGAATTCTACATCCTATGCATCTTTAGGGTACTATTCCGATACTGGGTGGACAATTGCAGATAAAGTAAGCCGATTAACGGGTAATCTAAGAAATACATTTTATTTAGGTAAAGAAGGTAATAAAGACAGATTGAAATTAACCACTCAACTTAATGGGTCTATTAGAAATCAAAGAGCTCCTGGTTCTTTTGAAAGACAAACTGATCAATTTTTTGGAGGCTTTAATAGAGAATTTGACATCAACCCTTTTAGCTATGCATTGAATACGAGTAGAGCTGTCCGTCCAAGAGACAATAATGGCAACTTTGAATTTGTACGTCAAAATTGGACGCCATTTAATATTTTGAAAGAAACAGAAAATAATTTTGTTGATTTAGATGTGATTGATGTAAAATTTCAAACTAAAATAGATTACGAGATAAACGAAAATTTAGATTATGCTTTCTTAGGTTCGGCACGTTATGTGAGTTCATCAAATAACCATTCAGTAACCGAGTTTTCAAATGCAGCTGAAACTTACAGATCCGATGATGAGAGCGTTAGAAATTTAAATACATTTTTATTTAGGGACCCTGATGATATTGTTTTTTTTCCTAGAAGTGTGCTTCCTTCTGGTGGTATTTTAACCGAAAGGGAAAACACCTTAACAACATACACGTTTAGAAATACCTTGGAGTATAAAAAACGATTTAATGAGCTGCATGGCCTAACAGTGTATTCGGGGCAAGAGTTCAGGCATATTGATAGATCTAATAGTTTTAATACAGGTTATGGTTATCAATTCTCTAGAGGGGGCACTGTTTTCACTGACCCGGACATACTAAGAAAAACTATAATAGAAGGTAATGATTATTTTGGAGCAGCTCAAACAAGAAACCGTGAGGTTACTTTTTTCACACAGTTATCCTACGATTATAACAGGAAATACATATTAAATGTATCTGGTAATTACGAAGGGTCTAACCGAGCTGGAAAATCGAAAGGTACTAGGTGGCTACCAACTTATAGTGTTGCAGCACGATGGAACATACATCGGGAGTCTTTTATGGAAGATTCTAAGGTTTTTAATAATTTGACACTAAAGCTTGGGTATGGATTAACAGGACTTATTGCTAATAATGCCAGTAATAATGAGGCTATTTTTAAAAATCGAGTAACAGATAGAGGACGTATCGAAGATAGAGAAAACTTTATTAATATTGATGACTTAGAAAACAGTGAGTTAACTTGGGAAAAGGCTATCGAGTATAATGTTGCTTTAGAAGCTGGGTTGTATGATAATAGAGTTGTTTTAGGGATTGAAGCTTATCATAAAGATGGTATAGATTTGATAGATTTAGTACGTTCGTCAGGTGTTGGAGGTGAGACGCTTAAATTAGGAAATAATTCAGATTTAGTTACAAAAGGTCTTGAGTTTCAGATTAGCTCAAACAATATTAAGAATGACAATTTTAGCTGGAATACAGGATTTAATATTTCTTTTTTAAATCAAGAAATCACCCGTGTAGAACAGGCACCCAATGCTTTTGATTTTGTAGCTGGCCTTGGGTTTGGTAATGCTGTAGGTTTTGCGCCAAACTCATTGTTTTCATATAATTTTGAAGGCTTAACGTCACTTGAGCTTGACCCCTCAAATAAAGTAATAACCCCTGGCGGTTTGCCTATATTTACTTCTGCAGCGGATAATCCAGAAGGTCGTATCAATTTTCAAGATACAGACAATCCACTTGCTTATTTAAAACATGAAGGGTCACTTCTTCCTAATGTTACAGGAGGTTTGAGTAACAACTTTAGCTATAAGAATTTCGATTTAAGCTTCTTTATCTCGTTTTCTGCAGGCAATAAAATAAGATTAGATCCTTATTATTCTTCTGTTTACAATGATACGTCCATATTTCCACAAGAATTTGTAAACAGATGGTTAGTCCCTGGTGATGAAAACAGGACTTCAATTCCTGCTATCCCAAGCACTAGGACTATAGATCGTATTGGTGCTACTGAAATTAGACAACTGTATAATGCGTACAACTTTTCTAGCGAACGGATTGCTGATGGAGATTTTATTAGAATGAAAAATATTTCTTTGGGTTACTCGTTTAGTCAAGATTTTATTAATGACATTGGCTTAAGTAGTCTCCGTATGAGTCTACAATCTACAAATCCATTTTTAATTTATTCTGATAAAAAATTAGGAGGTCAAGACCCCGAATTTGTTAGATCTGGTGGAGTTGCATTTCCAATTACAACCTTGTACACATTCACCCTTAATATTGGATTTTAAATAAAATAACTATGAAAAATATTAATTATAAATTATTCCTGCCTTTGTTATCTGTTTTTATACTCTTCTCATGTAATGATGTTTTAGACGAAACGCCAGATAATAGAACTCAAATTGATTCTCTAGATAAAGTTAGTGAGCTTTTAGTGGCTGCTTATCCTGAAGCTATTTATGCCTCTTTTTTAGCACCTATGTCTGACAATGCTCGTGACCGTACAGTAGCTGGATCCAGACCTAACAGATTAAACGATGAGATGTGGAATTGGAGAGATTTTGATAATACAAGGAATGATACACCAACAAATTATTGGTATGAAGCTTATAAAGCCATTGCACAAGCCAATCAAGCACTAGAATCCTTAGACGAATTAGGTCTTATTGATGTACAACAAAGAGGCGAAGCACTTATTTGTCGTGCTTATGGACATTATATGCTAGTTAATATTTTTGCTAAAGCTTATAACGAAACAACTTCAATTACAGATTTGGGAATTCCTTATATTACTAAGCCAGAAACAACATTCCTGCCGTCTTATTCTAGAAACACAGTAAAAGAAGTGTACACGCTTATTGAAGCAGATATAGTTGAAGGCTTAAAATATATAGGGAATGAAGCGGTGTCTAAATTTCGTTTTAAGACTCAATCAGCTAATGCATTTGCATCAAGGTTTTATTTAACTGTTGGTAAATGGGACAAGGTTATTGAACATAGTGCTGTAGCATTAGGCACTAACGAAGATTTAACCACAAAGTTAAGAGATATTGCTTCACAGAGTACTACACTTACCCTTCCTGAGAAAAATTTACGATATAGTTCAATATTTGAGCCTGCAAATTTATTGATAGTTGCTGGGCCTTCAACATATGCTAGAACGTACCCAAGATCTCGTTTTGGATTAAATAATACATTAGTGCAAGAGCTTCTTGGTGTTAGTCCTTTGGGTACATTGTGGGCTTATGGGATATTTGGTAATGCAACTAGTAATTTCACTCCTAAATTTAGTGAGTATTTTAAAGTGACCAATCAAGCTGCTGGAATTGGTATTGCCATTGTTCAACTACCACTATTAACTACAGATGAAGTAGTTCTAAATAGAGCAGAAGCTTACGCTATGATAGGAGAATTACAGTTATGTCTTGACGATTTAAATGCCGTATTGTCTAATAAAGTAAGAACTCCGGCATTACCAAATCCTCAACCTCTCAATTTAACAATTGAGATTGTTCCATCAATGTATGAGGTTAATGATGCTACTTTGTATACACCGTTTTACACTATACCAGCACCTTCATTGCCTTTTGTTAATGCAGCATTAATTGTTAGAAGAACAGTATTCTATGGTGAGGGCTTACGATGGTTCGATATAAAAAGGCATAATATGGCTGTAGTACACGATGAGCTTTCACCAAATGGACAAGACGTTATATCATCAGTTACTCTAACCAAAGATGATAACAGAAAAGCGATACAAATACCTTCAGCAGCTCAAGCTTTAGGTATAAAGCCAAATATTAGATAATTATTTAAAATTTATAACTATGAAAATCAAAAACATTTTTAAATTAACCGTTGCTTTACTCTTACCGCTAATGTTTTTCTCTTGTGATAGAAACACAGATAGTTTAACAGAAAGTCAAATTTCTGATGTGCCACCAATTCGATCAGTTTTAGAAGTTTGGTTGCTTGATAACTTTGTTAAGCCTTATAATATTGATATACGATATAAATTTCAGGAAGGTGATCACGATGTAGCGCGTTATTTACACAGTCCTAATGAGTCTAATGTTAGGCCTTTTGCAGAACTTTTGCAAAAAGTATGGATAGACCCTTATAATGCTGTAGGTGGGGAAGATTTTATTGCAAGATTTGCCCCAAGGGAGTTTGTTTTATCAGGTGGGTTTAATTATAACCCTGGCAGCCCCACTATTACTTTAGGTTTTGCAGAAGCTGGTGCTAGAATCACATTATTTAATTTAGATTTTATAGATTTTACTTTACTAGACTTTGGTCCTGGCTTAGTAAGTTATATTAACCCTATTAAAACGGTTCAACACGAATATGGCCACATATTAAATCAACATATTAGTGTAGATGTTGATTATGGTCTTATTACTAGAGCCGGTTATACTGGTCAATGGTTTGATTTCAATTTGGACGTAGCACAATCGTTAGGCTTTATTACTCGATATGCAAGAAATAACGAAAGGGATGATTTTGTTGAAATGGTTTCTGAAATGTTAATTCGCCCAAGAGCAGATTACGATGCTATAATAGATGCTATTCCAAGTATTAACGCTCAAGCTATATTAAGACAAAAAGAAGCTATGGTAGTTGAATACTATATAACAAATTTTAACATCGATTTTTATGCCTTACAGGAATTAACAAGTCAAGCTGTAATAGAATTACAACAATAACATTATTTAAATCTTTATTATGAACAAAATATTAAAAAAATACTCTGTAGTCGCGTTTATTTTAGTGGGTTTTTGGTCTTGTGGAGTTGACGAAACAGAAAGCTTGTTTGATGAAACGCCAACAGAAAGAATTGAAAGTAGGAAGGATGAGCTAAGAAAATTATTGTTAAGTCAACCTGAAGGGTTCTCAGCTGTATATTTTACAGAAGAAGACGATAACGCGGGGTATAATTTTCACATAAAATTTAATCAAGACCTTACACTTGAAATTACATCAGACCTTTCTGCTAATACAGAAGTGGAAACTGCAAAATATGATGTGGTATTTGGGCACACTGCAGAACTAGTATTTACAACTAATAACCGCCATACAACCGCACTTGTAACAGACCCAACAGGTGCGCCTCCCAGCGAAGGAGGTAGTAATACATTTGAGTATCACAGCAATAATGATGGTATAATTTCTTTATTTGACATTAGAAGTAATGGAATTCTTGAGCTAAGACCCTCTGGTTTTGAAGATTTCAGATCAGAAAGTGTTGCGAGCGCTGATTTTACCTATGCAGCCAGACCTATTTTAGAAGGCACTAATTTTGAACAAAATTCTAGAAATATATTTCTTGATGGCGATGTAATAGGGCAATTCAGCTACGATTCAGCTACTAGGGGTGCTACTATAACGTATACAGACGCCAGTGGAGGCGAGCAAAGAGAAGAAGTCAGAATGTATATTACTACAACAGGCATAACGTTCTTTGTCCCAGCTTCAATTAATGACACTGCAACTTCAATTAACGGTACTGATTTACTTGTATTTACTTATAATGAAGCTTCTGAACAATATATTGCTGATGACAACCCTAATTTAATAATAGACGATCTTGAAACATGTCCTTTTGATGCGTCTGCTATAAATGGAGTTTATAACGTCTCAGAAATGTTTGTGGGAGGAACTAATGGCGGCTTACAAATTGGTACAGTTTTTGGACGGAGATTTCAAGTAGAGATTGCTTTTCATCCAGCAGATGCTAATAAATTATTAGTAACAAATTCAGTTGGATTTAATAATTTTATTACGGATGGGAATCGACGTTCTCCTACCGTATTTCTACTTGATCCAATTACGGGAGCATTAAGTTATGAGGCCGGTGATCCTAGAATTGCTGCATTTCGATTTTTAACGGGAGCTAGCTTGTCATTTGATATTTGTTCCGATGTAGTGTCTTTTACTGGTAATGGTCAATTAGGTAATTTTGGACTCTATCAGTTTATTTTTACTAAACAATAAATAAACGCATGTATTTACTTAAAAAATAGTAAAAACTATTTTAATTACAAACGCAATGCTCTTTTTTGGAAATACGTTTTTAACGTCTCAAAAAATGGATTCACATTCAATAATGGGTTCCAAATAACTTTCTCTTTTTGTAAGATAGTTATTTGGAATCATTAATAAGTCTGTGTTTATAATTTAGCGGTAAAACAGCAGCTAGCTGTTGTTTTAACGCTAAAAAGCTGCGTATGGCTTGGTTCGTTCCGCACTCAAATTCAAGCTTTAAAAACGTTAATTGTAGCACGACCCTCCTTAATTAAGTTAAAAATGCGACCTAAATCACCCTTTATGCTGTAAAAAAACAAAATAGGTTAGATATTTGCTATTTTTGCACCAACAATAATTTGGTGCTTGATCCATAGATATGAATAAATTCGCTTTAATTCTTTTTTGTTTTGTTTTTTCAAATGCGGTATTTTCCCAAAACAATCGCCCCACTAATAAGAGCAAAACATTGTCAAAGCAAATGGGAGAAAACCTATTTGAAATGGATTCTCTGACGAACCGGTCTTCCAAAAAAGCGGTAAAAAATGACGAGGCCAAAATTCAGGATTATCTGATAATTACTCGCGAAAATGACACCATCCAAGTAGATACTACATTGTCTATATATAAGGACTATAAATTTAACTACTTAAGAAAAGATGATTTTGAGCTTTTACCTTTCAGTAACATGGGGCAGACCTATAATACCCTAAGTCATAATTTCAAATCCTCAAGTTTAATCCCTCAAATAGGGGCCAGAGCCAAGCACTTTAATTACATGGACATTGATGCCATTGATTATTACCGCGTGCCTACACCATTCACAGAGTTGATGTATAAAACTGGTTTTGAACAAGGTCATGTCTTAGACGCGTTTTTCACAGTCAATACCTCAGATCAATTTAACATGTCAATTGCCTATAAAGGAATGCGTTCGTTAGGAAAGTACCAGCATATTTTATCGAGCACTGGAAATTTTAGATTTACAACAAACTATAGTTCTAAAAACAGTCGTTACAAATTAAGGACTCATATTGTGAAGCAAGACATCCTTAACCAAGAAAATGGAGGCATCTCAGATGACGACCTTGTAGATTTTGAGTCTGGAAATTCTGAATTTACTGACCGATCATTGTTTGATCCTTTATTTGAGAACGCTCAAAGCAAGTTAGAGGGTAAGCGATTTCATATGGATCAATCGTACATACTAGTACAGAGAGATTCTTTGGATTCAAACC
>MDSY01062712.1_pt1 | contig 12506 bp, 12 predicted proteins | sample 811131 | NCBI WGS metagenome assembly MDSY01 (sample SAMN05326643, study PRJNA326480) | marine metagenome | isolation source: seawater | place: Atlantic Ocean: South West | collected 2010
CTTTAGGTGAATTTGAATACAATCAAGTACCTTATTTTGTTGAGATGTTATGTCTTTCATAATATTTCTAATTATACTGAATATATATACAGTATAATATTAAATCATTGGCAATATCAAGAAAAAATGAAAGATGAATCAAAATTAATAATCGGAATATCTTCAAGAGCTTTATTTAATCTCGATGAGAGTCATGAAATATATGAAAAGAAGGGTTTGGATTCTTATAGAGATTATCAAATAGCTAACGAAGAAAAAACTCTTGATCCTGGCGAAGCCTTTACTCTTGTTAAAAAAATATTAGATATTAATTCCTTATATGAGAATAGACAGAGGATTGAGGTAATACTTTTATCTAGGAACACATCAGATACTGGTCTTAGGATTAGAAATTCAATTGAAGCACATGGATTAGATATTAGCAGAGCAGCATTCTGTGGTGGCGAGAGTCCTCATAGATACGTTAAGGATTTTGGAGTTCACCTATTTCTTTCAAGTAGCATGGAGGATGTAAAATTAGCTATAGATAGCAACGTTGCAGCAGCAACTATTATTTCAAGAGAGGGCGATAGCAACTTTCTGTCCGACGAAGGCCAACTAAAAATAGCTTTTGATGGAGATGCTGTAATTTTCTCAGATGATTCCGAAAAAGTTTTCCATGAAGAGGGTTTGGAAGCTTTTATTGAGAACGAGGTTATGGCAACCTCAGCTTTAAAAGAAGGGCCATTTAAATCTTTTTTAGTAGAACTTAACGATATTCAAAATGACTTTGACGTCAACGAATGTCCTATAAGGACAGCTTTGGTAACAGCAAGATCGGCTCCATCAGATAAAAGAGTGATAAAAACTTTAAGAGAATGGGGAGTTAGAATAGATGAGTCTTTATTCTTAGGAGGAATGTCGAAAAAAGATTTTCTTAAATCTTTTCAAGCTGACATCTTTTTTGATGATCAAAAAAAACATATCATGGATACACACGACACTACAGCATCTGGCCATGTGCCATATGGTATTAAAAATAAGTAAAGGATAGTTAATGGAAATTGTTTGTTTTGACATGGAGGGCACTTTAACTCCAGAAATATGGGAGAAAATAGCAACCAATACTGGTATTGAAGATTTCAATAAAACTACTCGAGATATACCTGATTATTCTGAACTAATGGATTTTCGATTAAATGTTATGAACAGAGAGGGATTAAAACTATCAGATATTCAAGAAGCGTCATCTGTATTAGATCTTTTACCCGGAGCAGAGGATTTTTTAAATCGAATAAGAGAAGACTTTCAGGTGGTAATTCTTTCTGATACTTTTCATGAAATTGCCAAGCCATTAATGAAAAAAATGGGATTTCCCTTACTACTATGTCACAATTTAGAAGTTGTTGATAATAAGGTTATTTCATACAAACTTCGACATAAAAAGGCAAAGAAGCAAGCAATTCAAAGTTTTCAGTCAATTGGCTATAAATGCATAGCAGCAGGAGACTCATACAATGATCTACAAATGTTTGAAGTTGCTGATCATGGATTTTTTATCAATGCTCCAGATAAAATTTCATCCGCATACCCCGAAATTCCATCATTTGATAATTATTTAGATTTAGAAAGTGCAATTAAAGAGAGATCGATTTATTTAAAATGAGCGATCATTTAAAACTAGAGAATTATGAAAGGCCTAAGCTTCATATGCCAGATGAAGACTCTAGTCTTCTTTTGCATAGTTGCTGTGCACCATGTGCAGGGGAGATCATGGAAGCGTTAGCAGCCTCAAGCATTAAAACTACCGTTTATTTTTACAATCCTAATATTCATCCAAAAGAAGAATATGAAATTAGAAAAAATGAAAATAGAAGATTCTGCGATAAATTAGGATTTGAATGTATAGATGCTGACTACGATAAAGATAACTGGTTTGAAAGAATTAAAGGCTTAGAGGATGAGCCAGAAAGAGGAAAGCGATGCACCCAATGTTTTGATATGAGATTTGAAAGGTCTGCACTCTACGCTAAAGAAAATGGTTTCGGAGTCTACGCCACAACTTTGGGCATATCCAGATGGAAAGATATGGAGCAGATTAATTCTTCTGGTTTAAGAGCAGCTGAAAGGTATGATGAAGTTTCATATTGGGATTTTAATTGGAGAAAGCAAGGTGGTTCATCACGTATGGTTGAAATATCTAAAAGAGAAGAATTCTATCAGCAAGAATATTGTGGTTGCGTTTATAGCTTAAGAGATACAAACAGATGGAGAAGAGAAAACAATAAAGATAGGATTATTCGTGGAGTTAAATTCTACGGTTAAGACGTAATTTGGGAACAACTCATTATTACCTTATAATTCTTCAACTATGTCATCAGGCAAAAAATTTAGACAAGCTTTAAAGGATAATAATCCATTAATTATTCCTGGCGCAATCAATGCATATTCCGCAATATTAGCTGAAAAAGCTAATCATAAGGCTGTATATCTTTCTGGTGGTGGAGTTGCAGCTGCATCATATGGCTTGCCAGATTTAGGCATAACAACAATGGAAGATGTTCTCATTGATGTTAAAAGAATTACAAATGCAACTTCTTTGCCACTACTTGTGGATATCGACACAGGATGGGGTGGAGCTTTTAATATATCTAGAACTGTAAAAGAAATGATAGATTCAGGTTGTGCTGCTGTTCACATGGAAGATCAAATATCTCAAAAAAGATGTGGTCATAGACCTAATAAATCTCTTGTTAGTTCTGCTGAAATGCAAGATAGAATTAAAGCAGCTGTTGATGGAAGGCATGACGAATCTTTTTTTATTATGGCTAGAACAGATGCCATAGCTTCAGAGGGAATTAATGGAGCAATAGATAGAGCATCTAAATATATTGAAGAAGGTGCTGATGGTATTTTCTTAGAAGCAGTAACTTCGCTAGATGAATACAAGGTATTTAAAGAAAATTTAGATATACCGCTTTTAGCAAACATAACTGAATTTGGAAAAACTCCATTATTTTCAAAAGATCAGCTTGAGGAAGTTAATGTTGATATGGTTTTATTTCCATTGACAGCATTTAGAGCTATGAGCAAAGCTGCTGAAAATATATATAATTCCCTAGCTAAAGAAGGGACACAGGATGGTCTCTTAGATATAATGCAAACGCGTGAAGAGTTATACGAGAGGCTAAATTATCATAGTTTTGAAGAAAAACTTGATGATCTCTACAAAGATTAAATTAAAAAGGACTTAAAATGGTAAAAAAACTTGAAGGTGCAGGACTTAGAGGCCAAGTAGCGGGAGAAACTTCTCTATCTACTGTTGGTCAGATTGAAGGACTTGCTTATAGAGGTCATAAAATTGAGACTCTTGCTGAAAAAGCTACTTTTGAAGAAGTGGCATACTTACTTTTGTATAATAAACTTCCTAATATAAGTGAGCTTTCAGACTATAAATCTTCATTAAAAAGCCAAAGAGATCTTCCCATTGCATTAAAAGAGGTATTACAAAAGATACCAGCTGACGCTCATCCAATGGATGTAATGAGAACTGGTACCTCAATGTTAGGGAACCTAGAGCCAGAGGGTGATTTCTCAAATCAGCTTAATTCAATAAATAGAATGATAGCAACGATGCCATCTATCGTTACTTACTGGTATAAATTTACTCATGAAGGTTTAGATATTGATCTAGTGAATGATGAAGACACAATGGCTGGTCATTTCTTACATATTCTCCATGGTAAAACTCCAAATGATCTTCACAAAAAAGTTATGGATGCTTCTCTTGTTCTTTACGCAGAACACGAATTTAATGCATCAACATTTACTGGAAGGGTTTGTGCTTCTACTATGTCTGATATCCATTCATGTGTTGTCGCTGCCATTGGTTCACTTAGAGGACCTTTACATGGCGGAGCTAATGAGAAAGCTATGGAGTTAATAGAAAATTGGACTTCTCGTGAAGAGGCTAAAGGAAAAATTCTATCTATGCTTGAAAATAAAGAAAAAATTATGGGCTTTGGTCATGCAGTTTATTCTGTTCGCGATCCGAGAAATGCAGTCATAAAAGAGTTCGCAAAAGAGTTATCCGTCTTGCATAAAAATGACGATCTTTATCAAGTTGCTGAAGAAGTAGAAAAAGTTATGGCAGATGAGAAAAAAATGTTTGCAAATGCAGATTTCTTCCATGCTCCTGCATATTTTTATATGGGAATACCAACAAAACTATTTACTCCTATCTTTGTAATGTCTAGAGTTTCAGGATGGACCGCTCACTGCATGGAACAACGCTCTAATAATAGAATTATTAGACCTAGTGCTGATTATATAGGCGTTGAAAATTCTGAATGGGTTGATTTAAAAGACAGGACTTAAAAATGTCTTCAAATGTCGATCTTAATATTAGACCTGAATATGACTCTGTTATATCTGAAATTGCCGATTATGTAATTAACTATGAAATTTCTTCTGATCTCGCAATGGATACTGCTAGAAATTGTCTTATTGATACATTAGGTTGTGGCCTTTTAGCATTAAAGTTCCCAGCTTGTACAAAAATGCTTGGACCAGTAGTTGAAGGAACTTCAGTACCTTTTGGCGTTCGAGTGCCTGGCACAAATTTTAAATTAGATCCTATTAAAGGTGCTTTTGATATTGGATGTATTATCAGATGGCTTGATTTTAATGATACTTGGCTTGCTGCTGAATGGGGACATCCTTCTGATAATTTAGGAGGCATTCTAGCTGTAGCAGATTTTATATCTCAAAAAAATATTGAAGAGGGTAAAGATCCTTTAACAATGAAAACAGTTTTAGAGTCCATGATTATGGCTCATGAAATACAAGGCATACTTGCTTTAAAAAATAGCTTTAATAAAGTTGGCCTTGATCATGTTGTCTTGGTTAAAGTTGCATCTACAGCATTAGTTACTAAATTAATGGGTGGAAACAGGGAACAAATCATGGATGCTGTAAGTCATGCATGGGTAGATGGACAAAGCCTAAGAACTTACAGACATGCTCCAAATGCTGGTTCAAGAAAAAGCTGGGCAGCAGGAGATGCTACTAGCAGAGCAGTCCGTTTGGCTATGATTACGCTCTCCGGTGAAATGGGCTATCCTGGAGTTTTATCTGCTCCAGTTTGGGGTTTTGAGGATGTGCTCTTTAACGGTGAGCAATTGTCTTTACCTCAACCATTTGAAAGTTATGTTATGGAAAATATACTTTTTAAAATTAGTTTTCCTGCTGAATTTCATGCACAAACAGCTGTTGAAGCAGCTGTAAAACTTCACCATCAGGTAAAGGAAAGATTAGACGACATAAAGTCAATTGAAATCACTACACACGAATCTGCGATAAGAATTATTTCTAAAGTTGGTGAATTAAACAATCCAGCGGATAGAGATCATTGTCTTCAATATATGGTGGCTATTGGTTTATTAAAAGGTGACCTAGTTGCTGAAGACTATGAAGATAATATTGCAGCTGACAAAAGGATTGATAGTTTAAGAGAAAAAATGGTTATAACTGAGGATAAAAGATACTCTGCCGAATATCATGAGGCTGACAAACGCTCTATTGCAAATAAAATACAGATTCATTTTAACGACGGCTCATCAACTGAAGCTATAGAGGTTGAATATCCAATTGGACACAAAAGGCGAAGAGTTGAAGGTATTCCGATACTTGAACAAAAATTCATGAATAACCTAAAAATTACCTACGATATAGACACATGCGAAGAGATATACAAGCTTTGTACTAGTCAACTAGATCTTGAAAGTATGTCAGTTCCAGAATTTCAACAATTATTTTCAGTTAAAGATCACTCTTTCTAAATTCAAGAAATCTATAAAATACAGTTTTATAGCATTTTTTGGTTATAATCATTGCCATGTCAGGCAATACATTTGGAGAATTGTTTAAAATTACAACCTTTGGCGAAAGCCACGGTAAGGCTTTGGGCTGCATAATTGATGGCTGTCCTCCTCAAATTGAGCTATGCGAGGACGATATACAGGCTGAACTAAATCGCAGAAAACCAGGTCAATCAGACGTTACTACTCAAAGAAAAGAAGATGATTCTGTAGAAATTCTTTCAGGTATATTTGAAGGTAAAACTACTGGCACTCCTATTAGCCTCATTATTTATAATCAAGACCAGAGATCGAAAGATTATTCAGATATAAAAGACACTTTTAGACCTAATCACGCTGATATTACTTATCAAGCAAAGTATGGTCACAGAGACTATAGAGGTGGAGGCAGATCAAGTGCGAGAGAAACTGCAATGAGGGTTGCTGCAGGAGCAGTTGCTAAAAAATATTTAGAAAGCCTCGGAGTTAAAACTACGGGCTATGTTAGTCAGATTGGCAATATCAAGGGGGAGAATATTAACCCTAATAATGCTAATTCTAATAAGTATTTTTTTGCTGATTCTACAAAGCTCGATGACTTAGATGCAATGTTTTCTGAATTAATAGCAGAAGGTAATTCAGTAGGTGCTAAATTGAGCGTTGCTATAGAGAATTGTCCTGTGGGTCTAGGAGCACCTGTTTTTGATAAGTTAGATGCCGACCTAGCAAAAGCTATGATGAGTATCAATGCTGTTAAGTCAGTAGCTATTGGCAATACCGATGATATTTTAAATTTAAAAGGCTCTGAACTTAGAGATGAAATAAGATCAGATGGATTTACTTCAAATAATTCTGGTGGAATCCTTGGAGGTATCTCCAATGGAGATGTTATTAATATTGATTTCATAATCAAACCCACTTCAAGCATTAAATCAAAAGGTAAAAGTATCGATACAGAGGGCAACGAAGTTGATATAGAAGTTTCTGGTAGGCACGATCCTTGTGTTGGTATCAGAGCGGTTCCCATTGCCGAAGCTATGGCTAATTTAGTGATTATGGATCACTTTCTTCGCAATAGAGCTCAATGTGGAGATATTAAACAAGAACTCCCTTTTACTAAGTAACATGCCAAAGACTCTATACGACAAGCTTTGGGACGAGCATCACATAACTACTCTAGACTCAGGTGAATCACTGCTGTACATCGATAGACATTATTTGCATGAAGTAACATCACCACAAGCCTTTGAAGGTTTGGCTAAAAAACATTTAGTACCTTGGAGGCTTAACGCTAACATAGCAACGCCTGATCATAATGTTCCAACTGAAAGAGGGCTTGATTTTGATATGGAGTCTATTGATGATGAAATTTCTAAAATTCAAGTTGTTGAGCTAGATAAAAATTGTAATAGATTCGGTATTAAGCAGTTTGATATCACCTCAGATAAACAAGGTATTGTTCATGTTATAGGTCCTGAACTGGGATACACACTACCTGGAATGACTATTGTGTGTGGTGATTCTCATACTTCAACTCATGGAGCTTTTGGTTGTCTTGCCATGGGAATTGGAACCTCAGAAGTAGAACATGTACTTGCTACACAAAGCCTTAAAGTTTCTAAATTAAAAAATATGCACGTTCGTTTTGATGGAATACCTCAATCAGGAGTTACCTCCAAAGATATAGTCTTGTATTTAATTGGCAAAATAGGAACAGCAGGCGGTAATGGTCATGCTATTGAATTTTCAGGCTCGTATATAGAAAGCATTTCCATGGAAGCTAGAATGACAATTTGTAATATGGCAATTGAAGCTGGAGCTAAAGTTGGCCTTATAGCAACTGATGAAACTACAATAGATTATGTAAGAGAACACAGCGAGCTTGGACCAGAAATGCTTCAACAAGCCGAGACTCATTGGAAAACGCTTAATACAGATACAAAAGCAATTTTTGATAAGGAGATTGTTATTGATATTTCTTCTATCAAATCTCAAGTTACATGGGGTACTTCACCTGAAATGGTTGTAGATTTTGATGGTGACATTCCTGATCCAGAGAATATGCCTGAGGATAAAAGAAAAAATATCAAACTTGCTAAACAGTATATGGGCATAGCTAATAACGAAAAATTAACTGATCTTAAATTCGATAAAGTTTTTATAGGATCATGCACTAATTCACGAATAGAGGACTTACGAGAAGCAGCAAGTGTGATTGATGGCAGGCATATTTCTGAAAATATTATTGAGGCAATCGTTGTTCCAGGCTCTGGCATGGTAAAACTTCAAGCTGAGTCTGAGGGTTTAGATAAAATTTTTGAAAATGCTGGTTTTATATGGAGAGACCCAGGATGTTCTATGTGTTTAGGTATGAACCCTGATCAACTAAAACCTTATGAGAGATGTGCTTCAACATCAAACAGAAATTTTGAAGGACGACAAGGTAATTTAGGTAGAACTCATTTAATGAGTCCTTTAATGGCTGCCTTGACTGCAATTAATGGAACTGTGAGCAAGCCATCATGAAATTAAATGGAAATGAATTACAGATTAGTGGAACTGTTGCATGTATGGATAGAGATAATATTGATACAGATCAAATCATCCCTACCGAATACTTAAAATCCATTAAAAAGTTTGGATTTGAAGATTACTTATTTGATGGTTGGAGATATTTAGATCAAGGCAAACTCGGTATTACAAAAAATCAAAGAGAGATCAATAAAGATTTTATTTTAAATAATATTCCTTATGATGAGTCTAGTATTTTATTAACAAGAGATAATTTTGGATGCGGTTCTTCAAGAGAGCATGCGGTTTGGGCATTAAGAGACTTTGGATTTAAAGTGGTAATAGCTTCCTCTTTTGGTGATATTTTTTATAACAACTGTTTTAAAAATGGCGTTTTACCTATTCAGCTATCAAAAGTTCAGATAGAAGCTTTATTTTCACAAGCTCAAGATGTCGTTACAGATATTACAGTTAGCCTTGATGCTAAAAAGCTATTTGCCGGTGACATTGAATATGATTTTGTAGTTGAAGATAACTTATTAGAAAGAATTATATTTGGATTAGATGATGTGGACATAACATTAAAAAACAAGAATATTATTAGGGAATTTGAGGAGATCAGAAAGAAAACAAAACCATGGATTTATGCAAATGACTAAAAATATTTTAATCCTTCCCGGTGATGGGATTGGTCAAGAAGTTACTTCTTCCGCTAAAGAAGTTTTAGATTTTCTTATTTTGGAAAACAAACTTGATTTCAATATTACTAACATGGATGTAGGTGGAACTGCTTATGAAAAACACGGATCGCCGTTACCGAATAATGTTTTAGAACAAGCTAGGCTGTCAGACGCTATTTTATTTGGGGCAGTGGGAGCGCCTCAGTGGGATAATCTTGATTGGGATAATCGACCAGAACAAGCTCTACTAGGTTTGAGAAAAGAGTTAGAGCTATTTGCTAATTTAAGACCAGCATTTTTATTCAACGAGCTTGCTTCAGCATCTCCAATCAAAAATCATATTATTGAGAATTTAGATATCCTTATAGTCAGAGAGTTAACAGGCGGCATTTATTTTGGTGAACCGCGTGGTTTAGTAACATCTGAACTACCTCATTACGCCTTTAATACCATGGTTTATAATGAAGATGAGATAAGAAGAATCGCTAAAGTTGCTTTTGAATCAGCACAAAAAAGAAATGGTAAATTATGCTCTGTTGAAAAAGCTAATGTGCTTGAGGTTTCTAAATTTTGGCGCTCTGTAGTAAGTGATATGGCTAAAGATTATCCTGATGTTAAGCTGTCCCATCAACTTGCTGATAACACCGCTATGCAACTTGTATTAAACCCAAACCAGTATGATGTAATAGTTTCTAGCAATTTATTTGGCGACATTCTTTCAGATATTGCAGCAACTTTATCAGGCTCTATTGGTATGCTTCCTTCAGCATCTTTAAATAGTTCTTCGCAAGGTATGTATGAACCATGTCATGGAAGTGCTCCAGATATTGCTGGCCAAAATGTAGCGAATCCAATTGCTATGATTGCCTCTCTTGCGATGGCATTAAAATATTCTTTAAATGAAGAAAAGTTATCTAGAAATATAGATAATGCTATTAAAGTTTTTATTAACGAAGGACACAGAACTAAAGATATTAGTACCGATGGTAATTTTTTAACTACCAGTGAAGTTGCACCTATAATTATTGAGATATTAAAACGTGAATCAGTCTATTAACATTGCTTTAGTTGGAGCTTCTGGTGTTGTTGGTTCCAAGATCATTCAATTGCTTGAAAAAAAAGGAGTGTCAATAAATAATTTTTATCCTCTTGGAAGTTCTTCAGTTGGCCAGGAAGTTGAACTTAATGGCTTAAAATATTCAATAAATAATACTGAAGATTTCAATCCTAGCTTAGCTCAATTAACTATTTTTGCAGCAGGCTCTAAGGTAGCTGAGAAATATGCCCATGCTTTTGTTGAAGCTGGAAGTTATGTTATTGATCTCTCTTCTCATTTTAGATATGAAGATGACGTACCCTTAATCATTCCTGAAATTAATGGTGACTTATTAGATCTTCTTGAGAATCCAGCATTGATTGCAAATCCTAATTGCTCAACATCTCAACTATTAATGGCTTTAAAACCTATTCACGACAGATTTGGTATAGAGTTTTTGAATATTGCAACCTACCAAGCTGTATCAGGAACTGGCAAGGAAGCAGTTCAAGAGCTTAAAGATCAAACTTATAACACTACTTCAGTGGAGCCCAAGGTATATCCAAAAACCATAGCCTTTAACGCTATACCTCAATGCGATGTATTTATGGATAATGCATTCACTAAAGAAGAAATGAAATTAGTTTGGGAAACTAAAAAGATTTTAGATCCTAATATTGAAGTTCAGGCAACTTGTGTGAGAGTTCCTGTATTCAATGGTCACTCAGAAGCTGTATTTTTAAAATTAACAAATAACGCATCAAGAGAAGATATTATAGCTTCTCTAAGCAATGTTCCTGGCGTTTGTGTAATGGATAACCCAAAAAAACAAGAATATCCTACACCGCTTGAACAGGCTAATGACTCTGAGGATGTATATGTTGGAAGAATAAGGTCCCAAGAAATTCAAGGAGATACATGGATATCTTTATGGGTAGTTGCTGATAATGTATATGGTAAAGGAGCTGCTTTAAACGCTGTTCAGATTCTTCAAAAGCTTATTACAAGCAATAAACTATGCTGAAATATGCAATATCTTTACTAGCTCTTTTCGCAATAAATCTTGCTGCAGATATTTCTTTATCTTCACCTCAACTCAAATTAAACCCAAGTGGTGAAAGGGTAGTAGAGTTTAAAATACAGGGCCAAACACTTAATGATAAAGATATAGTTTTAAAAGAATATAAATCAGATGAGCCTTTAAATGAAGATAATATTTCCTATACATTGCTCGAAGACTTTTCTACTTATAATTTATTTTCAATTATTTTGGATAATAAGTATGAGGGAAATTATTTTAGTTTTAAATTATCAATCAAAAATGAAATAGCTAAAGATATATTTATATTCTTACCATCAAAAATAGAAACTACAAATTTGAAACCTATACCAAGAAGAGTATATAAACCTAAAAAATTAGATCAAAGAACTAATGTTGTAAAACAAATTCAACAAGAAGCACCTAGTGTTGAAAATAAAAAAGAAAATATTATTGAAGCAGGTGAGATAACGACGATGTGGAGTATCGCTTCTAAAATAAAAAAACAAACTAACGACACATCAATTTACCAAATTATGTGGTCAATTTATCTAGGTAATAAAGATACTTTTATTGATGGAAATATCAATCTGGTAAGGAAGGATAAAAATCTTGTTGTCCCATCATATTTATCTATGCAAAATACACCAGACGATGAAGCAAGAAGCTCGATTATTGCAATGAATAAAACATTTTCTATAGATCTTACTCCTGCTTTTAAATCATTGTTAATCCTTTCAGCCCCAAAGATAAAAAAAGACATTAACCCTGTTGAGACAAAAGACGAACCTAAAAAAGATGCTCAGGATGCGGTAAACCTTAACGATGAAGAATTTGTAGATCCTAAGGATCTAATTGAAATGAATACAAAACAGTTGGATGTTTTAGTTGAGAGTAGAGTTGTCAATGAACTAGTTAAAGAAGTGGAGTCAATTAAAAAACCTAATGATACAAATGATTTTGGACTTAAAGATTTATTGTTTGTTGCAGTCATCTCTATCATTTCAGGGATATTAATAGCTCTTATTTATATACAATTGAATTCTAGAAAAACAAAAAAAATTCAATATGATTTTGACGAGGCTTCAGATTCGCAGTCATCTACCGATGGGCTGCCAAAGGGCCTAAGTATAAAAAATAATCATGATGAGCAGCAATTAGATTTAGCTGTGACTTATTTTGAAATGAGTGATTTCAAGAACTGTGAAAACATTCTTAAAGAGCTAATAAAAAATACTGACGATCTCGAAATCAAGACTTCCTCTCAAAACTTATTAACCAAACTTGAAACAAAGTGAGGTTAGCCTTTTCAACTGAATATGATGGTAGTTATTTCTCTGGTTTTCAAAAGCAAAAAAATGCAACATCTGTTCAGCAAACTATTGAGGAAGCTCTAAAAGAAA
>MDSY01152327.1_pt1 | contig 12506 bp, 11 predicted proteins | sample 811131 | NCBI WGS metagenome assembly MDSY01 (sample SAMN05326643, study PRJNA326480) | marine metagenome | isolation source: seawater | place: Atlantic Ocean: South West | collected 2010
AGTATCATGATTTACAAGTAGGTAACAAACCTCATTTTGATATGTATATCTGCGATAAATCATTTAATTCAGAATCATTTTTTCATTATAGAGAGCGAGGATTACCATGAGTTTTCACGTATCAAGAAAATATCTTTTTGAAGAAAAAGATTTTATAGGACATTCTGGTGATCCTTTAAAATGGAAAATAGAGTGTGATGCTTTATCTTCTAATGAATGGAAATGTATTTCTACAATGATTATGGAATATGAAACTAGACCATTTTGTTCAGCTATTGGTATACCAAGAGGTGGAATAGCATTAAGTAGATTTTTAAATGAATATGCTACAGGAAATTATGATGATCCATATTTAATTTGTGATGATGTTTTGACAACTGGTGGGTCAATGGATGAATTTACAAACGAATACTTTAGAAATAGAAAACCTAATTATTTTGGTTGGGTTGTCTTTGCTAGAAATAAACCTCAACATTGGGTAAAATCTTTATTTCAAATGCCTTGACATTGAATATTCTTTGTGTTACAATAATAATAAACTTAAACATGGAGAACAATGGATAGAGTAGAACATTTAATTTTAAAAAATCTTATCTATAATGAACCTTACACTCGCAAGGTTCTTCCTTATTTACAACCAGAATATTTTGAAGATAGATCTGAAAAGGTTCTATTTGAATATGTTAGTAGTTTTGTTTCAACATATAATAATTTACCTACAAAAGAAGCATTAACAATCAATCTTAATGAAGCGACAGGATTACATGAAGATGATTTTGAAAAGTCAGTCAAACTACTTGGATTCTTGGAGGAAAACAAAGATGAAGAATCTGATATGGATTGGTTACTTAATACTACTGAAACCTTTTGTCAAGATAGAGCATTATATAATGCGATTATGGAGAGTGTTAATATTATCAGCCCTGGGAATAAAACTGATAAAACTAAAGGATCTATTCCTGAGATTCTTACAGATGCTTTGGGTGTTACTTTTGACCCCAATATTGGTCATGATTACATTGATAATAGTGATGATCGTTATGATTTCTACCATAAGGTGGAAGAAAGAATCCCATTTGACTTAGACTTTTTTAATAAGATAACTAAAGGTGGTTTACCAAATAAAACATTGAATATTGCATTGGCTGGTACTGGTGTAGGTAAATCATTATTCATGTGTCATGTCGCTGCAAATTGTTTAAATGAAGGAAAAAATGTTTTGTATGTAACTATGGAAATGGCTGAGGAAAAAATTGCAATGAGAATTGATGCAAATCTTTTAAATGTTTCTATTGATGATATACAAGAATTGCCAAGAGATACATTTAATAGTAAAGTTGAAAAAATTAAAAACAAGGTAAAAGGTAAATTAATTATAAAAGAATATCCAACTGCTTCAGCAGGCGCACAACATTTCAGAAGTTTATTAAATGAACTTTCTCTCAAAAGAGATTTTAAACCTGATATCATATTCATTGATTATTTGAATATATGTACATCTTCTAGAATCAAAGCAGGTGCATATGTTAATTCATATACTTATATTAAATCTATTGCTGAAGAACTAAGAGGTCTTGCAGTTGAATATAATGTTCCAGTTGTTTCTGCAACTCAAACAACAAGGAGTGGATTTACTTCTACAGATATTGGTCTTGAAGATACATCTGAATCATTTGGTTTACCCGCTACTGCTGATTTTATGTTTGCTATTATATCAACAGAAGAACTTGAAGAATTGGGACAGTTATTAGTTAAACAATTAAAGAATAGATATAGTGATCCTACATTTAATAAAAGATTTATGATTGGTGTTGATAGAAAGAAAATGAGATTATATGACCTTGAAGAAACTGCTCAAGCTGGTATCAATGATGTTGTTGATGGTGGAAAGAAAGTAAAAAAATCTGATGCCTATGATGATACACCTGCTTTCGACAAAGCCACTGATAATAAATTTCAAAAGAAAGATTTTGGCAATTTCAATTTTAACTAAATAGTATTATTAGATAACTTTTTAGGAGACTATTATGTGGTTTGAGGACAAATCAAAATTTGAAAATTTACACAAATCTATCATGCAAGTGGTCAATGGTGAAACACCAGAGGAACCAAAAACTCAAGAAGAGCCTGAAGTAACAAATGAACCGCCTCAATCAGAAGGCGCAGAGGTTCTTAAAGAAGCAAAAAAAGGTTCTGACTATCAACTATATCACAAAGACTTTTCATCTGCTATGCAACACGCATATGATGTAGCAAAGAAAAGAGGATATAAAGTAGATCCCAATGAGATAGATAGAAAAGTTGCAATGGGTCCAAAAAAACCATCTAGTGGTAAAACAAATCGCTATATTCTTGGAACAAATGATAAAAACAAAAGACTTCATGTACAAGTAGCAAATCTTGATAATAAGAAACATGAACTTAATATGTACATGGATGATTTTAATCCAAATCGCTTCAGTAGAAAAGATGAACTATATGAAAAAGTAAAACAAATTATTGATGAAGCAAATATAGCAAAACAAGGTGAGGCAAATATTAAACAGTTTGCTGCACAATTAAAAGTCCCAGTTAAACAAATTCTACATTGGGATCACGGTAGAGGTAATATTGAATATATTATTACACTCAAAGGTGGTGAACAGTTGGAATACACTAATTGGGACGACACAGTAAAAATTCCTAAGTCTGCAAATCCAAACATGAAAGTAATGAGACAACATTTAGCAAATAAGAAAAGTATTGAGGGAACAAAAACAAAAGTTGCTGATGTTAAACTAGGAAAATTTTACTTAATTAAAGGTGTTGATAACGCCTTTAAGATGCTTTCCAAATAATAATTCAATATAAATAGATATAATTATTAAAATTTTATTGGATATTGAATTATGCCCATCTCATTTAAATCATTTTATAAAAAAGATTATCTTGAAGAAAGAACTTATGAAATGTCCTTAGATCAAAAAAGGACTCCATTTCAAACAAAACACAAAGAAAATCTTCAAGCACAAAAAGATCAAGGTCAAATGGGTAAAAAGGGTTATACTAAATTGGCCAAGGGTTATTATTATCAAACTTCAAAAGGTACATTTGCAGCTAGAAGACACGGTTTAGATAAAACTGTTTATTTTCCAGATTCCAAACATGCAAAGGCATGGGTTAATGGTCACATGATTGGAAACAAAGAAACAGGTCAAGCACCAGTTCAATTATCAGATAATCCAAAAGACCATAATGATAAAGTAAAACATTATGATCATCCATCTGGTGTTCCACCAGAATTTAAACATAAAGATCCTTCATCAGCATTTCCCGGTTTAGATGAACCAAAAGAAAAAACAACAGAAAAACCAAAACAAAAACTAGAGAAAAAAGTAGAAAAACCAAAAAAAGGTGATGATAAACAAGGAACAGAACAAGAAGGAACAGGAGAAAAACAAAGTGGTGACAATATTGAATCAGATGGTGATGGTGGAACTACATTCAAACCAAATAAAGATGAAGAAGAAAATGTTAAAAAGAGAAATGAAGCAAGAAAAAATATAGGAGAAATAGACAATAAAGCTTTTGAGACTCACATTGATGGAGATGATGAAGATAATCATATGACTACTGGTGAGTGGGCTCAACAGAATTCATCTATGAGAGTCGATGGTCCACCCCCACCTTTATTTGAATTTGATAAAAGTTTAAAAGAAAAAGTAAAATGTAAAGGTGCTCATATAGATGGATTAGAAAGAATGATGAACAGTATTTTATCAGGAGCTAAATCTGGAAAATGGTCAACATTTTCGAATGTTCCAGGTGGCGCTGGAAAAATATTCGCACAAGCTGGTGAGTTAATGTCATTAACCATGACAACTTTAGATGACAAAGATGCTCAAGCTATGGCTGATGCTATGATGGATTTTAATAAAGCTCTTGAAGATGAATTTCCAGATTTATATAAAAAAGATAAAAAAGGTAAAATAAAAAGAAATAAAATTATTGATGATTCTTGGATTAAAGCAGCTATGGGCAATAGAAGTGCTATTCATAATTATTTAAAAAAAGAATACGGTGATGATGTTGAAATAGAAATGGGTGGTTGGGATACTGAAGGCGAATATAATGCATTAGGTGGATCTGATTATAAAAATAATAAAGCATTTTCTACTGACGTATATTTTAGAATAAAAACTAAAGATGGAAGTATTATGCATGAGGTGTCTCTTAAAAAATCAACCTTGGTAAACTTTTTAAACTCTGGGACGGGAAAATTTGAAGATTGGGATCCTGATTTACCTGATGAAATTAAAGCATCAATCTATCAACAAACACAAAGAAATAGACTAGTAGATCATGTAACAAATTATTTTGATCAAATCAATCCAAATAAACCACCATTGTCAACATTAATGGCATCTAAAGAAATAGAAGGTTTGGAAGGATTAATAACAAATAAAAAGAAAAATGGTGAGTGGGCTTTGAATAGAGACAGAGCAAAAGTTTTACTTACAGCTATACATCAATTAGCAAATAATGGCCATGAAGAATCAAAAGAATTTTTAGTTGAGCACAAAGAACTTGGTAAAACTTATGAAAAAAATGCGATAAGAGCCATATTAGAAAATAGAAAATTGACCCAAGGTATGATGTCAGATATCAAAGAAAATTTTCCAATAAAGGGGGTAGCTGATAGGGAAGAAGTAATGGCAATTGGGGAACACTCATTAGATCCTAATATTTTAAAAGAAATTTTTGGTACAGATGATTATTCAAAAATAAGTGAAAACTTTGAACCAATGGTTGATGAAAAGGGAAGTCCATATATTGCATATGTTGTCAAAGGTTCAGATGAAGTTATTCCTGTAGCGGGAATCGGAATAAGAGAAGATGGTAATGGATATGGAGGCCAGTTTAAATTTGAAATGACATTGCATAAAGGTTTTGCAGAACATTTAAAAACTGCAAATCAAGCTGTTTATGGAACTAAAACAGAAGAATATAAATCAATAGCACACGTTATACATGAAATCTTTCGCCCAGTTTACTAAACTGACAGAAGAAAAAAAGAGACTCGCGTGGTCAGGTAGCACAGTTGATAGAGTATTTCCTGATTTTGATAATCAAGAGGAAATACAAGATACTATGCAAATACCACTTTCTCCATCTATGTTAAAAAGACTTTTTCCAACAAAAAGAGATAAAGTATTTCATGTTGTAGATCCTCATCATGTAAAGGATTTATTAGATCTACAAGGAACAAAAAAATCAATATCAGCATTTTATAATATGGATAGTCACCCAATAACATCAGGAGTAAATAATAGAGGGGGAATGGTTGCAGAACTTGAAGGAAATATTTTAATGGCAAACTCTGAAGATGTTATGAGTAGACCTGATGAATCTGGCAGAAGATACATAGGTATGGATTATTTTAAAAACAATCCATTTTGGCAAGAACAGTTAAAAGAAGTACAAAAAGATTTGACATGGGAAATCAAAGATATTTTAAAAAAACACACTGATAATGATGAAATAGATGATTTAAATTTTCAAGAACTTATGAATGTGTGGTCTGATACTGGTAGAGAATCAGATGGTAAAACTAAAAATAAATTAATAAAAGATTATTTTGATGGGGTAGAAAAGATATTTGGAAATCATGTTGATAAAGTACAAGAGAGAATGCATGGATATATGGATGATAAGACTACAACGGGATCTTGGGATGAAATGATCGCAAATGAAATAAAAGTGAATAAACTGCATATAACTAATAGTGCATTGGATACTATCAAAGTATATGAACCAGAATTGGCTGATCAAATTATGAGTTCTTTGAAAGATCATAAAGTCGAACATCAAATGCATGATGGTGCTAAAAATCTATCTAAATTTGCTTCTGAAGAATCTAAAAAATCTAAACCAAAAACAGTTGAACAAAAAGTAAAACCAAACAAAAAAGAACCAAAACAAGATAATGCATATGTTGGTGCTTCATATCATGATAAACCAGTGAGTGATTCTGATGATCATAAAATGCAACATAATATATATCAAATAAAACAAGATGAAGAACAGATAAGAGATTTCATTCAATTACATAGAGGACTATGTTGGAAAACTAAAAAGGGAACTTGGGGAGCGATAAGGAGTGATGATCATCATGGGCATATGTCAAGTGATAAAAAGAAACACGTTCCACATGGAGGATCTTATTTTAAAGATAAAGCACACGCAGTAGCATATGTTAATGGTGTAGATAACAAAGAAAAAAAATTAAAGTCTGATCCAAAACATCATAATGATCACGAGACAACTCATTGGAGTTCTTTTACTCATAAAACCACTAGGGATGATGATCAATGAAATCATTTAGATCACATTTAATTAACGAAGCAAAAGAAGGTAAGAATCTTCATCTAGAACATATAGAAGATGAGGTTTTAAACGGTGGGGTGGTAGGGACCAGAGGTGCCATTAATTTTCTTCAATCACTTAGAGATATGTTAGCGGGTAGTTCTTCTACTAATACTTTCATAACTACTAAGTGGGATGGCGCCCCTGCGGTTTTTTGTGGTATCAATCCAGAAAATAATAAATTTTTTGTTGGATCTAAAAGTATTTTTAATAAAACACCAAAGATAAATTACACACCACAAGATGTAGACAATAATCACCCACCAGGACTTGGAGAAAAATTAAAAGTTGCACTACAACATTTACCAAAATTAGGAATAAAAGGAATACTCCAAGGTGACATGATGTTTGCTAAAGAAGATTTAGCAATGAAAACAATAGATGGTGAACAGTATGTTACTTTTCAACCAAATACTATTGTTTATGCAGTACCATTGAAATCTCAATTAGCAAAAGAGATACTTAACTCTAAGATGGGTATAGTATTTCATACAGAGTACACAGGTAATAAAATGGAAGATATGAAATCTTCTTTTAATATAAATATTAATAGTTTAAACAAAACTAGGGATGTCTGGTTTAGAGATGCAAAGTTTACTGATGCTTCTGGAACAGCAACCTTTACCAAGCGTGATACAGATAGTATCACAAGAATACTTTCTCTTGTAGGGAGAACTTTTCAAACAATAAGTGCGAATACATTAAATACAATAGCTAATAATTCTGATGTCAATATAATTATCAAAACTTTTAATAATAGTAAAATAAGAGTAGGACAGACAATAAGCAATCCGAGAAGACATACAGATGAGTTGATAAAATATATAGAGAATAAGTTTGATAAAGAAATTGATAAATTAAAAACAGAAAATTCTAAGAGTACACGAAGACAGAAAAAAGTAGAGTTTTTAAAGTTCTTCCTACAAAATAAAGCAGATCTTGGTAAGATCTTTAGTTTGATGAATATGTTAGTTGATGCTAAAATGATGTTAGTATCAAAACTAGAAAGAATGGAACAATTGACACAAACATTTGTTAGAGATGGTGCAGGATACAAAGTTACAGCACCAGAAGGATTTGTGGCAGTAGATAAGATAAAAGGTGGAGCAGTTAAGTTGGTCGACCGTCTTGAATTTTCAAGAAATAATTTTAATGTAGAGTTAAAAAACTGGAGCTAAAATGGATAGTTTAACAAGAGCATCATATGAGGTTATGATAAAAGAGGATGAAGGTTTGTCTGCAAAGATGAGACAACTTCTTCAAGCAGGATTGATAAAAGAAAAAAAAGATTTACCATTTTTTAAATCAGCGATGAAAAAAGTTAAAGGCGGTACAATCACTACAGTTCAAGAAAGACAAGTACTTTTAAATGTGCTTGGACAATTTTTGACTATGGTTGATGAAGCTCCTGAATTTTTTAATTTGATGAGACGTGAACTTGCTAAATCTAAAAACAAAAAGGAAGAAGTTGATCATCATGAAAAAGATGCAAATGGTGAACCAATTCCTCATGACGATGAAGAAGATTTAAGTGAAAAATTAGATCCAGTTGGACAAGAAGATGGTGATGTTGATAATGATGGTGACAAAGATTCAACTGACAAATATCTAATGAAGCGTAGAAAAGCTATTGGAAAAGCAATGAAGAAAGAAGACTATGCGAATTCAATGATCAAAAAGGATGAAGGTCATAAAGGTGATAAAAAAGGTAGTGATAAAATGCAAAAGTTGAAAAAAGTTAAAGAAGATTATGGTTTTACTTCATTTTCAGATTTTAGAAATAGGAAAGTAGATGAGGCTCATGGAGATTATGATGATGACAGAGCAATGGCGGCACAAAAAGCACAAATGCCAGCATCTCTTGGTGGTACACACAAAGATAAGTCAGCGAATACAACTAGTACTCAAGTGACAAAGAAAAAATCTCAATACTCCAAGACAAATGAAGAATTGACTTCAGCTCAAAAAAAATTACCACCTGCACTTCAAAAAGTTATTGCTAAGAAAAAGGGAATTAAAAAAAAAATAGAAACTACTGATGAAGCTATGTTAGACCCAAGCAAATCTAAAGCGGCTAGGTTATTTAGGCAAGGACAAAAACAAAATGATCCAGAAAGACAAGATAAAGCCTATGAACTCAGAAAGCAAGCAAATAGAGATCGAGCGAAACGACAATATGATAAAATGAGTCCTGAACAAAAATCCGCAAAGAAAAAAGCAGATTATGATTGGCGCCGAGGGAGGGAAGATCAAGCAAAAAGTTCAATGGAACCGGATATTCGCAAAAGCATGGCCCACTCTAGCGGCTCACATCAAATGAAGTAACATAATCGAAAGGATAAAAATGTCAAGAAGTGAAATCAAAGATTGGATAGTAATGTCATTAAGTGTAGGGACAATGGTTTTGCTGTTTGTCATTACAATTGGTGACTTTATGAATGCAATGGAAACAAACAGAGAACCAAGTAAGGATGTAATCAATCTTTTATCTATGGCAATCACTGGTATTGTGGGTATTATTGCTGGTTTTATTTCTGGTAAGAATGCCGCTGATCAAGCTAAACAGGCAGCAGAACAGAAAGCATAATGAAAACATTCGCTGAAAAATGTTGGGATGGATATACCCAAAAAGGCATGAAAAAGAAAGGTGGACGCATGGTTCCTAATTGCGTCCCCGTCTCAAAAGAAGAATCTTTACCACCTCATCTTGCAAAACATTTTGATAAAAAAGGAAATGCTATAAAAGGTGAGTGGAAAGATGGTAAATGGTCAGCAAAGAAAAAACAACCAGAGTTTAAAATGACAGATGTTACACCAAAGGGTTATGGTCCAACTGATGAAGAATCTAATATAGAAAGATTAAGAAAACAGTTAGCAATTCATAAGTTTAAAAAGTCTGGTGGTGAGATAGAAAAACAACCAGAGGGAGATGCATATAACGCCATGAAGTGGAGAGGTAAAACTCATTCTACTCGTGATGAAGATGATGAAAACGAAAGAGCCAGAAAGGTCATGGCCTATCGAAAAATGTTACGTGATAAAAAAAGAGCAAAGAAAAAATGAAAACATATAAAAGTTTATTAAAAGAAGCAAAAGCTAAATCAGCTGTAATGGTATTTGGTAGGTTTAATCCACCTACAATTGGTCACGGTAAACTGTTAGAATCTGCAGGAAATGTTGCTAGAAGATTTAATGCAGAACTATATGTTTATGGAAGTCAATCTCAAGATCCAAAAAAGAATCCTTTGTCTAATCAACAAAAGATGAACTTTATGAAAGAGATGTTTCCAAAATATAAAAATTCAATACAAGCTGATCCAAATATAAGATCTGCAATTGATGCAGCAGTAAAACTAAATGAAGGTAATGATCAATTAGTAATGGTTGTGGGTAGTGATAGAGTTGCTGATTTTAAAAAACTTTTAGAACAATATAATGGAAGAAAAGCAAAGCATGGTTATTATGAATATGACTCAATTAAAATTGTAAGTGCAGGAGAAAGAGATCCAGACGCAGAAGGTGTTACTGGAATGTCAGCTTCTAAAATGAGAAAAGCGGCATCTGAAAATGATGTTGATTCATTTAGAAATGGTGTACCTTCTAATATGTCTGAACAATCCATGATGAGAATGTTAAAGTCTGTTAGAAAAGGATTGAATTTAAAAGAAGCAATATTTGATAAAGAATGGCCGACTCGTCCAGAAAAAATTACTTTGGAGGTTCCAGAAGAAGATTTAGAATATAATTATATGGGATATGAAACAGAATACTTTTCTCATATGCCAATAGTTGAAGAAACATTTTCAGAACTTAGAAGTCTTTCATTATCAAAAACAAAACACAATGTTTCTATTGTAGAAGCGATGAAAGAGACTGACAAGTTGATTGAAAATATGTGTCTATTTGAGTTGGGTCATTCTGGATTAGAAAATAAAATAGAAACATCTGTAAGAAAAATTGATAAACTTTTTGAAGGTATTGAAAAAGATTTTGGTGCATCAAAAGGTGATCTTTTCTACAGACCATTTCTATATCATATTCTTGAGTCGATTACTTGGGGTCCACATCCTGGACAAATGAATGTTGAAGACAAAATAGGTCCTGTTGAATGGGGAACACCAAAGATGGTTGAAAGATATGCCAAAGCAACACCTGGACAAAATTCTGATAAACTTTTGTATTCTACATATAAGTATAAAATGCAGAGAGAAGTTACTGGTGAAGCGGATGGATTTGGAACAGTGGAATTGGCACAAGAAGAAGGACCAGTATCAAAAGTTAAGAAAGAATACGCTAAAAAATATAAAGATTTAATATCAGATAGAAAAAGAGATGTTGGTGGAGCAAGGATGGATCATGCAAATAAAAATTTAAAATCAGCACAAACTTATTCATCATCAGGAATGAAATGAAAAGTTTACATGAATCTATAATTCAAGTTGTGACTGTTGGTGGAACAGATTTGAGTGGTAATGCAAAACCACAACCAACTATTATACAAGGTGGTCCACATTGGTTAAAGCAACAAATAACTGAAGATTTAGAATCTTCTGTCAATAGTGCGTTAGAACAAATTGCTAAAGGTAAATCATATGATGAATGGGTCAGAGCAACTAGTATGAGTCCAGAGGTAAAAGCTGAAGTTAAAAGAAGATTAGATGCACAAGGCAGAGGTGAAAAAGAAGAATCACCTACACATGATAAACAACATCTGACAAAAGCAGTTTTTGATTCATTACCAGATGATGAAAAAGAACAACATCAAGACAATTTACGATCATCAATGAAATCACATGGTATGCATGATGATGAAGAACAAGAAGAATCAGAGTCAGAAGAAAAGCCGGAAGAAATGGAAGATGAAGAAGATCCAGATGGTGAATATGATGGAGATTTAGATCCAACTCCTGAACCAGATGAAGGACATGAAGAAGATGAAAAAGAAGAACCTAAAATGAAACTTTCAAAGAAAAAGGAAAAGGTGACTATTAATCCAAAAATGGAAGAAAAAAGTTTTAATAAAAAACTTATTTCTGAGTTAAAAGAAAAAAGATTAGGTAGAATAGATGAGAAAGCAGTTTCTAAACAACAACAGAAATATTTTGGTTTAGTGAGAGCAATACAAAAAGGTGAAGCATCTGGTTCTCCTGAAGCAGAAAAAACTGCTAAAGAAATGAGTATGAAAGATGTAAAAGATTACGCTAGTACAAAACATAAAGGTTTACCAAGAAAAGTACAAAGTGAAAACATCATTGAAATGAAAAACAAAGAAGGTCATACATTTGTTATAAGTGATAGAGATGTAAAAGGAAAGAGTCAAGACAAAGTTAGAATGCACGTTCAAGATAAAGATGGAAAAAAGATAAAGGATTATGGTTCTCATGTTTCATCAGATAGAGCAAAAAGATTTGCAAAGGCGAGAGGGTTTAGTGAAGATCTTCGGTCTAATATTGATGCCATAAAAAAGAATGAAAAGAAAGAAAAAAAGATGGATGAAATGTCTGGTGATATGGCATATCGTGCAATGGATAAAGCTGATAAAAAAAGTAGAGGTGAAATGTCAGTCAATGATCCTGAAAGAGCTAAGAAGAAAGCAAGGCAAGCACAAAAATTTGCTGACTATTCTATAAAGAAAACACTTAATAAAGAAGAAGTTGAACTTGAAGAAAATGATAAAGTAATGATGATGAAACTCACAACTAAGGCAATGAAAGCAATACCAAATTCACCAAAACAGAAAGAGTTAATCAAACAAGTGAATACTTATCGAGAGAAACTTGGAATGAAACCTATGAATGAAAAGTATGACGAAATGACTAATGCAGAACAAAGCACATTAACACCAATTGAATTATTGAAAAAATTGAAGGACAAAATTGATGCTAAAGATCCAGCTCAAATGGAAGGACAATCTTTTACTGACTTTGAAAAGGAAAGAATAGATCAAATGTCAAGAACTGCTAATGAAAGAAGTGTCTTGATGTATAGAATTGTAGATTTAGATCATGGTGATGCGGGAGAAATAGAAAATTTCACATATGTTATGAAAGAGAATATACCTAAATATCAACAGATGGGCTACAAAGTAGTCGCTCAATAAT
>MDSY01148066.1_pt1 | contig 12504 bp, 15 predicted proteins | sample 811131 | NCBI WGS metagenome assembly MDSY01 (sample SAMN05326643, study PRJNA326480) | marine metagenome | isolation source: seawater | place: Atlantic Ocean: South West | collected 2010
AAAATAGGCATTTAATTTTGATTCGATAATGAACTACTATACGGCCTGATAGATCAAGAGTTGTCTCTACCCTCGCGGCACACAGTCCAAGCCTACCAACTCGACTCAAAACCCGTGAGGCCGGCCTTGAGGGGTACGGGGTCGGGGCTTGGGGGTTGCATTCAACGGTCACTCCACTAATAGAGCGAGGTCTTCTTCATGATCCTGAGGAACTCCTCCTCATTGATCTCTCCGTCTCCATCGCGGTCGGCCTCGTCGATCATCTCCTGAAGCTCCTCGTCTGTCATGTTCTCGCCCAGCTCCTTTGCGACGCGCTTGAGATTCTTGAATGAAATCTTTCCTGTCTCATCATCATCAAACAGACGGAACGCCTTCATGATCTCCTCGCGCGAGTCCTTCTCGCTCATCTTGGTGGTCATCATAGCCAAGAATTCGTCAAAGTCGATCGTCCCCGATCCGTCCTTGTCAATGTCCGATATCATCTTCTTGATCTCCTCCTTTTTGGGCTCGAAGCCCAGCGCGCGCATCGCTACCTTGAGCTCCTTGGCGTCGATCACGCCGGAGCCGTCGGTGTTGAAGAGGTCGAAGGCCTCGCGGATCTCCTGTCGCTGCTCCTCAGTCAAGTCAGTCTTCGCCTTGCCGCTCGAACGGCCAGACTGCGGGCGACGCGAAGCCATGATGCCCGCTGAGACCCTGCCAGCTTGTTAGAAATGGCGCGAGAGCGTTTGTTATTTTAGGTACCTACCCAGGGTAATGGCCTCGGAGCCGTCCGTGGACTGCACTGCGCCACTCGAGGGCGAGGTGCTCGAGGCTTGCAGCTTCGAGCGATGGTATCCGCTACTTAAGCACGTCTCGCAGCGCAGCCTTGTCCTGCCGCTCGACGAGGCTTTCGTCACCTACCTGCGCGCTGACAGCGTCTTTGTCCCTGGCGACGAGGATGGCGACGATGGCGACGATGGCGACTGGTCCGATGCTGCGCCCGTTGCTACATCCAGCGAGCCTGACCCGAGTCAACCTCTACCGGACGACGACGACGACACGTCCGAGCCACTCGCGCAACCGAATCTCGAATCTATCGCGCCGACCGTCACCGCGATCCGTGCTGCCATCACGCGTCTTGGCGGTGCAGTGCTTCCCAAACTCAACTGGAGCGCGCCCACCGATGCCGCGTGGGTTCTCGGAGGCTCACCCAAGTGCACCAGCGCCAACGACGTCCTCCTCCTCCTCAACAGCTCCGACCGCACCGCACACGATCTAGACGATGCCCGCGCCAACTGTACTCCGCATGCTGCACAGGCAAGTCTCACACCCCATTTTTCCCGAATGTCACGCCACATTTCCCCCCATTGACGCCGGCGTTTTGTCTCAATTTTATGAGCAGCTGTCTCCGTGGGTGCTCGTGCTGCGCAAATGGAGCGATGGTTTGCGTCCATCGGGTGAATTTCGCTGCTTCTGTGCCGCTGGTGGCACGCTCCTTGCCGCCTGCCAGCGAGACCCCTCCGGGAAGTTTGAAGGGGTGCAGGCTCGACGCGTTGAAATCATCACCAGCCTCAAGGAATTCTGCGCCTTGGAGCTTGCGCCGCGGTGGTCGAGCCTAGTGCCGAGTTTGGCGCCACTGGCGTGGGATGCATATATAGACGTAGATGGAGCGGTACATGTGATCGATCTCGCGCCCTTTCATGAAACGACGGACCCCCTGCTGTTTTCGTGGGAGGAGTTGCGGGAGCTTGCGGCGGCGGACGATGGTGCTTCGGGCGGTTCGCCTGAGCTTCGACTGGTGGGGCAGGGTGTTGCAGAGGGAGGGATCGCACCGTCGGCGCGAATCTATCATGGGTGGCCGAAGGAACTCAGAGAGCTACAGGGAGCTGATGTGAAAGAGCTCGTAGGGTCAGCGAAACGTGCAGCGCAAGCGTGATGGGGGAGTGTATTAATGGTAGGGTGGCGGGCATGGTAGTTGTCTTAGACCCTTAGTGCAGTGTACTACATAGTGCTATGTACCATAGAGACAGAAAGAGAAAAAGACTCTTCTCATATGTGTACGTCTTCCTCGCCCTCTGGCTCAGCCGGTGTTTTATCAATTACTAAACAGCTCCGCAATGTGCCACTTCCAGTTATTTTAATTTTGCCGTTTATTCTTAAATAAATATTGATATTGCCTTAATAAAATCGGCCGAATTTACCAGCGAACCATGGCGCTGCTCTTGCTGAGCGTGCCAGCGCTAGGCGTGAGCCTGAGCCCGCCTGTCTTCCTGGGCGAAAGCGGCGGCTACAATGAAATCAGCCTCTCTGTCACAGACTCGCTCACGCTACACGTGTACGAGGCGGTCCCTGCCGAACAGGTGCGCACCTCTCACCGCACCTCTCACGATGGCACTCGAGAGCGCCAAAAGATGCTCACTTGTCGCACCACGGCCGTTCCCAGCCGCCCTTCCCATACGGTGCATCTGCTTCCTCACACCTAGGATAAGCTCGTCGACGCGGCTCTCGAGGCTCAGCTCTTCTCTGCGGCGGAAGATCCTTATGGCGTCGTGGTATGGCCGGCCGGTCAGGTCTGCGCGCACTCGCTCGCACAGCTCCCGCTCGCTGGCAAACGAGTCCTCGAACTTGGGGCCGGGACGGGGCTATGTGCACTAGCTGCGGCTGCCTGTGGTGCAACTGTCGTTGCCGCCGACTACCGCAAAGAGCCTCTGAGGCTGCTCAAGCGGTCGATGAAGCGTAACTCCGAACTTCTCGGCCGAGAGCTCGATATCACCACACTGCTATTAGATATCAAGAGCGCGGAGCCGTTACCGACCGCGGACATTATCGTGGCCGCCGATCTTCTTTACCTCCCATGCACCGCGAGAGCGCTCGCTCATCGGTGCGTTGAGTCCTTGCAGAAAGGAGCCGAGCTCGTGCTGATTGGCGATTGCGGCCGGCCGGGACGGGAGCCTTTCCTCAAGACGCTTGATTTGGAGATGTCGATGGCGCGCGAAGTTGCATCGGCTTTGGCCGAGAATGATGGTGATGTCGACAAGGCAGTCAAGCAATTAGAGAGATACGAAGATGAGCGAAAGGGAAAGAAGGGGGCCGGTGGATCGGCGCAATTCGAATTCTCACCAATGGATGGATGGTACGCGGGAGTTCCGAGAAATGACATGATCAGTCCCAGCTCGGACGAGGCGCGGCCGGTTACAGTGGGGCTGCTCAAACTACAAGCCGCCGATCTCAGTAGCTAGGATCGTACATTTTCTTGCATATAGATAGATTACAGATACTCATACTCATACTGATATAATACACCGTGTCTCACTCACACTCGAAATCATGATCATAAGTTAAACATGAGTAGGATACCTAGGTACTACGATGACGTGATACTACTAGTAGTTTATAGTAATATTAATATAACTTTGACAATATACTCATTATTACATCGTATGCGGCACGCGCCTAGATCCAAGCATCACGGGGGGCTGAACATGTGTGAGAAACGGGCCACTACGAGCGCGTTGAATTCCTGTTCCACCTCAGCGAGAGTGGGACACTGATTTGCATGCATCACGAGATAAAGCTCGCGCCCTCCGCTGGCGCGCCCTGCAACCCAGCTGTTGGCAGACTTGGCCACAATCACCCTTGCCTGGCCACTCGCAATTGTAGTCCGAACTCTCAGCAATAAACTACACAGCTCGTGCGATAACGGTAGCCCCGCGCCTCTGCCACCGCCGTCGTTGGCGCTGTGCCTGCCTCCCCAAATCTCTCTGAGGCTATTCAGAATCCCACCTGAGAGGCCTCTGCTCAGAATCCCGGATGCGCCTCTACTTGCCATGCCACTGCTCGCGCCTTGGCCATCGTTCCGAATGGACGTCTGTATCGCAAGGTTGTGCGAGTTGAAGTATATGAAACGGTACGGATCATCGAAAGTCTGCTGCCTTTGCTCGCGCTCTGTCAGCATCTCGGAGAGCGTGTGCAACTCGGGCAGCATCGACGAGCCGAGCTGCTCGTACCAGTCGGCGTCCGTCCACGCTGGCTGCTGCGGCTGGCGGGCACAGTCGAACGGAACTGACGAAGTTGGCGCTCTGGAGGCCTCGTCGCTCTTGTCGTCGAGGAGTAGCGCAAGACAAGTCTTCTGGACACGGAGCAGCACCAGCCGGTAGCACGTGTCGGAGAGGGAAGAAGCCCGCCCCGCCTCGTTCGTCGTGGCGGACTCAGCTTGGTGAGGCGGACAGATAGCATCGGCGGTGCTGGTAGTACCGGCACCATCGGTAGTACTGGAGGCAGCGGAAGCAGCAAGAAGATCACCGGCATCGGCTTCGGCATCGCGAGTCGTCATCTCCTCTGCGGCGGCCACAAGCGGCTCGATTCCCTCCACCTTGGCTCGACCGAACGATCGCTGCGGCTGCAACGGCTGCTGCGACGCGAGAAACACCTCCGGCACACGCAACTCGTCCTTTTCTCCCCACTCGAGCCAGCGCCCAGCACCAAGGACGAAGCATCTATCAGGAGAGCGCTCGTTCCGCCGCGCAGCTGTTTGGCGCCGCCCCACATGCTCCGCAATCGTCCCAAAGACGCCGCGCACGCCGCCGGCCATGGCAGCGGCTTCAAAGGCGTCCTTGGCGCCAGCATCAGCGCTACCTGATGGAGCGACTGGCTCCGCCAGCGCGCACTGCATGAGCCGATGCAACGCGAGCGAGCTCTTCTGATCGACTGAGCTCCACACGAGCTGGCCGTTGTGGAGGAGGAGAGTGTGCGCAACATTGGGATGGGCGATCGTGAGTGCGTTGAGGATTTGTTGGACGCGCAGAGCGAGCGAACGTGAGGTGGGAAAGTAGCCAAACCCCTCGAAGGTCTCCTCAAGGAGCTGGGTCCACGGCAGCGGCCGCGACGGAGACTCGAAGCCGGAGACCACATGCGTGAGTGCCTGGTGTGGCGAAGTTCGTCACTTTGAGAGGATGTACACATGTCACAAAGACGAGGGGCGGTGGGCGATGCGCAAAGAGGAAGGGGTGCGGGTGTGTATCAAAAATGTACGCAGGGCGCGACTCGCCTCAACGGCGAGAATCGGCTCCATGTGAACCGCCAAGAGCAAACGAAGCGCGACTGCGCCACCCTCTTCGGCACCGGCGGCCGCCGCCATGCGCTGTGTTGCTCGGAGCTCACCGCAGCTGAGCCTGATGAAGGTGTAGATCCGGTGGATCCACCCGCGCAGATGCTCGTCCTGCCACGCATCATCCGCGTCGTCGCCCTCGCGCTCCTCCTCGAGCGAATACTGTGATTGGTGCGACTGGTGCGACTGGTGCGACTGATGCGGCTGGTGCTGAAACTGCTGGTCGCGCCCAGTTCGCATCGGGTCCGCAGCAGCGCTGCCGTCGCCGCACATCCGCACGACGAGGCAGAGCACCAGCCCGGGCTCCGCCTCCAGGAAGGCGTACCGGCGCAATGCGGTGTGCACAATTTCGCACCCGGCGTTGAAGGTTGACATGAAGGAGGCGAGGCCTTCTACCAACCCGACCGTTTTCATCTGATATGCAGAGTTGGCATAGAGAGATAAGTGCCGTGCAGGTACGAGCAAGGCAGGCGGCACTCGGGCATAGGCAGACAGTGGTCGCGCGCAGGCAGCCGGTGGACGCATGCAGGCAGACAGTAAAGACGCGCAGCAGGCGGTCGCGCGCCGCCAAGCTGCGTCGCGCGAGCGGCTGCGACGCATTCACCTGCTCTCTGAGCGGAGTCAACGGTGGGTGGAAGAAGAGGATCTTCCGCGCCGCCGTCGCCTCGCACCCGAGCGACGGGTCGAAGATTATGACATTCTCGAGCATCAGACTGCAAGGACGGCGCGAAAAAAGGGAAGTACCTACGTATTGTACCAGGTAGACCATCGAGCGGAGCGGAGCGGTTACATCTCTCTTTTGCCGCTATCCTGATGGCTGGCGTCCCCGACCTGCGAGCGATGCGCATCGGGACGGAGTCGCTGCAGAAGGACGTGGCGAACCTCGCGCGCTCCGTCGCCGCGCGTCAGAAGCAGGGCATCCTCGATCACGAGGCCAAGGCGTGGGCGTATGCGGGCCACCAGGGCCACCGCGTGCTCGTCGACCGCCGGCAGCCGACCACTGAGGTGTCGGCGACGGAGCATGATGTGCAGTGGGCGACGTCGAGTCGGAAGGTCGGCGCTCGTGCCGTTGAGATCAACCCAGCGACGGGCAAGGGCCAGTATGACACAGGAGATTTGTACCGGACGGTGCACTGGAAGGGAGAGGGCTTTGGCAAGAATGGACGCTTCACAAGGGGAATCTCGGAGGCGGGTCTGTGGCGAGATGAGGGTCTCAACTGCACACAGACGCGTAGTAGGGTCCTCTCCAACCCCTCGCAATGGGGGGTCGCCAAGGAGCACATGACGTGGATGTGAGAGAGAGATGTGAGCGGATGAATCTCAGGCGCGACTTCATTAATATCATATATTTATATATAGGAACCTATATAGGACCATACGTTTTTTAGTGGAGCAATCATACATTGATGTCTCTGCATATATATGTGATAACCTTGATCAGCACCGACGAAAAGTTCGGGCCCAGTGTTACACATGTAATCAGACTACGTCTCAAAGATCCCGATAGATAAATAAGATATATACGCACGTATGTACATAATTAGAATAGAAATAGAAACAGAGCTAATCAGTGTAAGCTTGAGTATCTTGGAATTGTTACCATCTCACACGGAATTCAGCGGCTCCCACGCTTGACTACGGGTCTGGCGGTGGAGGCGGTGGAGGCGGTGGCCTCCTTCTCGGTAATTACTTCTCGGGGCCCACGCCATCAGCCCCTCTTCTGACCAACTCCTCGGCGGCCAACTCGATGACATTCTCGGGATATCCGGCGAGTCCCGTCCCCAGTTCCTTTCTCATGTACAGTTTACCACTGTACATCTACATGAAGTGTTGCGACCCTTGCGAGGGTCGAGTGGAGAAGGGTAAAACGCCCATGGATTATATATATCATGCTCATGGGTCATGGCCCGGGGATAAACACGCAAGATGTGACGGATGCAGCACACAAAATTTGAGTACCTAAACCTAATCGAATGTGACTCTTAGTGTTACATATTGAATTAGTGTCAAGTGTGCGGGCGCGCACCACAAAAATGAGTCTGAGATCTGAGCAGTGACCACACCCAGCTCCACCATACCCATATACACGCCACGAACACAAACCTAGCTGCCTACCCGCACCGCGCCACGCCGTACTGCCTTGAGCTCGGCTTCTGCGACGTTCGCCCTCATCCTCGCCACCGCGAGCGCCTTGGTCATCTCATCAAACCTCCCGTGCGCCGACTCGAGGAGCTCATTCGCACCGCGCAGCATGACCGCGTGTGCGGGCACCTCTGCTCGGAGCTTCTCAATCTCGGCGCGTGCTAGCTCCATTGTACGCTTCGCAGCTTCAAGCTCCTCCTCCTGGGCACGAACCGCGTCCACCTGTATGGCTGAGCCTTTTGCGGCACCACTCCCGCTATGAGCTCCCTCAGCGGCACCACTCCCGCTATCAGCGGCACCGTCGAGCGCACTCGTCTCGAGCCGTTTGCGCAGCGCGGCGGCCTCCCTCCTCTCGCCTTCGAGCTCGATCTGCAGCTGTCCAATACGCGACTGTGCGCGCTCGAGGAGCGCCTTGGCGTGGCGCACGTCTTCGTCCGCGGCCGCTGAACGGCGGCCCACGTCCGCACCGGCTACGGCTGCACGGCGCTTGTACTCCTCACGGAGCTTAGCGGCGTCTCGCTTGGGGGCGGCCGCCTCGTTCTCAGAGACGGCGCGCAGTCTGGCCGCCTCACCGGCTGCCGTGGCCGCCTCTACTTTGGCTGCCTCCGCTTCCCTCTTGGCTAACTCCTCCTTGAACTTGGCCGCCTCCGCCTCGAGAAGCGGCGCATCCGCAGACGAGCCACAGGCAGCGGTGCCCTCTCTTCCACCGGCAGCGCCCTCTCTTCCACCAGCGGCCTTGGTGGTGGCGGCGGGTGACGCGGCATTCTCAATCGCCGCGGCGACCGATGCACCCGTGGGGCACGCGGCCGACTCTGCATCTATGATGCTAGCAACCTGCAGCGCGCGTGAACGCGGCTCGGCCTTCTCCTCGTCGACTGACGGCGGCACCGATGTCGGCGCTGCCTCGTCCGGCAGTGGCACCGCGTCAAAGAAAGGATGTTGGAGCACCCCGAGCGCGGAGACGCGGCGGTGTGGGTCGCGAAGCAGGAGCTCATCACGCATGAGCGCCGCCAGCTCGGGCGAGAAAGAGTCTACCGCCGCAGGGAGCTCGATCGCGTCCGCGCCAGAAAGCCAGTGGCGAAACCCGGCTGCGTCAGCCTCGGCGCGCACGCGCAGCAGCGGTGCTGGCAGCACGAGCTCAAGCATCATCAGCGACACTGCCCACACGTCCATCGGAGCCGTCGGACGGAACTCGCCAACTTCATCTTGGGAGAGCGCCGCCGCCTTCTCAGGCGCGTGGTACCACGGCTCGCCCCGGCTCGCCACCAGCGCCTGCGTCACGACCGCAATGGACACCCTCCGAAACGAACCCGCCCGAATCACCTTCCATCCCGATTTACACCGCATGAGCTCAGCTGGCGAATGCGTTGCGAGCGAACCGCCTGCTCTGTGGATCGATCCGAGCAGACAGAAGAGGTCGGCGCACGTCTCTCGCACCTCGCCAACGCTGAGCGGTTCGTGCTGCGCGTCGATGACGAGCTGAGCGAGAGAGAAGAGCCCGAGCTCGAGCACTGCGTAGCAGCATCCGTCGTCCGCGAAGCCAGGCGCGCCGCTCGCGTCTCGAGAGTAGTTGAGGAGTGAGACGGACGACTCTGGACAGACGGGCAGCGCGAGCAAGCGCTCGAGCTCGCCGGTGGTGCGCGCGGCATTCTGGGCGTGAGTGCATGCGCGGTCAGGCATCGCGCCACCCACACGCAATCGCGTGTACACCTCGAGCATGAAGGCGTCGAGCATCTGCCCGCCAGCCTTTGCGTCGAGCCGGCGGCCGTCGAACACCTTGATGGCGACCAGATGGTCGGTGCGCGTGTCGAGCGCGCGGATCACTGGACCGTGGCGCCCTTGTCCCAGGAAGTACTGCTCCTCCACATCGTAACGGTCGCACAGCAGCGGCGGCATGCCTCGGTGCTGCAAACTGCCGACAAAATTGGCAATTTGGAATTGGGCTTGGAGTGGAACCCGGAAATCCCATTTGTACATATGTACACAATGTAAGTGATGAACCCTAGTGGCTGCTCTTTTGTGGGAACGGGCTACGGGCTATGGCGGTCCTGCTCGAGACCTCCAAGGGCGACATTGTGATCGACCTGCTCACTGACCAGTGCCCAGTCGCTTGCAAGAACTTTCTCAAGCTCTGCAAGACCAAGTACTACAACTTCTGCCTCTTCCACAATGTGCAGAAGGGTTCACTGATCCAGTATGGCCGTCGGGTTTCTGCAGTAGCAGTCACACCAAAGCACCCACGGCTCATTCCATGAGCCTCTGGCGGATGAGCTCGAGTGGCTCCACGATTGCAATGCGACGCCGGGCTCATAGTCTTAGTTGTTCTCCTCGGCAGCCGCGCAGCCCCAGCCCTTTTGCTCTTCGCTGTCTGTCTTCACCACCGACCGCTGCGAGTCCTTACCTCCGACCGCTCCGATCTGCCGACCCCCTCTGCTCACTCTGTTGCCGCAGTGCAACTCACCCACATAAGCGCCTCCCTCCACATCCAGGAGTGGTGACCCCACCGGCACTGGCCAAGGCGGCGATTCTGTCTACAAGCAGCTCTACGGTGAACAGGCTCGTTTCTTTGACGACGAGATCCATCGCTCGCTCCGTCACGACAAGCCTGGGGTGGTTTCGATGGCCACAACGGGGGGTGCGAACACGAACGCCTCGCAGTTCTTCATCACCGTGGCTGATGATCACCAGGAACACCTCGACGATAAGTATACCATCTTTGGTGAGGTGGGCGAGGGGCTCGATGTTGCTCGCGCAATCTCTGAGGCGTTCACCCCCATTTGAATTCGCCGACACACCCCCTTTCCCCCATATGTCGCGCCCCGTTTCCCCCATATGTCAGAAATTCATTCTCTCTTTTCGTTCTTGGAGGCGTATGCGGACGGTGAGGGGCGTCCGTATCAAAACATCCGGATTCGGCATACGATCGTCTTAGAGGACCCCTTCGAGGATCCACCGGGGCTGACGATCCCCGACAACTCGCCGGAGCCCTCGGAGCTGGTACTCCAGCAAGATCGCGAGCGCCTCGCTGATGACGAGGACCCGCTCGAGGCTGACGATGGACGGGCTGCCGAAGAAATAGAGGAGAGTCTCCAGGAAAAGGCGGCGAGCTCACGGGCGCAAGTGCTCGAGATGTTGGGAGATATACCCGACGCGGATGTTCGGCCGCCAGACAATGTGCTCTTCGTTTGTAAACTCAACCCGGTCACCGAGGATGAGGACCTCGAAATCATCTTTTCAAGGTTTGGCGCCGTGCACAAGTGCGAAGTCATCCGCGACTTCAAAACGGGAGATTCGCTCAATTACGCCTTTGTCGAGTTTGACGAGGTGGAGGCGTGTGCACAGGCAACATATACCTCCCCCCATATAACCCTGCCCCTCCCCCCACCCCCCCCTCAGCACCCTCTTCACCCTCTCCAACCCTAACCCCCAAAACACTCTCCTTCCCAAGGCATACTTCAAGATGGACGGCGCCCTCATCGATGATCGCCGCGTGCACGTCGATTTCAGCCAGAGTGTCTCGAGGCTGTGGAATCAAAAGAGGAGGGGAGAGCAGATGCCACAGTATGAGGGAGGCGGCGGCAAGGGCGGCAAGGGTGGCAAGGGCAAGGGTGGCCGCGGCATCGGTGGCGGCATTGGTGGCCGTGGTGGCATGGCGGGTGGCCGTGGTGGCATGGCGGGTGGCCGTGATGACCGTGGTGGCGAGATGGCGCCGCCGAGGAGCGATAGGGATAGGGACCAGAGGGGGAAAGATCAGGAGAGACATAGGGACCAGGATAGGGACCGCGATAGGGACCGCGATAGGAACCGCGATAGGGACCGCGATAGGGACCGCGATAGGGACCGCGATAGGGACCGCGATAGGGACCGCGATAGGGACAAGCGGGGACGAGATAAACATAGGCATAGAGACCGACGGTCGCGGCGGTCGCGGTCGCGGTCACGTGACAGGGACAGGGATCGCAATTTGAGGGACAGGGATCAGGATTAGGGACGGGCATGCCAATGGTCGACAAGGATCGTGGTCGGACATTATGATATTGTGATTATGCATTATCATTAGAAGGGCGCGAGTTTTTGCCTGTTATAGGAATATCAATATGAATATCAATATCCAATATGAATATCAATATATATTTCACTTCCTGGCGCGGATGCATTCTCATTGTTTATGTTTGTAGTACTAGTATCGCATAGAGGGGAGAGGTAATTTGCAGCAACTACAACTAGCGTCCCTCTGGCGTTTTCCATTTCGTTATGCGTCAGTGCTCTGTCAGTGCAGTACCAGGAGTTCGGAGTACGAGTACCACTACCATGCTACCACTGGCGACTAGCACTACCAGTTTTACTGTATGTGTATATACAAATAATATGTGATGCTGCTACTAGGTACACAAGGAAAAGTCAAGCACGAAGTAGCCTGCAAGGTGTCGGCTCACTGCTGACTCCCTGGAGCTACGGGTTCCTCCCTGGAGCTACGGGTTCCTCAGTACTCCTTTTTCAGTACTCAGTACTCCTGCGAGGCGTCGCCCTTGCCGCCCTTGGAAGACTTCTTCGGGAGCAGAACGGAGTGGATGTTGGGGAGCACGCCGCCCGAGGCAATGGTGACACCGCCGAGGAACTTGTTGAGCTCCTCGTCGTTGCGGATCGCGAGCACCAAGTGGCGCGGCGTGATGCGCTTCTTCTTGTTGTCACGGCACGCGTTGCCCGCGAGCTCGAGCACCTCAGCCGCCATGTACTCGATGACGGCGGTGAGGTAGACGGGGCCACCGGCGCCGTAGCGCTTGGCGAGGCGCATGTTGCGCAGGTTCTTGCCGATGCGCGCCACCGGGAAGGTGAGGCCAGCCTTGGTCGACTTGGAGACCGACTGCGCAGGCGAAGAGAGAGAGCAGGTGGTACGGCGGGGAGGGCGACGCAGATGTATAGGTGTGCTGGCATGTGTTTGTGAGATCGAATGTGTGCGTGCGACTTGGCGCCGTGTGTGCTCTCGTGCAAGCAGGCAAGTGCATGTGTCGCGCAGGGTCGAAAAGCTCACCTTCTTGCCCTTGCCACCGCGTCCTCCTGCTCCCTTAGCGAAAACCATCTGGAATTGAGTTGATCTGCAGGAGACGGCAAGGGTCGGGGACACGCTCAGCCACAACGTCGAGGCCCCGGATCGTGCGGCAGGGGGCGGGCGCAAGGTGCAAAGCTCAGCGGTCGGGTCGCCATACCGGAAAAAAGCGCGAGTGAGTAGGTGACCGTTAAAGGAGTGACCGGTAAATAAGGCGGCATCCGTTGAC
>MDSY01095633.1_pt1 | contig 12501 bp, 16 predicted proteins | sample 811131 | NCBI WGS metagenome assembly MDSY01 (sample SAMN05326643, study PRJNA326480) | marine metagenome | isolation source: seawater | place: Atlantic Ocean: South West | collected 2010
ATAAGGCTTGGGTTCACCCAGGAATTAAGAGATTCAATTGGATAGACCGAGGGGTTAAAAAAGGCATAGAGCGAGCAATGCCCGAAGTGATGAGGTATCTCACTACTGAAATGAATAAGAAAGCGTTAGGACAATGATCTATATTATACGATGTGAAGCACAAACAGGTGTTTCTATTTCTACGTTAGGAATAAATCTAAAAAAAGGGGACGCTTTTGAGTGTCCTGAAAGAGTCTATCACAAGAACAGAGAAATGAAGTCTCTAGCTTCAACAGGAGTTATTTCCGTTAGACCCAAACAGGCTGTAGTAGCGAAACCTAAGTCAAAAGGTTTAGGGGCGATTACTAAACTGAAAGCTCCTCCGCAAGTGCAACAACCTACTCAAGTAGTACACAACACCGAAGTAATTAATAAGACTGAGGTAGTACAGCAAAACGTAGACTTAGATGACCTAACTGAGAAATTAATGGAGAGATTGAGTGGTTTATTATCTCCCGATTTGTTAGCCCAAGCGATAGCAAGTCAGCTTCCTGCACAGCAAGTTGTTGTTCAGCAATCTGAAAGTGCTAACACAACTAACCAACAAGGGTATAATCCTCAGTCTTCTGAGGAGTTGACTTTTATACCCTCTAAGATTATTTCTGACACTACTAAAGTTTCTTCCTCTATGGCGAGTGAGTCTAGTGGAGAAGACAATGACCTCTCAGACGCTTTGTCGGCTTTGAGAGCTATGAGAAAGGCTAATAAAGATGGCTAAAGGCGTAGGACTAGACATTGGAACAATGAACCTTGTTTCCTCTCGTATTGGAGACAAGAAAGAAGTTAAGACTCGTAGAATGAGAGACTTGTTTATAGATCTTCCTGCTTCGGCAAAGAAGATGTTAAAGCTCGGCTCTGTTTCCTATATTGAGTCTGATGATCACTTACTTGTACTTGGCGATGAAGCTATGGAAGTCGCTAATATGTTCGGTAGAGAGGGGCGCAGACCTCTTAAAGCAGGTCTTGTTTCTCCTGATGAAATAGATTCTCTCACAGTCTTAGGACACATGGTTAAAGATGTGCTTGGAGAGCCTAGCCATGAGGGAGAGCACTGCTATTTCTCAATCCCTGCTGCTCCTGTAGATGTGAACATGGACGTAGTATATCACAAGGGTGTTTTCTCTCGTATCGTTCAAGAGTGTGGATATACAGCGCACCCTGCAAATGAAGCTATGGCTATTGTCTTTTCTGAGACAGCCAAAGAGGGCTTTTCGGGTATCGGCATTTCCTTTGGTTCGGGTATGACTAATATTGCTCTCGCTATTAATACCATTGAGGGTCTTTCATTCTCAGTGGCTCGTGGTGGCGATTGGATTGATCAAGGTGCGGCTCGATCAGTAGGTGGTACAGCTTCAAAAATGTGTGCCGTCAAAGAGAAAGGGATTGACCTGAACTCACCTAAGAATCGTGAGGAAGAAGCTATTTCTTTCTATTACAAGGCTCTCATTGAGTATGCTCTCGATAACATCGCACAGCAGTTTGTGATGAAAGGTGGACACCTCACTCTGAACAAGCCCATTCCAATCGTAGTAGGTGGGGGTACTTCACTTGCAGGTGGTTTTATGGAGTTCTTTCAAGAGGTCTTTGAGACAAAGCGTAAGCGTTTTCCGATTGAGATTTCAGAAGTGCGTCATGCTTCCGACCCATTTCATGCTGTCTCTAAAGGAATGTTGATTTTAGCTCAACAAGAGTATGACGAAGATTGATAGCCCCTTAATCTCTCCCTAAAGTAAAAACATTCATAAGGGAGATTAAAGCTATGGAGATACTTATTGGAGGAGACATTTCTTTCGGCAGAGTTCATCGTGGGAAATGCATTTCTTATTCTGTTGAGGGTTGCTTAGATTCTTTAGCTTTTATTCCTAGAGACTACAGCATAGTTAACTTGGAGTCTCCGATCTGTTCAACTCCTCTTTTGGGAGAGAAGTTCGATAACTATGACAAGGTTCTGTTATATGCAGAGCCAAGAGATGTCTTACATCTTAAAAAAGCAAAAATAGATTATGTTTCTCTTGCTAATAACCATGCACTAGATCATGGCTTCAAAGGTATAGAGGAGACAGCCGAAGCTCTTGATCGAGTCTCTATTTCTCACAGTGGTACTACAGATAAGTATTATCTTCCCCATGTAGATACCGACAAGAAGTTAGTCCTCTTTAGTATCGACTTAGTTGAGGATTACTCTTTGTCTTCCCCCGTTATGTGTTCTCGAAATCTTTCTCAATTTCTTGTCGTGGTTTCAAGGGCTAGACGCATTTACTCTGATTACTTAGTGGTTGTCTGTTGTCATTGGGGTGAAGAGTACGTCCAATACCCAAACACATTTCAGACTAATTTAGCTCATCGACTCGTAGACTTAGGGGCTGATATGATTGTAGGTTGCCACCCTCATGTGAAGCAACCTGTCGAGATGTATAAAGGTAAACCTATCTTTTACAGCATGGGAAATCTTTACTTCACTCATCATAACAAAAAGTACGATAAATTAGCAGAAGTCCATCAGTCTTTTATTTCAGTAGTAAGATTTGAGGGGAGAGAATATGTTGATCGTAAAGATTATGAGGGCTACATTCAAAGTGGTCGATCTGTAGGTTTTTAATAACGCTTTATACTTTATTAATAACAAATCCTTTGTTGTTCTGCCCCGCTTTAACCCACACGGAGAAATGAATATGAAAAGAACGGCTAGTTCAATCCTTAGAGACTTAGAAATAAGAGTAGCTCGACTTGAAAAGTCAGCAGGTTCTGTTGATGATGTTGTTGAAGAGTTCCTCGCTCGCAACGACATAGAGCTTCTTTCAACTCACTTCAAAACCCACGCTAAAGAGTTTGACGCTAAGTCTCTCGCTAAAGCGTTTGAAATGTGGGAAAACATGGGCGGACCCAACGGTGCTACCGAACTTAAAGTTCCTGGTTTCAGAGGCGAGACTCGTCTACATGGCAAGAAAATGGGAGATCGTATCGACATGAGAGACGAGGAGTTTTTCTACAAGTCTCGTGGAGAGGGTCGCCCTCCACAGCGTCTTATTAGTCGCCCAAGACCTATGAGAGCAACCGACATTCTCACTCTTATTATCGTTCCCACAGGTGGTGGGAAGCAAGGTCTTATCACAGCTTACGCAGGACCTGCGATGCCTCCGTTTGAAGATGACCCTCGTAAAGAGTGGGATAAAAACTTTCTTGCTTACAGCCCTAGCGAACTCGCTAAGATGTAATTTTAGACTCATACCTACAAGGAAATAATCAATGAAAAAAACTACTTCAGAAATTCTCAGAGACTTAGAGCTAAGAACAGCTCGTCTTGAAAGACAATCAAGCTCTTTTGGTGTTCGTAACTTTGATCGCAATTTCATAAAAGATTTGGAAGATGCACGACTCAGTTATAACCCTGAAACCTATGGTCTTGACCATGAAGAAACCTATAAGGAGATTCAGAGTCATTCGGGAGGAGACTTTGATGTACTCATTGTTGAGGGGACAAGCGACTCTGAACTTTTAGAGGAGCATGGCGAGTCTGTTTTATATTATGTTGTCTCTAGGACTCCCCAAGGTCTAAAAGTTGAAGATACCTCTTTTGATCTTAACACAATCAAGAAGTACAGTTTTTCAGGGACTATAAGAGAACTTCAACAGCAATTTCGAGTGATCCCTACTCTTGAGGGTACTCCTTTTGAGGAGTTCTATGTTCCTGCTAATCATAGTCGGGGTCAAGGTGCTTACTATACTGGCAATGCTGAAGTCATACTCACAAGTCAGCAAAAGAAAGAAATGCAGGATTTTATTGAATTAGGGAACAAGATCTCGTCTTTCTTGCGTTCTCTTGCACCTGACGCAGTTTCAGACGCACATAATATCCCTCAAGAATTGGGTGAAACGATGGGTGATTCAGGAGAGTTTTATCAGGTGGCACGTTATGGGGGAGACGTGGCAACAGGAGTAAATTCTCTTAAGTCTGCTTTAAAGTATTACTTGAAATAAGAGTCTTACCTCTACACCACTTGGAGTCTTTAAGCGTCCAACATAACCTTTGACGACCCCTTTTGCGTTTAAGAGCTTTCTCAGCTTTCATAGCTTCTGACCTGTTAGCGTATGTGCCATAAGTACACATGAGCTTCCAAGGTCGGTGTTTAGAGGTGTACTTAGCTCCACCTCTTATTTCTCCGTTGTGTTGTCTCAGTCTACGGCTAACATCTGTAGTACACCCAACGTAGAAGAACCCCTCAGCAGGCTTCCCACTTGCAGTCTTTCGGGATTGCTGACTCTGAATAACATATACGACCCATTCGCTCATTGGTAGCTCCTTTATACTTACTGATTATCAATCATATCAGTAAAAGAGAAATCTTATGAGTCTTATTAAAAGAGTAGCTAGTTTACACATACAAGCGAAGAGTTATGATCGTATAGTTTACTCCCCTGAGCCAATCACATCTTTTCGTGATGTAAGGCAAGAGAGAGGGCTTTCGTTTCAGAAGCCTAAAGGTCTTTGGTACGCTTGTGGTCAAGATTGGAAACGGTTTGTTCAAAGTGAAATGCCAGGTTGGGCGGGTGGCTATAACTATAAGTATCTTCTTGACTTAAATCTAAACCGTATGAAAGTGATACGAACTGAAAGGGAAATGGAAATTTTTCACATGGGTTACAGTAGTAAAGAAGTCGATCACCTTATTCACCATCCTAATGCGATAGATTGGGAAGCAGTCGCTAGAGACTATGACGGCATAGAAATATGTCCTTACCAATCTAAATTCAGAATGCGATTAGATTGGTATTATCCTTGGGACGTAGCGAGTGGGTGCGTTTGGGGGAGTGGGGCGTTTAAAGGTGTAACTGAGATTGATAATGACATACACGATGGTGAGTTCATAAATAAATGGTGAATATAAGGACAGATGATGAAAAGCCGTAAAGAAATGACAATCAGAGTTGCTTCTCTATACTTCCAAAATAGACAGGCTTATGTGTCGAGAAAACATTCTACAACATTGATGAAATGGCTCTCACAAGCCACACGCAGATTAGGTAGAGATGTTGCTGAAAACACCTATATCTTTGGAGGTGCGGTCAGAAACTTTAAGCTTAATGCTCCTATTAAAGATGTTGATGTAGTTGTTGACTCTGTAGCTCTAGGTAAAGACTCTGCTTGGCTCATTGAAAAACTTGCTGAAATGATTCCCGCAGAAATAGAACTGATGGTTAGTGACGAAGGTGTTTCTAAGATTTGGGTTGAGTCAGAATGGATTGTAGATGGTGTAGACCTGAGTGAGTTTAGTGCAGGGGGTGAAGCAGCTATAGAAATAGCTGACGCTCAAACCTCATCTCAAGAACGAGCTACCATAAAACAAGATGTTTTAAGGCGAGACTTTACTTATAACACTCTTATGTGGAGATTATCTGACTTGGCTGATGGTCCTGACAAAGCTGAGATCATTGATCTTACAGGTTGTGGACTAAGAGACTTAGAAGCAGGCGTTTCCGTTTGTCCAAATGACCCTGAACAGGCTTTTAGAGACTCTCCGATTAGAATGGTGAGGGCAATTAAATTTCTCGTCAAATACGGAATGAAAATTACTAAAGAGACAGCGCAGGCGATTAAGAAAAACCGTAGGCTTTTGGAGCGTGAAAACCCCCATATCTTATTTGTTGAGCTTGAAAAGCTCCTCGATGATGATAATTGGGAGGAAACTCTCACATCATTAAAAAAGCTAGGGTTAATCGACTCTATCGTTAATGTTGCTAAGTCAAACAAAGAGTTCAACTCATCTTTAGGTAATCTCAGTCGAACACTGCCTTATATGTTCTTTATTGAAATGACTGATCTAGGACTTAGCCTAAAACATGACTTGTCTTTCTTAGATGAACAGGACATTGATCGCTTAGAAGAGATCGCAGTGTTTTTGGACGATGATCAACAAGACGATCTCGTACAGGCAATGAAGTCGCCAGGTTGGGCTATTAAAGATAAGAAATTCTTACCCTCTCTTGCAAAACTCAAAGGAGTTCAAGGTTCTGAAATTAGAAACTTTATGAGAACAAAAATGGAGCAGTTGAGAGATCTTTACCTAGAAAAACCTCTGATTATTTACCGACCTAGTGAGATTAAAAGTATGATGACAGAAGCCCCCATAAAGACAGCAAGCCAAAGAGTTGCTAATCGCTACATGAAAGAAGCAGGCATACTCAGCAATATCATAGACTTCTTTTCTGAGTCTCCCCGTGAGAAAGAACAACTAGAGAAAAGACCTGTCTTCGATACCTCTAAGGCATGGATAACTTTTGGTAGATATGGCACATCTACAGGTGAGGTGTCTCAAAAGTTGAAGCTAAAAGGCGAGAATGCAGGTGTTCTTGAGATCAAAGGTATGAAGATTAAGATTTCTCTTGATCGAGAGAGTGTACGGGGCATGGTAGACGATGGAGGCTTCCTCGGAAATACTTTCACGACAATCACCATTTCGGGAGTCGATGAGAATATCCCGAAAAGAGAGCTTGATCGTATTTTAGAGCAGATGTTGAGAGAGAGTCGTATTTCCTCACGAATAGTTTATACTTCTGAACCAAAAGACCACAATAAAATGAGATAGGCTTAGTGATGAAGTCTATAATCGCTAAGAAATACTTAGAGCAAGAGCCAAGTATATTAGGTCTTGAAGCACTTAAAGTAGCTAAAGAATGTCTTGGGCTAGGTGAAGAGGGTGTTAATAATACAGGGTGGTTTATTGACATGATACATCTGCCCGAAGATGAGGGTATGTGGTGTAGTGCTTTCGTTGGTTGGTGCTTTGAAGAAGCGTGTCGCAGACTTAACTGTGAAATGCCTTTTGAAAGAAACAAGAGAGCTAAAAAGTTTTGGGAGAGTGTTGTGGAAATAGGTTCTGAACCTAAGAATCCTCAACCTGGCGACATCGTTCTTTGGGATAGGAAAGAAGAGGGTAACCCCGATGGTCATGTGGGTATTGTCGAATATGTAGAGAATGGCTACCTATATACGATAGAGGGAAATCGTCGTCCCACTCCAAGTTTCGTTAGACGGTTCGGCTACAAACTAGAAAGTCTATACAATGAACCTGATTACTCTGATGGAGATCTACACTTGTTTTTAGCTTACGGCAGACCTCCTTTCTGATATAAAACTTAAAAAGGAGCGTATCTATGAACTCTCTTCAAGTACATTACATTTCCCGTCTTCTTAACCAAAGACCTAAACCTAATGGTTCAGAGAGTTGGAATTGGTTAGCTAAGACTCATAGCGGTGAGATGTTATCTCTTTACTATGAAGAGGGGAAAGATGGTCATGGAGACTTTGTAGAAGTATATGACCCTAAAAACATTCTTGGTTTGAATAATCTGAAGTTCGATGATGTTGTGAATATCCGTATTTTGGACATACCTAAACATTTTAAAGTAACACGTTAGTAGTCTTTTTATTGTCGGTCTTTGTTAGGTTTGAAAGCTGATCAAGGACTTGTAAGATGAGTACAGATATAGATACTAAGTTTGATATTTATCTCCCTCTTAAAGACGTAAAGCGCAAGTTTCGTAAGAGAAAAGTTCCTTTTACGATCACTGTCAATTGGGACGACTTTCAAGTTGATCTTACAGATATGGGAAATAGAACACAGGTAGAAGTCAGTAGTCTTGATGGTGGAGATACTGACCAAGCAGTGGTTGAAATAAGAAGTAAGTTCTATGGAGACTTAGTAGACAACGCTACTATTAGCCGTGTTCAAACCATTCTTGACGTTAATCCCGATAGTAAGTTTTTCAAAGACATTATGGCTGACTTGAGGGCAGGGGAACAGCTCGGCTTTAGAGCAGAGGAAATACTAGAAGAAACTGAAGATCGCATGGCTAACTTAGACCCTGTGATCTTAGCCAAGCTAGAAGAAGCGTTAGCGAAGTCTCCCAATAACTCATTTCTTAAAAGTGTTGAGAGGCAGTTTCGTTCAGGCTTCACTCTTTCTGACAAACAAGTTTCTGCGGTTGATCGTTTTATCAACTCACAGCCTTTTGTCAGAACGAACACCAAAGCAGAACAACACGCAGAAATGATAGAAGAAGCGTTATCGTTCCAACCTAATAGTTCTTTCTTAAAAAAGTTAGAAGCACAGACAGACAACGGTAGGAGTCTTTCGAGGAAGCAGATAGAAATAGTTAAAGAAATTATTTCGGAAGCTAAAACTCCGATTACTCCGTTGGTGAGTATGCTTAATGACCTAGAGAGTAATGGTAGATACCTCACTAGAGATGATTACATTATTATTCGTAAGGCAAAGAAAGATGTGAAGAAGTTATCGGAAGACGATTTAAAGAGAATACGTCATCTTATTTATAAGAATGGTCGTAGGCTTCAAAACTCATACGAAAGAGAAGACGTGAGGAGTATGCTTAAAAAAGCTAGAGCCTCTGCTATACGAGTCGCAAGTGTCTATCTTTCTAACAGATAACACAGACTTATACTTTAGGTTTCTTAATGGTTTAGAGGGTTTAATCTGTTTAATCAGAAATAATCCTTGTCTATTTCTAATTTTTGGACTTTGATGTTACCACTACTTTTAAGTGCTTGTCGGAGTTTGTATATGACAAAGAAAGAAATAGAAGTTAAGTGGGAAGATTTCTCATTGTTTGATGATGTAAAAAAACCTTTGAAGTTATACAACTCTGTGCTTGTCGTAGACTTAAAAGGGAAAAAAATTCAGTTTGATGGTAAGTTTTCTCTCTCAGTTGAGGGAGATAGAATTGTAGCGAAAGCTGAAAGAACACCCTAACTCTTTTATATTTCTTTTATAAAAGAGAGAGTGAAGACAATTCTAACTAACAGACCAAAGGAGTCTTACAATGAGAAGAACTGCTAGTTCAGTCCTTAGAGACTTGGAAATAAGAGTCGCTAACCTTGAGGCTAATTCTTCACATCTAAACTTTCTCGACATGGTAGAACGTGTTTTACCTTTCAGAACCACTAGAGATGGAGACAAGATTGAACTTGAAGGTCCAAACTCATCGGAACTTACGATTGAGTTTGATGACCCGTCTGATCTTAATAATGTTAGAATTGATGTGTCTTATGACTTTCAAAGGAATTTACGATCAGGATTTCATCATCCGCTCGGAAGTTTGTACATAAGACAAGAAATGAAAGATATGTTTGGTCGAGACACTATGTTTTCGGACAACGATGGCGAGTTCACAAGCACTACTTTCGTCAACTTACAAAGGAAGGATTTAATAGAGGCTAAGTCGATTGCTAAAATCTGTACTCAAGCGATTAAAATCCTACAAAGAATGATGAGAAGATAAGACTGTCAGAGGGGAGAACTCTCTAACTCTTTTATATTCCTTTTATGAAGAGAGAGTAATGACAATTCTCTCCGTTACAATTAACAGACTAAAGGAGTCTTACAATGAGAAGAACTGCTTCAGAAATGCTCAGAGAGCTAGAAGATCGTATTATTCGCCTTGAGCGTACTGCTGCTCGTCGTGAGCCACGTCGTTCAGGACCTCGCAACCTTGCTGATATGAACGAAGACGCACAAGACTTGCTCGACATCGCTAAGAAATCAGGTTTCCGTAGAGCTAAGATTCAGTTCCAAGGCGACTACCCTGTACTCGTTCTTGATCGTGGCTTCTACGTTTTCTTTGACGAGAAAGGCTACACCATCGAGAACCCACAAGGTGGAGAGTTCTTCACTTATAAGTTCGGTGATGTTAAGACTCGCATTCAAGGCGAGGGTGGTTCATTTGGTGGTTCTGAGATTGGTATGGAGAGCTTTGCTCTTACTCCTACTTTCGCAGACGTTCACACTCTTCTTACTGAGGGTGGTGGCTACATGGGTGAGCGTTGGCAGAGAGCTTCAGATGACACTTTCCTCGGTGGCGAGTTCACCATGACTGTTAAGCTCACAAAGCGTGGTATTAAGTTCAGCCTCACAGGTCCTTACCTCAAGCGTGGCGAGCCTATTTCTGAGGTTCGTGGCATGGTTGGTGGTTCTGATCGTATGGAGCAACTAGAAGCACTCGCTACTCGTCTCGATAAGATCGCAATGGCGGCAGGTAAGCGCAAAGCTCGTGCTCGCACACAAATTCTCCGTATGCTTAGTAAGTAAATAGAGAATTACCATACTTCAGAAATAAGACCTACTTGAAGGGCTGTTCTGAATTGTGAGTCATACAAGACTCCGACTGTAGGGGCGATGTTGAGCTTTCTGTTAAAGAGCTTTATGTGGTAGGAGCCGAAAATTCCTCCACCTAAAAGGTCTTGTGAAAGCACAGCGTTAGCCCCTAGTCTTATTTCCCCACCTCTAAAGTTGAGCATACCTACGTTTAAGCTCAGACCTGTCCTGAAGTCCATAGAGTTCCCTGAGACAGAAATGGGGGAGAAGACAGCTCCTGCTAAGAATGATGTTTGATACCATTTCAAGTCTGCTGAAGTGGGAGATACACGGGGGAGAAATAGATGTTTATCTAAACCTCTGTTATCTCCCTTTCCAATGCTAAAGTCTTCTAGGGGGTGGAACTTATCTCCCTTGTAATAACCTATTTGAAATAAGACTGATCTGTTTTCAGCTACTCCATCTTTCTCTCCAAACCCAATCACATCTATGTGATAATCAAGGCGCAAGTCTACGTTAAAAGGTTGTGTCCAAAAATTGGGTGTCATAAAGCTGATAATGGGCTTACCCTTAGTGCTTCTCTCAGGGTGGTCTACCTCTATCTTAAAGTCTCCACACTTAGTTGGGTCATAGTGATCACGACAAGTTTCAAGGTCTTTGGTAGTTACACCTTTCCAATCTCTTTTTGGTGGGGGTGTTTTAACCTTAGAGGGTCTTCTTACTTTCAGACCTCTTAAAGTAGTGTTTAGTGTGCCAACCGTTTTAGAAATGCTCGTAATTCTAGCGTCAGTATTCTGCATGAAGTTTCTAATGTCATTTTGAGTCTCTTCTGAGTATTTCCCAAGTGTTTTATCAGCCTCTTCTCTGAGTTGAGCTTCCGAAGCGATCTTTGACTCAGCTAATCCGAGCCTTTCTTCAACAGGAGAAAGAAGTGCCTGTGCTCTTTCGTCAAACACACCTTGTAGCTGACTCTTAATTCTCTCATCTATCCCTGCCATTTTGTAGCCCTGATAGAACTGATGTCCTATGCTAAGAACATATAATCCGATTAGAGTCTGAAGAGTTTTATTTATATCGAAATTTCCAAACATAACTAAACCTTTCTTATATAAGTAGATGAGAGGTAGGTTTTCCTTACCTCTATTCTTTTACTCTTGTAGAAAGGTAAAACCTACATGAAATTGTTTAATATGCGTCAAGAAAAGAAATTTCTTCGTATGATACTCGCTAACCCCTACAAGTATCTTGGGGTTAAAGTAGACCCCGATACAATTAAAAAAGACTTAGGGGCTTACTTACACTCTGAATTTGACGTTGAAGCTACACTTTCAAAACTTCGTAAAGCTCTCAGCACAAGAGGTAAAAAAGGTATTGATGCAGAGACAAAGCGAAGTATTAAAGAGGCGAAGAAGAAATGGGCTTTGTCTGTCATTGAGAACCATAAAGTGGTTTCAATAAATGCCCTAAACACGATCTCTAAAAGGGTATGGGGTTCTCGTATCAGCGACAATGAAAACGGAGAACTTAGAAATAAGATTGCAGAGTACAATCAGCCTATACCTTTTGGTTTACCTGTATCTGAAGAGGTCGAAGAAGCTCTAACCTGTGTTTCAATCGGTGAGGTTACTATCACTGTGCCAAAGGGAAGTAAGATTAGCATTTCTAGTGTTGACCTTGCAGAGTTTAAGGTCAAAGGAAGCGGTTCAATCTCTATTGGTCGGGTAACTAGCACTAACTTTCAAGATCTAGTTATTCAAGGGTAGGCATTTCGGTAAGCTCTCTCATTAACATCGAAGGGAGCTAAAAATGAGAATTGCCGTTGAGGGTTTAATGGGAGTTGGAAAGTCCACTTTTGTGAGAGAGTGCGCTCGTATGTCAGGTTTTAAACCTTTGTTTGAGAGCGTAGAAGATAACCCATTCCTTGAGCCTTTTTACCAAGACCCAATTCGTTGGGCATATACACTGCAATCTTATTTCTTATATCGCAGGTATAACGATCATACAGCAGAGGGTAATCTCATTCTTGATCGCTCTCTATATGGTGATGTTTGTTTTGCAAATATGCTCCACAGAGATGGGACTTTATCTCAGAAAGAGTACGAGTGCTACTTGTCGCACTACAGCACTTTAGAGCCACTACTTCCCCCTCTTGATCTGTGCATTATTCTCAACGCTTCTCCTGAAGACGCTCTTGAGCGAGTCCAAAAAAGAGACAGAGGTTTTGAGACAGGTCTGCCTTTGGAATACTTGCGTAATCTTTCGTCCGAAATAGAAAAAATACCAAGTCGTTTAAGGGATAGTACAAAGGTTATACAGCTTGATTGGAGTGATATGACTCCGAGCCAAATTTCTC
>MDSY01117587.1_pt1 | contig 12499 bp, 14 predicted proteins | sample 811131 | NCBI WGS metagenome assembly MDSY01 (sample SAMN05326643, study PRJNA326480) | marine metagenome | isolation source: seawater | place: Atlantic Ocean: South West | collected 2010
TAAACCATCTAGCATTTGCTTCCTTTAAAAATCTATCTATTTGTAAATGACCTGCACTATCAGATATATTTAACCATTGTCTTGGTGAAAACTCTGTGATTGACCGAATAGGTTTAGTAAGAGCTGAATTTCTATAAATATTACTATTCCTTAGTTGATAACTTAATTTCTTACCTAAAGTTGCATAAGGTACATCTCTTAGAATACCAAATACTTCCTCTTGTTGAGCTAGTTTAATTGCTTGTCTTAAATCACCTTCTGTACCATCTATTAAAATATTTTGTTTCTTTAAAAAGGCTTCTTGTAATTCTAAATCCAACATGGCTTTCTCAGCTTCATCTGGGTTCATCTTTAAATACTCTTCCACAGAAGTTTTGTGGTTTCTATCTGGAAATTTACTTTCAATAAACTCATCAATCTTTTGTAGTGTCCTTATTTGATTTGGGTTTATTTTCTCCATACCAGCATAAGTTTTTACATGATTATCAAATGTATGAGCATCCTCTATATCTCTAAAGAATTGCACATGTTTATCAGCCATATTTTCATCGGATTCTTTTGCTATCTTTTTAAGATTTTTAATTCTATCCTTCATTAATTGTTGATCCATATTTAATTTATGTAAATCATCAATTAACTCTCCTGTTAATCCTTTAATCTGTTTCGGCATACGAACACCCATAAGAGCTAAAAGAACTTCAGATTTAGCCTCTACTCCCTCAGCTTTTGCTAAAAGAGAAGCGGCTAAATCTCCACCTGGTGCATCTTTAAAAAAGTAATCATAAATTTCAGAAGCACTTAATTTTTTAGCTTTACCAAATCCCCCTGATTTTTTACCCTCCATAATTTCTACTGCGGTTTTAACTCTTTGATGATTAACTAAATCGTTTAACAAGCCAGTTTCACCGTATTCTTTTCTCATGATGTCATTAGAAATCATTTGTTCTGTAACAGCGGCTCCACCATTATCATCACCATAAACTCTTAATATCTTTTCATTGGCTACTCTTGCCTCATCTAAATTCTCAAATAATCTTGGTGTTTGCATACCTGATTTGTCGTTCCAAAATGACATAGGTAATTCACCAGCTTCATCAAAATCTTTTGCATTATAAAGCCTTTTACTTCTAATTGCTTCTTTACCTATTTGGTTAACATCAGTTAATACCCAGCCACCATCTGGATCCCATCTAGGTATGATTACTGGTAAGCCTTGAGGGTCAATTTCCACAATAATAGTTGGATTATCAATATCAAATTGTCCTAATGAAGCCTCTGATTTTTTGTTTGCTTGTCTCCAACTCGCATCCGCTTTTGCGGCCGCTATTGCTGTATCAGGATCCCTAAATATTATCTTTCCTTTTTCACCTGCTTGTATCTGTTCACCTAATCTACTTGCAGTTCTTGTAGTGAAACTACTTGCACTAGGATTGGCTTCATCTATCTTTCTTAAAAACATTTCGGTAATAATCTCTTTGGCTCTTGTAGGTGATAAATCAAAGAATTTACCTGCATACATACCACCTTTTTCATACCCACCAAATCTACCTAGTGATATACCATCCTCTTTAGCCATACCTTTTATAGCTTGTGAAAACTCACCTTCACCAAATTTAGCTTTACCATATCTACCGATACTAGAGTTTTCTACCCATGGATTCCAATTCTCATCGATATACTTAAATGCAAGTTTTAAATCATTTGGATTAGGCATTTTATTACTTTCTGGGTTTAGAATTTGTCTTATTTTCTGAATTCCTTTTTGACCTTGTAATTCACCAAAAAAGAAATCAAATAATTCTCTTGATTGTGTTGAGGCAGTATCTATATTTTTTGATATATTTTGATAGTGGTATATATCGCCACCAACACCCCATTCTAATATAGGTGAGTCCGATGGTAATTGTTTCTTAGCTTGTTCTATAATTGCATTACTTCTACCAGCCATTGGACTAAATTCATTAATAACACCATCACCATCTCTTAGATTTAAGTTAAGTTCGTTATCAAATAGACCTGCTGCCTTGGCTTCATCAGCATCCATAATCAGATACATGTTTTCGCCTTCTTTTAATGCTGGTCCTAATTCTCCATCAAATGCTCTGGATTCACTAGCCACATCATCTAAACCTTTTATTTCACGACCTAAAGTTCTTTCAATCTTTTTCTTTGCATTTCCATATATCTTATTGACACCCATAAAAGCGCCGCTAGTTTCTCTAGTTTTCTTAATTGTTTTACCACCAACAATTAAAGGATCAAATTTCCATCTTGCGATTGCATCGATAGTTCCAGTTGTAAGCACATAAGCAGAAGTGTTTTTAATCTCAGCTTGTTTATCCTCTGGTAACTCACTTAAAGCAAAAGTTCTTTCATATACCATCTGACCAATAGAAGTATTCTCAGATTCCCTTATCATGGCACCTACATCATAAATTGAAGGTTGAAATAGATTACCTGTTTGATTTGGGTTAACAGTTCTACCGAGTTCACCAGCTATACCGCCAGCAAGACCACCTGCTGCCGCTATACCTTTTGACATTGATACATCACCGGGTTGAATATCTGTACCAAGTAATTTATTTGATTGGTCAAATATCCAAGGTTGACTTTCTGTATCCTCTTGATACTGATGATTCCACAAAAGTTCTGCTTCATCAAAGAAGTTACCTATGGTTTTAGTTAACCAAGGTACATGAGAAAAAGCACCTTTTAGACCTGAAGCTTGGTATACATCAGTTACACCACCAATACCTTGCATAGCTTCTGTTGTTAAACTTTCTTTTAATTCCTCACCAGTAAAATCTTTATCATCGAACGGATTAATAGCTTGGACAATATCTATCATAGCCCCAATCGGAGCAGTAGCTAAATTCTTAACTCCACCAAAGACTGTTTTAAATCGTTCTCTAAAATCCATTACATCTGATAAGGATTGAGAGGTGCATTAGCTTTCATTTTCCTTAACAGAGCTTTTGTCTGAGTATTTAGGTTCTCAATCTGATTTAATCTATTAATTAAGGAATAATACCTTAAACTTTCTTGATAAGCTAATTCGTTTGAAGTATCAGTTGGACCCTTAATTAATGCTTCAGGACCAGCTCCAGCCCCAGTATCTAAACCTGATTGAATTGCTTGTGTATCCTCACTAGGCCCAAATAATGGTTTTGATCCATCAGCCGGCTTAAATTTATCCAAACCAGACAATCCTGACAAAGCTCTTTTCTGACTTTGTACATCTGGTTCATTTAATGAAGGTGGTAATGGTGTTCCTGGTGTACCAGGTAACTCTGTCATATCAGTTCTCTGATTAGCACCAGTACCAAAAATCCCTTGGGGTCTTGCGACACCATCGGGTACTCTTGCACCACCTCGATTTTCAGTGGCCATTACTTCTTACCTATGCTGACATTTTTACCATGTTTATTGTTCTTTACACCTGGTTTGCCGCCCACATGATGAGCTGGTGTTCCATCATTATTAGGCATAATTTTAATATTGCCTGCTCCTGATGGTACGCCTTTTTGGCCTCCATTTTTAGGTGTATATCCCATTCCTTTTGGCATTTATCCTCCTAGTTGTTGTAATATACTTTGTGGTGACGGAGCAGGTACTGGACCACTTTGAGGGGGTAGTGGTGGTCCCTCTGGTCCAGCTACTTGCTCAGGCACTTCTGGAGAAGGCAATGGATTATCAGATAACCATTCCCATGGATCTGTTCCACCTTCTATTGCTTTCCTCCATTGAATTAAATGATTTGTCATTGGTGTAGGTGCTCCTCCACCAGTCATTTCAAAAATAATTGTTTCTAATCGGTCTATCATAATTTTTCTACGAGTATCTGACACCGATTTAATCCATGGCATTTGTTCCATAACAGTTTGCTCATCGATTAAACCCTGGGCTGAAAGTTGCATTAATTCTACGAAGCCTTCTGAGCCACCAACTCCAACACCGAAGTCAATAGACACACTATGTTGTCCTTTTATAACTTTTGATGGTGAGTATGAGCTTTCAAAGGATTCACCTTTAATTCTACCAGTCATTGGTTTAGTCAATCCACCGTATAATTTCTCATCAAGTATTAAGGCACTTGATTTGAGGTATTCAATATCAGGTTTCATCTTTTGCCAGTATTCTTGAACAGTTGAGGAAACATCTCTATTTAATTCTTGTAATCCTCTACCTGTTGCTACTGATGAAGGGCTTTCACCTCTCATTGGTTCAGTATCATGGTTCATTATTCTGATAAGTTGGTCTAACATTTCTAAATCTCTCTCAGCTTGTAATTCAGCCGGAGGAGCTAAGAAATCAGCAGAACCATCCCTATCCATAATCTCAATGACACGATTAGATTGGTCAACATTAGCTAGACCTCTCATTACTAACCAAGGCCACACTAAGTTCTCATTGTAAGTGAGTTTTTGGTTGAGTACCTTCATGAAAGATAGTACCAACCCAATGTTTTGCTCAAATAAAGATTGTCCGCCTAATTGGTCTGGTACTGTAATCGTTGTGTACCTAAATGGTACGAAACCTAAATTATGTTCTATTTCTTTTAAAATCACATCCTCAAAAACTACTATCCAATGTTCTTTGTCCATGTAAGTAATGAGTTTCTTTGGTGATGATAAAGGATCACCATCTCCACCTAGTTTTGTAATTAATTCTTTGTCATCTGGAAACATACCGTGAACTAAACTTAGGTTAACGGATTCATTGATGATGATTGATTCCATACTTTGTGATTGCACAACTGGTGTTGCTATTGTTGAATAAGCTGTTGATGTAGCAGAACCAGATCCTGCACCTGGAAAAGTTAAAACTGTTCTTGGGTCTTTTGTTACAAATCTTGGTCCCTTAGAAACAGGGTCAGGCATAACACCGATACATGCGGCTCCTAATCCAACTAAGTTCCATGCGTAATCATACATAACTTGGTTCATGTTTGAAACTTGGTCATAGTGAGCTAAAATCTTTTCTATCTCATCGGAGTTCTTTTGTTGTTTACGAGATAAGTTGGTTGGAGTAACATGATGAGTTGGTACTTTACCAATCATACGAGCATATCTATCCCATGCTACTTTTATCCAGTTTGCAACAACTGGGGTCTCACCCCTTCTAAAAGATTCCGGATATACTTTTTGAAAGTTACCGTGATAAACTTCAATTAAGTCATCATACCTTTTTTGAGCAGGTCCCCAATAGGTTTCTCCATATTGTTTTAACTGTAAAATTTCATCTACTGATTTTTTCAACTTAACACTCTTCCTTTAACCAATACGGTTACACTAGCTGTGCTACTGGCTACTATACCATATAATCTGTCATTTGTCGACCCAGTTAGGGATTTTGAGGCTTCATCGCCTGGTTCAAAAGTAGATCCATCTGTTAATTGGTATCCAGCGGTTGCTCCAGAAGTAGTTACATCTGAGCCACCTATAAAAACTGTAGCACCTGATTTATTTTGAATTATGAAATTTGGAAATTCTGTACCTACTAAAGCTGTAGCAGAAGTACCCACAGAGGTTGTTCTGTGTTTATAAGCCATCGTAATTTTCTCTTAATTTTTCTGGCATAGTATCTCCATAAGGGTGTTCTAATTCTCTTGTTATATTTTTACCAACTGTTAGAGATGATGGTAGCGAATATCTGTTAAAATGCAAGAACCAATGTCCCATAACCATGTCAGTTGTTAAACCATCAGGATACTCCATTAATTCTGTTTTAAATTCATTTACTACCACTCTTGTTTTTAATGATTGGTCTGAGTAAGGTAAATCTACTAAACCCTGTTTATATCTTGGTCCAAGTGTTTCAACACCAAATTCAGGATCCGTTTTGTTTCTTGAAGTTTCATGACCCTTAATCAAAGTCTTATGTTTTTTCATCCACTCTTGCACAAATCGATATTGTAATAAATATCTCTGAGCGCCGTTCTGTTCAATAATCCATAATGAAACAGGCCATCCCATTTCCTCACTTCTCTTTTGCCACTCTTCCATTATTCCACTAAAAGCCTGTGTGTTTTTATTCCACTCTAAAAAGTTACCAGCTTGTAATCTTATTCTTAAAAGGTCAACTAAATAATCTTTGTCATTTCGTTCATCATAAATCCACCACTGAATAGACCACCAGTTATTTGCAGAGGGGTCGACTGTTACCAAAGAGTAACAATCCTCTCTATCTATACCTTCTGGAAATTCTAATAATTCTCTATTGTAATTAAAACAGCCAGGTAATAATAAACCATCTTTATCCATTCCACCTGTTAGCCATACTTCTTTAACTAAGGATGATACTGTTTCATCATCTAACTGTTGGTATGTCAATGCGAATTTTCTAGGATCCGAGGCTTGTACTTTTTGTATATGTCTAAATGTAAATCTCTGAGGATCCAACACACATTTGATATGGTCCTCGTTTTTTAATGAGTTTGGGTTCTCACACTTATCCTCATCATGTGCAGGAAATCTTGCATACTTGTAGATAGAGGTTTGTTTTCTTTCTGACTTCTCATAATCCTCACCATACTTAATGGCCATTAATTTTTCAGCTTCCTCTTTTGCGGCTTTAATCTGGTCAGGGGTCATATTAGCCGATATGTTTGACATAATCATTTCATCAAGGTCATCATCAGTTGAATAAACTAAATCCTTACAATGTCTATACAAATCATACTTACCAAATCTTGTACCAATCAATGCTACAATTCCACCTGGCTCACAACGGGATTCTGCTTCTGCGTGCCACCATTCTGTTAAACTTTCTCTTTGTTCTGCACTTCTTGAATTGGACCTATCACAAAGGTCGTCCCATAAGTTCACTTCAAAACGACCACCTAAGAAACCCATATCTTGTGATAAGGCAGAACATGTTGGTTCTTTTTCACCTGTTACGAATACACTTTCTAATTGTTTTAAGATGTCATGGATATCATCCTCAGGGTCCTCTAGTCTTTTTATGACTTCTGGGCTCTCAGGATCAAAGCCAGCCATCGATAATTTATAATGTAATGAGGCTGCGTGACCTTCTACACCATCTACAACAAAAGCATCCTTTCTCCAGAGTTCTGGCTCTAATGGTTTAAATCGTCCATACTCTAAATTTAATAAAACATTTTTCTCTAATGTGGTTCTTGCTCGGCGAACATACTTTTCACTCTGACCGGTAGTTCTTGAACCTAGTCCTATACGAACATTTCTATTTCTACAAATCAGCCATATCACAAAGTCGTGTGTAATTGTTGTAGTCTTACCACCTCCAGGTGGCGTATTAATAATACCTTTGATTACTTCAGGTAAGCCGGCTTCTTTGGATTCTTGTCCAGTTTCTATCCATTTCATAAGAATATCGCACATCTCTACCTGCCAGGGAATATGGCGTCTATTGAAATATCTTTGTCGAAAATAAGCGAAATCATCATGGGCTCTCTGAGCCGCCTTGTTTAACTCCTCATACTTCTTTGGGTCAGGAAAATCGTTCTCATCTTGTGATGGAATCTCACCTGTAGCTAAAGCCTCTGCTACTTCTGTGGGTGTCTGTTCTTTTGATTGATTAGACATGTCATCAAGGAGGCGCCTAACCAAGCTCCTTCTTATACCCATAAGTTCACCTGCTTGATAAGGGTTCATACCTTTTCGGACCTTTTCGTAAAAGTAATTTTTTACATCAGGTTCTTTATCTATATGAACACCTTTCTGGTGTTGGGGTATATTTGTTGCTTTTTGTCCCATATATGCTATAATTTTGATAGTAGCTTTTCTCTCTCACTTTCTTTTATTGAGAAAGCTATGAGAGGATAAGTCCTACTATACTAGCAATAGCTTAGTAGGCACCTCGCTATATGTCAACCAAAATCCAGGATCTACCCCGAGGCTGATACAGTTAGCCTGTAGTAAAAGAAATTTAAAAGCTTAGTCAAAACTAAAGTCTTAGCCGTTTTTTCTACTGATAAATCGAAAGTTTTTTTAAACAATCTGAAAAACATAATCAGCTTAAAGAAAATAAATTATAATTTGTATTTGCAATTCTGTAGGTATGATATGATTAATTAAGAGAAAAAAGAAAGTGAGAAGTAAATTAAAATACTAAGTATCTTTCCTTTCGCTCTTGCTGTCTATAACCCAGCGAACAATAAGTAGCTGGTAGAAAGAGTAGTTATGTCTAAACTAACTGCTACTGTTCTAGCCGAACAGTTAGAGATTAGTCCTAAGACATTGCGTGCCTATCTGCGTAGAAATCATACTCGTAACTTGGAGAATAAGTCCAAGTCATGGGATGAGTTCTTAACTGCGAAAGTAGTTGCAGATGTGCGTAAGCACTTCGTTAAGAAGTAGCGCCGTCTAAGGACTGACTGACTTAGCCTCCGAGTGTATCTGGATTGACTTGTGAACAGAACTAATCCAGTTATCAACAGAAAGGATATCCAATGGATATGTTAATCTATGAAATGGTTATGGTAGATGTGATATGGTTCCTCCTAGGTGCCAACACTTATGCCATGCTATTCCGCAGGTAAATGATTAAGAAGGAGGGTGGTTCCTTACGGTTCCATCCTCTTTCTTTTTGTGGTGGGCGGTTCCTCCCTCCTTCGATGATACGGCAGGTTCCATGCGGTTCCGTGCGGTACCTATCTATTCCTTTCAAAGAGCATGATACGGCCAGCCACAAGGAACCTGCCCAGTTGTATTCCGGGTGGTACCTCAAGGATCCGCCTATGCTCACGAAATACCACAATGGCTTATAGAATAACAGGTATTCAGGAATCGTATGCAGGTGCATTCCTGGATGAGGCATGCCAAAAGCCTGGATAAAAATCATCAAATAAGGCTGCCTTTGAGTTGCATTAGGCGCCTAGGTGTGTTATAATTATACCATATAAGAAAGAAAGTGAGGTGAATCCATGAACGCAACCGCAGTTAAGGCGAAAGCACCTGTTAAAAAAGCCGCAGAAGGCACAATGACAGGAGTTACGCCAACAGATTTAGCTGAGGAATTGGATATAAGTCCTAAAAGTCTCCGTGCTTGGTTACGAACCAATTACACAAGACCTTTAGACGCCAAGAACTCAAGGTGGTACTTGACCGACAAGCAAGTCAAGGCAGCCAAAGACCACTATATCAAGCCTAAAAAGGCTGAATAGATAGCAAGAGTGAGGCTGGAGGTGAACAGCCCTGTTGATAAATACCTCCAGCCAAACTCTGTTTCTAAAATGATCCTGTGAGTGGAGTACATCGCCGATACGGTGAGCCTTAATTATTTAAGGTAGCGAGGACTGACCGTATCTGCTATAATGAAGGTATAAGAGAGAGAAAGAAGGTAGTTATGCCAGATTGTCCACAATGTGCGACTGGTACCCTATTCAATTTAGGTATCATGTCCAATGCCAAATCAAAAACTATGGTAATGGTACATTGTAATCGTTGTACCTACGGTACAGTACGAGTTAAGCCAGTTAAACCCAAGAGTAATCACCATGCGTAGGTCATGTAACTGTTATTCCTGCGATTTATACCGTAAATCGCCCATTCGACCTGCACAAGCAAGGAAGATGATGAAATCAAGAAAAGCCAGCAAGGATGAACATAAGCAACGCCTTGCACACACCGATAAAACAGGTTTTGCTGCCATAAGAGCGGTACAAAGAGAATATAACCGAAGGAATTTGTATGAAAGCAGTGGCTAAAAGGTGTCGTAGGTGTAATGCGCCTATTTATGAAGCTTTACTAGGGTTTGGTATCTATCGAACCTTATGTAATGCCTGCGAAGTTGACCTTAGCAGGTATAGTTATAAGATTGGAGGGAGGTGATATATGAACTCCAGTGAAATTAAGGAAGCGATCCTTCAACTTACCGATATGCAGGAAGTCCGAGAGATGAATAAAACGGCTTTTAACCATTTGAAAGTCCTTGAGGCTGCCCATAAGAAAAGCTTGAAGGTTGGTGATCCTTGCGTAGTTTCGGGTGATGGTGATTTGGTGATGTATGCCAGAATTACTAAGAAAAATCCTAAAACGATCCAGATTATGATAACCGATAGCGACAGCAACCCTGAGGAATTCAGAGGTGTCAGAGCTACGGTCAATCCATTTCAGGTTAAAGTTGTCGAACCACTCGATTCCGGGAGATAGAATCCTATGAATTTGGTTAATCGCAATTTTAAGCATGGGATCACCCTAGCACCCATGGATTTGTTTGTCAAGTTTATCAACCGCACCAAATCTATGAAACTCGGCAGGGTTGAAGTTATATATCCCTATAGGGATATAACTTCCCCTACCGTGTTGAGTTTGGTGAATTGCCGATGAGTATGGAGATCCGGTTAATAACGACCGATAAAGAGGTGATATTTACAGAATATTACCACGATGGCCCTTATGTTACCGAGTTTTTATGCTCAGAGGCATTTGATGAAACTTTCCATGATAGGGAATCAGGAGTAACGATTATTCCTGTTGAAACTATGGAAAATAGGTTGAGACCTAGTCTTGACCTGCTGAAAAACACCCAGCGAAAGGTGTACGGAAAAGTCATACCAAGTGATATCAAGGCACTAAAACGGTTAGTCGCCGAGTATCGCCTTGCGACAGACGGTGAAAAAATGCCGGTTTTAAAGGTGTTTTACTAAGTGCCTGATGACACGCCGAGTATGACCTGATTAGAGAGGAGTATAGTTATGAAAAGGAACTATGCCATTGTCCGATTATGTAATTGGATGGACGGAGATATTAATGTCTCCTTAAAGATGGAGTTTATCGAGGAAGCTACTGCCCGCTCTGAGTTCAACCTATATGTAGATAATGAGGACTTAGATAGAGGCATATATATCCTTATAGATATCCAAACAGGCGACATAATCGCCAAGCACAATACCTTAGACGCCCAAGTCGAGGTATCGTGAAAATAGATAAGGCGAAAGCTTTGGCTCTGATTTCTCAAGGGCCAAAGAACGCCCTTATCTTTGGTAGTGGTCACGACTTATTCTCAATGAAGGACTATGTCCGTTGGGGATCAGTCATTGGCTTAAAGGATTCTGATATAGAACACCTAAATCAACGCCATTATAGTGGTGGAGATTATAAGTCTACCATATTTATTGATGGTGAGGCAGTCGAACACATGGATGCTATTGATAACAAGGATATGTTACTGTGGATGGCAGGCAATATAGATGCTGACATCCGACAACATAGCTGGATATCAGGTAGAGGTACATGGGCGAGAGCTGTTACCGCCACTATTTATGAGAAGTTAGCCGAGATAGCCGGAGTTTCAGAGGAGGAAGCTACACAGCTTCGTGAAGCAGGCATTAAGGCTGAGGAAGAATAATGCCTACTTATAAAATGGTTATAAGATTTGAAGCTGAGGATATAGACCAAGCTATTGAATATGTAACCACCGCAAGTTTAAAAGAATTTGCGGAAGAATTAGAGGAGGAATAGGCATGAGTTACACCAAACGATATTATGAGGATCGCCAGTGTAGACAATGCCATCAAGTAAAGCCTATCGATAGGGATAGGCTTTGCTTTGATTGTAATAGAGGAGATATATAATGTATGGAATATGGATACATGAAAACAATACCGCCAGAAGGGCCAAATCTAAAAAAGAGATTAAGGAACATTTAAAAAATGGTGGTGAAGTTGGAATGGAAGCCACAAGTATGTTCGGAAACGAATTTACAGGTCCAGCAACAAAGGAAAATGTAGAACTATATGGACCGTTTCTTTTCGTAGGGCCAAACCCTTATGAGAAAAGAAATTTTTATGGTTCTATCAAATTAAACAGGAAAGGTGAGGTCACTTGTGAGTGAACAACCAAAGAAAAATGAGGACGGTAAAATATTGATCCCGACCAATGTCTTAGCCAGTTTAACAACGGTAAGAGATTCCGGCGTAATCAATATGGCCGATAGAAAAGGTATTAAAGATTTAGTACCTACAGAAGTCGGACAATGGATGGATGAAAACCCTGAACTATATATGGAGGGTTTCTTTATAGGATTTGCTGATAGCGGCGAAAACTATCCAGCCTAATATTTAAGAGAGGTACTTAATTGTGCCTCTCTTTTTTATTTATCTCATCCAGAGGTCGGGATATATGATACGGTTAGCTATACTATCACTATGGCAGGTGTCAGAGTAGAAGCAACAGGCGATAGGTCAAATAAAGCTGTAACAAGAACGGGTACAGAAAGAGGATCAGCCTATCTCAATACATGGAAGTATGGCTTAGAAATAATCATGCACTCGGACAATAGGTTCGAGATCCTTATCAAAGATGAGATAACCAACGAGAGATTTACCATGATAAGAGCGGATGGTAATATGATTGATTGGATTATGCACAACTTTAAACCTGAAAGTGAACCAGTTATCGAACCGTATGATTTTGATGATGGCTGGGATCCTGAAGCTCCATGGCTTTAGTGTTTGCATAAATAATCCAATATAGTAGAATTATTTTATCTGATATTTTCAGATGGCGCAGTAATA
>MDSY01072547.1_pt1 | contig 12496 bp, 12 predicted proteins | sample 811131 | NCBI WGS metagenome assembly MDSY01 (sample SAMN05326643, study PRJNA326480) | marine metagenome | isolation source: seawater | place: Atlantic Ocean: South West | collected 2010
AAATCTGGACTATCTTACAACACTATTATTAATGTTAATGTTCCAGATATTCCTCTTAGTGAAATTAAAGGTATTAAGAGTACTTGTCTAGGAAGTAGGCATAAATCTGAACTAAGCGTTAAGGACAAAGAAGATACATCTCTTTATTGGATTGGTAAAAATGGAAAGGAGGCTAACAATATAGAAGGTACAGATTTCCATGCAATTTCTAATAATTTTGTTTCAGTTACTCCTCTTCAGATTGATACAACTAATTACTCTGAAGTGAAGCGAGTTCAAGACTGGCTTCAAAAAATGGATTATTGATTCCAGCTGTCTCTGAGTCCAACTGTTTTATTAAATATCAGTTCATCAGACTCACTATCTCTACAAAAATACCCCTCTCGTTCAAACTGATAAGCTGTTTCTGCTTTTGCATTTGATAAGCTTGGCTCTATAAATCCATTTTTTAATTCGAGAGAGTTGGGGTTAATTGAAGTTGATAGATCATCAAATTTAGTTGGATTTGAATCTAAAAAAAGGCGGTCATATATTCTAAACTCAGCACTAATAGCTTTGCTGGATTCTACAAAATGAATCACACCCTTAATTTTTCTTCCATCTGATGGGTTTTTACCTAAAGTGTCTGGATCATAAGTGCAGTAGATAGTTTTTATATTGCCATCTTTATCGTTATCAAAATGAGTAGCTTTGATAACATAAGAATTTCTTAAGCGAACCTCCTTATTAATTGCTAGGCGTTTATACTTATTATTTGGAGCTACTTCTTCAAAGTCATCTTTATCAATATATATTTCACGACTAAAGAAAATTTCTCTAGTCCCCATTTCTTCTTTTTGAGGATGTATTGGCGCTTTAAGGGATTCAATTTTGCCTTCAGGATAATTTTTAATTACTAATTTAATAGGATTAATTACAGCCATTGAACGAGGAGCATAATTATTCAGATCATCTCTAATTGATGACTCTAAAATTGAGATATCAGTTAAACTATTTACTTTAGATACTCCAATTCGCTCACAAAAATCTCTTATTGAGGCTGGAGTATAACCTCTTCTTCGTAGGCCTGAAATGGTTGGCATTCTAGGGTCATTCCAGCTATTGACATGATTATTATCTACCAGAATCTTTAACTTTCTTTTAGAAGTAGTTGCATATTCTAAGTTTAAGCGAGAAAATTCATATTGATGAGGCCGATTATTAGTATTAAAATTATCTAAATTTTCCAAGATCCAGTCATAAATTCTGCGGTTATCTTGAAATTCTAGGGTACATAAAGAATGTGTAACTCCTTCAATAGCATCGCCTAGACAGTGAGCAAAATCATACATGGGATATATGCACCAGTCATTATTTGTTTGATGATGTGTTTCAAAACGAATACGATAAAGAGTAGGATCACGCATACACATAAAGCTTGATGACATGTCAATTTTTGCTCTAAGTACACACTCACCTTCCTTAAATTCCCCTAACTTCATTTTTTTAAAGATTTTTAAGGTGTCCTCAATATCTGTATAACGATATGGACTATTTTTTCCAGGTTTTTTAAGAGTTCCACGGTACTCTCGAGTCTCATCGATACTTAAAAAGCAAACATATGCTAATCCCTTAGTAATAAGTTCTTCAGCATACTGATAAAATAAATCAAAATAACTTGAGCTGAATTTAACTTCATCATTCCACTTAAAACCTAGCCATTCAACGTCTTTTTTAATAGAATTAACATATTCAATATCTTCTTTGTTTGGGTTAGTATCGTCAAATCTTAAGTTACAATATCCATCATAATCTTTTGCTGTACCAAAGTTAAGGCAAATTGACTTTGCATGGCCGATATGAAGATATCCATTAGGCTCTGGTGGAAACCGTGTTTTAATAACCGAATGTTTGCCAGATGCAATATCTTCATTTATAACATTGCGTATGAAGTTAGTATGCTTTATTTCTTTATTTTGAGAATCCATTTAGATTAATTCTAATGATAGTTTAAGCTTAATAAATTATATCATTAAAAGCTTAATTTAATATACGGTGCTTATCAAGTACATGAATCTGTAAAATATTTTTTATGAAGATAGCAATAGTTAAAATGTCAGCATTAGGAGATATTATTCATGCAATGATAGTGTTGCAATTTATTAAGAATTTGATAAAGGATATCGATATTGACTGGATAGTAGAAGAGCGTTATAAAGGTTTATTAGAGTCACATCCAGATATTAGTAATATTCACACAGTAAATATAAAAGAAGCAAAGGAAAAAAAATCACTTTCTTTACTTATCATGCAATTGATTAAAATAAGAAAACTTGGTCCATATGACGTAGTCATCGACATGCAAGGACTTATCAAGTCTGCTATTTTATCTAGAATAATTCCATCAAGAAGGACATTTGGATTTGATAAAAATTCTATACGCGAGGGTATGGCGTCTTTATTTTATGGAATTACAATAACAGTTGATTATGCAGAAAATATTATAAATCGTAATATTACTCTTGTAACTAATGCATTAGAGCTGTCAATTAGTCATACAGATTTAATAAATAAAAAACCGTTTTTATATTCATCTAAAAAATATTTATTAAGTCCAAAATTTGATGGAAAAAAAAATATTGTACTTATACCTGGCGCTTCATTTCAGTCAAAGTGCTATCCAATTGAAAAATTTGCAGAGCTTTCAAAGATAATTGATGCTAATTTTTTTGTTGTATGGGGCAGTGAAAACGAAAAAATAATGGCCAAGGAATTAAAGTCCTTATCTACAGAAATTAATATTATCGAAAAATTATCAATAGGTGAGTTAATATCCTTCATATCACAAATGAGCCTTGTTATAGGCTCTGATACTGGACCAACACATATGGCATGGTCTTTAAACATACCTTCTATTACTCTTTTTGGACCAACCCCTGGCTATAGGAATACTTTTGAAACTAATATCAATAAATATATTGAATCAAAATCAATTGTAAATCCTTTAAATATTAATAGGCATGATCGTTCAATAAAGGATATAGAGCTTGAAGATATCGTTAAAATGACCCGATACTTACTAAAAGTTAATTAATGAATATAACAGTTACGGGCATAGGCTATGTAGGTCTTTCAAATGCTCTCCTATTGTCACAAAATAATGATGTAATAGCTCTTGACATAGATGCTGAAAAGGTTTTAATGTTAAATCATGGTATCTCCCCAATAAAAGACGCTGAAATTGAAAATTTTTTATTAAATAAAAATTTAAGTTTTGAAGCTACCTTGAATAAAAAAGAAGCTTATCAAAATGCAGACTTCGTAGTTATTGCTACACCAACTGACTATGACTCTATAACTGACTATTTTAATACTCAGTCAGTCGAGAGTGTAATTGACGATGTATTAGAGGTAAATTCTAATGCTGTTATAGTAATTAAATCAACTGTTCCTGTTGGATATACCGCTTCAATTAAGAAAAAATTTAATTATGAGAAAATATTATTTTCACCCGAATTTTTAAGGGAAGGTCAGTCGCTTTTCGATAACTTGCATCCCACAAGAGTTATTGTTGGAGATGGGACAAACTATGCAGTAAAATTTGCAAATTTATTGGTTGAAGGGGCGATAAAAGAAAATATTGAAGTTCTTCTTCCAACTTCAACAGAAGCCGAATCAGTTAAATTATTTTCTAATACCTACCTTGCTATGAGGGTTGCGTATTTTAATGAATTAGATTCTTATGCTGAATCTCATGGATTAAGTACTAGAGAAATTATCAAAGGTGTTGGGTTAGATCCTAGAATAGGCTTACATTACAATAACCCATCTTTTGGATATGGTGGCTACTGTTTACCAAAAGACACTAAGCAATTAAAAGCTAACTATAAAGATATTCCAAATAGCTTAATTAGTGCAATTGTTGAAGCTAACTCAATCCGTAAAGATTTTATTGCAAATTCAATTATTAGTAAAAACCCAAAAGTAGTTGGTGTTTATCGTCTAATAATGAAAACTGGCTCTGATAACTATAGAGCATCATCAGTCCAAGGTGTTATGAAGCGAATAATAGCAAAAGGAATTAAGATCATTATCTATGAGCCTTCAGTCGTTGAAGATAGCTTTGGTGGGTCAAAAGTAGTTAATAATCTTGAGGATTTTAAAAAGCTGTCTGATTTAATTCTAGCTAACCGAATGACAGACGAGATAAGAGATGAAGAAGAAAAAGTTTATACACGTGATTTATTTAATTCAGATTAAAGGAAATATATGAAAATATTAGTTACTGGATCGGCTGGCTTTATTGGTTCTGCTCTATCTATAAGGTTATTAGGGAGAGGGGATGAGGTTATAGGAGTAGATAATCACAATGATTATTACGATCCAAGGCTTAAAGAGGCTCGACTTAACCGTCATATTGATAATAAAAATTATACTCATATTCGTATGGACATTGAAAATCAAAAATTAGTAGAATCTTTATTTAAGGATCATCAATTTGATGGCGTGGTAAATCTAGCTGCTCAAGCTGGAGTACGCTATTCAATTGAAAATCCTCTTGCATACATCAATACTAATATTGTAGGCTTTTCCCATATTCTTGAAGGATGCCGACATAACGAAGTTGCCCATCTTGTTTATGCATCAAGTAGCTCTGTTTATGGTTCAAATACTAGTATGCCTTTTTCAATACATGATAATGTTAACCATCCTTTGAGTCTATATGCCGCTAGTAAGAAGGCAAATGAATTAATGGCTCATACTTATAGTAATTTGTATAATCTTCCTACAACAGGCTTAAGATTTTTTACTGTTTATGGGCCATGGGGAAGGCCAGATATGGCTTTATTTAAGTTTACTAAAGCAATCTTATCAGGTGAAAAAATTCAAGTGTTTAATAATGGTAAACATCGAAGAGACTTTACATATATTGATGATATTGTTGAAGGTGTTATTCGTGTTCTAGATAAACCCGCGACGTCAAATACGGATTGGAAGGGTAGTGATCCAGATTCTGGCTCTTCAAGTGCTCCTTGGAGGGTTTATAATATTGGTAATAATTCCCCAGTAGAATTATTAGATTATATTTCAGCTATTGAAGAGGCATTAGATCTTAAGGCAGAAAAAGAACTTCTTCCTCTTCAGCCTGGAGATGTTCCTGATACTTATGCTAATGTCGATGCACTAGTAAAAGAGTTTAACTATAAGCCGTCAATGCCAGTAAAGACTGGAGTTGCAAACTTTGTTGATTGGTATAAAAAATATCATGGAAACTAATCTCTAATAATAGAGTTTGATTCTTTAATTGAATTAATAATATGCATTGAGCTTGATTCATTTTCATTAATCATGTGACCACTCCTGACAAGTATCGTGTTTAATATACCAGCTTTATTGGCTGCAGAAATATCCACTTCTTTGTCACCAATCATCCATGAATTTTCCATATCAATGTTATATTTAATCTGTGCATTTAAAAACATACCAGGCTTAGGCTTTCTGCAGCCACACTCTTCCTTTGGAGCATGTGGGCAATGAAATACATCTAATATTTTGACCCCGTTGTTTTCAAATTCAGAAAGCATCCATTCTGTTAAAAGCTTATAATCAAGCTCATTGTAATACCCTCTTGAAATCCCAGATTGATTGGTAATTATTATTATTTTATATCCTAGTGTTTCGAAATAATGACATGCACTAAAAATTCCATCAATAAACTCAAAGTCATTTATTTTATGTAAATAGTTTATTTCTTTGTTAATAACACCATCACGATCAAGAAAAATAGTCTTTATAGTCATAAACCAAGGTGAGTATAATCAGTTGTAATGTATTTTTTTTATTTTAGATGAGTATTCCACTTTCTGTAGTTATCATTTCTAAAAATGAAGAAAAATTTATTAAAGATGCAATTTTGTCTGCAAATTTTGCCGATGAGGTTCTTCTTGTTGATAGTGGGTCTATAGACAAAACTTGCTCAATTGCAGATAAGCTTGGGGCTAAAGTGATAACGCAAGATTGGCTTGGCTTTGGAAAGCAAAAAAATAAAGCAATTGACTTGGCAAAAAATAATTGGGTTTTTGTCCTTGATTCAGATGAGCGAATTACTACTGAGCTTATGGTAGAAATATGTAATATTATGTTAAATCCAATTTTTGATGGATATTTTGTTGCAAGGCTTAACAATTTTTTTGGAAAAAATATAAAAACTTGTGGATTATATCCAGATTATTCAATGAGACTTTTCAATAAGAAAAAAGGTCGATTTAATGATGTTAATGTCCATGAAAGTTTTATTTTGGAAGGAAGTGTTGGAAAACTTACGAACCATATGATTCATCTTGCCTATGAGTCTTTTGATGAATTTATAGTTAAGCAAAAAAGATATGCAAGATTAAGTGCTAAAAATAATAATATTTTCAAAGCGCTGGTAAGTCCATGCTGGGTTTTTATTAAAATTTTTTTTATTAAGTTAGGATTTTTGGAGGGTTGGCGTGGTTTTTTAATTGCCAAAGGATATGCCCAATATACTTTTTGGAAATATACAAAGTAGGTTAACTAATCTTTCAGTATATGTCTTGCGCTTATGATCTGTGTTCTAAGATAAATATTTTTTAAAATTATGAAAATCCTTTTGCTTAAGTACCGAAATATTGGTGATGTACTCCTGATAACTCCTTTAATAGAGAATCTTAGGGGCTTTTACCCAAATGCAAATATTGATGTGTCTGTAAATAAAGGCACTGAATCAATGCTTACCTTAAATCCAAATCTTAATAAAGTAATTATCTATGATCGAAATTTTATAAAATCCTTACCTTTCCTTAAAAAAATTTGGGAAGAATTTAAATTCTCTTTTTCTTTTAGGAAAGAAAAATATGACATTGTCATTAATTTAACAAAAAGTGATCGAGGAAATCTAATTGCTCTATTTTCTAAAGCATCTTCACGAATTGGCTACACTAATAGCAATTGGATTTTTAGGAATGCGATTACGCATCAATTGCCAGCTCAAGGCCTTAGGCACACAATTGAAACTAATCTCGATCCCCTTAGAATTCTAAATATTCCAATCAGAAGTAAAAGAGTTAAAATATTTTGGGATGACGAAGATTCAATAATTTCAGAAAATTTTTTATCATTACCTAAAAGATTTATTCATATACATCCTTTGTCTCGTTGGCAATTTAAATGCATTGCTGACTCAACTATGGCAAATATTATTGACTACTGTGAAAAAATAATTGGAATAAAAACTGTTATAACTGCATCAAATGAAAAAATAGAGATTGATAAAATACATAAGATTCTATCGTTGTGTAAGACAAACCCAATTAATTTGTCAGGTAAGTTGACTTTAAAGCAAACCGCATTGATTAATAGTAAGGCTATATCTTTTGTAGGCGTAGACACAGCAATTATGCATATTAGTGCATCAAATGATACTCCAGTGTTAGCATTTTTTGGACCAAGTGGAGCAGATCATTGGGGGCCTTGGGATAACGATTTAATGGAATCAGGTTATTCACAAAGAAATGGATATCAAATGATGGGAATACATCGAGTTTTTTCAGAAAGCCGTTTATGTCAGCCTTGTGGTCAAGATGGCTGCCCTGGCACAAAGATAAGTGATTGTTTAATGAGTATGGACTTGGAAGAGATTAAAAAAAATATTAGGGAGATGGTGAATGATAAAAATCCTTCATACTGAGTGGTCATTGGGCTGGGGTGGTCAAGAAATTCGTATTTTGGCTGAAAGTAAGGCTTTTATTGATAAAGGTTACGAAATGATAATTGCTGCTCAACCGCATAGTGATCTGTATGAGAAATCGAACCAAGCTGGAGTTCCAACTTTTGCTTTAAAGATGAATAAAGGGTTAAATTTTTTGGCTATATTTCATTTGGTGCGATATGTTAATAAACATAAGATTGATATAATTCACACCCATAGTTCAGTAGATTCAAGAACTGCAGGCTTGGCTGCAAAAATTGCTGGAATTAAGGTTGTCAGGAGCAGACATATTAGTCTACCAATTAGTAAAAGTCGAGTAACTTGGTGGCAATACATGAAATTAGCTGATAAGGTTATCACCTCTGGAAGAGATATACGTAATAGTATGATTAGTGATAATAAAATGTTACCTCAAAAAATTGTTTCTGCTCCTGCTGGTGCTGATACAAAATTTTTTTCAGAAGAAAGGGATTTGCCAAACATTAGGCCAGAATACAACTTAAGTGAATCTGATTTTGTAGTAGGTATAGTTTCAGTTTTGCGATCATGGAAGGGGCATAAATATTTGATTGAAGCCATTAAGATGATAACTAACGAAATACCTAATATTCGTTTAATTATTGTAGGTTCTGGCCCTCAGAAAGAGAATATTGAACTATTAATTCATCAACTTCAACTAGAAGACAAAGTTTTACTCACTGGCTATCAGCCTGATCCAGCTATTTTTTATAAGGCTATGGATTTAATGGTTCTGCCTTCATATTTAGGGGAGGCAACGTCTCAAGTTTTGCCTCAAGCGATGTTAATGGGGAAGCCTGTTATTTCAACTGATGCTGGTGGCTTATCAGAGGTTGTTATTCATAATAAAACGGGGCTTATCGTTCCAATTAAAAACAGCCAAGAAATATATAAAGCAATCAAAGTTATCTATGAAGATTTAACTTTACGAAATAAACTTATTAAAAATGGAAGAGAGCATGCTTTAAATTTTTTTACATTTGATCAAATGATAAATACTACTGAAAGAGTTTATAAAGAAGTTATTGGACGTTAATTATGAAACTTTTAGACTCAGTAAATACATTACTATTTTCTTTAAGAAAAAGAAAAAGTGATAGTAATAGTATTTTAGGCAAGGTAATGGTTGTTTCATCTACAGGGTTTGGAGATACTTTATTATCAACACCAGCAATTAAAACTCTTAGGAAGAGCTTTCCTGAATCGATAATTATATTCCTTGTAAATAAAAAATATTCAGGACTTTTCTTAAATTATAAATACGTTAATACAATTTGGGATTACTCCGGAGGCTACATCAATTTAATTTCTATAATTATTAGATGTAGAATTAATAATATTCATACTATTTTATTTTTTCACTCCAATGGCCCAGAGGATATATTTATTTCTTTGTTGAGTGGTGCAAGCAACATACTCAAGTGGACAGATAATATTGATCATAAGTATCAAAAGCTGTTTTTAAATGATATATCTATGAAGGAGGAGCATAATATTGAAAAAAAAATTAATTTAGTAAGGTGCTTTAATCCAAAATCAATTGATACTACAATGTCTATTTCAGATCACTTCTACTCTAAAGATTTAGTAGATTTTTTTCAAACTAAGAAAAAAATAATTGGTATTCAGCTTGGAGCGCAGGATATTTATAAAATTTGGCCTGTTGAAAATGTTATTAAACTCAGTTTGCATTTGTTAAGTAAAGACTTTTTTTTAGTTTTTTTTGGCGCTACTAAATTTGAGCATGAAATGATGTCAAAAATTGAGAAAAAAGTTAACTCTGATAGTCAGTGTAACTTAGTTCAAAAAACTAAAATTATTGATCTTCCAGGAATTCTAAAGCAATTAAATTTACTTATAACAAATGATACCGGTATTCTTCATTTATCAATTGCAATGAAGGTTAAGTCTCTATCATTGTTTGGACCTACATCAAGTTTGGAATTTGGAGCCTATCAAGATAATGAAATTCATAAAAGTATTCAAAAAGACGGTTTTTTTGTAAATAATTTGCCGAAAAAAAAGCGAACTCAAGATGGCATGAAATTAATTAGTGTTGGTGAAGTAATTGCCAAGATAGAGGAGATAATTTGAAATTAAATATTGGATGTGGAAATAAAAGAATTCAAGATTATCAAGGTGTTGATAAGTACAAGTGCGCAGCAGCAGATTATATTTGTGATGTTGAGAATGAAAAATTACCTTTTGAAGACAATACAGTTACAGATATTATTTTAGATAATGTTATTGAACATTTCTATGACATACCTAAAGTTATTAATGAATTAGTTCGTGTCTCTAAAAAAGGCGCTATGATCAATATTATTACACCACATTTTAGCTCATTATCTTCATGGATTGATCCAACTCATATCCATCATTTATCATATTTTTCATTTGATCATTTTGAAAAAGATAGTCTTTCACACTACATGGGAAAAGGGATTAAAATTGAAAATATCAAGCTTTCCTTTGGTGGAGGGTTAATGGGTTTAACTGCAAGACTAATTTTTAAAATAAGCCCAAAGAGGTATGAGCAAAAATATTGTTTTATATTTAGGGCAAGTACTCTAATTTTTAATATTAGGGTTATTTAATACTATGGACTTTAGAAAATTAGTTAATTCTTCTACAAGGCCATTTTTAGACTATATTATCTTAAATTCAAGTTTATATTTATCCCGTAAACCAGAGAATTTATTATCCCAGATAAGTCTGGAAGTGCATTTGTTTAAACTTTAAAAAATGACTATTAAATATCATATATTATTTCGAGCATGTGACAAGATTGAATCTGTTCATAAAGTTAAAAGGCCTTTTTCTTTAACTAAAACTCAAATTATTAAGACCTCTTTCTTTAGTATATATAATGCACTTCAAGGCGAGTTTTATGAATTTCATATTATTGGTGATGACTTATCGCAAGATTTATTAAATTTCTTTAAATTCTTTGATGATGTTAGTGTTGATAATCAGATACTTGGAAGTGCCAGTAAATCGCTTCAAGCCCAGATTAATTTTGGCTTAAATTTACCTAAGGAAGATTGGGTGTATATGTGTGAAGATGATTATTTGCATTTGCCTAATTCTTTTAAATTCTTAACAGAGTTTATTGAAAATAAAGAAAAATATGTTCATAGTAATGGCAAGAAGAAAAATTACATGAATAGAATTATTGGTGACTTATCAAAAATACCACTTATTATTCATCCCCCTGATTATCCAGATCGCTATAGTCCTGAGTGGAAGCGACTATCATTTATATTTCTATCAAAATACTGTCATTGGAGGCAAATCACTAATACAACGCATACTTTTTTACTTCAATCTAGCACTTTAAGAAAGTTCTCAAAATTTATTAAAGAGTCTGCTGAAGGCCCAAGTGATTCAAAGTTAAGTGAAAAAGTTTATGGGCGAGTTTTGTTTAAAAATAGAGCACTTTGTGTATCACCTATTCAAGGCCTATCTACTCATTTGACAGAAGGTGTAATGACGCCATTAGTAGACTGGGAATTAGTTTGTAAAAAAAATATTGATTTAATGGAAAAAGAAGGTATTTGGTAGTGATAAATTCGTTTTATAAGTTTAAGATAAAGTCTGTTAAAGAATGCTCCCCAAGCTATATGGATATCGAAAAATCTAAGAACATCTTATTTTCTATTTTTACGCGCTATGGAGATACAATAATTTCATTAGTGGTAATAAAGGAATTTATTAGGAAGTTTCCAAATAAAAAATATTTAATTTTATGCTCAAGGCAAATGGAGCCTTATGTAAAGTTACTATTACCCAGATTAGAATGTATAAGTTTAGATAAGCGAAATCTTTTAGATGTCGTTAAATTAAATAGTATCTTGAAAAAAAGAAAGATTGATATAGGGTTTAATCCATGGTCATTTGGGTATGAAAGTTGTTATTTCCTTACTTATTGTCAAAATTTCCTCTTTTATAAGGATAATAAAAGGTCAAATCAGGTAAATCATTATGAGGTTGTTAGGCAATATTTACATCTAGAATCTAAAAAATGGGTTATTTGCGATTTGGCAACTAATAGCAACTATAAAAAAATACTAATTTGCCCTCATTCTACCGACAAATCAAGAAGTATCTCTAATATTAAACTTGAGAATGTCATCTCTAATCTTCTTCAAAAATATCCTAAATCTGAAATAACAATTGCATCTATGGATAGAGCTGATTTCAGATTAACTATGAACCAATTTTATTTTAATAAGACTGCAGAATCTTCTCAAAATTTCATTGATTTGGTAAAGCAATCTGACCTCATGATTTGTGCAGATTCTGGCCCCTTGCATATTGGTAATGCCCTTAATAAGCCATTAATTGCTTTTTTTAGTGCTACTAAACCAGAGGTTGTAATTAATTCGGGCGATACTTTGAATATTCAAGGGGATTTATTTTCATGAAAGATAAGTTAAACGTATATAGTAAAAATATTACTTCTCAACATGGAGAGGATGGAATATTAGAATATATTATTACTAGTTTAGACGGAAAGATAAATAATATATGTTGTGAGTTTGGAGCTTGGGATGGAATTTTTGCGTCTAATACATATAATTTATGGAAAAATAAAAATTGGCATGCAGTTTTGATTGAAGGAGATAAAGATAAATATGATGATTTGGTTGCGAATACAATAAATTTAAATCATGTTGATAGTATTCATTCATTTGTTCAGCCTAAGGACACAGATTGCCTTGATGACATTTTTAAAAATAAAAATTTACCTGAGCATATTGGCTT
>MDSY01005886.1_pt1 | contig 12495 bp, 7 predicted proteins | sample 811131 | NCBI WGS metagenome assembly MDSY01 (sample SAMN05326643, study PRJNA326480) | marine metagenome | isolation source: seawater | place: Atlantic Ocean: South West | collected 2010
CCCCCCCCCCTCCCCTCCTCGCCTCCCCGAACGCACAGGCACCACACGTTCATGCCCGAGATGTCGGTGTCCTCGAAAGCAACGGCGCTTGGCTTGTACCAGAGGCAGTATTGCGATGGCGAGTACGCATCGTCGATCATCTCGCCGGAGACGATCGAGCAGCTCAGAGAATTCTCCAAGAAGAATATCGTCGTGTACGGCTACATGATTCAGAAGATCCTCTCGGAATTGCTCGGCTCGCCGGAAGCCGCCAAGTTCGCCGACCTGTCGCTCTTCATCGAGGTCACCATCGCCTTTTCGAACATCGTCAAGACGAAGAAGGAGGTCAACTCCGGCAGCGGTGTCAACGTGTACTCGTCCTCATCCAAGGGGTCTACCCGGATGGAGTCGTTCCACACGCTCCACGGCATGACGTTCGACGCGACTGTCACCTGGAAGCTCAAGCGCGGCGGCCACGCCATCCGCGACGCCATCACCTGGACGCAGGCGGTGACCAAGGAGGCGACGCGCCACTCGGAGCTGACCCCTCCCCTCGGGGACACGCGCGAGTTCGAGGTCGGTGCGCTCATGCACATGATGCACGACGACGTATCGACCTCGGAAGACACCCTGCGCGTCGGCGAGTCGAACTTTCTGTACCCGCGCAACAACAAGTCAGTCGACAGTATCATGGCCGCCTCCACCAACGCAAAGCAGCTCATCGACTTCATGACCTCCTTCCTTGCCGCCCACGCCAAGGTGACGGACATCTTTGGTCGCGTCACGGTCCCGTGGAGTGTGCACACCATGCTGGCGCCCGAGGGCGTCGCCGCCATCCAGGACGCCATAGAGGAGTGCGAGGTCAAGCTCGAGGCAAACGACGACGAGTCGGGCGCCGCGCCCGCAAAGAAGCCGCTCGTCGAAGCGGGCGCCTTTGCTCTCTTTGACGCCTTCCACTGCGACCAGAAGAGCAAGTTCCTCCAGCTCGGCCAGATCTCCATGCTCCTGCAGCACCTGTCCCTTCTCAAGGTCTACCTCTGCCACTTCGACGAGTGCTTCGAGCTCATCGAGGAGCAGCAGGTGCAGGCGTTCCTCTCCGGCATCGGCAAAGTCAACGGCGCCCTTTTCCATCAGCATCGGTCGATCGATGCGCTGCTCCTCAACGTCGCCCTCTACAAGGCGCACAAGAGCGGAGTCAAGCTCTTCTGCTGCTCCGACGCGTTCACTGCGAGCTCGTTGCGCCTCGAGGGGCGCCTCCCGGAGCAGTCGTCCTTCTCGACCATGCACGCCGTCGAGAGTCGGTCCACGATCACCCCCGCGGACAACCACGTGATCAAGTTTGGCGGGATGGGCGACACAGGCATCCGTGTTGCCGGCAAGCTCATTCGCCGCGCTTTCATCCTCCCCACCGAACGCTCTGGGAGGCGGCTTCCCGCTTTGCAGCTCTCCCTCGGGGCGCTGTACGGCAAGCCGGTGCTCGTCTGCATCGGCGCCATGGGGGGCTCCGCCTCCACCGGCAAGAAGGTCTTCCTCCTCGGCGACGGGATGCAGGTCACGTTCGCCCTTACCGCGGCGGCCATCCCGAGCAACGCGTCCTTCCAGAAGTCGCTCTCCCTGGTTCCAAAGGGGATGCGCGACCTCATGGACGACATTCGCGCGGCCGACCTGTCCGAGTCGGGCCTCTGCATCGACGTCATCGAGATGCGCCCGCTCCTCGCGAATGCCCTCGGCATCAAGGAGGAGGACCTCGTCGGCCGCCGCGACAAGGAGCAGCAGCTCCTCAACCTCGTCAAGGCAGGCGCGTCCCTCTCCGCCATCAAGGCCACCATCGAGGAGGGAGAGGCGTACCACATCGACGCTGTCTTTGAGCAGCTCGACAAGTTTGAGAAGGACGTCTACGCCCAGGGCGAGCTCGACCAGTCTCGCAAGCGCAAGTACGAGGAGCTCGACCGCGAGGAGGCGCAGACCGTCTCGGTGTTTAATGGCGGCCTCCGTGGCAAGGGTGCCGCCAAGGGCTGCGTCTACCGCTCTCTCGGCGCCGACGCCGGCGGCGGCGGCACCGACGACGACATGGAGGAGGAGGAGGACGAATTTGAGGAGGTCGACGCCGACGAGGGCGCGGAGAGCGCGCCCAAGAAGCCCACCGACATCATGGGCGAGCTTCTCAGGGCGTGCGGCGACAAGTTTGACGGCGACACCTTCTCGGCGTGCAAGATCGAAATGGGCTCCATGAAATGGGCCCAGTTCCACATGCCGGACAAGAAGGGTGGGTACGTGCAGGAGCCGCACAAGCGCGGCTGGAACGCCGAGGGCTCCGAGGCGGAGGTCATCCGCGCGGCGCTCGTCGAGTTCATCGAGAAGTGCGACATGGTCGTACAGGTCACGCGCATCGTCTATTACGGCATGTACGTTCACGTGGCGCCGGCGCTCCTGAAGAACCTCCTCTCTGGCGGCGAGAACCCGACCACGACCCACGTCAACATGTTCAAGACGGCCCATGAGGTTCTTCAGGCCGCCGCCTAAAGAAGTACCTGCACGCAGCGACGCCGACCACTGCAAGGACCATCCCGCCGCTGAGCCTCAGCGGTCCGGGGAGCGAGAAGGTCGGCTCGGACGCGGACCCCGAGGGGGGCGGGAGGGCAAGAGGGATGGGAAGAGGGAAGGGTGGGGGGAAGGGTGGCGGCGACGGTGTGTCGCTTTTGTCGTCGTCGTCGTCATTGTCCGATGTCGTGCAGACTCTCTTTCGCACCAGACCCCCCCGTAGGCCGTTGATACTCACGGACCCCGCTTCGATTCCAATGCACGTCGTGTTTTCGAAAAGGGTGTAGGGAATGTAAATGAAGAATTTAAAATTACAAATTGTACCCGATGCATCGGGCACCTGTCGGTAGCCGATGACCCCGTGTCGGATCCCAAAGGGCGGGGTCGACGTTTCGATGACACACTGGCGATTTGCATACTCTAAGTGACGGATCGTCACGTCGTCTTCCGAAGCGAGTGCCGCCTCTCGGCGCTCTGAGTCGAAGAGGACCTTCCTCACACCCCCTTCCTTCACGCCAACGAGGAGAAGCTGCACCGCATAGTGAAATCCAACGACGTTGAGCGAGAACCAGCGTCCGCGCGGAGCCCTGTCTGCCGCGTCCATGGTGATGGTCAGAGGGTCCATGCTCCAGCCGTGAACGGGCATGAAAGACGTCATGAAACTCAGCCCCCTTGTTGGAAGCACCGGCGTCAGGTACTGGGGAATCCATACGGCCTTTGAGACGATTCTCTGAATGTTGGCGCTGGTCATTTCCATTCTCGGCGCGCAAAACTCTGCGACGTCGCAGTGTGTGCACATGCCGGCCACTCCGTTCACGTCGTTGACGCCGTAAAAGTACCGATGATAGTCGTTCCAGCGGATGATTGCGCCGCACTGTCCCCCAACGCCCCTCCCTTGGCGATGGACGGTCCGCTGCAGGATGCCGTCCGCGGTTTGGAACGGTGAGGTTCCGTGATGCACCGCGAGCAGCAGCGCCACGTCGAGGCTGTCGACCACCCCGTCGCCGACGATCCGAGAGCCAAAGGACGACGAGTTGCACGTGTGACGTTGTCCAAAGAAGTTTCCGCCCTCGTTCGGTCTCACCACCACGTCGCCACCGCTGGCACCGAAGCGTCCGTACAGGGTCGACGGCGCCGCAATGTCCGCGCACTCTAGGAACATGTCCGGTCGAGCGTAGACGCCGCAGGTGTATGCAGAGAGAGTACCTTCGAAGACGCTCGACGCGGTCTGCGTCATGTAAATGAACTCCACCAGGATGTTGCCGTCCGAACCCGCCATCGCGCTGTCGCAGTTTCCCGGCAGAGACGGGCAGAGAAAGTCCAACTTGCACAGCTCGTCCCCGTCTGGCGGCGGCGACGGAGGGGCGGACGAGGGCGGCGGAGCGTTGGGCGCCGGCGAGACGGGAGTGGGAGGGAGGGGAGGCGGTGTTTCCGTGTCGTTTGAACACGGACGCACCGTGTACATGAGAGACGCGTTGATGTAGATCTGCGTCGTCTCGTGGTAGGCCTCGAGTGCAAACGTGTGCCCAGACTTGACGGGTAGCACCCACTGCATCGAGTCCAGCGGCGGCGAGGTGCCCGAATGCGACGCGGCGGACAGCGCGATGCCCCCGCTGTGCTCGAACACGTCCAACACGGAATCGAGCAGCGGCACGACGTCGAAGCAAGACCGTCCGGCGACCTCGACCCCGTTTGCACCAAAGCATTTTCCGCGCACAAAGGCGGCCAAGAACGGACGAGATACGAAGAGGCACTGCTGACCGATGAAGCTGACGTGTTCGCAGGACCCGAGCGCGACGCAGACGGAGCATGTGGGGTCTGGCGAATCAATGTTGCCCAGACAAAGGTCGGACGGCAGCAGGAAGTCGTCCACTTTGAGCTCCATAATCGAAACGCAGAGGCACTCCGTCTGGGGGAGACAGCCGGTCTCGATGCCGAAAGTCGGCTGCGCCCACGAAAACCCCACGAGCTGCTGGACCGCGTTTCTCATCACCATGCATCCACTGTGAAGGCGACTGACCGTCGAGACTCCAAGGTAGTTCCAGAACGGAAAGCTCGGGCCCTCACGCCACACCTTGACGCCAGACGAGCCCGACGCATAGTCTTGACAGACCGAGCGAGGCGCCTCTGTGTACCCCACCGGACACCTCATAGGCTCGCTCGCCCCACCTCGAATCGTGAGCATCGAGGCACATGGAAGCAACGACACCCAAGCGATCATTTTACTTTGCTGTTTTCGAATTTATTTCAGAGTCGCTTGCAGTGGCTCGTTGTGCGACGACACGACGTCCCACAACACGGCGTGTCGTCGCACCTGGCTGGCATGCTGCTGTGCCGACTTTTTTTATCAGATTGCAAGAGAATACTAGGGCATCCAGACGACGACCAGCATGCCCCTCCTGAGCAACGTTGACAAAATCTTCCTCTGGTACGAACGTCAAGGGCTAGACGAGCAAGGCAGGCCGGTCGTGTACACAGCGCGCGGGGAAGAACCGCCCAAGAAAAAAATGTCCGAGTGAGGTCAAAACAACAGATATGCCGCCAGCACGTGCCTCCTCCCCTCGCAAGATGCGCGCTCCGAAGAAGCCAAAGGCCAAGCGCGCCGCCGGATCGCTCACGCCGCAGCAGATGTTTGCCAAGAACGCCGGTGAAGCCTGGCGTTCCTTGTCGGATGCTCAGAGGGCCCCCTTTGGCAAGAACTTCATGGGGTTTATCTCTACGCTGCGCTCCTGCCCGAACTATGTTAGCTTGAGTCCCGCCCAGCTCAAGGCGTGCATTGTGCGCTGAGCAGGAACGCACTGGCTTGAGCAGAGTCCGTAAAGATGGAAAATGGACAAAGTGGCTGGTAGAGCCGTTCAAACATTTTTTTGAGCGGGTCTATCGTCGCATTGTAAACCATCAACACGGCCGAGCCACACACGTGAGCTAAGACCGCGTCCTTCTCCCCTATCAGGATTCCTACTGTGCTCATGACATGCGTGACCTTGAACTCTTTGCAGTCTCGCAGGTCGATTAGGAGGCACATGAGCCCGTGCCTTGCCGACCTGTTGGCCAGGTACGTCTTCAGTGTCTGGGCGATGCAGGCGATCACCGCGGGGTCGTCGATGTCGTGCAGCATGCGGAGCGTGACGATCTGCTCCGACCTCGTGATCTCATAGTCTTCGGTGCAGACGCCCATTCGAGGTGTCGCCCGCCTGTTTGTCCTGGTCGGTCGCTTATCTTGCGAGAGAGCGAAACGCGTTCTCGCCGCTTTATCAAATTAACCGACCTTTGGAATTAAAACCACCGCGAGTCGAAACCATGCCCAAACGCGAGATTCAGACCACGTTGAGCTTTGCTGCTGCTACGCTCGAGGTTACCAAGAGAGCGCGAGGCCGCGTCGCAGATGTACCTCTTCCCGTGCCATCCGAGGAACAAGAGATCATCCTCGCAGCGCTGGAAGATGGAAAGTGCGTTCACATCGATGCGAGTGCTGGAACGGGCAAAACGACGACATGCCTTTTGGCCGCACAGAGGCTTAGGGTCAAGACGGTGTTGGTGACGTACAACAAGGCGCTCAAGGAGGACACCGAAAAAAAGATCCAGAGCCACGGGCTGCAAGACGCCGTGCGCGTCTTCACCTTTCACGGATTCTTTCGAACGATGATGAAGGCGCACGAGAAGGACCAATCGGTGCCGAACATCAAAGACGACGCTACGCTGAGAACAAGCCTGAATCTCTGGAGGAAGGGAAAATACCTTCCGATCCGCGTGGACGCCGAGCTGATCGGCATCGACGAGATTCAAGACCTCTGCCCGTTTTACTACGAGTGCATGCAGTATGTGCTGCCAAAAAAGCCGGTCTTGATGCTCACAGTGGGCGACGAGAAGCAAATGCTGTACGACTTCAAGAGCGGCGAGTTGAAGGCCAACCCAATGTACATCAAAGAGACTCCTCGTTACTTCTCGCCTTACACCGGCACCAGCGAGTGGGTACATTGCCGTCTCGCAACCTCCTATCGTCTGACGCCAAACGTGACGAGGTTCGTCAACGAGGCGTGGTGCACCGACATTGTCGCCGGAAACACGAGGTCTCCGAATCTCCCGGTGGAATATTGGCACGTTAACTTGTTCGACACCCTGAAGTTGAAGAAGCGCATCGTACAGGTGTTCGACGAAGAGGGGGCGCAGGAAGTCTTCTTGCTGGTCCAATCTACGAAAAAGGGGAAGACTAGTCAGACGCCGATCGAAATGTTGATAAACCAGTTGGGCGAGGTGAAAGATGAGAATGGGGATCATCGGTTCAACTTTCACGTCGTTGAGAACGAGGACGGCGACAAGTGTGTGACAGTCGATGCTCTGAAGAACAAGATCCGCGTCTGGACGTTCTGCGCTTCCAAAGGCACAGAAGCTCCCGTGGTGATCGTCCTTGGATTCCACGTCTACGACCGAGACAAGGCGCAGAGTCAAATGAACCAGATGGGCGTGGCCCTGTCTCGATGCTCGAGGAGACTCATCGTCGTTCACGGTATGAGTAGAGTGAACGGTTACTGGCTAGGCATGTCTCGGGCTAAGATAACGAATCTCGTGGAGGAAGGCGTCGTCGTGCTCCACAACGAAGACACACTCCCACACGACAATGAGGTTGGCGTCGAGATCCTCCAAAAGAGCCTGACACCGACGGACCTCGTGCACATGTCGCCAGACATTCTTGAACGCCTCCTCAAGCCATTCACACCTGTGGAATCCACCATAAAGGACGCGCGTGCTGTCAAGATGGCGTCGTCCGGTAAGTTCAGCACGGGTGCTCTGCCGACGACGGAGAACTTCGGCTTTCTGTTTGGGTGCGCCATCCCCTTTGCGCTCGAGCATCGTGCCACCGGAAAAATCTCGATGGTCGAGCGCATCCTGAACATCATTCCGTTACAAAGCGAGAGAAACTACCACTGCGAAACGTTCGAACAGATCTTGCGGGACAACAAAATGACCTACCAAACCGTTGCGGACGTGGGTACTCTTCTGTTCAGGTCGGGACCGAAACCTCTAACGTATTTGAAGGGGTCAGAGATAATGGCGGCTTTGCGACATGTACAGGTAAAGAACCAGTGTAGCGAAGTGTGTTTTTGCGACAGCAACTCGTACGACACGCTTTTCGAACCACACATCAAGAAGATACAAGCCGTTTACCACGACCTAAAAAAGACAGCTTTGCCGGGAGACTTTGTGTTCCTGGCCAACGCGTCCCATGCGTTCGGTCACAGTCACCATCTCTGGAGACAGATCGGCTCCAAATACGAAGCCTACCACAACTGGGTGGACAAGGTGGCGTTTGAGAACGGACTCCATAACCTCGAGTGCATGACGGGCGCGTTGGGCACGTTCGAATCTCCCGTGACAAGGAGCATCAGTCCGTCCGTGGTGAAAGGGGGCTACGAGTACACAGCCTTCAACGCACGAGTGGACTGTGTTGGAGAAGACGACGACCGGGTGTACGAGTTCAAGTTCAAAGACGAGATCACCGGCGCCGATTGCGTCCAAGCCTTGCTCGGCACGGCGCTGATTGCTCTCAGAGAGAAGAGCGATCGGACAGCGTCCCTCCTGAACTACAAAACCGGTGATATGTGGGAGACCCCGGTCTCCCTCGACACGGCATCGATGTTCGTGACCATGGTGAAGACCGAGCTTTCCCTCTCGTGAACACGACCACAGAAGCACCACCTCCAGGGGCCTCCAACTTCAAATTGTCCGCCCGGGCTCGGCGCGATCTGACTTACGAATGTCAGGTGCCTTAGAGCAGAACAACAGCACCATGCCGAAACGAGCACGCGAGGAGACGGTGAGTGTCGACATGCTCTGGATACTCCCCGATGAGGTATTCGACCATGTCACCTCCCACTTGAGTCTTCGGTCACTCGTGTGGTTGCTTTTCTCCGCCAAGCACCTCGGTCGCCCTGTGGCGCGCCGCCTGTCGGAGCTCTACCACCTCAACACGCGCCAGACCGACACCCTAGTGCGCTTCCTGCTCGGACAGAGCTTCTTCCTGACCGGAGAGGGGGGGGTGGGGAAGAGCTACACGCTACACTGCATCATGAACATCGCAAAGGAGATGTTTGGGTCGAATCACAAAAGCCATATGGCAGTGGTCGCCTCCACTAGCAGCGCGGTCAACCAGCTCGCGACAGCGACGGTGCCTGTTCAGACACTGCACAGCCTGCTCAACGCAAAGGAGCAAGTCACTGCGTCCGGCGAGCGGGTGTTCAAGCCACCTGCAAAGCCATCCAAGGAGCTCAAACGCATCCTCTTTGCCCTCCTCGACGAGATCTCCATGACCACTCACGACTTCTACGACAGTCTGGTGAGGGCACTCCCCCCAAACTGTCAGATCATCGCGACGGGCGATCTACTCCAGCTCCCTCCATGCGGGAATCCGATCCCTTACGTCTTTCGAAGCGCCCTCTTTCAAAGGCTGAGGGCCGTCGAGTTGATCGCGAACGTGCGCGCCGCGGGCGCCGGAGAGGTCGCAAGGCATTGGCGCGGCATCTTGCGCCGTCTGCGATTTGGCCTCGCAACGTCAGACGACGAGCGATGGACGGCCGCCAACTCGCTGCAAGTTAAGGTCCACGACTATGCGCTGTTCACCAAGAACTACCGGTGCAACGAGATGAACGAAGAGTGCTACCGTCGGCTGACCACGCCCATCCGCCGCATAGACGCGTCCGACGAGGTGGAGACGGTGAAGTTCGAGGACAAGATGCAAAACACCGAGGAAGGGCGCGTTGGAGTGCGCGTGCGCGATGCAAAGTACTACAACTGCGTGCCGATGGAGGTGGCGGCGCGATGGGTCGGCTACCACTCCAAGATTGGAAACCTGAGGGATCCTCTGACGCAAAAAGAATACGACGCACTCAAACCGCCCAGCGAGGCGGCACGCACCGTCGAGTACCGACTCGGCATGAGCGTCGTATTGACGCGTGCTATATGGACTAATGCTGAGGAAAGCGACGATACGGACAGCGCTGAGGAAAGCGAGATCGGTGACGGGAGCGGCGACGGGAGCGGCGACGGGAGCGGCGACGGGAGCGGCGACGGGAGCGGCGACGGGAGCAGCGACGGGAGCGACGACGGGAGCGACGACGGGAGCGACGACGGGAACGTCGGCCGTCGCGGAAGCAATGTCCACACGAGCGTCGGCAAAGGGGATACCAGAAATCCGAATCGCAAGCTCGTGGCAGCAAACGGCGAGGTTGGACGAGTGGTTGGGATAGACACAAATGACGAGACGGTACTGGTCAGCTTCCCTCCTCGCCACGACGGCGGACCTGCGCGAAACGTGATGGTGGGGAAAGTGAAGTACCGACGCGGGTTCCCGCTCGACGAGGTCACCGGGCTGCAGCGCCGATGGATGCGCAAGCAAATTCCTCTGGAGAAGGGATACGCGCGCACCGCCCACAAGGCGCAGGGTACGACCCTCTCGCGGCCGACACACATAGACTGCGTGGATGTTATCTACAAGGGAAACTACGTGCCACCGTCGATGATCTACGTCCTCCTCGGGCGCGCAAAGTCGATCACGCAGATCCACCTCGCAAGAGAGAAACGCAGCAGAAATGTGTTCGACGTCACAAAGGCAAGGCCCAATCCGGAAGCGCTGCAGTACCACATGAACCTCGTCGCCGGGTACCGACCTCTCCAGTGCGTCATCGACGCTCTCGGTCGGGACGACGTGTGCGACTAGCATGGCTCATAGCTTGACGTACTCGATGTGCGGGTTCGACTTGGGCCAGCCGAGGAGCGCAATGGCGGAGGAGCGCCCCCAGAACCCGTCGGCGCTGTTGTCGGCGCCGTTCCCGTTCCCGAGCATGCTCCAGCAATCCCACGCGTTGACAAAGAGTCGGTCGTCGAGCTCCTCGGTCCATTTTCTGGTCGTGGAAGGTGGCAGTCCAAAGAAGGCCGATGGGACGTTGAAGTCGGGGTACTGTGCCCACATCGTCTTGATCTTAGGAAAGGACTCCCCCGCCTTTTCGACCGCCGGTTTTATGACCTGATCGACGAACTTTTGTGGTGTATTGTAGAACTTCTTGGGTCTGAATGCCACGTCGCCAATGGGAGAGCAGCATAGAGTGCTTCTCTTCATGATCTCCGCAGCCTTGAACGCCATCTGGTAAGCGTTGACCATCAACTGTAAGAGACGCTCCTTGTCCAGCTTGCCATTTTTGATCAAAACTCTGTAGTCCGGCTGCTTGGCGGTGTCGAACGCCATTCCTATGAGGTTCACGACTGCGACCGTGCGTGTCTGACCCTTAAAGCGCACAGGCGTGACACACGCCACGGCGATCTGTGGCGGCATTTTCTTCCCGTTCTCCGAGAGGGGTCCATAAGCCCCCGTCGAGTATCCAAACTCTCGTCGGAGCGCTTGCAAGTCGTATGATCGTTCCATGGCGATGTTGACTGGTTCGCGCTCCGTCGCCAGGCGGCGCACGTCCTGCAGACTGCCCCCCGTGTAAAGCACAAAGGAGCTCCTTCCAAAGGTTTGAAGGATCTGCGCACTGTCTTCTAGAATCCAATCCGGTGGTCGGTATTCCGAAACGTAAATGCTTACGAGTTTACCATAGTTGTCCAGAGCTCTAGATTCGCTCAAATCTGCGGTGGGAGCCTTGGGGGTAGGAGCCTTGGGTGAAACAGCCGACGGAGAAGGCGGCGCGGTGAGCGCCCTTACGGCAAAAGCTTTTGGCGTGGGAGCCTTTGGTGTGGATTTCATCATGACTTGCATCATTTCTGTGAGTTCGTCCACCGCTCCGTCGGCAGCTTTGCGACGAGTGGGAGCGTTCACTATCGGAAGACTGGTCTGCTTTTCCTCCCTTTGGGTGGGGGGCGTTCTGTATGGCCCTCGTGACTTTTGAGTGGTTGCAGAGGGCTTTGGAGTGGCCGTAGCGGACGCGCGTGAAAGTGGCTTCCTCCTATTCCTAGCCGTTCTGGTGTAGGTGCAGCAGTCGGGGTACAGTTTCCTGTATTCCTTTGACAAAGCTTTGAGATTCTTACCGCTGCCTTGGTTTTTCCGTATGAATGAGATCCATGAATTTGCCATTTTATAGACTAGACTCATTTTTTTTAGTCGTGCACGATCGTCTTCCACGACGTCACGACCCACGCGTGCTTCTGCCACGCGCCGTCCTTCCACACCACGTAACCCACAGGCGACGAGGTCGAGTCGGGAGGGCGCATCGAGCGAGACATGCCGACGTCGGTGAAGACGACCACCCCGCCGCCGTCGGCCCTGTGGACGACGGGCACGCCGCCGTGCTGTATGTCGTGGCCTTTGACGACGGCCTGCGTCGCAAAGTACCGCCGCGCGGCCACTGGTACGCGCAGAAAGCGACTTGGAGACGCGCGACACCACGTCGGAAGGTTGTCAGCGTCGATGCTTCCGCCGCGGTCCATGATCGCATCGTAGACGAGCCCGCGCCCACGGAAGAGCGCGTCGTCGTAGAGTCGGTTCACGAGCGCCGCGTTCGCAAGGGCGCCCTCGAGCTTTTCCGCGACCGTGCCCGAGAGTGGGGTGAGGCCCATGGCGCCGCACGTCTTGTCGTGCAGAAAGCCGTGGACGCAGACGGCGAGCACCGTTGCCCCTTTCGTCACGAGCAGGACCGCTTTGGACTGCAGCTCTTGTACCGCCGACAGCACAATCTTTTTCCACCGCTCGTCCGTCGCAAGGCGATTCCCCGTCGTTGGCATGCAGAGCCTCTGCGGCTCACCCCTGAACAGGAAGTGGGACGGAAACATGTGGTTGCAGGCGTACGTCTGGTCCGAGGCGCACACGTTGAGCACCTCGTGGTTACCGAGCACGAGGCATACCCTTCCGTTGTGTGCGCGCGCTGCTTTGTGAAGGTGGCAGAGAAGGGTCAGAACCGCCTGCTGCGTTCCCGGCAGCGCACACCGTCCCATCGGATCATCGCCACGCTGAACGAGACCCAGGCGGTCCACGCCCGGTCGCTCATC
>MDSY01104357.1_pt1 | contig 12493 bp, 9 predicted proteins | sample 811131 | NCBI WGS metagenome assembly MDSY01 (sample SAMN05326643, study PRJNA326480) | marine metagenome | isolation source: seawater | place: Atlantic Ocean: South West | collected 2010
AACTGGTGCTAATCTAATTCCTTCTTTAGCGTCAATTTTTGCCTTTACTTCTTCATAAGAAGCACCACGGGTTCTTCTTTTAGCTCTTCTTCTTGCCATAACTTATACCAAGTTCTTTCTCTGTGATGACTTTAAATTGCCATTGTCTATCAGCACACCATTCTCTTGCCCTTTTCCATTTTGTTTGGTTTGTGGCATATGTATAACATTCACGTATATAACCAGGAGTTTGTCTTTTTGGTTTTTTGGGTGGATGGCATTGTTTTAGTGGTTTAACTTCAACAAGATATTTTTGTATTGTTCCAGTCGATTCTCTTAATTTCATATAAAAATCTGGAAAGTATCTTCGACGTTTCCCCTCAAATGTATAGGGAATAATAATTTCTTCACTGTTCCATTCTAATACATTTGCATTATTATCACAGTAAACCATGAATTTTCTTTCCCATAGTGATCGAAATATAATGTTAGTTGGATCACCTTTATACTTGTGAGGAAAAGTTGGACAATATTTTCCTTTATAAGCCATCTAAATAGAAATGATATAGTAAGACTATTTAGAGTGCCAGCACCAATCCCAAAGAAAATATCTCAGATATTACCAAAGTTTCAGAATGTTGCCCAAACTTCTCATTACTTAGTTAAGTTTGGAATGCCTCCTCATTATAATGGAGATGGGTATTCTTTAGCTGACCATCTTAGAGGCAAAGGACTAGATTTTAGATTTGCTGGTGAAGATATTGGATTGCTTTGTAGTTCTGCCGCTTTACCAGGTAGTGCTTTTGCTACTTCTGAGGTTGTGGGTAATTATCAAGGTGTTGTAGAAAGATTTGCTCATACTAGAAATTTTACTCAGATATCTTTAGAATTTTATGTTGATAATTTATATAAGTCATTAAAGTTTTTAGAACATTGGATGGAGTATATTTCTGGTGCTAATCCATCTGATCCAAAACATCCAACATCTTATCATTTTAAGATGAGGTATCCAGAACTCTATAAATCAAATGAAACTAAAATAGTTAAATTTGAAAAGAATTATAGACAATTTTTAGAATATAAATTTATTGGTTTATTTCCACTATCATTAAATTCTACAAGAGTTTCCTATCAAAATTCTCAAGTTTTAAAGGCATCTTGTACTTTTAGTTATGATCGTTATATTTGTGGAGAAGCCACTACTGCTTCTGAGTTTAGAGGCACAGATCTTAATAATAATGGCAATAACATTTATAATAATCGACCATATTCTTTACCTGCTGTTTTAGGGGCTCAATCTAGAGGAAATCCAATTACTATTTTAAATACTGCTGCTGGACTTCCCCAAATTAATAAATCCGAAACAGGACAAGTTTCTTCATTAAATACTGGATTTTCTGGCAGTATTGTAAGTGCTAGACCAGATCAAGTTATTGGGTCACGTACTATTCCTGTTACATAACTTGAAAATACTGCTATAAATAAAATTACTGAATTGAGCATATTATGCCTTTACCAAAGATTTCAACACCGACATATGAGTTGGTAATACCTTCGTCAAAAAAGAAAGTTAAGTTTAGACCATTTTTAGTTAGAGAAGAAAAAATTCTTATTGTCGCAATGGAATCAAATGATCCAAAACAAATTGCGATTGCTGTTAAGGATGTTCTAAAATCATGTATTCTTAGTAGAGGTATTAAAGTTGAAAATTTGGCAACTTTTGATATTGAGTATTTGTTTTTAAATGTGAGAGGAAAATCTGTTGGTGAGGAGGTTGAAGTTACTATTACTTGTCCAGATGATAATGAAACTCAAGTTCCTTCAACTATTAATTTGGATGAAATAAAAGTTCAGATTAGTGAAGATCATAGTCCTGATATAAAATTGGATGATCAGTATACTTTAAGAATGAAGTATCCATCTATGGATGAGTTTATTAAAACTAATTTTCAGACAGGTGAAATAAGTGTTGATGATACTTTTCAGTTAATTGCTTCTTGTATAGAACAAGTTTATTCTGAAGAGGAATCTTGGGCAGGTACTGATTGTACAAAAAAAGAGTTATCTGAATTTATTGGATCTTTAAATACAAAACAGTTTAAAGATGTGGAGAACTTTTTTGAAACCATGCCTAAATTATCCCATACAGTAAAGGTAACTAATCCAAATACAAAAGTTGAGAGTGAGATTGTGTTGGAGGGATTGCAAAGTTTTTTCGCATAAGTATGGCTCATGAAGATCTTGAGTCATACTATAAGATTAATTTTGCTTTGATGCAACACCATAAATATAGCTTAACAGAGATAGAAAATATGATGCCTTGGGAAAGAGAAATCTATCTTGCTCTTCTCCAACAATATATTGAAGAAGAAAATCTAAAAGCACAGCAACAATCGAATGGCTGAACAACTAAAATCACCAATATCAGGAGGAATACGTGCAGTAAGAAATAAAGTTCCTGCTAGTATGTTTGCTGCTCCTGGAGTTGCAAATCAACAATCTGCTCAATCTCAGGATACTGTTACACCAGTTTTAGTACAAAATAATACTTTATTATTGGGTAATGTTGTTAGACAACTTAATGTTGTTACGCAACAAATGCGTAATTTAAGACAAGGTATAGATGTTGTAAGAAGCAATATGGAGCTTCAGCTTTCTTTAGATAGACAAAGAGAAGCAGCAGAAGCAAAAAGACAATTTGAAGCATCAGAAGAAAATTATAGATCAGAAGGTGAGAAGAGAATAGAGCAAAAAACTCAAGCAGCTTTAATAACACCGTTTGCTAGAATAGCATCAAAAGCTCAAATGACTTTGGGTTCTTTGGGTAAATTTTTCACTACTTTATTTTTTGGTTGGTTGGCAAATAAAGGCATACAAGCTATGGAAGCTATGTCTGATGGTAATAGGAAAAAATTAAAACAAATTGGTTTAACTGTTGCTGGATCATTACTTACTATTGGTGCGTTATTCTTAACTAGTAAGTTTGGTATAGCTAGAATTATTGGATCTTTAGGTAGAATACTTTTTACTACTAAGGGATTTGCTCTTGGTAAAGTATTCAGTGCACCTTTTATATGGTTTGGTAATATTTTTAGAGGTATTCTTGGATTCCTTGTTTCAAAATTTCCTTGGGTCTTATTAGGTGCTTCGCTTCCTCAAGGTGGTTGGAATAATGATCAAGGTTTTAATAAGGGTGGACTAGTAGAAGGAAGTTCTGATGAAAGTGAAGGAACAAACAAGGTGAATGAATTATTAGAAAAATATCCAGAATCTAGACTCGACAAAGATAATAATGTTGTTGGTATTACAACAGCAGCTGTACCACCATCTGTTAATAAGAAAGATGAAGAACAAGGGTGGCTTAATAAATTTATGAGCTTTGATTGGTTATTGGGTGCTGAAGTTCCTTTAGATGAAAATCGTCAACCAATAATACCAGAGAGTCAAGATGTAATTATAGATGGAAATGAAGAGAATGTAAATAAAGATATAATAGTTAACAGTGTAGAGGATTTTCGTGAGAAATATCCAAATTCTGTTCTTCCTGAAGGTTTTAGTACATCCCCTTGGGGATTTGGTATGAATGAATCAGGTTCATTTGATGCTTCTTCAATTGAACCAATTAAAAAAGATCAAAGTAATATAAGTGAAGTAATAAGTAAAGAAGTTGAAACTGGTCCAACGATAATTCCTATTCCCATTAGTGGTAGTAGTAAAAATCCTCTTGACAATTCAGGAAAAGTTGGTGGAGCATCTGGAACTATACCAACTATACCACCATTGAATGATAGTAATAATTATGTCTATACGGCATATAAAGAATTTAATATAAGTCCTGTTAGATAATTATGGCTGTTGCTCAAAGAAAACTTAGAAGGTCTTTACTAAATTCTTCTATTAATATTAGAAAAATTAGTGAAAGTATGTCTACCTTTGGCAAATCAATTGTCAAAACAAGTAGAGCTACCTCTGAAATTATTGATGTAACTCAGGAGAGATCTAAATTTACAAATAGACTTATTAAAAATGATGATAGATATTTTAGAAAAAGAGTAGAGGCAAGAAGAAGGAGAAATAATGAAGATATTATAGAAGCTTCTACTATTACTGGAGTTGTTAAGCGTACTGGTAAAATACGTACTAGTAGTACTAAAGGATTCTTAGGTAGAATAATGGATTTCTTTGGTATTCTTTTTCTTGGTTGGGGTCTTAAATATCTACCAGCGATTATAAAGGGTGCTAATGCTTTGATGAAAGGTATGGGTAAGTTAGTTTTAATTTTAAAAGATTATCTATCTGGAACTTATGATATACTTAGTGGATTTGGTGGAGCTTTAACATCTATTGGAAAGTCTGTATTAAATATGGACTTCAGTACTTTAGCTCAAGATTTGGGTGATAATTTAAGTAAGGTTGTTGATGGTTTTGGTGATTTATACAATGCTATGGTGGAATCTTTTCAGGCTGTCGCAAATCCTGTATGGTGGGGTCTTAATATAATTAAAAGGAGTTTTTGGCAATTTGGTAGACCTGATGCTAATGAAATGGATGATGATAATCAAGGTTTTAATAAAGGTGGATTAGTTAAACATGATACACCTCCTGCTGTTAAAAATAAACCTAAATTATCTCCTATTAAACCATTAAAGTTTAATACTGGTGGATCGGTTAAGACTAAGGGAACTGTTGGATATGATACTGTTCCTGCTTGGTTAACATCTGGTGAATATGTTATAACACAATCTGTTGTTAATGATTTGGGCACAGAATTTTTTGATGCGATAAATTCAATGACATACCATCCTTCAATTAAGGATATTGATGTTACTGAAGATCAAACTGATAAGTATAGGAAATTTCAGGAAAGAATGTCTAGAAAATGGTCATTTGAGTATGATAGATTTGTTGATAGTGTTACTAACTTTATATCTAATATGGAGCAACCAACTTTTAATCCTGAGGATATAATCTCTAAGATCAATACTGAATTGGATTCAAATTCTGAAGAAATTGAAAATATAGGACTCAGAATTAATAATATGATAAAGGTGATTAATAAAGATATATCTAATATTCAATTTGAACCAGTTAGTAAAACCAAACAGATTTTTGTTCCTATATCAGATGGTCAAGATACTCAACAAGCACTTCCAGATGTTACTGGACAATATATTGGTGATATTATGAGTAAAAATGTTAATATTATGAAAATACTTCAAGATTTAAAATACGCTTAAAATGGCAGCAAAAGATCCCTCTATTTACGAATATATTATAATTGAGTCATCTGACGGTAAACGTAAAGTTAATATAGAACCTGCTGTTGTTGGATTTCAATATTATGAAGATATATTTTCTCCAACAATTACAGCAAAGATGTTGATTGTCAATACAGGTCAGAGTATAAAAGATCCTGATGGTAATAAGTTACAATCACTTTATAATGGTTTACCTATAAGGGGTGGTGAAAGGGTTGTTATGAAGATTTCTGGTAATACTAAAGATAATCCAGGATTAGCTTTCTCTAAAGATGATCCTAATAAACATCTTTATGTTTCTAGTGTTACTAGTGTAAGTAGAACATCTACACTTGAATCATTTGTTTTAAATTTAGTATCAAGAGAAGCTATAACTAATGAAACTTCTAGGGTTGGTAAAAAATATAAAGCTGGAAAAATATCTGAAACTGTAAGTTCGATAGTTAAAGAATTTCTTAAGACAGAAAAAGAGATGGATGTTGATGAGACTGAAAATAAGTATGTTTTTATTGGTAATATGAGAAAACCATTTACATTATTGACTTGGTTGGCTTCTAAATCTGTTCCTGGTGGAAAGGAAACTAAAGAAGGTAGTGGTGGAACTGCTGGATATTGTTTTTATGAAACTATGAGTGGATTTAAGTATAAGTCTATTGATGGTTTAGTGACTCAAGAACCGTTTGATAAAGAGTATCAATATACTGAAGTTGTTGATAGTACTGCAATGGAAGATGATTATAAGATTATAAAATATAGAACCGATGAGAATCAAGATTTACTTGGAAAGTTAAAGAGAGGTGCTTATTGTAGTTATAGAATGTATTTTGATCCTCTTGAATTGAATTATAGAGATAAATTATTTGATCAATCTGATTATAGTGGTAAAGTAAAAAATACTGGAGAACCAATAGTTTTACCTCCTGTAGCACAGGATGCTGATAAAACTTTAGGTGAAATTCCTAGTAGATTTATAACTGGTATTATAGATAGGGGAACTTTTGATCCTGATCCTAAGACGACTGCAAAAGAATTAGCAGATAAAAAAGATCCAAATGCTTACCCTATGAAGGTTCAGGCACAATCTTTGATGAGATATAATACTATTATGACTCAGACAATATCAATGACAATACCTTCTAATACTAATTTAGAAGCTGGTAAGCTTCTCAAATGTTCATTTCCTCTTCTTACTGTTTCTAAGGATAAATCTGATGATCCACAACAAAGTGGTCTATATATGATTAGAGGACTATGTCATTATTTTGATTCTGATGGATCATACACTTCTTTGGAGTTAATTAAGGATACTTTTGGAGAGCAAGAAAAATGATTGAAGAGTCATTAATAAAAAGTAATTTTTTAGGTAGAGATGGATTTATATGGTGGGTTGGGCAAATCGCACCAGAAGAAGCACAAGGTGCTCAGATAAATGGTGGTGGATTAGGTAATAGATTTAAGGTTCGTATTCTTGGTTATCATCCTTATGATGAGGCAACTTTAGAAAATGATGATCTTCCTTGGGCACAAGTTTTATTAAGTCCTACTGATGGATCTGGAAGAGCTAATAGAGCAACGAGTGTAAAATTATCACCTGGTGATAATGTTTTTGGATTCTTTTTAGATGGAGATGATGCTCAACAACCAGTTATAATGGGAGTGTTTGGTGGTACACTTACTTCAGAACCGTATATAACTGAAACATTTGAAAATCCTTTTCAACCATTTAAAGGATATACTTCTAAAATAACAAATGATGGTGCTTATATTATAAACAGGGAATCTAATGAGGCGAATACTAAATCGCAAGTTTCCCCAAGACATGTTCCTACATCATTGCTATCCTCACTTGGTGATGATGCTAGAACTGCTTATAATGCCATAGGATCTACTGTTGTTGCTGCTACTCCTTCACAATCTTCTGCAGTACAGAAAATTAGTGGAGAAGTTAATAATCTTGTTAGTAAAATTCAATCCATAACTGGTGGTCTTGGAGATGCTGTTGGTGCTATATCTGGTAAAGTTTCTAAACTTATAGATGGTGTCACATCTAGTATTAAAGGTATATCTAAGGGATTGGTTAATAATATGACTAATAATCTCTTTAGTAAGGGATTAGCACCTGTATTGAAAGGTGGATTAGGTATATTATATAAAACAGTTTTCGGTCAAGTTTTATCTGCTACAGGAAAAACTTCTATAGCAAAGAGAGCTGGTGCTGCAGCACAGGCAGCAATGATGCCAGCAGTTAAAGCTATGCAAAATATATTACCTTGTGTTACTTCTAAAATAATGGATGGTCTTGGTGGAATAATTAAGCAATTGCTTCAGAGTGTAGCGGATAATGTATCTAATTTTGTTTCTTGTATTGCTGATCAATTTGTTGGAGGTTTATTTAATTCTATTGTAGGTGGAATCACTAATGCGATGAGTGGAGTTATGGGAGGAGTAGGTAGACTTCTTGGTTTTATGGGTGGATTTGATATAGGTGGTTTTCTTAGAGGTAAGGCAGAGGGATTGATGGGATTAGTTGGTGCTTTAACTTGTGATACTTCAGAACCAACATTTAATAAGAAGACTGGAGAATGGACAATTGGTAAAGGTCCTAAAAATATAATTGGTGTTTCTGTTGATGCTATAGTAAAAGTTGCTAATGCTGCGGATAAACTTGTAGAAGATATTGTAGGTGGTATTCAGGGAATAAGTGTTGCCTCTGGATCTTTGGGAATGTTTGATTTCTTGAATCCAAGTGTAAGTAATCCTGGATTTAAGAGTGGACTTGGGGAATGTTATGCTGGTCCTCCATTAAATTGTGCTGGATTGAAGGTTAATATTTTTGGTGGTGGAGGTACACAAGCACTTGGTAAAGCAATTATGGGATCTATAGTTGGTGATAATGCTGCTGCTGTTGGAAGTCTTATTGGAATTGATTTGGTTAGTGGTGGATCTGGATACACAACACCACCATATGTTGAGATAACTGATAATTGTAATAAAGGAGTTGGTGCTATAGCAAGAGCAGTTATAGATCAGGATGAAGATTCTCCTACTTATCAACAAGTAACAGACATTTATATTGTATCAGAAGGTGAAGGATACCCAATACCTGACGATCAAGATCCTGTTGTAATAGATCATATTGTTATTGTTAATCCTGGACAAGATTATGATAGTGATGATACAATTACTGATGGTGATAATGAATATACTATTCGTGTTGATGGTAGAGGACATATTGTAGATGTCTTTTCACCAGATAATTCATTATTAAATCAGAAAGAGATTGAGGAATTGCCATCACTTACTATTAACACTAAAACTGGGTACGGTGCTGTATTAAAAGCTGCCTTGAAGGTTAAACCTACCTATCAAGGAGAAGTTAAGCAAGTTATCGACTGTGTGAGTTGAAATAAATAAAAGGGTATAGTATTAGAATATGTCAGAAAGACCAACAAATTGGCAACAAAGACAATATCTTTCTTTTGGTCCACATTTTAGGATAGAATCTGCTAATCCTGAGATGGGAATCAATGGATCTATAGTTTATGATTTGTTTGCCCAAACTGCTAATGGTGATAAGAGCATTGTTGGCATGGCAAATGGTGGTCTTTATCACATTTATAATGATCAAGCAATTGAAATAGTTGGTGGACAAGAGGATGAATCTGGTGGAGTTAATATTAATATTATTGGTAAGAATGGTGATGTTTGGATTACAGCACAACAGAATGGTGAGGTGAAGATAAGAGGGAAGAAGATAGTAGTGGATGCTGATGAGGATATGGATCTAGTTGCAGGTAATAATGTAACTATTAAAGCTGGAAATAGAATATTACTTAAATCAAATGTAGCAGATTGTGATGCTTTAAGAGGTAATCTAGCACCTAGAGATGTCACATTTTTGGGTCAAGTATACGGAGGTAGTAAACTTGGTATTGATAAAATTCCAACTGGTGGGTTGATATCATGACACAAGAAAAGGAAAGGTATCCTGGTAATCCGTCGTATGAGGATAGTGCTACTACCAACGTTGTTGGTGATGGTGAAAACGGTGGTGTAGTAGAATTTAATGATGATGTATATGTTTATGGCACACTTTATGCTGATGTATTTGGTTCTGCTTTAAGTGTTGATAGTTTAACAGAATTAGAAGTTGGTAAATTAATAGTTACTGATGACGCTTTCTTTAAGAAAGATGTTTATATTGATGGGGAATTATATTCAGAATATTTAACAGTAAAGCAAAGATTTAATGTTGGTGTTGGTGGTACTGTTCTTACTGCTATATCATCAGAAAAATATGAAGATGATGGGCAGATACCAGGTCGAGTAGGTATAGGAACTTCACAACCTGATGGTAGATTGCAGGTATCTGTTGGTGGTGTGGGTCTTGATCCAGAAATGCCAATTGATCCCCTTTATTCTGCTCTTATTGTTACTGATACGGGTGGTATTGGTATTGGGACAACACAACCTGATGGTAAATTCCAGATTGGTGATGAATGTATAACAGTTACTGAAGAGTGTAGAGTTGGTATAGGGACCAGTCTGCCTGATGGTAAAGTGCAGGTTGGTGTAAGAGAAAAATCATTTATTTTAGCACAAGATTCTAATACTGGAGTTACTTCAGTAGGTATTGGAACAACACAACCATACCAACGTCTGCAAGTTGGAGAAAAAGATGATTCTTTTGTTGTAACTGAAACGGGTATTGTTGGTATTGGTAGTACAGATCCTGGTAATATACCTGGTTATAGTGTTGCTAATGATGGTCCGATAAAACTTGATGTAGAAGGAACTGTTAAGATTGATAGGAATATAATTGACTCTGCTGATTCACCAGGTGTCAATGGATACTACATGAATCAGGATGTGAATGGTATTCGTTGGATACAAGCATCTCCTTTAAGTCTTGATGGTATGTATGCCCAAGATGAGGGTGTTTATCTACCTAATAATAGTGCTGCTCAGTTATTTACTGTTTGGAATTATAAACAAATTAACAGTCAAGGTATTGGTGTAGATAATTTAATTCCAATACCAAATCCAAATAACCCAACAATGATCTGCGATGTGCAGACACAGGATTTCTGGGGTCATAATGGAACTAACATCTATAGGATGACCAAGGTTGGTATTCAGAATAATAATCCACAAGCTGATTTAGATATAACTGGAGAAGTTCATGCTACTGGTAATGTTGATTTTGATTCTCAGTTAAATGTTGATGGTGATACGTATTTAAATGCTAAATTAGATGTTGACGGTGCTACAACTTTAAATGCTACACTAGATGTAGATGGTAATACAACTTTAAACGCTGCATTAGATGTAGATGGTGGTACAACTTTAAATTCTACTTTAGATGTAGACGGTCTTACCACATTTAATGATGGTACTGATGCCTCTAGTCCTACAAATGCTTCTGTTCAATTGGATGGTGGTTTAGGTGTTGTTAAAAAGGTACATATTGGTGGAAAGGTAACTGTTGATGATGCCACTCAATCAAATGATAAAGATACTGGATCTATAATCACTGAAGGTGGTGTTGGTATTGAAAAGAACTTAAATGTAGGTCAGAATACAAAACTTATTGGTACTTTAGAATTAGAAAGTTTCTTAATAGATAAAGTTAATAAAACTGGATATGATTCTAGTAAAACTAAGAATGATTGGAGATTATCCTCATACGCAGATGGTGTAAAATGGAGACCTTCTGGTGTAGAAACTAAGAATACTTTTTGGGTAACAAAGGATGGTGATGATACTAATACTGGATTGTTAGAAGGTGATGCTATGGCAACTATAGGTGCTGCAGCTGCAGTAGCACAAGAGGGTGATACTATTAAAGTTCGTTCTGGTGTTTATACTGAAAATAATCCTATTGGATTGAGGGATAATGTTACTGTAACTGGAGAAGATCTTAGATTGGTTAGTGTAATTCCTTCTAATACTAATAAAGATGTTTTTCATGTTAGACGTGGTTGTTTAATACAGAATCTAAGTTTTCATGGTTCAAATGGTGTACAGACACAACATTCGACAAAGATGGGTGCGGTTGCTTTCCCACCAACTATAGCAGATATTAATAGTGGTGAATTTTTCCAAGCAGTTTCTGGATATACTAACGCTGGACCAGCAAATGAGGGATCAACGGGTAGATATAAGAGTCCTTATATTAGAAACTGTACTAATTTTATGACCAAGAGTATTGGAATGAAGATCAATGGTCATCATGTGAATGCTGCTTATACTGGAACTAATGATCTTGGACAAGATCTAAAGAGTATGGTTTGTGATTCATTTACACAATATAATGAGGCTGGTATTGGTGTTTCTATTTCTCATAATGGATATGCTCAGTTAGTTTCTATCTTCACTATTGGAAATAAGATTGCTATTGGTTGTACTTCTGGTGGACAATGTGATCTTACAAACTCTAACTCATCATTTGGTATTTTTGGATTAGTTGCTGATGGTGTTGGTGCTGTTGAATTTGATGGAACAACTGAGGAAGCTATTGGTGGAGAATCTGATAATGTTAAATTATTGGAATGTAGAGATTTTAATAGTCCCAGAAGATATAGAACACCATTTGATGGGCAGGGAGCATATTTCCATTTAGATTTAAGTACATATCAAGATGTTTTACCTTCATATAGTGGAACTATAACTAAACCATTAGAATTTATTAGGTCTGTTGAAATAACAAATGGTGGTAATGCTGGTGAATATAGTGCTTCTGCTCCACCACTTGTTACTGCTACTTTACCTAGAGGTCCAGAAGCAATTTTTGCTGAGTTTTCTCCAAATATAACTGAAGATGGTAGAATTGAATCAATTGATGTAATTGCTAGTGGTAGAAATTTCTTACCAGTAAATAATGATGCTTCTACCAGAGATAATACTAAAGAGCAAGAGTGTATAATTACTATATCTGGTGGTGGGTCAGCAACTGCTGAAGCAAATATGGATCCTATATTATTTACTGTTGACGAAGCAACTGAAACTCCTACAGTATTACCAGATAGAGGAAAGACTACAATAACTTTTAATGAGTTTATCCCATATGCTGTAACTGCTGGTACTAAGGTAGAGTTAGTAAGGTTGAGTAGGATTATTACCAGTTCACATTCGTTTGAATACATAGGTGCTGGTACAGATATAAATACAGCTAACCCATTCCAGGCTGGAAAACCAATACCAGAAAATGAAGTTGTTGCCATTAATGGTGGTCAAGTTCCTTTCACAAGTACGGA
>MDSY01098609.1_pt1 | contig 12492 bp, 10 predicted proteins | sample 811131 | NCBI WGS metagenome assembly MDSY01 (sample SAMN05326643, study PRJNA326480) | marine metagenome | isolation source: seawater | place: Atlantic Ocean: South West | collected 2010
AGCATCGGACTTCTAATCCGGGGGTTGTGGGTTCGAGTCCCATCAGAGGTACTTTTTTATGGGGAATTAGCTCAGTTGGTAGAGCGCCCGCTTTGCATGCGGGAGGTCATGGATTCGATTTCCATATTCTCCATTTATTTCTTCAAAAAATATGATTAAAAAAGAATATATTAGTATTTTTAATGGAAGAATTTAATAGTGATTATATTGTATTATCTTCTACTGATAGTAAAAAACTAATACAATGGGATGTTAAGACTGGTGGTATTTACATGGAAAAAGCGGTGAAAAAAGAGGATATGGGATTACAACATACGGGCGATAATATAAAAGGTGCGGTATATTGTTCAAATGGTGAAGTAATTGCAGTTCTTAGTGATAAATGTGTACATATATTGGATTCCAATAGTGGAACAGAAATATACAAAATAGAAACAAATTATGAATCCCTAAACGAAGAAGATAACTTACCAATATATCTTTTTGGTTCATATATATTTGCCTGTGAACAAGAACCGCTCATTGTTATTGGAATACAAAAAGAATATATTGAACCAAATGATAACAATCCTAACTTAAATTCTGAAATTCAGGTTTATAATATTGAGAATGGTGAAAGGGTTGATTCTCGTGAGTGTAGTGACCCAGAAATAGAATCAGTAAAAATAAGCAATAATGGGCGATTTATTGTGGCTATACTGCCTCAAGGTACTGAGTATTTTGATTTAGAACTTGACACAGAAATTGAAATGCAATCTGTTGAACTAGATAGAGAAGATAAATGGGTTACTAGTTGTAATTTTTCTAAAGATAATAAATTATTAATATGTGGATTTCATGATGGTTTAATAGAAGTATATAATACTTCTATTAAAATAGAAGGAAGTTCTTTAACTTTAACCGTATTGTATACCTTTAGTAAAGTGTTTGATAGGCAAGTATCCGATTGTAGATTTTTAAACAGTACATTAGGAAGCATTACTAAAGGTAAACCGGATATTGGTTACAGTGATATTCCAACCCCAGATGTTATATTAACTTGTTCTACAAATGGATTAATAAAGTTATTGCGTATAGATGGTGAAGTAATTCAGAATATTGATGTTCAAGAAAAGTTAGAGAAAAATAAAAAGTTAGAAAGGACACATCATAATGTAGTTGAGGATGGAAACATTTGGGTAAATAGAGATATAATAGTATCTAAATATGAAGGATATAATTCATGTGATATTTGTATTATGTGCGAGGATGAATCTATGATAGTTGTTAGTGTACATAATCATTCGATGGGAGATAATTCAATAATATGTGTTTTTGATTTATACGGCAATTTATTGAGAATATTAGAAGAATTTCCAGAACCAAGTCACATTTTTTCATTATGTTCAAAACCGATAGACTATGGTTTAAAACGAGAAAAATCAACATCTATATTAAGATCTATTGCTATTGATGAAACAAGTTCTGTAGTTGAAACAATAAATGCAATAATAAAAAATGTTAAAAATAATGATAATCTTGAAATACTTGAAAATGCTAAAATTAGTTTGTTAGATGCTCAAAAGAAACGGAGTACTACACGCTCCAGACCAAGTACGCCAGTCGAAATTGTATTTGGAGATTTACATAAGAGAGAAGAATTGGTAGATTATATTGTTCCTAAGCCAAAACGTCCAAAACATAAAGGTGGAACACGTCTTGTTTGGATACACAAAAGTACAGAATAATCAAAAAAACCAAATAAAAATAAGGAAAAAATCAAAAAAACAAATAAGAATCAGGAAAAAATCAAAAAAACACATATTATGTGTGTTTTTTTTGTTTTTTTTTATAATTCACACATATAAATACAAATTATTAGAGTTAAATTAATGGATTATATAGAATCCTCTATAAATCAAAATAATTCTAATAATAATGAAATAGAGTTGTTAAAGCGGGAACTTAGAATTCAAAAAACTGAAAATATAAGACTGGCAAATGAAATTCAAGTTATAAAACTAAACAAAAACATCTGGATTAAACGTTTAAAAGATATTCGTAATAATTATACAAAGAATAATAATAAACCTATAAGAATTTTAGAATTAATAGAAAATGATGATAATATAGACAATCAAAACAAAATTTTTTTACAAGAAAGGAGTAGAGACTTTGAGAGATTAATGACAATTGAAAGATCTATAGCAGGAGGGGACATAGTTGCACCTCGTAGAAATGTTTTACATTATTTTAATGAAGGTGAATTTTCGTTAGACTTATTAAAACTACAAGAACTTGATAAAAATTTACGTTCACCACAGACTTTGTTTTTATTGAAATGTGCTCTGGATGATAGTCCATATAATTCTTATAATAGAATTACACATGACGGACAAAATAGGATTGCGATGCGAAATCTAACATGGAAAAAGTATAATTATGCTCAATATTTTGAGACTATATTTCAAAATCCTAAACAATTATTGGATAACGCAATAAGAATAGATCCTGGTAGAGTAGCTTTTATGTTTTTTAGAAGAGCAGTGACTATTTTAAGTCATAATGATGTGTATGTATCAAATTTCGAGGATAGTCGTGAAGCCGATCTTATAATTAATGAATTATATCAGGAATTTTTAATATACAAAAGATTGAAACAAAGAAACTGGATTAATTATGAATATAGATGGATTGATGATGAAATTGTATACAAAGTTTTACAAGAAGAATGGGATTCTCCATTATTGTTATTAGAAAAATGTATTCAATATTTTGTCGATTCTTCTGAAAGATATACTTTTATTATTAAGAAAAATAAAAAAGGGGAGACAACATATAAAAGAACAACTGATGAAAAATATTTAAGAGCAGCTGCAAATGATGTATATTTTTCAGCTAAAATTTTAGAAATTCTTGATTATAGTGTTACATTATAAAAATGATTCATAATAAGTATCTCTAATAATAATTTAATTAGTGTTACATTATAAAAATGACTGAAACTGAAATGACTGAAATTAACACGAATATTGAAAATGAAATGATTGGTGATACTGAAATGGCTGAAACTGAAACTGAAACTGAAACTGAAATGACTGAAACTGTGAATGAAGAAGACATGCCTGAAGAATTTCGCTGTCCTATTTCATTAGACTTAATGAAAGAACCGGTAATTGCTGCGGATGGTCATTCTTATGACAAAACTCAAATTGAGAGATGGTTTCAAACGAATGATACTAGTCCAAAAACACGTGATTCTTTATTATGTAAAAATCTATTTCCAAATTTAGAACTTAGAAATAGAATTAATGCTTGGTTAGTAGAAAACGGCAAAGACCCTCTATTACCATATGACCCTAATCCAAGCAATAATATTGAAAGAAGTAATCCTACTACCAGAGATAGGCGGTCGTTTGGGGTGCGACGTCCTTTTGATTGGACGAGAGCTCCGCAAGATATACGCAACGATGTGAATAATATTATCAATAGAACTATTAATGCAATTGAGGAAAATGATATAGAGAATTACCTTTACAACAATACTGAACAGAGCCAGAATAATTATCACTGGCGGACTCCTTCTGTCAGCCGCGCCCGCCCGTGGTCGGGGGCCCTGGCCGAGCTGGACTTGCGCCTGCGCCGCGAGGCCGTGAGAACATACTGGAATAGGGATTTACTCGACCATCATGGGCGGCGTGAACGTGAACAAGATGTAAGATTGGCAGCGCAGGCGGCGACTATTAGGGCAGCTGCACAGGAGGTAGAGCGGGGTGGAGAGCGTTGGATGCGGCGTGGGCCTGGGCAATGGCGTTTGGGTATGGCACGCGACAGCAACGAAGAAGATGAGGCGGACTTCCGCCGGACTGAAGGACAACATTTTGAAAATCAGTTTGATGAATGGTGGAATACTCAGCGTTTTGAAAGAGGTTGGACAAGTCGTAGAATATTATGTAATGCTTGTGGAAGATTGAACACATTGCGATTTGGTTGTAGATTTTGTAATGCACCACTAAGATTATCTAGGAGTTCAAGAAATGCGAACAATATTCAACATCTATATTCTCGTTTAATGGATAGTGGACATCAAATTGGTAACCATAATTCAAATTCAAATGATTTAAATACTAATCAAGCAAATGCTTCTGATGCTTCTGATGCTTCTGAAATTGCCCGTGTTCAAAATGAAATAAGAATCTTAGGTGAAGAAATTACGAATATTAATTCAGAATTAGAAGCGGTAAGAACACTTGCAGGAAATTTTTCGTCACAAAATGTGGTATCTGATGAATGATTAAACATTATCATCTCCATCTGAAATTGGTTCACAATTCTCCTTACATTTATAAAAAGAATAACAACACTTAGGGCAAGAAATAATATTTATAAGATTGTCTGAATAATATACTTCATCAATAATAACTTTACATGGTCCTTTTATTGTCATACCGACTTGTTCTTTGGTAACATCGGCAACATCTATAAGAGATCTGATATATAATTCTGATTCACCAACATATTTATTACAACATGTTTCATGAAAAACAACTGGTTCTTCAATCTTTGGTGGTTTTTTTTGTGTAAAATCCCAACAATTGGCATCACCAGTAAATCTTTTTACAAAAAGATTAATTTCTGGATTTCCAGAAATAGCCCGAATTTTAGTGTAAATATAGTGGTTACCAGATGTTGGTTTTGGGTCATTTTCTCTATACAAATGAATCACTGTATAACAATTTTTGATTTCTACTTCCCATGTACTATTTTTTTTATTTTGTTTTGCATAAACAAATTTGTTTTTCCCAATTATTTCATGTTTGATTTCGTTTTCTTCATGAATGAATTTTTCTTCCCATAAACTTTTCAATGTAACAATTGGATTTAAATCATTTGGTTTATTACATCCCAGTTTAGGATGACATTCAATACGACCAGGGCAAAGACATGTAATTATATATTTCGCTAAAAATAAAGAAAACCCACTAACAGCAGTCGCTATTGCGGCTGTAATAATTGGATCCATATTATGTGATTAATTATTTATTATGATTTAAAAGTTAAGTATTTATCTACAATATGTATGCATGGTATACAAACTTAAACTAAAAGGGGGTTTATGTAATAAATTATTTTGTCTTTTTAGTGGTGTTGAAATAGCAATCAGAGATAAAGAAAAATTGTTAGAACCAAATTTTGGATTGAGAAATGATATACTATTTTCAGATATTTATGATATTGAGTTTTTTAATCAAAAAATTAGAGAATCCACTGGAGTCAAAGACCTTATGATACCATCAAAAACACAAAAAGATTCGTGTTTGCTATCTAAGGTAAAAATTATTGATGGTAATTTTTTATGGAATTTGTCTGAGAAAAATTTGAAAAAACAACGAAAGGAAAATAGAATGGAAAAAAGTTGTATGAATATAGTAGTCTTAGGCGCATTAAGGCTTAATGTTGAAAACTTAAATATAGTAAACGTTATAAAGAATATAGAAAATAAGAATGCGGTTCATATTCGGATTGAAAATGATTGGGTTCAATATTCTAAAACCAAAAGAGTTATTAAAAATGAAACATTATTAATAAAATTGGAGACTTTGATAAATATTTACAAAGAAAAATGGCCGTCCGCGTCCGCGCGTCGAAGAGGAAACTTCCAAAAGACTCGGTCGCAACCCCCAACGTGCGGTCCGTTTGATAACAAATGCCGTTCGCGTCCGGGTGCCTCGCTCGAGAACCCGGAGCGGGGCGCGGAAAAATGGAATAATGGTGAATTGTTTTTCACAACAGGAGAAAATCATGATATTATAATAGAAAAACTTAGAACAAACAAAATAAACAGTCAATATTTATTTATGGAAATAAAAGACTATGAAATAAATGCGGCTATAAATTTTGAGTTATGTTTAAGATCAAAAAATTTTGTAGGACTATCAAGAAGTACATTTTCTAATTTAATAACATTAAAAAGATGTTTAAATGGTAAAAACGACAACTATATATACAATTATAATAAACAAATATTATTAAGATTAGACATGGGATTACACCCAAATCCCAAAAAATCTATAGAGAACAATGTAATTTTGAAATCTACATATGAACTCGATTTCGAGTTGAATAATGGTAACAAATTTCCGGCAGTAGGATTGGGAATAGGAAACATGCAAAAAGAACGCATACCAGGTGTTCTTGAAAAAGCTACTCTCCAGCACGGAATAAAGTTGGTAGATACAAACCAGCGCGCAGCCATTACTTGTAACACCGATGCAGCTCTACAAAACACGCAAGGGTTACAAGTGGTAACGAAGGTGCGTTACACACATCTAGGTTATCAAAGGACGCGTCTCGCAGTGGAAGACATGCTAAACGGATTGAATGGATGTTGCGATGTAACGATGTTGATACACTGGCCACGGTGTCGCGAAAGTTGGAAAGAACGTTGTAAGAATGAAGAGGAAAATCTACCGCAGCGAATCAAGGATGCTGGGCCACCTCCGACAGAGGACTATTTTGCGTGGAAGGGTTCTTGGAAGGCACTTGAGGAGTTCTATATTGCTGGAAAACTGAAAAATATTGGAATAAGCAACTTTGAGCTAGATGACCTAAACGAATTGCTATCTTTCTGTCAAGTCGTTCCGCAGCTATATCAGGGCAATGCTTGGCAACTCTGGTACCGGCCAAAGGTTTTGCAGCTATTAAGAAAGGAGAAGGTGTTATTTCAGGCCTACAATGTCGTTGACGGTATAGTGACTCGACAGAGTGCAGCGCCGCGCGCCTATAAAGTGTTGGCGGACATCGCTATTTCAAAAAACGCAGATATATGTACTGTGGTTTTGGCGACTCTCAAACGCAGGGGTGTTGCCACCATCCCTCGCGCATCTTCTCCCAACCATCTCTTGGCAAATGCACCGCAAACCGTAGCCTCATTGAGTATCGACGACGACGAGGCACAGATGCTTGATGTGGCTATGAAGGCACTGATGTCTGGTCGTGACCTGCCGTCGTCGATACTTAAGGTATCGACAACTTTTACATCGTCTCTGGATGCTACTATAAAACTCTTCTGGAAGAATATGGAAACTGGAAAGGAGATCCTGCAGGGCGAGATTACGAATGGTAAATGTCTGCGGATAAAAACGCACCCCGGCCATACCTTCAACGCATACCGCGGGAAAGAGTTATTGCGCAGCTTCAAGGTTAATGCGCAGCGCGGTGGTGAGGAGGCTTTTGAATTGTAAGCGGACTTTTTCCTGATGTAATTTTAAAGAATTTATAATTTAAGATATTATATATTTATGTATGAGTTTATATGTACTATTATTTAAAACTAAAAATAAGTTTTGGTAATTATAATTTATGTATTGATGATTACGCAACTTTAATGGGTAATTCTTATGAAAAAATCAACAAAATAATAGAAAAACATTCATGTAGTCATATTGGTTCTTGTGATTTGAATTCATCTTGTATAGAAAAGACTTTGTATGTAAAAGTTCCAAAAAAACATTTAGAGTTTTTTATAAGGGAATTTGAAAATCCAATAGAAGTAATAATAGAAAAACGGGAATTAAAAGATAATTATGATTATTGCCAATGTTATTGCTTTTCAGACGAATTTAATATACAAGAATGGGAAACAAAAAAAGAAAAATATGAAGTTATTGTTGATGTAATGAAAAGTTGAATGGTTTACTTATCTTTTCTTTTTGTTTGACGAGTACTTGTATGTTTTAACTTTCTTCTAGTTTTTTTAATAGTAGTGCCTCTATTGGAGGTCAAAAGAGGATCTTTTTTGTTTATTTTTTTTCTCTTTGATTGAATACCGAAATCATATGCCTCCCAATATGAAAAAAACCAGTTTTCATCTCCTTTTTTTTTAATTTTATCAAGATAGCGAAATAACATTTCACATTCAATTAATAAATCTGCAGCTTTTGTTTCTTTAATTAATAATTGTCCTTCCTTAAGTTGTGAAACATCATTAGATTCATATCTTGGATAATTCATAAGTTTAATTGCATTTTTCCCTGTTTCAATTTGTATAATATAATTAGTTATTTCAACAATCTTTTCTTTTTGTTGGGATAAAACTTTCCAACCAGATGGTTTTTTATCAGGTTTTCTACCATCCATGACATAAAAAGATGCTTTATCATTAATATAGTCTAAATATCCAAAGAAGTTTCTTCTCGATGTTTTTGAATTTTTAGGTAAATCAGACTGTTTTAAAATTTTATTAGAATCGTTTTTATCAAGAATATTGAATTGACTATCAATACCCTCAATATCTATAAATCCTCCTTTTACACTATATCTATTGAGAGCATTAAGAAGTTTATCGTCGTGAGGGTGTAGTATATTTTGATTGAAAAAAAGATATTTTCTATCATCTGGGTCGAGTCTATCTATTAAAACTTCTGCAATTAATTCATTTCGTATTTCTGGAATTTTAGACCAAAAATTGTCATTACTAAATATTAACTTTTGAATGAGATTGTCATAATCTTTAACTAATATTAAATCGATATCTTTTTTGGAGGTTTTGCCTTCTATTTCGGGTCTATCTGGCCATGGAATTATATTTATTGGTACATATTGATTAGATATAGTTAATGGTATTCCAGCTTGCGAGCTTTGTCCAGTGTATTCAGTATATTCGGGTACAAATGTATAATAATTATCAATTAGATGAATTGTACCTTTTACACCGAATTGATTTTCAAAATTAGAGGCAGACTCTAATAAAGGTTGCGAGTTAATAATAATATCTAGAGCAAAATAGATTGTTTCTTTATCAATTTGATTATTCCATTCTTGTATATTAGTAACAATATCTTTAAGAGAATATTTATCACTAATTTCGAATAATTGTTGTATTTTTTTCATAGATTCAAATACATGCCATTTACTATGTATATTTGGATTGTATGTATCTGAATCAGTCTCTTTTTCATTCAAAACATTTTGGCATACCAGACATTTACTAGTATAACCGTCATCAATAATCATGTCATTTGTGAATTTAAATTTTTTGCCTTTACTATCAATGATATATTTACCAAAATATTGGTTATAATCGAAAACATTAACTCCTTTAAAAAATTCACAAGTAATACTGTATTCTTGTATAATTTTTCTAACTTGAATAGTTGCATTACGTTTTTTCATAGCAATTCTATATAAATGCATATCAATAGTTTCATAATCCGTTCCGACTGGATATTGTGTGGCATGATAAAATATAGTACAATTTTGCTTTTCTTTTGGTAATTCTTTATGTGATTTATTGCGAATAGCTCTTCCAACTGCTTGTTCAATTTGACTAAGGTGAAAATGGGGTTCCATAATATGAACTTGGCGAATCCATTTCAAATCGAGACCTTCACCTCCGGCGCCAGAAGCAATAATAACTCTTATTTTTTTTCCAGTTTCATTTCCTTCAGAGCGAGCAATATTAATATATTCTTTCATTCTTGAAGTTGCTAATATTTTATTGGATGTAATAACGATATAATTACCTCTATCTGGTAAATCTTTTCTTGGAATTTTTAGATGGTTAAATTTAGAATTAGGGCCATATCCACCATATTTAGAAAATCCTTTTGCTTCGAGAGCTAACATTATTGGAATAACACCGGAGGATACAAACTGAGAGAATACAAAAGCAATACCATTATCTGCCATTTCTAAAATATGATTAACAATAGTGTTTACTTTAGGAGCCCAATCATTTAAATTATTTAATACATTATCGTTTAAAGGAGTATATATACCTGATTTTGTAATTTTAAAATGATTTTCCAAACCAGATAAAGCAGCATCATCATCATCTTTATCTTTTGAAGTCTTCTTGTACCATCTAACATTATGTAATTGCATCATTTGCATATGAAAGTGGTCACTTTCACCAGTATTAGTTGAATTAGCTTTTATTTCCTTTATAACATTGAAATGTTCTTTACTAATTCTTGAAAATGTAAGAATGTTATTATTATTCGACGCCGCTGCGTCATCGTCACTTCCTGAGTCTATTGGTTTCCCTAGAAAATTTTTCTTGAGCTTTGTGTCAGACGTCACCGAGCTATAACCTTTGGGATCTGGTAGTCTTAATGGGAATGATTCTGGGTCTCCTCCTCTTAAAAAACTTATTTTTCCTTTTATCGCTCGAATGAACAACTCTTTTCCCCCTTCTTTAAAAGAATATCCTTTATCCTCATTGAAAATATCTTTTGGTTTTAACTCTTCTATATTGTCATTATTAACTCTAATCAGAACATTAATCATCCATATAATTTCAACTGGATTATCATACATAGGAGTTGCTGTTAAAAATACAATTTTAACATTGTGTGCATGTTTACTAATCATATCTATTGCATCATGACTTTGTTTTTCTCCTTTTTCTTTTAAAGCTTGAGAGCCAAATTTTCCTCTTAAATGTTGTGCTTCATCTATTATAATTAGAGAATCTGAATACATTTCACGTATTTTGGTTGGATTTTTTTTAGTATTTTTTTCAACCTCTCTGCCAAATTTTCCATGTGTCGAAAATTTATAATATTCATCAATTTTTTTATTCAAATTTTTCTGAGTCATATCAGAAGATTCCTGTAATATTTTTGTATTATATGTATCCCCAGTACATTTGAATGAAGTACCTGGATTAGAAATAGTTCTATAAAATTCCTCTCTTATATTATCACTACATAAAATAATAATTTTTTTCCCATTATTTATGAGTTCATCTCTAAAATTCTCTGCTATAGAAATAGCAGTACAAGTTTTTCCAGTACCGGTTTCATGATATACAAGCATTCCCTTGAATGGTGTTTTTGGATTAATATAGTTTGATATCCACTGTTGATGTGGAAGTAATTGAGATTGTTGAGTTCTATCTTTTGAAGGTTGCCAAACATATTTTTTGAATTCTTTTTTAGAGCATGTATTTTTTTCAAAATCTTCTTCTTCAATTGGAGTGTAATATCTAACCATATTAATATGTATTACTTATTTCTTATAAAAAAATATAGGTATTCAGCATGATTACTAATATTATTCGTCTGCTATTATTTGCAATAATAATTGTTGCTTTTATTTGTTTTTATGAGAGCGATTATGTTATTAAAGAGAGTATGCAAACAAAAGAGATAAATGGTTCAGACGATGGTGACAAGGTACCGGACTCAAGTCCGCCCCCTTCTGATAATCTAAAGAGTTGGTTAAAAGAACAAGGAAAGGATTTATATGAAGATATTTCTCGTTCTACATCTACAAAAATAACTGATTTGGCTTTCAACTAGATATTTAAGCACCTGTAGAACCATATCCTCCAACATTTCTAGTCGTTGTATTCAAAACATTTGAAATACTAATACTAATTGGTGACAAATCAGGAGAGCAAAGTTGAAAAAGCCGTACACCCTTCTTTGCTTCATAATCATTATCTGAAATATTATCAACACATGCCGTAATTTCTCCTCTATATCCATAGTCAATAATTCCAGTTCCATTTGATAATCGAAGAGGTGTTTTTGAACCTGTAGAACTTCTTGGATAAAGCGTATATCCACGAGGATTATTATCTGTAAATGTTGGTTGAGCCGCTATTCCAAGTGGAATTTTAAATCCAATAGCCTTTTTAGGTACAACAATATCATATGGAAGTGGCAAATCAAAACCTGAATCAGTAGATTTTTTACTGGATTCAACTTTAGACTCTAAATATTCTTCAATAAAGACATCACTACCGTTCACACATTGAATTGGCTTAATGGTTAAGTGCATCTTCCTTATTTAAAATTTTATTGATTTATTCTTATATCACCTTCATTGGGTGAGATTATATGGTTTAAACAGACAAAAATATAAATAGATTATGGAAATGTTTAAAAGAGTTGATAGAAGAGATTTAGATTATAATAAAGTTTCTAAAGAAAATTCTTTAACAAAAACCCCCCTTTTGATGTGTCCTAGATATGATGAACCTCCTGGGGATGATATTGATGAATCAGATTTTCCATTGGGTTGGAAAGAACTATCCAAATTAGAAAAAGAGGACATTCTTGATTATGAAATGGATTTATATTGGAGGGAAATTATTAAACCCATTAATTGGTGGACTATTTCTACTTTTATACTTGCTTTTACTAATTTACTTTTATTGTGTTATATTTAGTTTAGGTAGGCTAGGCTAACGCTAGCCTAGCTAATCGCAAAGCGATTAGGTACATGTTAATTCAAGGTTTGGTTTTGGGATATTATCTAATAACTCGGTTAAAGTAATTTTACCATCTTGATTTGTATCATATTTCTCGAAAAAGTCATCTACTATATCTAATATTTGTTGTTCTGTCATACATTGATTATCATCTAATCCGAATCCTTCAAGAGGGGTACCATCAAGTTCAATAGTATTTCCTGTGGCAATAGCTTGTCTATAAAATTCCGCTAAGTCATCTCTTGTTATGTATCCAGTACCAACATTATCAAAATTATTTTCAAACCATG
>MDSY01099023.1_pt1 | contig 12492 bp, 8 predicted proteins | sample 811131 | NCBI WGS metagenome assembly MDSY01 (sample SAMN05326643, study PRJNA326480) | marine metagenome | isolation source: seawater | place: Atlantic Ocean: South West | collected 2010
CCCCTCCAGAAGCGTCTCCTGCGCGTTCGCGTCGTGTAGCACGGCGTCCGAGACATATAGAGCAAAAGGCGGTACAGGTGCGTTATTGCTTTCGTCTGCGTTCTCAGCCTCCCTCTTCAAAGCAACCCAAGCATTCTGCGCCGTGTCTTTGACGTGCCGGCAGTTCTCCGGCAAGTCGGGAATTTCCGCCGGGTCGATCGCCACAACTGCACATCCTCGTTGCGCTAGAAACTGTGTCCACCCACCAGGCGCTGCGCCGACATCCACGGCGGTGATGGTTTTCGTTCCGTCGACAGAACCGAACAACACATCGCCGAGCGCTTTTGACCTGAGCGCCGCTTCGGCGAGTTTCAAGTACGCGCGTGAAGACATGACGTTTGTTATATGCGCTTCTATTCGGTCCGACTTACTCGAGTCTATGGCCGCCGCGAGAGTTTTCGCCACGCCGTAGGCCACGGCAGTTACACCTCCTCGAAGGGAAAGCACAATGGCGACGTGTGTGGCGTCGGCGCGGGGCGTGAACCGTTTCTTGACGACCGGTTTCCCTTCCGCCGCCGCAGTTAGTTCAGGCGAGCGTGTCACCGACGGCGGGAATGTCTCAAGACGCACGGAAACGCCTTCTGCGTCGTTCGCCACGAAATCCACTGCCGCGTTTGACGCTGTTTGCAAATCGCCAAACGTCTTTGATGTAGACAAGTCGTACACGCGTGGAAAGAAATCGCTGTGCATCGAAAGAATGGGATCCGCGCGTACCGCCTCGAAGATTGAAGACGTCTCAGTATTCGCAGTCGCGCGACACAAAACGACGCGCTCGGTGACTCGCCGTCCCGTTTGCGGCGGCTCGTTCGGCGCGGCGATTCCGACGACTTCAACAACATTTTCGTTCCCTTCGAAACAAAAAACGTCCTCCAAGTAACCTGCTAAACGCGCAGTATGCGACTCCTGGCACTGTACCGCGAAAGTAGCACGCGCGACGTCTTGTTTGGCAACGACACGCGACGGCTCGGCAGATTTATTTACGCCGTCGGACATCTCAGAGGTGAGTTCGGGATCACTTCTGGACATCTTGGCTTCGCGAATTTCAGCGAACAGCGACGAGGTTTTTTCGCCGTCTAGAGCCGCTTTCAAGAACTGCTCGTCACGGAAGGTGACAAACCCAAACCCCCGGGTGGTATGTAGAAACACGTCTTGTACGGCATCAGGACCGCCCAGCGCGTTTCGAATTGATTTAGGAGTCGCGCCAGTCGAGACGCCGCCGAGAAATAGTTTCAAGGATGTCTGATTTCTTTCACAATCGGCGGTAGTTCCTCCTGATGCGAGACTCGACGCAGCCGCGCGCTCGCGACGAAGACGGGCGCGAGCGGCGCGCCCGGGACGACGATGGGTTTGTATGGGTGACTCAAGTGTGTCGTCCGAGGTTGGATTCGTCTCCGATGTGTTGTGAACACGCGTATCGTCGCCGCCGACAGCGGTCGGCGGATGACTCGGCTCATCCAAGAAACCGAGACGTCGTGGTCGAGGTCTGAAGCGCGGCGTGACTGCTGGTTTTAAGGACCATCGCTGATTCACACGCGAGGGGGAAGCCTTACATACAGTCCACGCCGTGCACGCCGCCATCGCCTCGACCCCGCGCGCGGTTCGATGTGCCTGTTTACTACTGGCGCATCCAAGAACAAATGAAATTGTGCTTCGCACTTTATTTATCTATTCGAGTTAATGAGCCCCACAGCCACATTCCCCCGCACCATGTGAAGACACCCTCCGCGATGGTCCCAAAACCCGAGCGCAGCTCTGATACACCCACGCGCGGTCGTATGAAGACTGCCACGGACCAGTCCGACGGGCAAGAAGCCATCTCGGACTCCTTCTCGACCCGTCGGTCACCAGAAGGTAGCGCGGTTGCTTAGGCACGCTAAAGAGTTCGCATCGACGCGGTCGTGTCACGTTTGACGTAGACTTGTGCACTCTCGCGGCGTCCGGCGGACAGCTCGAGGCGCTGAAATGGTTACGCGAAAACGGATGCCCGTGGAATGAGGAGACTTGCCCATCGGCGGCGTACGGCAGGCACCTCGACGTGCTAAAGTGGGCGCGCGCGAACGACTGCCCATGGAAAGAGGAGACGTGTACGCAAGCGGCGCTGAATGGCGGCAGAACGTTGCTGTACAACGCCGCTCAACTGGGCAACGAGGCCTTGGTGCGACTGCTGATTGAAGCGGGCGCGGACGTACACAAGGCGAGTGACAATGCCGCTGAAGAGGGCCACGAAACGATTTTGCGGCCAGGCGGCCGCGGACTTTTTCAAGGTAAATCAAGGCTGCACGCCGCTTCACCAGGCCGCTCAATTTGGCCACAAGGCGGTGGTGCGGGCGTTTATTGCGGCAGGCGCTAATATCAACGAGGCGTCGGATGATGGCTTTACGTCAGTGATCTTGGCCCCTTTAGAGGGCCAAGATGCGATTGTTCGGGCGCTTATCGAGGCTGATGCGGATATTAATAAGGTGATGTCATGCCATGTGACACCGCTGTACCAGGCCGCTTCACAGGGCCACGAGGCAGTGGTGCGGTTGTTGGTTGAGGCGGGCGCGGACATCAACAAGGCGATGGACCATAAGGGATGGACGTCGCTGTGCATAGCCGCTGAACAGGGCAACGAGGCGATATTGCGTCATCTGATGCAGAAGGGCGTGGACGTCAACAAGGCTTTAGACGACGGCAAAACGCCGCTATACTATGCCGCTCAAAACGGCCACGAGGCAACGGTGCGGGCGCTGATTGAGGCGGGCACAGACATAAACAAGGCAGATGATGAAGGCGGTATGCCGCTGTACAATGCCATTTTTAAGGGCCATGTGGCGATGGTGCGGGCGTTGATCGTGGCGGGCGCGGATGTTAACATGTCTGTGCTTAGCATTACCCCGTTGGGCATTGCAGCAGCTCATGAGGGCTACGAGGGGATTGTCCAAATGCTCAGGGATGCCGGCGCGAGGGGACGGTATTGATGCGACGCATACGGTGAGTGTGACGGTCAGCGTGACGGCAAGGTGATTAATGCGATGATGCTGCAAGTTGGAGAGTGTAGTACTACGAGGTAGGAATGTGTAATTTAATGGGAGGCATCATGGAAATTAATACGGCATCCACAACGAACTAAAACGCCGCGGCTTGCAGGAACCCGGCGACGAGCCCTAGAAACGCGCCCACTAAAATCAAAGTGAGTTCGTCCTCCTGGAACACCGGGTGTAGCACGCCTTCAAACTCTTCGGCTGATAGCCCGCGCATTTTATTCCGTAGCGTGGTTTCAAGGTCCAGCGCGCCATCCGAGTACGCGTACACCAAGGGTAGGTGTTTCGGTAAATCGGAAAGGACTCGCGATACCACGGTTTGTTCGATTGTTTTCCACCGCGTCGCTCCAACTAAATTCGCGAAACACCACACAATTTTCTCCTCCTCCCTCGCCTTTTGCAGCTGTTCCTGTGTCCGCCGCTCCAAAATTTCAAAAAACACGGAACTCGTCTTTTTGTTTGTCAATATTTCAGACCAGATGTTCTCCGCGCTCAGCACTCTCGAGCGCAACATGTCGGCGAACTCGCCAGAGACTTCGTTCTGTCGGCGCAAAAAAGCGCCGTGCAGGGTGAAGGGTCCAAAGTTCTTCGGATGCACCGGCGAGAACATAAGGGTCAACGCGAGCCAGTTCGTGGCGTACCCCACGGCAGCCCCGCCAACCGCGAGACTCCACCACGGGTCCCATACCAGCCACTGAAGCATTTGGAAAATTCCAAACAGGAATCCGAAGTACAAACCGCTTCGGCGAATAAACACGAACTCGTTCCGCCCGCATCGCTGGAACAGCTCGACGATGATTTTCTTATCCCGTAACATGGCGCCCACGACTTGCGTCTTTACGTCCCACACTTCAGGGACTCTTTCCTGCATCTCGCCTAGCACGGAACTCACAAGGTCTTTGCCGTGCTTCCGTGCTAAATCCCGGGCCGCTAGGGTTGCGGCTAACGGCATCGCGGCGACGACGCTCAGGAGCCAGTTTGGCAGCACGTTGTTTTCATTCTTTGTATCCTCGCCTTCAAACAAGTCACTCACCACGCCTTCTGCGATTTCGTCGATTCCCGGTTCCAGCAACGTTCCGCACTTTGTTTTGTCTAACCGGCTGAACACCTCACGCACGTCCAACAAACGCTTCGTCATCAAGTCCACCATTGTGCTCGACATCTTGCGCACTTTGCACGGCACGATGCCTTGCCATCCAAACAGACCCGCCGGGGTTTCCGGCCACCGCTTTATGTTCAAACCGACGTACTCCTCCGGCGAGAAGATCATATTCACTGCTAAAGCGTTTGTGAACCAGTTCAGAACACCCGCGACCAGCGGGATAGTGGCGTAGGAGACCCAGTTGCTTAAAAACTTTTGAAAATATAATGTAAATTGCTTCTGGAAGAAAGCAGAGTTCGCGGCGATCCACGAACCCACGAACCACCCGGTTCGGGGAATCTGCGCGATAGCGGGGAGGAAACCCGTTTCGGCAATCACGTTTGGAGTGCTTTCGCGGTTGGAAGTGTTTATAACCGCTCGCACTTGCGTTCGTGCGTCGCGAACGGGCAGACGCTCCAGAAGCGCGCTCGTACGATTTTCCGTCTTCGATGATGTCCCGATTATGCTCGGAGGCACCACGGGTGCCGCGAACGCCTCGGGCGCTCGCGCGCACGCCGTGAGCGCCGCCGCACCCGCTGCTGTGCCAAGCACGCGTTTCCATTGCCCTACACCGGTTGGAGTTCCAAGGAAAGGTTTCGTCCCCAGGTCGTCACCATCCCCAGGATTCAATGTTTCGGAGTTTCCCTCTGGGATTGCAAACGATGACGCATTCGCACACGGCACCCTTCGGCGTACCGCCCTTTTCGTTCGCGGGCCGCCGCGTTTCCGTTGTCCACACCCCGGCAGGTCCCGAACCGCGACCCACCGAACGGGAGCGGACACGGCGAACATCCTGCCGTCACAACGCCCACCCGATTGTGATGATCGAGTCGATGTCCGATTCTGTTATGTGCCGAGTTGGCGATGAGATTTTTTTGGATTGGTTTTGGCAAATTTCAGCTTCTTTTCTTTTTACACTGCTATGCATACAAACAACTCTCTTTCCTATCAATCAATCAATGGTCTCTCCTTCCTCCTTATCTCATCTCCAGGTTACCCGATGAAGCACTGGTCCCCGACGCAGCACCGCCCGTTGAGGTCGCACACCACGACGGAGGAGTTGACGCTCCCCGCGACGCCTCTGATGCGGGCGGGCGCGGCGAGTTTCCTCTGGAAGTCTTTTTGGCTTTTGCGCTTGGCAAAGTCGCGCGCAGTCTTTTTGACAGCGGCGACGAGACCGAAAACAGCGCCTGGGTTGGCGTTGGAAACGATTTGCTCCATAGTCTCCGTGCTCTTCAAGCTCGTCGCGTTGCTGACGCCCGCGGCGACGCACAGGTCCATCGCCGAGGCGAGAACAGATTGGCGTTCGCTTCCTTCTTCAAGCGCCTTCGCTTGCTTTGCCTTTTTGTCGTCCACAAACAGCGCTCGCCTCATCAGCAACAGTGTGAGGAACCGCTTGTCCGGCCGCTGATCGTAGCGGTTGACCCTGGCGAGGCCCTTTCGGAAAGCAAAGTGAATTATGGCGCCGATGGCGAAGTCCAAGCGACGCGCAGCCGCGGTGACAGGGTCGGTCACGGACAGCTTGGCCTTCTTCGCAGCGAACACGGGCGCGGCGGGTGACAATTGGGGCGAAACCTTCGTCGCGACCATGCGCTCAGGAGTCGCCGGTGCCGCTGATTCGGTATCCTTCTTGGTCCAGCGGTCGGCTTGTTCCGCCCGGCTCCCCGTGTGCTCCCACCGCCACTTCTTCTTCTCCTCCACGGAAAGCGAGTGGTCATCCACCGGGGGCTTTTCGGGCGACGAGTTGAACTCGGCGGTGCGCATGGTGCTGACGCCGGCTCTGTTCGTCTCCGCGCTCGCCCACAGCTGCGTGAACTCGAAGGGCTTGAGGTACCCGTGGCCGTACACAAACCTGCCAGCGGGGAGGTGCGCTAAGTTGACGTGCTTGTCGCCGTGCTCGCCGACTAGGGTGCGTTTGTGGGGCGCCGCGGCGACCACCACCGCGGACCCGTCCTCGGCATGCCCGAAACTCAGAGGAGCTGACCTCGGGGTCCACGCCGCGAACGCCCGTCCGCTGTCGTCAAACAGCGCCAACGAAAACACGTGTTTCTCGTCGTGAAGCCGTTTCAGCCACGCGCGTAACGCGTTGGCTCGGGCCCGCGGTTCGGAGGCGTACGTGTCTCTATGTTCCCGAAACTGGTCAATCAAGTCGCTGGCGAGCAGCGAATCGTGCTGCGAGTACAAAGCGATGCTGACTCGGTCCTTGGTGAACAGCTGGATCCCGCGGCTTGGGGCGCGGGCGGCGAAACCGCCCCGCGCATCACTCGCCACGACGCTGTCGCTGGGCATGACGCTCTGGAACAGCGGCAACGAGTCCCCTACGTTTTCGGAATCCTTGGGGCGCACGGCTAACATGAACAGCGCGTCTTCGAACGCGCCGCTCGACGATGACATAGCATCGCCAGCCCCCCGTTTCGGAGGGGTGTAGCGTGGAACGTTCGGGTTGACCTTGGCGTCGACGGTTGGCGGCATCATGCGATGATTTTGGGTTTACGGGGTGGTTGGGGATGTATTCGTGGGCAAACGAACCGGGTTCGGTCTTGTCAGGCGTGCGGCACGGTGGGTAACGCGCGCGGAAAAGTGCGCAATCGGGGCGTTTGTCACGCAAAATAAGCGGGAAACGCCGGTTCGTTGTGCACTTTTTGGCCATTTTGGCAAATCCCAGCAAACCGATTGGCTCCCGAGGATTTCATTTTGTTTTTCCTCGCATCTGACGAGGACGCGATGGATTTTAGACCGTCTTATCGACGAGTTGAATCCGAAATCTAAACGAAGAATCGAAAGCAAAATCGTGCATGACGAAACGTCGTATTGTCCGCGTTTTTGCGATCGAATCCAGGGTGAAAATCGAAGAGGACGCACAGACGCCGTGCGCGAGAGGTGGTATTTTACATGTTTTAGCGACTAGACTACCGTGCGACAAGAAGACTCTCTTTCTCACAAGGAGAGAAAAAAATAAATCAATCATAATCCAAAATTCCTTTCACTCGACGTCCCCCCTTTTCAGCGCCGCGAGCCTCGCTGCGAAGGCATCGAAATCCTCCCCTTGTTCTGAATCCTCTTCTTTTGTGTCGGATGCGACGGGGTCTTGCTCGACGGTTTTTTCGTCGCCACCCAAAGCCTCGTCGCTGTTTGCATTCGTCGTCGTCTCGTTCGGCGCGTCTTCCTCCGAATCTCTTTCCGTATGGAGTCTAGTCTCCGCTTTCTCCACTGAAGTACCCCCTATTCCCGGCGGAGGGGACGGACGCGCATAATCAGGAACCTCAGGCTTGGGCGCGACAGCTGGGGACTCAGCCGAGGTAGATTCAGACGCATCGACCGCATCGTTTTCGTCGACATCCTTCACATCATTCTCCTTGAAATCTTCCTCTACAAAATCCCCCCCGACGACTTGCGACACGGACTTCCCCTTCCCCTCCCCGTTCCCTTTGTTCGGGGGAGGCAGGGTGTCGACTAGGAACCCAGGAGGTGGGACGGGGGTGAGGCTGGTGATAACACCCACTGTGTGTTCGCCAGAGGAGTGAGTTACTGCTGCCGTGTTTGAGGCGCTGCAATTAATTTTAGCGTCATTGCTGTTCACAAATCTGCTTGCCGCATCCGCCGCCGCCGCCGCTTCCATCGCCGCCGCACGAGCCGCCGCAGCCGCTTGCCCAGCGTCAGCGTACTGCTCAGTTCCGTTTGATATGCTGCTCAATTTCTCATCAGAAGCCTGTACCTCTTTCTTTAGCTCATTTCCTTTCGTCGCTCGTTCCAGCGCGTCCAAATCGAACCGCGCTCCGTGTTTCTCAGCGATTGTTTTAAGCGCCTCGATTTTTATATCCGCAGATGGCGCGGCGAGGGAAAGCTTTTCAATCGCCAAAGCCGCTACTCCACACGCCTCCGCGGTGGTGTCCTCAGAGCACGCGGTGGCGTACTGCGTGCCGTACTTCCCAGAGAACTGTGTCTTGACATCCTTCAGCTCGGGAATCTCGCCGCCCATTCGGCGCGCGCAGTACACCACCGTGGCCACCGCTTCCCTCAGATCTTCGGGAAGATCTTTGCTCTGTTCGATTAGGGGTAGACGGACGATGAGGAGTTCGCAGAACAGGTCTAACAGTTCAAACGCAGCTAACGTGGCTTCCTCACGTAACACAGCTTCTACGCGTACGCGTGCGGAGTCATCTTTCCCCTGGTTCAGGAGATCCGCAATGTTGCGTTTCAAATTGACCAGCGCGTTTGTTTTTTTGTTCCTCAACAGTTTGACCCGCCCGAGACACAGCCTAAGCGCGGTCTTACACTTCGTTGGGTTGAACGTCGGTGCACCGAACAAGCCGCCGAACATGCCCATGGTAGGTGCGGGCGGCCGGGCCGGGGGATGCGCGGCACGCAATGCGGACGCAAAGGACGTCACCTCGATCTTCAACTTTTCAATGCCGACACGTGGAGTGATTAAAGTTGTTGTTTTTGGTTCGTAAGAACGACGTTTCTCTCCCAGACTCTCGGCGCATCGGACTCGCACGATGGCGTGCTTCAGCCTGGCGGTGCCGTGCGCGATGGCGCGGATGCCCACGAGTACTGCATGCAGCTTGCGGCCGTTCGAAACGATGCGCGCGACGCTCGGTGATGCACGCTCACCTTCCTTCGGATTCATTTCACGTCGCGTCAAACCGCTTAGGCACACCCACTCCATCTGGATCGACGAGACACGAAGGCACGGGCGTGTTCTCCGCGACACACGAAACACCAGGCATTGGGTGATGGCGTCGAGCAACGAGAATATGCCTTCGGAAGATAAAGCGTATCGCAAAGCCTATGTTCCCAAGAGGTGCGTGCTTCCCTTTCCTCCCTTGTTTCGGTTTCTCCTGCCAAAGCTGTGTCTGCTGACAAAACTCTTCTAGCTCTTCGACACTCTGCCACAGTGAGTTTCCGAAGGTCAGAGGAGTCTAACGATGGAAGAAAAAGGGTTTGGCGCTGGTGTGCTCAGAGTGCTCTACCACGGAGACGAGTCAGTGGTACGCCAACAGGGACGATAGGGAAAAACCGGTGTGCATCGTTTGCTACAGACGACAGCTCGCTGCCAGCCGTGGCAAGTGCTACGGTTGCGGTTAGGATGGGGGAAACACAAGCACAATGCGTAGGTCGAAGCTGCTCAAGAAGGACACGTGGCTCTGCATGCCGTGTAGCATTCGAGAGGCGCCGGACATAGAAACGGCCGCGGGAACGACCTGCGTGAAGTGTGGGACGGAAAAGACCACGATTCAGTGGTTCAACTGCAAAGACAAGCCCGGAGCTAAAGTTTGCGGGGCTTGCTACCAAAAGCACCGGAGGAACAAGAAGAAGGCGTCGAAAGCAAGCGATCCGTGACACCGCACCGCAGGAGTGGAAAATAGTTCGAGAAACTGTTGTGAAAAGGCTCCGCGCGATCAATAAATAGGCTTGTATGTACAGGTCATCTCCGCTCCCTTTAGACACCGCCTTCCACGTACGTGTAGACGTTGTTTTCCATCAGCACCCGCTCCACGGTTTCCTTTGCGATTTGGTTTTGTTGTTTCCGCCGGGCGGCGGCGGCGACGTCGTCCCTCTGGTCCATCGACCCCGCTTTCCCGAACGAAGAGCTGGTTTGCGTTCGCGCCCACGCCGCGGCGCGGCGCCGGTTCTCGCGCTCGCGCTCCTGGTCCAACAGCGCCTCCCTCTCTTCCTTCGTCGCGTAGTGCCCCTTCGCCTTTGCTTTCACCACCGCTTGGCGCCTCAGTTTCGTGGCTAAGTTCTCGTTCTTCTTCAGGAAATCGGGGTCAACCGAGTTCACGAACTCCGGGGGGGGTGTGGAGGTTACCTTTGCGCGTAAACTGGCGAACGGCCAGCGCGCTTCCGGTAGCGTGTTTTCGTCAAGCGTCCGGTCGTTTTCGATTTTGCGCAACTCCGCTTTGCGCTGCGGGGTTGTTTTCTCGTGCAGCTTGAACTCGCTGACTGTCGTGGACGGCCGTGATTGCTTCGCTTCCTTTAAACGACGGAAAAAAGAAGCGTGTAGGGCGTCGAAGTCGGGAACCGGCTTGCGCGGCGCGGGTTGGAAACTCCACTTCTTCTTCTTCGAAGCGTTTTTGTCGTCGGTATTGGTCGCAACACCGCCCGCCTTGGCAAGGTTCGCGGCCATCCTGTCCGGCATTTTCGATTCCTTAAGGGCAATCTCAGCATTCATTTTAATCTCTTCCTTGCGTCTCTGCGCTTCATGTTCCATGGAAGGCAACCGCAACTCCTTCACCGCCTTCGGAATCTCCTTAGCTTTGAACTTGCGTTGAAACTTGTTGAACCGGTTAGCCTTTTGCGATTCACTTTTTTCAGTCTTGCTCTGCTGGTCCCGAACGTAAAACGAAAACGGCTGCTCCGTCTCAACAAGCGCTTGTTTCCGCATCTCCCGGTTCCGCTCCCTTCGTGCTATTTCAGTCTCCAGCATAGCAGTGAACCGGGGTTCCTTGGTGGATTTGGGAACAGGTGCGGCTTTGAATTGCTTTCTTAACTCCGCTTCCAACAGCGCCTGCTCCACCGCAAGGTCTTGCTCCAGCCTCTGTTCCGAAATCGTCTTCGCCCTTGCCGCATCCCTTGACAGGAAACTGGGCGGCTTCGGGACCGTCGCCGATTTCCTCACCGACCGAATCAGAACCGAAGGCCGAGGGAGCTGGTCGCCGTGTGCGCCGGACCCGAGGAAAGACGCGTTAGGGGCGCCCTTGGTGTTTTTGGGCACTCGCGTGCAAGTCACCGCTAAACTCGGCGCGGACGCTCTGGTCGCCGCAACCGCCGCGCGAGCCGCATCGATCTCCTCTAGAGGGCTTTCCGTGGAGGTCTTCGAGGACAGAGACGCAGTGAAGGGTCGGGCGGTGCTTTCTTTCACAGCAACACGACCTTCTGCTTGCGTAGGATCCGCGGTACTGGGCCTGCGGGCGTTTAAGTTCGAAGCTCCAGAAACCGGCACGTTCGACGCGTCGTCTTCCTTCCTGTACTCATCCATCCACTTGTTTTGCGTTTTGAACGGCGCGTTCACCGCATCAATCTCATTTTTTTTGTTTTGTAACGCCTTTGCGTTCTTGCTAGCCGTTACTTTGCCCACCGCGACCTCGTGCGCGCTCGGCATGTTTTCCGCCGCGATGAGTTCGCGTTCCAAATCGGAATCGTACCCGCCGGATTGTTTGAACTTCTCCTCCAACGCGGCTTCAAACTTAGCCAGCCGGTCATCCGAGTACTTCGCCTGGGCCTTCTCCAAGTCTTCATCTAGGGTTGTTTTGCTGGAGGCGGTTGCTTTCCCTTGAGGGGGAGCGATCTTCGCACTGGGGGCTCTTTTAAGGTTCGGCGCATCCGTGGAAGATGGAGCTGATTTGACTGGCTCGCTTGGATCTCCCATGTCCTTCACGTTCGCCTTCAACGCCGCGAGTTCCGATTCCAGCCGCGAGACGTACTCTTCGGACATCCTGACCGGTGCGTCGCGGTCAGATGACCCGTTGGTGGCGCCAACATCTGGTTCGGTAGACTTGGGCGGGCTTTCGCGGTACCGAGCCATTGAAGCCTGTTATTTTCAGTGGGGACAGTGGGGACGTTTGGTCAAAATGAGTTGGGGACGGGGACGTGAGGGTCGGGCATACAGATACTATTCGGGACATCATAGGGTGGATCACGCGTTCTGGTAGTCTAGAATCGACTGGCGTTCGTGAACCGGGGAGGTTTGACACCAAGTGTGTGTGTTTGAAGGACAGCGCGTGTCGGTCCCCACGCATTGTGGCCGTTTCAAATGGTGTCGGGATGCGGGGAAGGGCAGGTCGATTACGGGACCATAAGGGTTCATCAACGCACCTGCAACGAATCCGTGCTGGCGCCGACGGCATCGTCGGTAGGAACCTGACCAGCACTCAAAGCGAATTCCGCGGCAGAAGATAACTCGTCCTTGCCACTCGTCGGGACGCGCTGCAGGTTGCCCGCTTCAGTCGTCGTCTCCTCCGAGAACGAAACTTGTTTCTCAACGGGGGCCGACATCGCAACGGAGGTGTGAGGGGTGACCCTGAAACTCTCGAGCGTGCGAGACCGTGTGAAGCTCGTGCGTTCGAGGCCTCTCTATGAGCTCTCGAGGCGCGTGAAGTCCGTGCGTCTCGATGTGTCGGCGACACGTGGGGACGAATGAAATCTCTCGGGGCAACGGACCAAAAAGCCAAAACCAAAAAGTGATTCTGTGATTTGACGCGATTCTGACGAGTTAATCGTGAGTTATTCGAGCCATATTCCCAGCCAAACCTGTTTTTTGGCCATTCAGTCACCTCAATGTGAACA
>MDSY01027388.1_pt1 | contig 12490 bp, 9 predicted proteins | sample 811131 | NCBI WGS metagenome assembly MDSY01 (sample SAMN05326643, study PRJNA326480) | marine metagenome | isolation source: seawater | place: Atlantic Ocean: South West | collected 2010
TATGAGTAAAGTGGCTATAAGGGCATCAGGTGGTTGTAGTGGTTATATGGATGTAAATGACCCAGCTTTAATTAAAGATGTCGGTAAAGTTTTAGTTAAGTATAAAGATAACTTTATTACCACAAGAGTTAAACATCCTAACTTTACTGGCTTACAAAAAGACCAAGAGTCAGGTGGTTATATTCCTAAATGGATTGTTGAGTATATTTATTATGATATTAATAACGAGAGAATACTTGGTGTTAAAAATGATATTAGTATAAGTCAAAATCCATATGTTAAATTTAAGTACGTTATTAAAGATAAGGATAGAATTAAAGTAACAGTAATAGACTCAAAAAACAATCAACTAAACTAAAGGAGGTAATAGACATGGGTAAAGGTAGTAAGCAAAGACCAAAAGAAATTACAGATGAAGAATTAGAAAAAGCATGGAACGCAGTATTTGCTGGTCATCCTAGCGAAGGACAGTTTGAAACAATAAAGAAAGACATTGTTAAACGCAAAAAAGATGTTATTAAAGAAGATGATTATGGCAATGAACTTCCATACAAAATAGAGCCTGAAAAACCTAAACACAATGACCCTGACAGGTTTGTTGATGATATGGGGGACAGCTAATGGCTAAGACCAGTCCTACACAGCGGACGTTAAAAAGAATGAGAGACTCTGGAGACTACGTTTTAGCGGAGGTAGTTGAGCACTGGAATCCATGGGGTAGGGTCAGAAAAGACCTCTTCGGAACAATAGACATACTAGGTATATCTATCACAGGAGAGACTCATGCAATACAAGTAACTAGTTACAGTAATATGAATGCAAGAATTGACAAGATAGAAAACCATGACTCAACACCACATCTAAGAGATGCTGATTGGGTTCTACTTGTAGAAGGCTGGCGCAAAGAAAAGAACGGCAGGTACAAATCGTACATAGCCGATTTATCATAAACTAAACGAAGGAGATTCTATTGGACAACTATCAGCGCTTTATTCACACTTCAAGGTATGCACGATATATACCTGAATTAAAAAGAAGAGAAAACTGGGATGAAACAGTTACTAGACTAACTGACTTTATCCGTAAACATCAACCAGCATTAGGTAAGGATATAGATAAGATACATGATGCCGTACTAAACTTAGAAGTAATGCCAAGCATGAGATTATTAATGACAGCAGGTGAGGCCTGTGAGCGTGATAACATATCTGCTTATAACTGTAGCTACTTAGCTATGAATAACAAGAGAGCATTTTCAGAGTGCTTATACATCTTAATGAATGGTACAGGAGTAGGCTTCAGTTGTGAGAGACAAGAGATTGACAAACTACCAAGTATTCCAGAGAGTATTAATCCTTGTCCTGATATTATTTCTGTTAGCGACAGTAAACTTGGGTGGGCGAAGGCGTTTAAGAAATTACTATCTAGTCTATGGGAAGGTGACATACCAACCGTTGACTACTCTCGTGTTAGACCAGCAGGTGCAAGGCTAAAGACTTTTGGTGGCCGTGCTAGTGGCCCTGAGCCTTTAGAGAGATTGTTTGACTTTGTTACAGAGACATTCATTAACGCTAGAGGGCGTAAGCTTAATTCGTTAGAGGTTCATGATATAACTTGTATGATTGGTGAGATTGTAGTAGTTGGTGGTGTTAGAAGGTCAGCTCTTATCTCATTATCTAATTTAACTGATAAGAGAATGAGAGAAGCTAAGATAGGTGCTTGGTATAATGAAAACCCACACAGAGGATTAGCTAACAATTCAGTTGCATACACAGAGAAGCCCGATATTGAGGTCTTCATGGAAGAGTGGCTATCGTTAGTAAAGTCTAAGTCAGGTGAGCGTGGTATCTTTAATAGGGTAGCATCACAGAAGCAAGCTAGTAAATGGGGTAGACGTGATGACTCTTTAAACTACGGGACAAATCCTTGCAGTGAGATAATTTTGCGCGATAAGCAATTCTGTAACCTGACTGAGGTAGTAGTTAGAGCAGAAGACACTAAAGAAACATTGCTAGACAAAGTAAGACTAGCAACAATATTAGGTACTTTTCAATCAACCCTAGACAAGTTTCAATTCTTATCTTCTGAATGGCATAAGAATACAACCGAGGAAAGATTGTTAGGTGTATCATTAACTGGGATTATGGACAGCAAGATGATGGCAAGTCCTGACCCTAAATTTTTGGAGGAGATGCGAGATGAAGCAAGAAAAACAAATAAGAAGTATGCCAAACTCTTGGAAGTTCCTGAGTCTGCTTCTATTACCTGTATTAAGCCTAGTGGTACTGTGTCTCAACTTGTTGATAGCGCCTCTGGGATTCATAGTAGACATAGTGATTACTATATTCGGACTGTTAGAATTGACAAGAAGGATGCTCTTTATGAGTTCCTCAAAGAGAAGGGGGTTTCTGTGGAAGATGAGGCGTATCGTCCTGACTCTACCGCAGTGTTTGCATTTCCTATTAAAAGTCCTAGAGGTAGCATTACAAGGGATGATAGAAGCGCTCTTGAAGAACTTGAAACGTGGCTAGTTTACCAGAGATATTTTTGTGAACACAAACCTAGCGTTACTATAAACGTTCGTGAACATGAGTGGCTAGAAGTTGGAGCGTGGGTGTATAAGCACTTTGATGAAATATCAGGTATTAGCTTCTTACCACATAGCGACCACTCGTACGTTCAGGCACCGTATCAGGAGGTAGATAAGGAAACATTCAGGAAGGCATTAAAAGAAACACCTCAGTTAATCTCATATGAAGAGCTAATTGAGGATGAGGATAACACAGAAGCATCGCAAACATTAGCTTGTGTCGGTGCTAGCTGTGAAGTCGTCTAAAAACGAAGCGGAAAACTACACTCTACCTCCCACTGTTTACGGGGGGTTAGAGCTATTAGTATGTAATTAACCATTAGTAGTGAAGGAAAGGTAATACAATCACGATAGACTTGCATAGCTCTCTATCAAACTTTGTTATTCATTAACGATAATAAAGGGTATATTATGAAACAGTGGACAAAGCCTCAGGCAACTGAGATGAGATTTGGATTTGAAATCACGCTCTATGTAATGAACAGGTAACAAACCCAGGGGATGGTTTATCCCCAACTAATTTAATATCGGGGACACTGGTTTTTCTCCTGCCAGTCTAAACGTCCCCACTAACATAGGAAACATCATGGGTGCACCATTAGGAAACAAAAACAGTAGCAGGACCAATAGACTTTGGGGTAAGACTGTTAAAAAATTAGCAATACAAGAAGACCACAAGCGTATGCACAGAGTAGCAGAAGCATTATTTCGTAAAGCTGAAGATGGAGATATTTCAGCTATCAAAGAACTCGGAGACCGAATAGATGGAAAAGCAAGCCAAGAAATCACAGGAGACTCAGATGCTCCAATCACAATCGTTGTCAAAACAGGAATTGACGAGTGATGAGAATGAGGTATTGGAAACTGGTTACGAGCCTAGAGAACCTCAAAAAGAAATCCACAAAGCAGTTAAAGAAAATAGGTGGACAGTTTGTGTGGCGCACAGAAGAATGGGCAAAACACTTGCTTCAGTCAATCAGCTTATACATTCAGCACTTAAATGTCAGAAGAAAAACCCTCAATTCGCTTTTGTATCGCCAACTTACGGGCAAAGTCGTCGTATTGCGTGGGCATATTTACTTGAATATACTCGTCCTCTTGGTGGCGTTGCTAACGTAAGTGAACTTCGTGTTGATTTTATGGGAAGGCGTATTAGCCTTTACGGGGCTGATAATCCTGATTCTCTTAGGGGCATATATTTGGATGGGGTGGTCATTGACGAAATTGGTGACGTACATCCTAGCTTATTTACGGAAGTTATAAGACCAGCCTTATCTGATAGACTCGGATGGGCATTATTCATTGGAACTCCTAAAGGAGCGAATCATTTTAAAGAGCTAAGAGACTTTGCAGATGATTCTTCTAACGATGGATGGACACTAAGAGAATTTAAGGCAAGCGAGACTAACCTAATACCACAAACAGAATTAGATGATGCTCGTAAGGCTATGGGTGAAAACAAGTATCAACAAGAGTTTGAAGTATCATTTGACTCACCTATTGTAGGTAGTTACTATGGAGAGATTCTCAAAGATATAACATCTAGGAATCATGTACGAGACATCCCAACTGAAGCTTCTACACAGAAGTTTACGAGCTGGGATTTAGGTATTTCTGACAGTACCGCCATCTGGACTTGCGAAGTCATCGGTGGGGAAGTTAGAATAATGGACTATTATGAGAATCATGGACAATCCCTTGACCACTATGTGGCTTACTTAGATGAGCACGGCTATAGGGATTATGTTCATATCTTACCTCATGACGTACAGGTTAGAGAATTACAGACAGGTAAGAGTCGTTACGAGTTCTTAACTGAAGCAGGACTTAACATTGAAGTCTGTCCTAAGCATTCAGTAGAAGATGGTATAATGGCTGTAAGAAAAATGTTACCCACTACATGGTTTAACAAGGACACCACTAAGTTTGGCCTAGAATGTCTCAGGAACTATCGTAGAGTCTTTAACGAAAAACTAAACGTATACCAAGAGAAACCACTCCACGACTGGTCAAGTCATTGTGCAGATGCTTTTAGATACCTAGCAATGGGTATGGATACATCAGGAACAATGTCAAGAAGTAACTGGAATCAGCCATACGAAAGTACATATGATGGCGAATCATATAAGAACCAGTACCGATGATTAACACAGTAAAATGGTTCGGTAGTATTGTCATTATTATCTCAATGATACTTACTGCTAGTAACATATACCCCTATAATCTTTACACTGCTATCCCAGGAACACTAGCATGGATATATGTATCATGTAAATGGGATGACAAATCACTTATTGCTATGAACTTCGTAGCACTCACAATTTACTTACTTGGAATAGCTAATTATTTAGCTCTCTAAGCGATTAAAATCATTCAAGGTAGGGTAACATACCCTAAATCAACACAGGCTCTTAAAATGCGTTAGAGCGAATATCAGCTAAAAAAAACCCTTATAAATCAAGCACTTACAAAGCACAAATAAAAGAGACAAATACCATATGAACATGACAGAAGAACAGTTAAAAGCATTACTAGATAACTACATTGACGACAGTCAAAATGCCTACACAGAAGTAGATTCACAGGTACAGAGGGCTGTAAGTTATTATCTTGGGGAGCCCTTTGGCAATGAGGTGGTAGGTAAGTCAACAGTAGTTGATAGAAGTGTTGCATCTAGTGTAGACGGGGCTTTGCCTCAGCTCTTAAAAGTGTTTTGTCAGTCACCAGACGTTGTAGAGTTCACTCCTCAATCAGATGGTGATGCTAAAGTTGCTGAGAGCGTTACAGCTTATGTAAACCATATTTTTGAGAAGGACAACTCAGGAGCGATTTTACTACATAATTGGTTCTGGGATGCACTGGTTAATAAAGTTGGAATCATATCTGCACGATGGGATGAGAAGACTGATGCAAATGAAGAAGAATACTTTGGACTAAGCCAAGATGAACTATCTATGCTTATGGCAGAAGATAGCGTTGAGATAGTAGAACAAGAAGAGATACCAGGACAACCTATGCCAGTTGGTGTAGACCCTATGACTGGTGAAGAGCTAATACAAAATGCTCCATCAGTATTTAACGTTAAGCTAAAGAAGACAGTAGATGCATCCAGGGTAAAGATAGAGAACGTACCTAACACAGAGTTCATGATAGACAGACACGCAGACTGTATAGATGATGCTAGATTTGTAGCACAGCGCAAGATGTTAACAAGAAGTGAGTTAGTTGCTATGGGTTATGATAACAACATAGTCGCTGAACTAAGCACAGACAATGAAGTTAATCCAGTAGATGGGTTAGGCTTTGTACAAGAAGCAGATATAAACAATACAGACCCAAGCCAAGACCTAATAGCTTACTATGAATGTTACATAGACATAGGTGAAGAAGATGGCATGGCTAAGAAGCATCGTATCTGTTATGCAAGTAAAACAATACTAAGTGATGAAGAGTGTGATTATGTTCCATTCTATTCACTGTGTCCTTTCCCAATACCTCATACATTCTATGGTCAGTCTATGGCTGATAGAACTATGGAGTTACAGTTCATTAAGTCAACCATTACCCGACAAATGCTTGATAACCTTTACCTCACTAACAATTCACGTGTTGGTGCAGTAGAAGGCCAAGTAAACTTGGATGACTTACTTAACAGCACAGCAGGTGGAATCATTCGTATGAAGAATCCTAATGCTATCGTACCATTACAAGTACAAAGCAGTGCAGGACAATCATTCCCTATGCTTGACTACTTAGATGGTGAACAAGCTAAAGCAACTGGTGTTAGTGATATGTCACAAGGCTTAGATGCTAATGTACTACAGAACGTGAGTGCAACAGCAGTCGCTACCATGACAGCACAAAGTCAGGGTAAGCTAGAACTCATCGCTCGTATCTTTGCAGACACAGGCGTTAAGAATCTAATGAAGGGTATCTTGCATCTAGTATGTAAGTATCAGAATGAACCAAGAGCTATGGCTATTAATGGTGAACCTTTAACGATAGACCCAAGAGAATGGGACAACCAATACAATGTTAACATTAACGTTGGACTTGGTAACGGAACAGGTAGTGAGAAGATTGCTATGCTACAGATGATACTAGCTAAACAAGAACAGGTATTACAGCAGTACGGCTTAGACAATCCATTAGTAGACCTTAGACAGTACAGACAAACATTAGCTAAGTTTATTAACTCATCAGGTTACAAGGATGACAGTCAATTCATTAAAGAGATTGATGAAGCTGGTATGGCCCAGGTCATGCAAGCAGATGCAGAACAAGATAAGACTCCACCTGAAGTAAAAGCATCACAAGAGATTGCTAAGGCAGAGATAGCTAAAGCTCAGATGAAACAACAAACAGATGCACAAGCACAGCAGTTTAAGATGCAAGAGCTACAGTTTAAAGTACAGATGGAACAACAAGAGTTAGAGCTTCAGCGAACTAAACAAGAGATGGAAGCATCCAAAGAGTTATTGAAGATACAACAAGAGAGAGCTAAACTACAAGCAGATGTAGCATTACATAAGGCTGAGTTAGCACTTAAAGAAGAAGCACAAACAGATAGGGTGAGTGCTGATGATATGAAGAACATGATACAAGCTGTTGATAAGATTGCTAAAATAAATGGATGATTTATTTGCTGACTTAGCTCAGGGTATACACGATAGAGCAAAGAAAAGAAGGAACGATGGTTATGTAAGTAACCTACCTTACCCTGACCTTCAAGCTAAACCTGACTTCATGAATGAGTTTCTTGGTGGATTAGTAAGAGACCCAAGACAGAACATGCCAATGGCTGGTACTAATAATGCTATGCAGTTGGAGCAAGGTAATGAGACTATAGATTCATTTGCTGACTCACTAGCAGGAACAAGAGACACATTAGATGATTACTATGGTGTTGGAGGTATAGCAGACCCTAACCAAGTGTATGTAGACCCTAACACTGGAGCTGTTGAAAGTATTAACAAACCTATACCTTACAAGCAACCAGAGCAAAATGGATTAGGTACATTGCTTATTGGTAATGCTGATAAATCAGTAAGAGCACACAACGAGAACAGACCATCTAACATGATGGATGACTTAGACCTAGCATTTATAGGATTAGATGCAGGAACACTTGTTGCAACTAATGTAGCAAGGAATGCTGTTAAGCAAACACTAAAAGCACCAATAGAAGGTGTACAAGGACTAAGCCAGATTGGTACTAACATCTATGACATAGGTGAGGCTGGTGTTAAGGTAGGTGGTAGAGCTATTAAAGATACGCTAGATGACATCATACCTCCAAGTAATGGATTACAACCAGCATACGCTACACCTAATCCAATGGATGAGTTTGTTAAGAGGATAGAGGAGCCTATACAACCAGCAAGACAAGAACCATTAAAGGCTGATATATACCTAGATGATAAAGGTAACAATGTTATCACTGGCTCTAATGTAGTTGCACCTAAAGTAATACAAGACTTTGGTGTTGCTATTGATGATGCAGTTAAAGCTAAAGAGCAAGAGTTAGGCAGAGAGTTATCAGAAGATGAGACCAGGGATGTATACGACCAAGTAACTGTAGATAAGTTTACTAATATAAAAGATAGAGAGAAGATACTAGGACGTAAGGATGCTGTGCTTAGGCGTAATGGTGAAAACAGAATTGTATTAGATACATTAGATGACTACGAAGCAAAAGACTTAAGCCCTATATTACCAAGAGCAGATAGAAAAGGCTCTGTCATGAATAATGACTTCAAGGGTAGAAGAATTGGTGATGACACTTGGAGCTCAAATACACAGGGTGATGGTAGGACTGATATTAAATGGGAAGATGCATTTGAGAAGAGTAACCTAGCAGAACAAATAGGTGCAGAGAATGTAGGTAAGGTTACTATTAAACAGCTTATGCCTAGAGTGCCTAAAAGAATAGCAGAGAGCAATAATAAAAGAGAAGTATCTCAGTGGTTTCAAAAGATTTATAACACAAGAAACTCTGAGAAGGGTGGTAGTATGCAAACCTTTGCAACACCTGAAGCTGAAGCACAAAGAAGGTATCAGCAAAGAAGTATGATACCTAATGCTATCATAGACATGTACAAGAAAGAGCCTAACAGCTTTAAGTTTACAGATGATGAAGTTGCTGAGGAAATGAACAACTATCTCAGTCGTGGTGTTATTGCAATGGTTGATAACATGAACACACTGCAAAATAGATTAGCAGACCTTCCAGATGCTTCAGCAAAGAAGGTAATGGACTTACTTGAAAAGCAAGCTAGGGGTAGGTTAGTTAGGAATAAGATAAGCAAACACTTAGACAATAACTTAGACTTAGTTCCTAATACTGATATACCTAACCAATCCAATATCAACACTAACGACTTACAGGTTAATGGTATGTCTATAGGTGATATTATTAGGGGTGCTAAAGAAACACAACAAGAAACATTAAGACAGCTTTCACTGCAAGCACAAAAGAAACTAGAAGACTCAGGTATGTTAGGTAAAGTATACTCTGCCTATCAAAAGAAGATGGGTATGACACCTGCTCAATGGGCAAAGACATCACCTGGAGAGAAGTTTAGGGCCGTACAAAACTTAATTGTTGATAATGAGCAAGCAATTAAATGGGCTGAAGGTAAGTACAGTCATCTATACACAGGTAAGAAGTTTGCTGAAGACCATCCACTTTATGAGATTGGTGAGATTTACACCAAGATGTCAGATGAGATAGATGATGCAGTTATTAATGCTGGTAAGGGTTTAAATCCTGATGGAACACCAGGAAAGATTACAGTTAATCAAAACACAACAATACATGAAGGCGCAGGACATCACAACCAAGACTTAGCTAAAGCTAATCCAGGTGGCAGTAGAAAGGCATTTGAAAAAGAAGTTAACGATATAGATGACTTGTTTGAACACCTAGAAGGAAACTTTAAAGGTAAGGGTGCGATGAAAGTACAAGGCAGAGCTAGCTCTCTTTTAGGCTATGAAGATTACTTAGGTATGAAGGGTGAGGTTGGTGCTAGAAAAACAGCAGACAATGCTTTATCTGGTAACAGAACATTAGACAACCTAGCTGAACCTAAGTCAGCAGTAGATTATAAGCGACCACAAACATTAGATAAAGATGGTAATTGGGTAGATACAACAACAAGAAGTCAGAATACTGGATATAATTGGGGCTTACAAGACGACACACCAATTAAAAACAATCTATCAAGGATTGACTATCAAGACCAAGCACAGGTAGATAGGGTATTAAAGTACCTTAACTTCACAGAAGAGATGGGCATCAACAACCCAAAGAGTTTAGATAATTGGCTAGAGCAAGAGAATAAGGCTTTACTTTTAAGGGTAAAGAGAGACCTTAACGTAGGTGACTTAAAGCTACCAGAATCTAAGGTTAATTTAGGTAGGCCAACAGAAGGTGCTATTAAGTATGATGCTGAAGGTAAAGAGATAATCAAACCTAAAGATGGTATCACTAACGATTTCATTAAGGGTTTATCTGACGAGCAAGCTAAGTTAGAAGGTAAAACAAGTTCAGCTTATCGTGCTGGACAAAATATGTCTGGTGATGACCCAAGCGTTATCTTGTCTAGCAAGAAGCCAGGACTAGATGAAATAGAGAACCCTAACTTAAATAAAAAATGGCAAGGTGAAAATACATCAGAAGGTAATCCTGCTTATGATGCATCTAAATCAGAAGTAAAGAACTGGAATAGAAATAAGAGCACTAAGGATGGCCAAGATAAAGACTTAGCAGGTACATTTAATGATTCTAATGTTAAGCAACGAGATATTAATCCAGTAGCAGATATTGAAACATTAGTAGCAAGAATACAAAACCCAACATACAAGAAACATATTGTAAGGGCAAGGTCAGCTAAGAACGATTACCAATCAACAGATGATGAGCTTATCACTAACTTAGTTAGGTCACTATCTGATATAGAGAACAATGTTGTTACAGGTAATAACAAGGCTAGGCAGTTAAAAGCTAAAGATAATACTGTTGATTATATTAATAGAGTTATATTAGATATCCAAAACAGACCACAGTACAGAAAGAACTCTGGTGCTAAAAAAGAATATCAACCAAATACTTATGACGACAGAAAGTTAAAGGGTATTAACGATACTGACAAACCACTTCCTGAGAGTTCAATTACTCCTGGGTATGAGTTTACAGAAACAGGTGGACTATTAAAGCCTGAGAAAGTAGACCTATCACAGCATATTGGTGATGAGATAATACCAATGCCTTACGATGCAACATCAAGAAGTATTCAGCTAAACAAAGTTAATGACTTAGACTTAGATGTTATTACTCATGGTGGTGATGAGCATATGGATGCTGTTAATAACATAGAAGCTAATATAGCTGGTGCATCAAGCAAAAGTATTGTTGATAAGATTATTAAAAGAATTAAGTCAGCAGGTGCAAGAAGTGAAGCAAGAGGTGGAACAGGTCAGGTACTTGTATCAACCAACACAATGGGTGATATGTCTGAAGGATTTGCTAAAGCTCCTGCAATGACTGCTATACAAGTAGTTAGCCAAGGCAAAGCAAATGCTAGGAAGCTATTTAATAAAGACTTTAAGAACATGTCATCTAGTAAGGCTGGTTTAACAGTAAAGGGTAAGATGAAGTACGGCCCTACTCCATTCAAGAAACTTCCTGATGTTACTTCTAAAGAATTTGAAGATATCATGCTAGGTAAGACAGAGTACAAGGTAAAGGTTGATGGGGTAGAGAAGGTTATGACCCCAAGCCATATTAGAAAAGCTTTATGGAAAGAGATGTCATTGGTTAAAAATCAAACAGCATTTCATTATGCCTGGGGTGACTTACAAAAAGCTCAACTAAGAGCTCATGACATAGAAAAAGGGTTTATGGGTAACAGGATAGCTGTTGTTAAAGACCCAAAAGCAATTAAGGCTATTGAGAACAAAGACACACTAACCAAAGAAATATATGACTCAGCTTTTAATGGTGAAAGGTTGGGAACATTAGATATTGGCCCACAAAAGCTAGAAGATATTATGCCAGACAGGTACAAAGAAGCTTATATTAGACTTAAAAAGCAATATCCTAACAGTTCAGAGGCTAAATTAAGGAATATGGCAATAGGACAGCTAGAAAAAGCAACAAAAGATGCTGATATATTCTCACAAACCATAACACCAGGACTAATAGACAACATATACAAGAAAAAATAAGGGGTTCACATGAAACATGAAGCAATAGCTAACATTCTTAACGATGATAGCTTTAAAGAAGCAATGGACGAGTTAGTTAAGATGCACTTAGATATGTTAATTAACTCAGATGTAGATGACAAGATAGCAAGAGAGATATGTTACATGAGAATTACAACTATTAATGAAATAATGGCTCATTTACAGTCTATAGCAGACCAACAAAAAATAGACAGCAAAAGATGGAAGATTTAACGCTCTAGGAGCGATTAAAATTATTCCGTGTAGGGTAGGTAGGGCTAAATCAACACAGGGCCTTATATGAGCTCACAGAGAATATCGGCTAAAATAGAGCCCCATTTTACGGGGGCCTCAGGCCACTAATTTATTACCCAAATAGGGTAAAACGAGCTATCGTTAAATAGCAAATTACAAGGAAGAAATTATGAACGAGCAAATCAACCAAGAGTCTAACTCAGTTGAAACTCCAAGAGATGCAACGGAAGTTTTCACTGAAATGTTAGATGCCGAGGAATCAAACGATAAACCAGAGGTAGACAATGAAGAAGTGGCAACGGAAGCAGTTGAGGAAACTGATGAAGAAGCATTGGAAGACGAAGTAGAAGAGGAATCCGAAGAGGATGAACCAGACGATACTGAAGACGAAGATGAAGATTTAGAGGACGAGGTAGA
>MDSY01083758.1_pt1 | contig 12487 bp, 11 predicted proteins | sample 811131 | NCBI WGS metagenome assembly MDSY01 (sample SAMN05326643, study PRJNA326480) | marine metagenome | isolation source: seawater | place: Atlantic Ocean: South West | collected 2010
ATCATAATAGTTCATTTGAAGAGGACCCTTGGGCGGAACAATTGATAACCGGTGGTGTGCAGCTAAGCAATTGGCGGCATGCGTTTCTTGCAGAGATGAATCCACATTTTAAGGAAATGTTGTATTTACTCGATCCAGAAATATCTTGTACTTTAAGTTACCTTGACGGAGGTTATGGGACTAGCGAGGCGGAGGGCAGGCAGAAGCTGACCACTGCGTTTAGTCGTGATACAAGGTTTGGCGTCAGTCACTATGGACCCCACCGAGCCGATTTAGAGTTCAAGCTTGAAGACTCAATTGCAAGAGATACTGCCTCTAGGGGTCAGGCAAAAGTTATCGCCAGTGCCGCGATTCTTGCCAATGCCGCCCTTTTTGCAAAGGTATATAACAAAAAGCCGGTTATACTGATCGATGACTTTGGCGCAGAATTGGATGATGAACGCAGGCAAAGCTTTCTTAAGGCGTTAATGTCACTTGATTGTCAGGTGATTGCGACGACTACAGATACGCCATCAGAATTGTTGAAACATAAAGGCCTAGAAGAAACAAGAGTGTTCCACGTGAAACAGGGTGCCCTGAACCTGAAATAGCTCTGATATATAGAATTCAATGCCAGTCCAATACATACAGCGGAGCTCGAATCGACTAAAATATCGGAGCTGTGATGGCTATGCAATTCCTAACGAAGGGGGCGATATGTCCGAAGAAAATACTTATGACTCAGGCAGTATCAAAGTTCTTAAAGGTCTTGATGCCGTTAGAAAACGACCAGGTATGTACATTGGTGATACCGAAGATGGTACCGGCTTGCATCATATGGTCCAAGAATTAGTCGATAACTCGATCGATGAAGCTCTTGCAGGTCATTGCGATACTATTCATGTCATTATGCATCCAGAAGAAGCCATTACAGTGCGAGACAATGGTCGTGGCATACCAGTGGATATTCATGAGGAAGAAAAAGTCAGCGCCGTCGAAGTCATTATGACCACCTTGCATGCCGGCGGAAAATTTGACGATAATAGCTACAAAGTATCCGGTGGCTTACATGGTGTTGGCATATCAGTGGTGAACGCGCTTTCCGATGAGCTTCGTTTGACGGTTCGCCGAGAAAACAAGCTTTATGAACAAGAGTATCGCCATGGGGTGCCTGTGGCGCCGTTGAAACAAATCGGTACTACCGACGATCGAGGAACCGAGTGTTACTTCAGGCCCTCGCCCGACACCTTCCACAATATAAAATTTCACTATGAAATTTTGGCCAAAAGACTACGCGAGTTAGCATTTCTTAACTCAGGTGTAGCGATTCACCTCACCGAAGAAAGTTCTGGGAAAGAGGATATATTCATTTACGAAGGAGGTTTAAGGGCTTTTGTTGAATACCTTAACCAAAACAAAATGCAGCTTAATGAAGTATTCCACTTCAACAGTGAACGCGAAGATGGCATCGGCGTAGAAGTTGCCATGCAGTGGAATGACACCTTTCAAGAACAAGTTTTTTGTTATACCAATAACATCCCTCAAGGAGATGGTGGTACTCACTTAGCAGGCTTCCGCAGCGCGCTTACCAGAACACTCAATTCCTATATTGAGCGCGAAAATATGGTTAAAAAAGCACAAGTTACTACCACCGGTGATGACGCGCGGGAAGGTTTAACTGCCGTAGTATCGGTGAAAGTCCCTGATCCCAAATTTTCATCCCAGACTAAAGACAAGCTGGTGTCCAGTGAAGTTAAAACTGCAGTTGAGCAAGAGTTAAATAAGTTCTTTTCTGATTACTTATCAGAAAACCCCCAAGATGCTAAGTCCGTGGTGGGCAAAATGATAGACGCCGCACGTGCGCGCGAAGCCGCTCGTAAAGCGAGAGATATGACCCGCCGCAAAGGCGCTCTCGATATTGCTGGTTTACCGGGTAAATTGGCGGATTGCCAAGAAAAAGATCCATCTAAATCTGAAATTTTCCTAGTCGAGGGGGATTCCGCTGGCGGGTCAGCCAAACAAGGTAGAGACCGACGTACTCAAGCGATTTTGCCGTTGCGAGGGAAAATTCTCAATGTAGAGCGGGCTAGATTCGACAAAATGCTCACCTCTCAAGAAATTGGAAATCTGGTTACTGCATTAGGCTGTGGTATTGGCAAGGGTGACTTCGACCCCGATAAACTACGCTATCACAATATAGTTATTATGACGGATGCGGATGTCGATGGTTCTCACATCAGAACGTTGTTGCTAACTTTCTTTTTCCGCCAAATGCCGGAACTGTTTGAGCGTGGGCATATCTACATCGCTCAACCGCCCTTATATAAGGTAAAAAAGAATAGGCAAGAGCGTTACGTTAAAGATGATGAAGAGCTTAGTGCTTATTTCATGGAGCTTTCTCTTCAGGATGCGAAGCTCTTCGTCAATTCACAAGCGCCTGCAATTCAAGGCCAAGCCTTAGAGACCATAGTTCAAGCCTACCAAACTTTGATCGATAGGTTAGACCGATCAAAAAGAAAGTACCCTGTTGAAATCACACACGGACTGATCCGAGCACCCAAACTTGGACCAGAAGACTTGACTAATGAAGCGCACATCCAAGTTTGGTGCGAAACGCTAGTCGGCATTCTTACTGATAACCCTGGTTCAACGCCAACCGTAGATGCTACGTGGGACGAAGACCGACAGATATTTGTGCCAAATATCAGTATTCTGTTGAAGGGCAATAGGGAGCGAGTGGCCTTATCGCAGAATTTCTTGGCCGGTCCAGAGTATCGAGCTATATCGGAAATGATTGGCCTGTTAGATGATCTGGTCGAGGAAGGCGCCTTCATACAGCGCGGTGAGCGAAAGCAAGTAATCACTTACTTTGGTCAAGCCTTTGACTGGCTTCAATCTGAAGCACGCCGTGGTGTTGATCTGCAACGGTATAAAGGTCTGGGTGAAATGAATCCAGGACAGTTATGGGAAACTACGATGGATCAATCGGTCCGCCGAATGCTTAGGGTCACTGTCGAGGATGCCATTGGTGCGGACCGCATGTTTACTACGTTGATGGGCGACCAAGTAGAACCCAGGCGAGAATTTATTGAAGCGAATGCACTGTCAGTGGTTAATTTAGACGTATGACGTAATCTCAATAACGGTGCCCGGAGCATTCCAGCTCGAGGGTATCTGCCGCATTTGCGGCAAAACACTGTTTTAGAGCTATTTATGACTGTCCGAGATTCTTCTAAAGATGGCCTCACTAAAACATCTAAACATGCCTCGATAAACAAATATCGTTGCAACTGGTGCGAGGGCAGCGACTTGTATGAAGACTATCATGACCAAGAATGGGGCGTGCCTCTTAAAGACCCCGGAGCTCTGTTTAAGCTACTCGTCTTAGAGGGCATGCAAGCCGGGCTGTCATGGATTACCGTTTTAACTAAACGCGAGCATATGCATAAGTTGTTTTTCGGTTTTGATATGTCTAAATTGGCGGTCGCAAGCGCAGATGATGTTAAGTCTTGGCTTATGGATGCGGGCATTATTCGCCATCGCGGCAAGCTAAACGCGATGATCGGCAATGCGCAATGTGCTTTAGATATTGATGACTTTAGCGGTTTTCTTTGGCAGTTTGCTCCGCCTGAGCTGCTTACCCGTAAAGCTTGTGATGTCCCAGCCCAGACTGACGAGTCAAACTTAATGTCGAAGGCTTTGAAGGCAAAGGGTTTTCGCTTTGTTGGCCCGACAATTTGTTATGCCTTTATGCAAAGCGCCGGCATGGTCAATGATCACCATCCATGTTGCTGGCGACATATAAATTGCCAGAAACTGCTTAAGACGGCTTTAGCAAAAAATTAACATCATTCCCGTTGAACGCCCTATTTTTGGCCTCCCTATTAGCTTGTTGGAGAAATTATTTGGTTACCTTTTTTAGGTCGACCTTTTGGCTACTTAGTTTTATTCCGCAACGTTGGGGTTTAGCTGTTGGCCATGGCCTTGCGTACGTTATGATTTTTTTCAATGTTGCTTCCTATCGAATCAGCAAAATTAATGTTGATCATAGTCTGCCTCACCACCCTCCCCAAGAACGGGCCCAAATTGTCTTCCAATCTCTTGCGCAGACCATTCTGTTACCGATTGAGTTTGCGCACCTATTGCATAGGCCTATCGAAGAATTGATGGCCCAAATCGTCAGCGTTCAGGGTGAAGATTTGTTACGCGAGGCTTGGACAGAGGGCAATGGAGTATTGCTGCTAATGCCACACTTTGGTTGCTGGGAGTTTATGAGTTTATATTTAGGCAGCGACTATGCTGTTAGTGCCCTTTACACGCCGCCAAAATTATCCGCTTTAGAACCAATTATTCTTCAAGCACGAGAGCGCCAAGGCGCTACATTGTTTCCAACAACAGCCTCGGGTTTGCGCGGCTTGGTAAGAGGCATGAAAAAGGGCCATGTGGTCGTGCTACTTCCTGACCAAGTGCCCACTGGAGATGGCCGTGGCGTCATGAGCAAATTCTTTGGTCAAGATGCGTTAACAATGTCTCTAGCAAAAAGAATCGCGAAAGTAGGTAATCCAAAAATAATTATGGCCAGCGCATGGAGAACAATCGACCGCAACGGTATTGGTTACAACATTTCCTTTGAGCTACCTGAGTCGGGGATATCAAGTTCAGACGATGAGGTTTATGCCGCCGCGCTAAACAACAGTGTGCAAAAGATTGCAGAAAAAGACTTAGCCCAGTACCAGTGGTCCTATAAGCGCTTTCGCCGTTTAGGACCTGATAAAGAGGATATCTACCGACGCCAATAAGCAGGTGTAAGTAGTACCAAGAGCGTGAAAATCTCTAAGCGTCCCAGCATCATATTAAACATCAACACCCACTTCACATCGGCGTCTAGCCCGGAATAGTTTATTGCGACCTCACCAAGCCCGGGGCCGAGATTATTGAGGCTAGCGCCGACCGCTGAAAAAGCGGTCAAAAAATCTAAATCACTCGAGGCCATAATCACCGTCACCGAGAACAAAAACAGTAATACGTAAACGCTGAAGAAACTCCAGACAGCTTCAATCAACCTATCGGGCACCGCATTTTTGCCAAGCTTAATCGGGAAAACGCCATTTGGATGAATGAGCCGTTTTACTTCGCGCATACCTTGCAAATAAATCATCACCACTCTAATCATTTTAATCCCGCCAGCAGTAGAACCGGCACACCCGCCGACGAACGCGGCCAGTAGCAATATTACTGGCGCCACTGAGGGCCATTGGGAGAAGTCTTGGGTAACAAATCCAGTAGTTGTGGTGATAGAAATAGCGTGAAAAATGCCATCGCGAACAGGTGAAACACTGTCCGGAGTATTAGTCAAAAGAATGCTGCAAACCGCGACCGCGATGAGCACCAAAAACGTTAGGTAAGCGCGAACCTCGAAATCTTGAAAATAGTGGAATGGGTTACGTCGTCGCCAAACCAAGAAATGTAGACCAAAGTTGATCCCGGATAGCACCATAAACAGACAGGCTACGGCTTCGATCACGCCGCTGTTAAAGAAACCAATACTGGCATCGTGGGTAGAAAAACCGCCAATAGCTACAGTTGTAAAACTATGGCCTATCGCATCAAAAACATCCATGCCAGCAACCCAATAAGCCAACGCGCACGAAACCGTTAAACCCAGATAAATGTACCAAAGGGCTTTAGCTGTCTCGGTAATCCTCGGAGTTAATTTGTTGTCTTTTACTGGCCCTGGAGACTCTGTTCTATACAACTGCATGCCGCCAATACCCAGCATTGGAAAAATAGCTACAGCCAGAACGATGATACCCATGCCGCCAAACCATTGTAAAAGTTGGCGGTAAAAGAGCAGGGATTTGGGTAGATCATCTAGACCTATTAAAATAGTTGCGCCAGTAGTAGTTAAACCAGACATCGATTCAAAGGCCGCGTCTGTAAAAGATAACTGTGTGGACGGATCAATATAAAAAGGGATTGCCCCGAAGATGCCTAAACCGATGTAAAACAGAGCTGTTATTAAAAAGCCGTCACCGCCCCGGAGCTCTCGGTTACCACGTAAAGGCAACCAAAGCACTAAGCCGCTGATTAGGGTTATGAAAAAAGCTGTGATAAATGTATTGGCATTGCTTTCATCGAACGCCAAAGCAACAAAGATAGGCAACAAAAATGTGAAGCTAAAAAAAGTTAACAGCGTACCAGTGACTCGAAAGATAACGGATAGATGCACTAGGTTTTGCTGCTCCTACTTAAAAGAACGTTAATCCAACTTGGAACAAACGCTCAACCGCTTTAACTTGCTTCTTGTCTACCATAAACAAAATCACATGATCGTCGGATGTAACGATGACATCATCGTGAGCAATAAGAACGTCCTCTCCTCTGACAAGTGCGCCGATAGTCACACCCACCGGCAGCTTAATTTCACTGATTTTGCGCCCTACCACTTTCGAACTTTTAGCGTCGCCATGGGCAATGGCTTCCATTGCTTCGGCGGCACCACGGCGCAAACTGTGCACACGGGCCACATCTGCTCGTCGGACATAGGATAAAACAGTACTAATAGTGGCTTGCTGTGGGGATATTGCGACATCTATTTCGCCGCCTTGGACCAAGTCAACATAGGCAGGCTTAGTAATCAGCGTGATAACTTGTCTAACGCCTAGTCTCTTTGCCATTAACGAGGACATAATATTAACCTCATCATCGTTGGTCAGAGCGCAAAACGCATCACATTGTTCGATGTTCTCTTCTAATAATAAATCTCGATCTGTTGCGTCGCCATGAATTACGACAGCTTTATCTAATTGAGCAGCGAGTATAATCGCACGGGGTCTTGAATACTCTACCACTTTCACTGCGTATTCATTTTCAATGGAGGCTGCTAATCGAGCACCAATATTTCCTCCGCCAACAATCATCACTCTCCGGTAAGGTTGTTCTGCCTTTCTCAACTCGCCCATAACGGCGCTAATGTGTTCTCTGGCAGCGATGAAAAATACTTCGTCATCCGCTTCAATAACGGTTCTGCCCTCGGGCATTATTGACTGCCCGCGGCGAAAGATAGCAGCTACCCGAGTATCTACTTTTGGCATGTGTTTGCGTAGCAAACTTAATGCGTGACCAACCAAGGGGCCATCATTATATGCGCGCATTGCCACGAGTTGGGCTTTGCCTTTGGCAAAGTCTAAAACGTCTAGCGCGCCAGGGTGGCTAAGCAATTCGTTTATTTGGTCTGTAACTACTTGTTCCGGATTAATCAGGCGATCGATGGGCATATGATTTTTGTGAAAAAACCCTTCCTTACTGAGGTAGGCCGAAGAGCGGATCCGCGCAATCTTCATGGGTGTACGGAACACCGAGTAACAAACCTGACAAGCAACCATATTGATTTCGTCGCTAGAGGTCACGGCAATAAGCATGTCGGCATCGTCCGCACCGGCTTTGCGCAAAACATCTGGGTGGGAAGCAGAGCCTTCAACGGTTTGGATGTCTAGGCGGCTGCCCAATTCTTGAAGTCGTTCGCTATTTTGATCTACCAAGGTAATATCAAAGGATTCTTTAGCTAGGCTTTCAGCCAGTGTTCCACCTACCTGTCCGGCGCCCAAAATAAGAATTTTCATGTTCCTTTAACCTTGGTCAGACCAGCGTAATAAAACCCGTCAGTACTTCTTGACGATGGCAATAACTGCCAACCCAGTAAGGTAGTGCGTCCATGTTTCATACTCAATGCGACCGACTTTGCGCCTGCTTGGGTACTGATAAACTTCTCTATCACGTGATCGTTTTCTTCTTCGAAAATAGAACAGGTCGAATAAAGAAGCGTACCCCCCTCTTTTAGCCTGCGCCATAGGTTGTGTAATAACTTTAGTTGTACCTCTTGGTGGGAAGTTAAGTGCCCGGACTTTAGCAATAGTCGAATATCCGGGTTGCGACGAATGGTGCCACTGCCGGAACAGGGGGCATCCAACAAGATTGCGTCGAAGAGTAAATTGCCGCAGCAATCGTCCATAGTTGCGTCCGCGCACAGCATGGTTAATCTGGGGTCGTCGCTGTGGCCTAACCGACTGCCAATGACCTTAGTTTCGTTTAAGCGTTTTTTTTTGTTGTCCAAAGCAAACAACTTGTGGTTTTTGAACCGAGCGTTTAAGCGCTCGTGTAGGTGAAATAGTTTTCCTCCAGGCGCGGCGCAGGCATCTAGGATACTTGGCTCAGCAATCTGTGGAGGCAGCATAGTCATGAGCGTATGTGATGCAAGCTGGGCCGAAAGATCCTGTACGGCAACCTCTCCTTCTGACCAGCTTGGCAGTGTTTCTGCATTTTGTGGGGTGTCGAGAATGATAGTCTCGATCATGCTAGTTTCAGAAAACGATATATCGTTTTCTCTGAGCTTGGCTTTGTAAAAAGCCGGTTCTACCTTTGCGGTATTAATGCGCAGAGTCATAGGCGCGCGCTGATTATTGGCAATCACAAGAGTCTGCCATTCGGCAGGGTATTGTATTTTCAGCTTGTCTTTCAGCCACTCGGGGTGATCAGCGGTCGCGGCAGCAAGTGCTTGCTCAGCGGCTGAAGTTTCACCTTGAGCAGAATGTTGTTGGCTTGTTTCGGCAGCTCGTTGCAACTGTCTGAGTACGGCGTTAACTACGCCCTTAGCCCAGGGTTTACCCAATACAACACACGCGTTAACGCTCTCATTGATAATCGCATAGCTGGCTATACCGGTGTACTTTAGTTGGTAAGCGCCCACTAATAAAAGTTGGAACAGATCGCTGTCTTTGTCGCGCATTGGCTTTTTAAGCAACTCGGTTACGGATTGCTGCAAAGAAAGATAGTGACGAGCTGTTCCGTAAATCAGTTCTCTATGCAGTGGCGTTGCGATCCACTCGGACTTTTCTGCCCGTATCCAATCTATAGTTCGGCCGCCTTCAACAATATTTTTGAGGGCTTTGCATACTTCCATGCGCGTTCTTGCGCTTTCGTTTTTTTTATTTATTCCTACCCTTGATTTAGGGTCTCGAGCCGTTCCTTTGGTTTGCCAAGAAAAACTCACAGGTTGGAGTCGACAAAGTTGTTTGCGTCAAATTGCGCACCCTCTGGTAAGAAGCGCTGAAAGCCGTTAATTGCCGCCGCCGTATCCATTGGTAAGCCTTTACCCTTATTTATTCGAAGTCGTTGAAGCTGTAATTGCCCAGCACCACATTGAATTATCAAGCGCCCTTTACGCGCGATAAGCAAGGTGCCCGGCTTGGCCTCTTTTGGCTCCCCGTCAAGCACGCTGGCGGCTAAAAACTGAACTTCTACCTCGGGTAGTTTGGCCGTTACTGGCATTCTGTCAGCAAGGGCGCGGATTTGCCGCTCTATGTCGGCGGCAGAGTTTTGCCAAAAGATCTGCCTGTCATCCGCAGTGAGTTTAGATGCGTAGGTAACGCCCTTCTCATTTTGGGGTTTTGCGTCCATGGGCAATTTGCTCAATACATCAATAAGCAGTTCTGCACCACTGATTGCTAGCTGCTCTTCCAGTTGCAGTGTTGAAGTTTGCGCAGAGATAACTAATTTCCGCTCAGCAAATAGAGCCCCTGTATCCAAACCCTCTTCCATTTGCATAATGCCCACCCCCGTAGCCGTATCTCCAGCCATAATGGCTCTTTCAATCGGCGCCGCGCCCCGCCAACGTGGTAATAGTGAGGCGTGAACATTGATGCAGCCATACTTGGGAAGCGTCAATATTGATCGGGGTAAAATAAGCCCGTAGGCCGCAACAATCAGGACGTCTGGATTAAACGAGGCAAGTGCGTTTAAACTGTCCTGGAGATTGAAATTAATTGGCTGTAAAACAGGGATGTTGTGTTCTTGGGCTAGAGTTTTAACAGGGTTTGCTTGAAGTTTACGCCCTCTACCTCTGGGCCGGTCCGGTTGGGTTAATACCACCGTTGGGGCGAAGCGCGAGTTCTGCAGGCTCTGCAAAATATTTTTTGCGAATTCCGGGCTACCTGCAAATGCAGTAGTTAGGGTTGTCACGCCTCTTCTTTATCTTTCTTAAGTTTTTTGTTGATGCGGCTGCGTTTTAGGCTAGATAGGTAGTCTACGAATAGCTTGCCATCTAAATGGTCGCACTCATGTTGTATACAAATGGCAAGAATTCCAGAGGCTTCCATAGTGATCTCTTTGCCGGTTACATCTTGGGCGGACACCTCAATATGCTCTGAACGTTGCACGGTTTCGTATATCCCAGGCACTGAAAGGCAACCCTCCTCCCATGGAATGTTTTCTCCGATCAATCTTAGTTTTGGGTTGATCAAAACATGAGGCTGGTCGTTATCTTCAGAAATATCCACCACAATGAGTCGTTGATGCACATCAACTTGCGTTGCTGCCAAGCCAATACCCGGCGCTGCATACATTGTTTCTAGCATATCCGCCGCAAGAGTCGCCACGTCAGGTGAGAACTCGGCGATGGCTTTAGCTTTTTTGCGTAAGCGTGGGTCTGGGTGATGTAAAATTCGCAGCAAAGGCATGTGTTAACTAAAGCCCAATATAATTAAGGCCGCAGTATAACGCCTACGCTGAAAGATACCGAGACTTTGCTGGTCAATTACTTATAAGAAATATGGCCAATTGCGCTTTTGGCACTCGGAGCCCGCCGATTCTCCTTTCTTATCCCATTGCGCAACCTAGCCATATACTGAGTGTTCAATAATAAAATCCGCTAAATAGGGCTAAAGGCGGAGGTGGAAGCTCTTTAATTGAACGCTGCAGCTACGTGATTACTGGGCTTAAGGCATTAAGAAAAGGCAGGGATATTTTCGCGGCGCTTCGTCTACAACTTAGTGAGGTCCGTAAGAGGTGCCGCAGTTTTACGAGACAAGGCGCAGCCGCGGCAAGAAGCGCCCGCGAAGCTTTGGAATAAGTGGGTTGGACTGCGACGTTAGATGAAATCGCGATAAGCCGATTAACTCCTATTCGAGGTGGCCCAATCACCGAAGCTTTAGCAACCAGCATCGAAGCAATCCAACTGCGCGCGGTGGATTAGCGTGAGCTTACGATTTTAAGTCCCTGCGGCACGGATCATAATGAAATAACACAAGTCCGCAGTCATGACCCCCAAGATACCAGTCAATGTTTAGTCGGATTGAAGCTCGCGGGGTTTGTTCGGCAGGGTTTAGACGGGTATATTTGTCTTCCATTGTTAAAAGGATAAAAGTCATGTCTTGGGTTGCAGTTTTAATGGGTTCTGAATCAGATTGGCCGGTCATGCAAGCGACTACTACAATGTTAGACACCTTGGGAATCAAATTTGAAGTGCGCGTAACCAGCGCGCATCGAACTCCTCAAGGCACAGCGGAATATGTTGCCGACGCTGAAGATCGTGGCTGCAGAGTTTTCATTTGCGCCGCGGGTATGGCCGCGCATTTGGCGGGCGCAGTAGCTGCTCACACCCAACGTCCTGTTATCGGCGTGCCTATAGATAGCGGCCCACTGCAGGGTTTTGACGCATTGTTGTCCACAGTACAGATGCCTGGCGGCATTCCCGTTGCCACAGTTGCTGTCGGCAAGGCAGGGGCAAAAAATGCTGCATACTTGGCAGCGCAGATGTTAGCTATTAGCAATGACGATTTGCACAAAGTGGTTGTTGCTGATCGGAGCGCGAATCGAGAAAAAGTCGAAGCGCAAAACGCCTCTGTACAGAAATCGCTTGTCTCTTGAGCAGCATCTTTGATGCCGTCGCCGTTTTACGAGGCGGCGGCGTCCTCGCTCACGCCACAGAGGGCGTCTGGGGTCTTGCTTGTGACCCGTTGAATTACGTAGCTGTTCAGCGAATTTTAGAAATCAAAACTCGTTCAGAAGATAAGGGCTTGTTGCTCTTAGGTGATTCGTCAGAATCTTTTGCCGACCAATTAAAAACACTTAGCGCCGATGATCAGCAACGCATAGAAGATAGTTGGCCCGGTCACGTGACTTGGATCTTGCCTAGCTCAAAGTATCCTTCATGGGTTAGTGGTGGCCGTGCAACCGTCGCTTGTCGTGTGCCCGACCATCATCAGGCGAGGTTGATTGCCGAAAAGATGGGCCGCCCAATAGTATCTACTTCTCTCAACCTATCCGGAGAACCTCCGCTAATGACCTACGCTGAAGCATCGGCCCAGTTTGCGCACCTAGTCGATTTGGTCCTGGAGGGCGAAATTGGATATGCTCAGGGGCCTAGCAAAATATTGCAATTCAAGGGTGCCGGAATACAAACGCTGAGGTAACTGAGGCGCGGCCCGCTCATTTGGCTTATGTCCAAGGCCTTTCTTCTTTTGAACCTGTCCTAGTTATTTAGAGGAAAAACTCATTATCTGATCAGGCACTTTTTAAATGCTAGCTATTGGTTCAGCCGGTTGGAATCGGGCGGCGCGCCTTAAACAGCTGGGAGAATTTTCGGGGAAGGATCCGAGCGGACGTATACAAAAAATTAATAAAAAATGAGTTGTGTCGTTCTCTATTGCCCGTACGGGGATAACCCGACCAA
>MDSY01039585.1_pt1 | contig 12484 bp, 11 predicted proteins | sample 811131 | NCBI WGS metagenome assembly MDSY01 (sample SAMN05326643, study PRJNA326480) | marine metagenome | isolation source: seawater | place: Atlantic Ocean: South West | collected 2010
CAGTAAAAAGTAAGAATTTAAGATCAAATAATAAAGGTTTTTATTTCAAAAAAAAATGAATACTAAATATAAATGGCTAAATCAATTAATGAAGGTAATTTCGTACTTTTGCAAGTATGAATTCATCAGAGGTAAAACCCTATCAAAACGAAGACGGTTCAAAAAAAGAACAAGTGGCTAAAATGTTTAACAGCATTGCTCCTAAGTACGATTTTTTAAACCATACTCTATCAATGGGGATTGATATTCTTTGGAGAAAAAAAGCTGTTAAAATACTTAAAGCTGATCAACCTAAAAAAGTTCTCGATATCGCTTGTGGGACAGGTGATTTTTCGATCGAAGATTTAAATTCTGGAGCCAATGAAGTCATTGGTTTAGATATTTCTGAAGGAATGGTTAATGTTGGAATTGATAAAGTTAAAAAGAAAGGCCTAGAATACAAGGTTGACTTACAGGTTGGAGATTCAGAAAATATTCATTTTGAAGACGGCACCTTTGATGGAATAACTGTTGGTTTTGGAGTAAGAAATTTTGAAAATTTAGAAAAGGGACTTTCTGAAATGCACAGAGTTCTTACTAAAAACGGGAAGGTTATTATTTTGGAGTTTAGTAAACCCAAAAAATTCCCTATAAAACAATTATACTTTTTCTACTTTAAATTCGTATTACCTAAAATCGGGAGATTAATTTCAAAAGATAAGACAGCTTACACTTATTTACCCGATTCAGTTAATGCATTTCCTGATGGAGAAAAATTCACACGTATTTTAGAAAAAGTAGGTTTTGTAAATACTAAGATTGTCCCGTGTTCGTTTGGTATAGCATCCATATACGTTGGAACAAAATTATAATGAAGAGACAAATTACGGTACTGTTTATTTTATTTACATCAATTTCATTTGCTCAAAGGGGTGTAAATCAAAATTTGAAAGGGTTTGATGAAAATAAAAAGCTTCACTTTGGATTCTTAGTTGGAGCAAATTACCTTAATTCTAGTTTATCGGTAAATAATTCTATTTTTACTGAGGATACTATTTATTCATTAAATATTAAGCCTTCACCAGGTTTTAATTTAGGAATAGTCACCGATTTGCATCTAGGTAAGTATTGGGATATCAGAGCATTGTTTCCTTCTCTCATTTTTGGGCAAAGAGACTTTGAATATTTAATAAGTTCAGACAATGGTGATTTCTTAGAAAAAAGACTTTCTGAATCTACTTACCTTGCCATTCCTATTGAATTAAAATATAAAGCAGAAAGGTACGGTAATTGGCGAACTTACTTAACTGGTGGTTGTTTTTTTGCTTACGATATGGTATCACAAAAAAACACCGAAGAGGGAATAACTGTTGTAAGATTACAAAAATGGGATTATGGTTACAGTATAGGATTTGGATTTGAATTCTTTTTAGAATATTTTAAATTTTCACCACAGTTCAAATGGGACAAAGGACTAAGAAACCTTATAATAAATGACAAAACACCCTTTACCAATATAATAAATCAAGTAAAATCAAGCACATTTACAATATCATTAACTTTTGAAGGATGATTCAAGAAACTAATATTAGAGTTAATCCAGGAATAATTGATAATAATGAGAAAATTAAAGATGTAATCGCTAAACATCTTAGTATTTCGTTTGAAAAAATAACTGAATTTAAAATTCTTAAAAAAAGTATTGATGCACGTTCCAAGTATGCCGTTTATCAATTAAGGATTCGAGTTGGGATACAAGAAAAGATACCAAAAACAGAATTCCCCCCACTAACAAAACAGAACATTTCAAACTCTAGTCCTGTAATTGTAATAGGAGCAGGGCCAGCGGGTCTATTCGCCGCTCTAGAACTTATTCAACTTGGACTAAAACCAATAGTTTTAGAACGAGGAAAAAACGTTAAAGACAGAAGAAGGGATTTAGCGGCAATAAATAAAAAACACATTGTTAACCCTGAATCAAACTATTGCTTTGGTGAAGGTGGTGCCGGAACCTACTCTGATGGAAAACTTTATACTCGCTCAATAAAAAGAGGAAATATAAATAAAATTCTCAATATCCTAATTCAACACGGCGCTGACCCAACAATTGGTGTAGATGCACATCCTCACATAGGAACAAATAAACTTCCTAAAATTATTGCGTCCATAAGAGATTTTATAATTGAATGCGGTGGTGAAATTAATTTTAATACAAAAGTTGAAAAATTTAAAATTAAAAAGGATTGCATTATTGGAGTAGAATCAACTGAAGGAGAATTTTTAGCTGATAATGTCATTTTAGCAACAGGACATTCTGCTAGGGATATTTTTAGAATTTTAGACAAACAAGCCATTGCAATAGAAAACAAACCTTTTGCCCTTGGGGTTAGAATTGAACACCCTCAGTCTTTAATTGATTCTATTCAATACAAATGTGACTCTCGAGGTGAAAACCTTCCTCCTGCCTCATACAGTCTAGTAACACAAACTAAATTTAAACCTGCATATAGCTTTTGCATGTGCCCTGGTGGAATTATTGCTCCATGCGCAACATCACCTGGCGAAGTTGTTACCAATGGCTGGAGCCCAAGTAAAAGAAACAATGTTTACTCTAATTCAGGAATTGTTGTTGCAGTTGATGAATTTGACTTTAAACCTTTTTCTAAGTTCGGAAACCTAGCAGCTATGGAATATCAAGCTTCTGTAGAAAAAAAAGCTTGGGAACTGGGAGGGAAATCTCAAGTAGTTCCAGCACAAAGAATGAGTGACTTTGTAAACGGAAGAACGAGCTCCAACCTTCCAAAAACAAGTTATCAACCAGGAATTACAAGTATAGACCTTAAAGAGGTTCTCCCTACAGCAATATCAAAAGCTTTAAAACAAGCTTTTCAAGACTTTGGTAATAAAATGAAAGGTTATTATACAAATGAAGCTGTATTGCACGCAACCGAATCAAGAACAAGCAGTCCAGTAAAAATACCCAGAGATATAAAATCGCTGGAGCATATTCAAGTAAAAGGGCTTTATCCTTGCGGTGAAGGAGCTGGTTATGCTGGTGGAATAATGAGTGCAGCTATTGATGGGCAGATATGTGCCCAAAAAATAGCAGAAAAATACAGAACTAGCTAGATTTATTCTTGGCTTTAATTAAAGGTGAAAAAAGGGTTATCGAATCAATGTAATAGTACCCATTTTTTCAATTTCCTTTCCAGATTCTCCTGTTAAGAATATTTTATAAATGTAAACATCAACTGGAGCAGGCTTACCTGATTTTAAACGACCATCCCATCCAATATTAAAATCATCTGAAAAGAAAACTTGTTGTCCCCACCTATTAAAAATAATCATTTCAAAATCCATAACACCAATACCTTTAACTGTAAAAACACTGTTTAAAACATCACCATCAGTGTCTGGAGTAAAAGCATTTGGGACCCAAAGGTATAACGGAGGGATAATTTTAACATCCTGTAATATTGAATCCTTACAACCTAAACTATCAGCAACAGTTAACATAACAGAATATGTGGAATCGTCAGTATAAATTGTACTTGGATTACTCAAAGTTGAAGAAACTCCATTTCCTAAATCCCAATCATATGAGTCAATTGAGCCTTGAGAATTGTCTACAAAATAAATAACCTCATCAGTTTCTAACCTTGAAGAATTTATTACAAAACTAGCGACTGGCTGTTGAATATTTAAATCAACACTGCCACTAATTGGAATAATACCACAAGAATCAGTAACTGAAATATTAATTATTTTAGTAGTTTGGGAAGAAAATATTGTAGTATGGTTTTGACTTCCGTTTTCCCAAACAAAAGTATAAGGAGGAATCCCTCCTATTCCACTTGCCGTAAAAGTAACAGAATCCCCAGGGCAAACCGTAGTATCGTTTATAATATCTACTTTCAAATCAGAATAATTTAAAGAAACATAAACGCTATCTGTTTTCGAATCTCCACAAGCATCTGTAACGTTCAATATGAAAGTTTTAGATGTTACAATTTGAGGATTTATACTCAAAACCGTTTCACCTGATTGCCAAGAAAAATCATAATCTCCGGATCCACCTGAAACAGTTGGTATAAAAGCTAAATTTTCCCCTTTACAAATAACGAAAGTATCATTTGGCATGGTTAATCCTAAACTATTGAAAGTCGGGACTTCAACTTTAAAATTATTTGAAGTAGTCGTTCCACAAACATCTGTCACAGTAAACTGGTAATTTTCAGTTGCGTTTGGAGATACATTTTCAGAAATTTCATCTCCTCCACTATTCCAAACGTAAGTGTTAGGTCCAAAACCTCCACTAAAATTAGCATCAATTGTTATTGATTCTCCAGGACATATTGTTTGAACGCTATCAGGAAGTGAGGTCATTTCTGACAATTCTGTTATCGTAAATTTATAATCTAGGCTATCTAAATTACAAATATCAGAATTAGGAAATCTTAAAATAACTGTTTCATTACCCTCTACAATTGCATCACTTAAAGTAACAATAGATACTGTTGTTTTATCAGAATTGGCAACAAAGGTAACTGAACCACTTAAAGTAGCATAATCCACACCATTATCCGCAGTACCTAAAACCCTATAATCAATTGTAAAAGGAGAACTTAACCCTTCTGTCCTAGTCAACTCAAGCAAACCATTAGAGCAACCTTCAGGAATTAAGTTTGGCGTTCCAACATCAATCGTAGCATTTTGTTTAGTTTCAAAACGAGGATTACTAGATAAACTACCTCCTTTTAAGAAAACTCCACTATCAAAAGAACCATCAACAACATCTGCAATAGCAATTTTAAGGTGATACGTTTGGCAAGGTATAACGGCAGATGTAGCTAACAAAGGAACTGTAAAACCATCAAAATTTGTAACATTAGAATCATTTAATTGAGTACCTGAAACTCCATCTCCATTGGCAACAAAGAGGCTAGCGTTTGTTGTAGCATTAATTTCATTAATCGACACAGGATTTGTTGTACCCGGAACGACAGCCAGGTTCTGTACCCCACCTGGTATGCCAGGTCCTGAAATAAAAAAAGCAAAAACATCATTAAAAGAAAAAACAAATTCAGGATACTCCTCCGAAGCAAAAACATAATTAAAATCAACTCTATCCCCCTGTGGAATAAAATCAAATTCAAGTATTGCGGCATCAAATGTATCATCACCAATTAAGTTTGTTAATTCAACATCCCCTGGAGCATTCCATTTTGTTGAAGCTCCAGCATTATTATTAGGTCCAACAGGACCTTTATTGGTGACTGATCCAGGATTATTTAAAACAGTACCAGTTGATAAAATAATACCGTCAGATATTCCTATGTTGCTATTACTTCCATCAAACTCTCCGACAGCATCAGCTTCTCCAACATATGTCACATTGCTAACGGTTACTCCTTTTCCAGTAAGAATATTCTTAATTAACTGCTCAGGAGTCAAAGAGGTATTTGTTGTTAATTGAGCTTTAACAACAAAACAAAACAGAAGTAATATGAAAGTTAACGTTCTCAATATTAGTTAAAACACTAAAGTACAGTAATTTGTTACTTTTTAAAAGTAGTTTTCATAATTATCTAAAAGTAGCCTTTCAATTTTTTATTTTAATCCCTTCATATTAGAAAGGAAATTAAAGACTTTTTCATCTGTAACAACAGCACCATTATTCACCAACAAATGAAGCTCTTTATTTCTTTTTTCCTCATTAAAGTTCTTGCTTGTAGCATATAAGAGCATTTGTGATGCATTATCAACAATAAACTTGATAGTATTTTCTTTTGATATCACTCCCTCTCCTTGAAATTCTACTCCAATAAGAACTGCCTTTTCTTTAAAAAACTTAAAAGCTTTAAGGTTTTTATCACCAGTATGTAAAACATACTCTGTTTTATCATAAACTTTGTCTAAAATTAAGTCACTAAACAAGCCAACTATTTCTATAGCCTTATTAGGTTCATTTATATTCATAGACTTCCACTCTTCTGCATGAAGTCCATTAGCAATTAAAAAATGCTTAAACTCTTCATCAAAACCTTGAAGTTCTTCGTCTGTAAGAAATCTATATTTAACCATTTAAATCCTATTAGATTAAAATAAGAAAAGCCGCGACTAAGCGGCTTTTCTATTGATGTAGTATTATCCTTAAAAATATTTCTTAAGCGTTAACTGATAATAATTCAGCCATAGCTTGACCAATATGAGCAGGAGAATCAACAACCTTGATTCCACAATCTCTCATAATTCTTTTCTTTGCTTCAGCAGTATCATCTTCACCTCCTACAATGGCTCCAGCATGTCCCATAGTTCTCCCTTTAGGAGCAGTTTCTCCAGCGATAAAACCAACAACAGGCTTGTTTCCGTTTTCTTTAATCCAAGCAGCAGCCTCAGCTTCAAGGTTTCCACCTATCTCACCAATTACAACAATACCTTCCGTTTCTGGATCAGCCATTAATAATTCAACAGCATCTTTAGTAGTAGTTCCGATAATCGGATCTCCTCCTATTCCAATTGCAGTTGTTATACCTAAACCAGCTTTTGAAATTTGATCAGCAGCTTCGTAAGTTAATGTTCCAGATTTAGAAACAATACCTACTTTACCTTCTTTGAATATAAAACCTGGCATTATGCCTACCTTAGCTTGACCGGCAGTAATAATACCTGGACAGTTAGGACCTACCAAAGTAACATCCTTGTCTGAAATATATTTTTTAACCTTGGTCATGTCGGCTACAGGAATTCCTTCCGTAATGGCAACAATTACACCAATACCGGCTTCAGCCGCTTCCATAATAGCATCTGCAGCAAAAGCAGGTGGTACAAAAATAATGGAAACATTAGCTTCTGCTTTTAAAACTGCTTCAGCGACAGAGTTAAAAACTGGTCTATCTAAGTGAGTTTGTCCTCCTTTTCCTGGAGTGACACCACCTACTACATTTGTTCCATATTCAATCATTTGCTCAGCGTGGAAAGTTCCTTCACTTCCCGTGAATCCTTGAACTATAACTTTTGAGTCATTATTTACTAAAACAGCCATTTTTTATAAAATTTGTTACAAACAAAAGTATCTATTCTCCTTTATGTGAAGAAGGAATAATGAATAATTTTTTAAACTTTTTAACGGTAATCAGGAATATTAGCCTTTAAACAAGCTTCAATTTTACTAAAAGCATCTTCCATTAAAGACGATAAATCTTTTTTATCTAGTCCTTTTGTAATAATTGGCTCTAAAATAATCATCCTAGACTGGCCTGGACCACACTTTCCAAACCAAAGATTACCACCTTCTAGCCTTTTATAATTATCAATAAAAACTACAGGAACCAATGGAACTTCATTTTCAATAGCTAATTTAAAAGGTCCAGCCTTGAACTTTTTCATTTTTGGTGCTGAACGACTTCTTGTTCCTTCAGGAAATATTAGTAGGTCAGCACCTTCTTTTAATTTCTGAGCACATTCTTTTAAGGCTCCAGTTCCACTGGCTATGTCTTTCCTATTAACCGTAATATTCATCCCTCTAAAATTAGTTTTAAATAAGGGTGCTTTTTTTAACTCTTCTTTTGCTAAAAAAGCAAAATATCTAGTCATCCTTGTGTAAGGAACTACTATATCTAGTTGTGAGGTATGATTGGAAATCATTACATAATTTGAATCTTTGGGTAAGAGCTGCTTATTTTTAATTCTAGGTATTACGCCTATTGCAATACATATACTCCATGACCAAACCTTATAAATAGTTTTATAAGTTAATTGGTAGTTTTTTAAAACAACTATTGTAAAAAAGACAATAGGGTAATATACTATTGTTGCTAATAACATAAATACCAAAAACCAAATTTTCCATATTAATCTTGGTAATAATAAAATCCACTTCATTTAGTTAAGTTAACAACAAAAAAAAGCTCTAGCTAGGGACTAGAGCGATTTAACTACCTTGACTATGAAAAAACTACTTGATATTATATTAACTTATTTAACGGAGGCCTCACTAAGTTTACTTAAGAAATACTACGAAAAACCGAAAAAAACCGATTAAACAACATAAAAAAAAGATTAAATTCAAATTAAAGTTTTTAATGGTTTTTTAAAGGAATCGTTTAATTTTACACAAAATTATTACAATGGCTAGAATTTTAACGGGCATTCAAAGTACAGGTGTTCCTCATTTAGGAAATTTGCTAGGTGCAATTATACCTACTATTGTAATGAGTAAGGAGCGAAACAATGAAGTTTTCGCTTTTATCGCCGACATGCACTCTTTAACGGGAATAAAAGAAGGAGAATTAATTCGAGAAAATACATATGCTGTTGCAGCTTCATGGCTTGCTTTTGGAATAGATATAGAAAAAAATGTTTTTTACAGACAAAGCGATGTTCCAGAAGTTACAGAGTTATCATGGTATTTAAATTGCTTTATGCCTTTTAGTAGACTACAACTAGCCCATTCATTTAAAGATAAATCTGAACGAGCAAATGAAGTTAATGCCGGCTTGTTTAGCTACCCTGTTTTAATGGCTGCTGATATTCTTTTGTATGGTGCCGAAACTGTGCCCGTTGGAAAAGATCAAAAACAACATTTAGAGTTCACAAGAGATTTAGCGAATAGATTCAATAATCAATACGGAAATATACTTGTTGAACCCAAAATCAGCTTGAATAGTAAAACAATGTACGTTCCTGGTGTAGACGGACAGAAAATGAGTAAGTCTTACGGTAATACAATTAATATATTTCTTCCGGATAAATCTTTAAAAAAGGTTATAATGAAAATTAAAACGGATATTTTAGGCCTTGATGAGCCGAAAAATCCTGAAACTTGCAATGTTTTCAAATTGTACTCCTTAATTGGTTCCGACGAACAAATAAACCAACTAGATGAAAAATACAGAAAAGGAAACTATGGTTATGGTCATGCGAAGCAAGAGTTGTTCGAGTTAATTTGTGAAAAATACGCTCATGAGAGAGCGCTATTTAATAAACTAATGGCTAATAAGCCTCTTCTTGACGAAAAGCTTTCAATTGGAGCTGAAAAAGCAAGATTAATTGCAAAAGAAACCTTGATAAGAGTTAGAAAAGTTTTAGGATATTAAAACGAATATTAGATTAATAACACATTTTATTTTTGGAATAGGCTTTGCTATTTTTCTTTTTAGCCTTATTCTGAATATTCAACATTGGCCGGGAGCAAAGATCACAAGAATCATAGGTGTATTTTTTATTGTTTTTGGTTCTATTACTCGACTCAAACCCGCTTTAAAAAAAGTGAAAAGTCCTAAAACCGATAAGGAAATTCTTGATTCTTAAAACCAAATAGGAATAGACTCATCAATTTTTTTCATAAAATTATACAAACGTTTTCCTAGAATTTCTTTTTGAATTTCCTTCGACTGCTGTTCGTTTTCTTTCCACACTTTATGATGCTCAGCCATTCCTTGATAATTAAAATTATAAGGACGATAATACATTTGTTTGAGGTAAAATGACACACCTAAAATCAAAATGAATGTAGCTAATTTATGAGACTTAAAATTTATCAAATTTTTCAGAAATGCAAGTATTAAATTCAAACAAAAAACAGAAAAAATAGTTAAGAATAAATCATAATTGTTCCACCACCATATATAACCTTTACCGCCCCAATAATTATCCGAGGGAAATAAAAAAGCAACTCCTCCCCAAACAAAATTAGGTGTAGGCATGTCTTCAATCAAATGGATTAAATAAGAAGAAAAAATAGCGATATAAATAACTCTATTAACTTTTATCTCAAGTTTCCATTGTTTTCCCTTTCTTTTCCAAACACCAACTAAAATTGCAATAATTGTAAAAAAAAATGCCATTAGAAATGAATGAAAAAAAGCATGATGAGAATACCATCTTTTTTGATGATAAATATCAACTCCAGACTGATTTAAATCAAACCATTGCCCTAAAGTAGAATCAAAACCACTCCAAAAAGAAATAACATCTAAATCAGGAAAAAAAGCTACTAAGCCGCAAGTGAAAACAATTAATGTTTTTACTTGAAAACTTTTTTTAACAAAATGAATTGCCGTTACACCTATTGCTAAACCAGAGAAAGTATGCGAAAGAATATCTATTCTTAAATTTAAATAAGGCCTAACAATTTACCAGGTGGTTATTATTATAAGAGGTAATCCATCTATTATTTGAATCTATATCAGCGTTAACAACTTCTTTTTTCCTTCCTTCTTTTTTTCAACCACTCAGGAACTTCTCTCTTCTCCTTTTCTGGTTGATCATCTTTAACTTGAATCCCTAAAAGCCTTTTTTCTAAGTCAGGACGATTTAACTTTTTAAGTTGTTTTATAATTTGTCCGTGATTTTCTCTTTTATGCCAGAAAAAGAAAACATTTTGATCCTTTTTTTCATCTTTTTTTATGGCAGTGTCCATTTTCTCAAGCGTATATGGATGATAGCCCGAATAATAAATAACAGTGGCTACAGTCATAGGTGTAGGAGTAAAATCTTGAACTTGTTCAAGTTTAAACCCAAGATCCTTAGTTTCTGCTGCTAACTCCGCCATATCTTCTGCTCCTGTTCCAGGGTGAGAACTTATAAAGTAAGGTATTAAAGGTTGGTTTAAATCATGTTTTTTTATTGACGGCATCGTATTTCTTTTTAAATTCTTTAAAATGTTTAAAGGACGGTTTTCTCATTAACTTCAAAGTTTTATCTGCTGTATGTTCTGGTGCAACTTTTAACCTTCCAGATATATGTCGAGTTACAACTTGCTCCAAATATTTATCCATAGAATCATCTCCTTTTTTATTGTAAGAGTCGGTGAGTAAATCATATCTTATCCCACTACCAATAAAAGCTTTCTTAATACTTGGATGATCATCAACCTTTTTAAGTAATTCAATCATCTGATTATGATTGGTATCCAAATTGGAACAGATTACAGGATGAATACAGGAAGGACTCACGCACTTGTCACATATTGATTGATCAATTCCTTTTAGCTTATACATATTTGCTGAAGGTCCTCCCAAATCACTAACATAACCTTTAAAATCAGGCATTTTGGTAACTTGATCTACCTCTCTAAGAATAGACTCCTGAGATCTGCTCGCTATAAATTTCCCTTGATGAGCCGAAATAGTGCAAAAACTACATCCCCCAAAACATCCCCTATGCATATTTACCGAATGTCTAATCATTTCATAAGCTGGAATAACTCCTCTTTTCTTGTATTTAGGATGAGGCATTCTAGTGTAGGGCAAATCGAAAGATGTATCCATTTCCTTTTCAGTCATAGTAGGAAAAGGTGGATTAATAACCAACTGTTCCTCTCCTATTTTTTGAATAATTCTTCTTGCGAATGATTTATTTGATTCTTGCTCTATCGTTTTAAAGTTTTTAGCATAGGCTAGCTTGTCTTTCAGGCAAATTTCATGCGAACTAATTTCAACATCTTCCCAAGATTTTATTTTTGGAATTTTATCATTTTTCAAAACTGCAGTCTGTTTAACCGTATCAATACGCCCAAACGGCACTCCTTTTGATAATAAATTTAAAACTTCTCTCAAGGGTTGTTCACCCATACCATAAACCAACATATCTGCCTTAGATGACTGTAAAATAGATGGCATTAACTCATTCTTCCAATAATCGTAATGCGTCACTCTCCTTAATGATGCCTCAATTCCTCCTATTAAAACGGGAACATTCGGATACAATTCTTTCAATTTTCGAGAATAAACAGATGTAGCGTAATCAGGTCTGAATCCTGATTGTCCACCAGGAGTATAAGCATCAGTAGACCTTTTTCTTTTAGAAGCGGTATAATGATTAACCATTGGGTCCATACAACCACCGGTAACACCAAAGAACAATCTTGGCTGACCAAGTTTTGTAAAATCTCGATTATCATTCCAATTTGGTTGCGGAACTATTGCCACTCTTAAACCTTCTGATTCAATAATCCTTCCAATTACAGCACAACCAAAAGATGGATGGTCAACATATGCATCTCCAGAAAAAATAATAACATCTAATTCATCCCAACCCCTTTTTTTTACTTCCTTTAAAGTCGTCGGAAGCCAATCTGAAATTGGTCTTAAATTAGATTGTGAATTTTCTTTCTGCAGCATTTTGCAAAAATATGGAATTTAACAAGGGCAAATGCTTCTCATTTTTATTTTCAATATTAAAGCATTAAAATTGTCTTTAACGGAAAATATATTTTTCACGAGTTAACATTTCAAAAATGTTCTATTGAATTAATTATTTGGGAATATTATCATAATTTTAAAAGTTACCGTTTCAGAATGTTTCTCTATGAAGTATTATTGTTATTTTTAACGAGCATCAATCTTATTAAGTGAAGTTCTTACCCAAGGTAATAATTGTTTTAATAGTGACAATACCCATATTAATGGGGTGTGCAGGTAAACCTTCGGGCGTTACAGAGGGCATTATTACTTACGATATTTCATATCCTAGACCAATTGAGGATAAATGGATGGAAAAG
>MDSY01071411.1_pt1 | contig 12484 bp, 8 predicted proteins | sample 811131 | NCBI WGS metagenome assembly MDSY01 (sample SAMN05326643, study PRJNA326480) | marine metagenome | isolation source: seawater | place: Atlantic Ocean: South West | collected 2010
TGTGTTCAATACTCATGAAGTGAATAATCATTTCAAATCGGCCCTGGGCATCACCCTTATTTTACTTACATTACCATTACTTTCCATAGTTTCTTCTTGGTATGAAGAAGTACCAGAGTTAGAGGAAATAGAAGTAAAAATGTTCCCAGGGGCATTTCCAGACGTAATTGAAATATCTGGAGGATATTTCCATACATGTGCAATTCTTGAAGATAGTTCTGTAAGTTGTTGGGGAAGGAACGTCTATGGTGGACTTGGAGATGGAACTACTGATAATCACCATACACCTACTCAAACATCCAGCTTAGGAACTGGTAATGGGCAAGAAGTTAACAACGATTATGACAATGATGGTGGAACAGAGCCAGGTGAGCTGGAACCAGTAGATACAGATACAGATGACGACGAAATAAACATCGGGGTGGTGGATAGTGAAGATGGACTTTCTTCAAAGGATATTTATGCTTCCATCATATCATTACTATTTATAGTAGGTTTCTATTATTCAAACTTTTCAATTAATGATAAAAAAGGTATTATCGCGAAGATTCTAAGAACTGTAGCAAGAATAAGAAATAAACAAAGATACATGGACAGAGGTTCACAAATCGTTCTAAATATATGGTCATGGATAGTTCTTAGCGTATTACTAACAACTGCTAAATTTACTTTAGCAGATGCAATTGCTATTGCATTAACATTCTTAATTGCTGTAACTCCTCTATATGTTATTCTTCTGTTCATAAATAGAGGTAATAAGCTAATGAAATCTTTATCGACAAAAAGACAATATTCTCAAGTAAGCACTCGATATACCCGGGTCGTTGGTAGTGATACAATAGATGTTTTCAATACGGAACAAGTATCTAATTTACCTCCACAGGCATACCAGGATAAATGGGCTGTTATAGTTTCTAATGGAAGCATAAAAATTGTACATAGTATCCATTCTACAAAAAATGATGCAGTAAATTCTTTATTGGCTCATGAAATAAATTTGAAAGAAAAACAAAGTACTAGTAAAAATGATGTGACAGATACGCAAGCGCTTAAGCAGCGTAATATCGAAATGGCTAGAGCACTGGGAAGAACAGTAGAAGATATTGAAGCAGACCTTGCAGATGATGGAGTTTTGAATTATAGTGCAGGATCTGATGTCAAATTGGCCCAAATAGGAATCGAATCAAAATTTAGGAAGGCCGAATTAATCGGAGAAGGTGGAATGGCGAATATTTTCAGAGCTACAGAAATCGACAATGGTAAATCTGTGGTTTGGAAAGAAGCTGCAGGTAGTAGATTCAACCCACTTCCAGAAGTAAATAGAAGATTATTAGATGAGTCAGATATATTGAGTAATCTGGATCATCCTCGTATTCCAAAACATCTAGACTATGGAGAATTTAAAAATACAGATGGAGGTATTGTCGGAGTTATGATAATGGAACATATTGAAGGTAATTCTCTAAAGAATGATATTGACACATTATTGAAGATGAATAGGAATTTTACTCTCAAAGAAGCTACTAAAATAATTAGTCAAATATGCGAACCACTTGAATATATGGCTGACTTAGAAATACCTATTTATCATAGAGATATCAAACCTGCAAATATCATAATAGAGCCTAATAGAGGTCCGGTTTTGATTGATTTTGGCCTTGCTAAAGGAGTTGATACAGGAACGGACATGAGCCTTTCTCAAGGCATGTCAGAAGGATGGTCCCCTCCTGAGAGAAGGGATGGAGTTTCTGGCGGATTCACAGATGTATTCAGTCTAGGGCAAACACTTTGGAATATTCTTACTGGAGAGCGTCCATTCCATGCTTTAACAAAAGAAGAAATTACAGAAAAATTAGTTAAAGGAAATCATCCCGAATGGGTCGCAGAAGTAATTCTTGCTAGTGCACAAAGATATGACAGAAGAATACAATCTGTATTCGAATTCAGATTAATGTTAGAGAATGATGGAAAAATGCCAAATTGAAATCCCATCATATTACCATTTCAATCCTACCAGAATTAGAAAATATATCAGCAATGTTCAGTGTTTTCTCTTGGTTAGTCATGGTAGCCCTAACTATATTGGTATTATCTGCAGTAATGAATGGTTACAAATCATTAAAAAAATAATTTCAAATATTTTTATTGAATAAAATATGCTAATACCTAAACAAAAGTACTTATGCTAAATTTAGAAATCTAAACACTCCTTCATTAGTAGATTAACCTCAGAGACGTATATGCACTCAGGACAAATATTGACTTTCTTAATCTTAGGATACGTATCACTTACTATGACAGTAATGGCAGCAGCACCATTAATGACATGATTTAGTAAGATATTCAAACTAATTTTATCTATCCAAATTAAAACGACTAGCTTAGGCTTCTCATAATTAAAATCCATTAAGTAACCTCGATTTCAACGGAAAAATTTTGTTAAATCTTAACGACTATAAATAGATTAGAAGCCAAACGACAATAGCAAAAAGAAAAATAGTAAGAAACCTATAAAAATTAATCCTACAAAAGTCATCAATCCATATGCAAGGGCCCTTCTTTGTGTTACAAATCCAAATATAGATCCCCCAATTATTACGACTGGCCAAATCATACATGCAGCGCCCGCGGCACCCGAATTTTCATTATATTCATGCCAATAGTTTACATACGCCGGAAAATTATCACTCTGAGTTGCTACATAAATGTTATTCCCTTTTACTCTTAAGTAGACTTTGTCGTCCCGATTGTCTCCATCCCAATTATTTAATCCGCACTCCATCCAACCATTGCCATCACTATCATCGACTTGGTATACATTTATTTCTTGATAATTTCCATAAATATAACAATACCAATAATCATAACCATTAGGATCATTATTATTAAACTCCACACTTATTTCCCAATTTCCATAAGACATGTATACATCTCCAAAACCTGACCTCATATCAAATCTATAAACATCAAATAAATCTTCATTAATTGTCACATCATCATTATCTGAAGAGTATGAATCCGCCCAGTAGTCCTGATTAGTATTGAAATCATTCAATAATGCTGAAACAAAGGAAAGTAAGACTGGTACTACAATTAGGCCAACTAAGAACCATGCCCAAGATGGAAATACAAATTTTTTCTCATTTTCACTGTTGCCCCAAACAGTATGTTGATCAACACTTGATAAATTCACTTCTCCTGATAATGTGTTAGTAACTTTTTCTGAGTTACTAATTACTACAGTTTTAGGTACATCTGGCGAAGTATTCTCCGACTCTTCCGAATTCCACCACTCTTCTTCCATATGCTTTGGCTAGTGCCATAGATGATTAGTTTTGGCCCGATTATAGTTCTGATATGATTCTTAATTTAGATATTATAATTCTGACGAAATTAGTCTTTATGTAATCAAACATAATGTAAATTTGAATAAGAGTTATCCCAATGATAGAATAAAAATCTAGCATTAGGATTATTATTGAAATCATTAGTCAGAAATAATATATTCTCACTATCTATTTCATTATCTGTCGCAACAAGGATTTCCGGTGCCTCATTCCAAGCATGAAGATCAACTGGAGAAATAATAGGAACCAAATTTGTACCTGGGTGAAAGCTAATGAGATTAATTTGAAACAATCCTTCATCAGCAGTAAAGTAAATAGAATCAGAAAAAATAGTTCCAACTGATGGATTTGTAATATTAAGTCCCATTGTATTGCCATGCCAAATTGTAGTACTTTCATTTCCTATTGTTGTCATAACAACATTTTTCGAACCGTTATGCGCTACAAAGTAAAGATTATTAGAAAACTCAATTAAATCTTTAGGATTACTGCTATTGGAGCCTTCTGAAATATCCGAATGAATTCCAGTCCCAACTGAAGTACCATTCGTCTTCCAAAGCTCAGTCCCATGAACTCCATCATTTGCTGTGAAATACAAGTCGCCTCCAACTACAATTAGGTGTTGAGGATTACTTGAGTTAGAATTTAAATCTACATTTCGCACTAGGATTGTACCCGAGGTAGTCCCATCTGTTTTCCATAATTCAACACCTGTAATCCCATCATCAGCAGCAAAGTAAATATCTTCTCCAAATTGAGTAAACTCAACTGCTATTCCAATATCAAAGCTATCTGAAGAACCTGTTTTAATGTCTTTAACCACGATTGCACCAGTGGAAGATGTCTGTATTAAATCAAATTTCCATATTTCTCTACCTGACTCATTATCATCTGCAGTAAAATAAATTGTTTCTCCTGATTGAAAGAAACTTCTCGGTTGACTGCCAATGATATCAATAATCACACCCTGTCCATCAGCAGTTACCATTGAAGTATCTCCAACTCTAATATTATCAACTTCAAGAGTTCCAGATAATGTGCCATCAGAAATCCAAGGCTCTTCTCCGTTACATACCCAACTTTCCATTGAACAACTAAATCCAGAGAATATTACCCGATCTTGCCCTTGTGTGCCATAACTAGATCCTGGTATTGCTACTAAAGAATTAACTCCTCGATAATCAATAGTTATATCTCCTGTCGACGTTGGACAATTGAATAAATCCTTAACCATTTCAGTTCCAGATTCCGTACCATCACTAACAAATAACTCTCTTATTGGATCAGGAAATCCATTATTTAGAGTATTAGCAGCAAAAAATAAATGTGAATCTCCGGCGACTAATTCCCTGATGTCGGTATCCATATTTGTGCATGTACTACACATTGCAGGTGTCAAATCGATAACCATCATAGTTCCTCCAAGAGTCCCATCTGATTTCCAAAGTTCAGTCCCGTGAACTCCATCATCTGCTATAAAATATATATTTCCGCCCATTGCTACGGCTTGAGAAATACCAGCATCTCTAGGGGATCCTCCAGTGTTACCAATACTTGCAACTACTCCTGAGTTACCAGCACAACTTCCGACTATCATTTCTATTTCATTACCAGTTAATTGACCATTAGCATTATTGTCATGACCTATCTTAATTTTTTGAGTAGGGTCAGAAAGGGGGCAACCATTTACATCTGTGAAGGTTTGATACATTATTCTAGACATCTGATCAGTTATTGCATTTAATGAACTTGTTAAATCAGATATTTCTTCCATAGCATCTTCTAATTGATCTTCTAATTGGGTACTGTTAGAATTTAATTGAGAAATTTGTTGATTTAACAATTCTAACTGAGATTCCAATTCTGAAATTATTGAAGAATTTGATAGTATGGCTTCATCTAAATCTAGTTGTAAAGAATCTCGTTGATTTGTAATATTACTTATCATAATACCATTCTGAGTAATTTGAATATTTAATTCATCTACAGTCATATTAATCGATGTAAGGGAGGATTGCAACTCAGATGAAAGATTGTTAAACAATTCAAGATTTTGTTCTGCTGTTTCTAGTTGAGTAGATAAATTATCATTTGTTTGTTGTAAATCATTAATCTTTTGTTCAAGGTCAGTTACATCTGAAGAAGTATCTGAAGAAGTACACCCAGATAGTATTGATGTCAACATAATCAATGCCATAATCATAGTCTTTAACTTACTCATATTTATCCCGGCTCAACGAATAGATATAATCTTGATACCTCCACTTATCATAATACTGTAATATTATATATTTCTAAGAAAAGTTCATCATACCGCCGAGATAATATAAATTATTACTATGACCATAGAGCAGCAAAATGTATCATGGGGAATACGGTTTCTCAAATCAAAACTCCCTAGTCCAGAAGTTGGAGATATGCTACTAATAGAAGGTTCAAAACGCTCCACAAGGTATCTTACTAGATATATGATATGTGACGAATTAGTCAAAGGAAGGCCCGTGCATTGGATTGATGGGGGAATGGGGCTCGACCCCTCTACTCTAATACGTCCGTTAGCACGTAAAAAATGCGGAATAGAGGCCTTGGATAATTTACATGCTTGTAGGGGATTCACAGCCCATCAGATGGCAGAAATAGTCAAAAGACTAGATTCTGAGACTGATGACGGTGATTTAGTCAAAGGAAGATTGATTGTTATTTCTGATTTAGCATCTATGTTTGCGGATACTCAAGTAAAGCGTGCTGAAGGTTCTGCCATGCTCAAAGAATCCCTAGCTCATATTCAAAGTATAGCGATTAAATGGAATTCGTTAGTAGTAGTAACAGTCAACTATCAAGCGCAACCATATCTATCTAAATCGATGAAGTTGGATTTGAAGAATGCTGCTGGTGACAGACTTACAATTCTTTCACAATCAAAAGGTGTAATTACAGCTAAATTACATTCAATAGGTATGACTGCAGAACCATTAGTAAAGAGAAATCCACAAGTTTCCCTTCAAGACTTTACAGTTCCTGACCACATATCCAAAGTAGTTTGGACCGATCCACCCGAAGCTAACTCTTCTTCTGACACTCCAAATGGAGATAAAAGTGCAGAAGCAGCACGTAAAGCAAGTGCTTCATAGTAACTAATATCCCCCCTTTGTCCTAATATGGACTTTTTTCCTGATTTAATTTCCGATGCCATTCTGATTCTATTGGAAGGATTTCTTCTGCCTTGCCCTACAACGGCAAACCTAATCTTTCTACCTGGATGTGTATTTTGTCCTAGATCTAACTCTCTAAGTAGTGCTGCAGCTGTCAAATTCAGTACTTTGTGCTGACCAGCTTTATTCCTAACTCTTCTAGCTATAATAAGTTCAGATAGAGTAATCTTACCTTTCTTAAGATTAGATATTTCTTCATTAAAGAACTTCATTGAACGTACGATAGCATCCTTTGGTGGCCCTATACGTAACTCCTCCAAAATACTCTTCTGAAGCCTTTTGATCCACTGACAAGTTGAGTGCTGACGTAACTCTATTCCTCTTATCTTCCATCCATTTGCTCCATATGCAAAATATTTAGTTAAAGCGCCAACTCCTGTAGTTCTATTGGGCACGAATGCTATCCATTCATACACATCTTCAAGCTCTATTGGAACTCCAGATTTAGCTTCAATATTGTCTATTAATCTGGATATTGATTCATTGCGTGCTTTTTCACTTCTATTCTGTAAGTCTACAAGCCAAATTGAATCTACAATTGCGTGTAAACAATCCCAACCCTCTTCTTCAGCATCATGCATTGCATCTATTATCATCTCACGTGACCATGCACATATTGCTTCATGACATTCTATGCGTCCAAACCGAGCATTTTTGTATCCAGTGTATCCAAAACAAGTCACTAAAAGCCATTTCAGAACATTCTGACGTCTATCCCACACATCTCCTTTAGATTTTCTTCTTGATTTCAGATGCTTTCTTCTCTCAATAATTGGTGCAACAACTCTGCCCAAGAATCCATATTTTTTGGTACACGTATGCATTCCCAGTTCTGGAACTAATAACTGCAGATCTTGATTTGACCTTTTACGTCTTTCAATTTCTTCTAAAGCCATATTGGGGTGTAGGGGCAGTTTACCTGTTCGCAATTCTTTACCCTCTGGAATCTTGCAACATTCACAATTCATTGTTTCTGGACTAATATTTCTAGTTGCTATGATACTTGGAAATAGACTTGCAAAATCTAACTCATACACTTGTTTGTGAACTCCTGGACGAGGATCTAGATACAAACCTCCTCTATCTGATATTAGCATCTGTGTACCAGTTTTCATATCTTCAGGTCTATTTTTTTTCCATGGAACTAACACGCTATCTTCCATTGATTGTTTTATCTGCATTGCTGAAATTGCAGAACCAGGCGATAATCTTGAAAGATCTTGAGCAGGAATTCCTGATACTCTTGCAAGTTCACAAAGTCCTTCTAAACCACCTTCCTTACCAATAAAAGAAGCTCCCATATCAACATGTATTCTACCTTCTAATGCATGATATGCATCAGATCTCAATATTCTTCCATAACTAAATGTTGTAATTGCCTTTCTCCTAATATTGGTGCCACGTTTATTTCTACTAAACTGTAACTCTCTGCCTTGTCTAGATGCAATATTTATGAGAGCTGGAAAATCTATACTGTCTCCTTTGTTTGTAATCAAGACGTCTGGATTAATCCAATGCATGGCTCTTTCAACTTCATATAGAAATTCATCTTGATTCCGTTCAGGACTTAATTGAATGTGAATTGGATTTCCCTTTGAATTAGAACCAACAAGGCCCATATCAATTATCGTTACTCCTGTTACTATCCCATTTGGACTACGTTTACCATGTCTATCTTTACAATTTACTTTCAGTATTGCTTGTTTTAATGGAGGAGGACTCCAATGAGAATCAGTTCTATTATCAAGAGATATTATTTCATTATTCGAAATCTTTACTCTACCAAATGGATGAGTATTCATATCATGTAGAAATCTTTGAGATGGTTTTGGATCTACTGAATAAATTTCAAAATTACTCCATTTACCAATTGCCGCAATCACATCGGCTACATGCTTTATTTTAGAAGGCCTTGAAATGGAGATAGCAAGAACTTCTGAAGTATTATCGGATTCATGATTTTTTAATCTCATCTGTCTTGAAAATTTCATTTTTCCAAATAATATCTCATATTCAATGCCTTTGAGTTTAGTTTCAAGCGCACTAATATTATCTAAATTTCCTGCAATATGTATTATGGGTGACCAATGAAATATGTGCTTTGATACTCTTCCATCGTCTAATTTAATCCATACAATCATCCCTTCAGAATTTGAATCTTGATATATGTCGAGAATCCAGCCCTCAACCATCGCTATTTTTTTCCTCCTCTAATTTGGTGAGCCTAGTATTGATGTCTATCAGTATGGCAAGTAAAGCAGGTTCAAGAACATCTGAAGCTGGAAGCATCCCACAAGCAGAAGAGCGACTTCTGATAGAATTCAACATACGATCAAACTCAGCTCTTTCAGAGTGTCTCAAAACCCTTCTAAAAGGCATCCAACTATCGATTCTTCGCTCAATTCTATTTCTCCAGGTCGGCACTGTTCTACCCATGGACTTCGAATATTCCCGCGGCGGTGTAATGAACTTTGCAGTGAGATGATTACGATAGTGAAAGTGTTTATATTAATCTAAATAATATTTAATTCAAGATAATTTCATTGCAATTTTTCATTAATGGAACTTTATGTTATACTGAATGATTTACAGACCAAAACAATGGGTTTAATTGGTTTTATCTATTGCAAGTAATATGAAGATAAATGCATATGCCTTGACCTTGCTCCTCCTTCTTGTTCCTCTATCAGGATGTACTTCAGATGATGATGCAATGGATAATTCAAAAAATAATGATAACTTAAATGCTTATTTTGAATATAGCGATGTAACAATTAACGTAGTGCATGGTGAAGACAAATATGAATTTAAAATTCAATTAAATCACACTGCATCTCCTGATCATGCTGACAATTTCTTAAAACATATTTCTGGAGGGAACTATAATGATTCAATATTTCATAGGATTATACCTAACTTTATGATTCAAGGGGGAGATTTTGAAAATTTTGATGGCACTGGAGGATATGCTGCTGATTGGTATGGAATATGTAATGGGGCTAAAAAATCAAAGGACCAATGCTCAGACCCAAAGGATTGGAATGTCCCCGATGAAGCAAATAACGGCCTTAAACACAAGCCTTGCACAATATCGATGGCCAAAACATCACAGCCAAATTCTGGAGGGTCTCAATTTTTCATAATTCCTGAAGGAGTCGTGGCTAATTGGTTAGATGGTGTACATACTGTATTTGGAGTAGTTATCGAAGGTTGTAAATCTATAACAGATTTATCAAAAGTTTCAACAAGTGGGTCTGACAGACCAATTGTTCCAGTTACGATAGTCTCTACCGAAGCGTCCGATATGTACTTTGAATATTATGAATCCACTGCTGTTGATAGGTGTGATATACTTGCCTTTACTATAGATTTAGATCAAGATGGAAATCCCGACTTATCACCATTAGATGGTGAAATATTTGATTTTTCATACTGTGATTTGTCGGGATTAGACCTTTCTGCTTCTAAATTTACGATGGTCAATTTCACTGGGGCAAACCTATCATCAGTACAGTTTTCAGGTGCTTTACTTAACACCATCACTTTTGATAATGCTAATATGACTGATATAAATTTTAATTCGTCTATAATAGAAGAATCAAGCTTTGTTAATGCTACTTTAACAAACTCTTCTTTCTATGAAGCGACAGTATATCTTACTGATTTCTCCAAAGCAAATTTCTTGAACGCTAATCTTTCTACAACTTCGCTGATTTATCCTGCAGCAATCGAATTACTCGATTGCCCTCTTAGCCTACCAGATGAGTGGGCATGTCTCAATCAAAATCTAGTGGGGCCAACTGCTAATTTATTGGGGGCTAATCTATCAAATCTTGACTTATCAGGTATGAATTTATCACTTACATCCTCCTCAAATATAATTTCTTGTCCTGATTTATTGCCTAGTGAATGGGTGTGTGCTTACAACCATCTTTTTGGTCCAGAAGCAATATTTTCAGAAATTGATTTGTCTGGCTTAAATCTTTCAAATTACAATTTAACCAATATTATATTTGACAGAGTTGACTTATCTTTCACAAATTTATCAGGTACTAACTTGTCAAATGCATATATTGGTGCAAGCATAATTCACCAAACAAATTTTTCATCTGCAAATCTAAATGAGATAGAGGCAAGATGGCTATTTGGTTGCCCAATTGAATTACCAACAGACTGGGCATGTAGGGCAGGTATTGATTGGAATTCCACTGGATCAGATATTGGTGAAAAATTGACTATATGGGCACTAAATACAACTTATGGTATTGAGGCCAATTGGCTATTAGGGCCAAATGCTAATCTTAATTACATCAATATTCCATATTTAATTAAATTAGATCTTTCTAATCTTAATCTCTCAAATGCAACTTTCGGTAATTCTAATTTTCTCGGAGCTAATTTATCTACAACAAATCTCAATGATACAGTTTGGATAAATTCTATTTGTCCAAATGGTACAAGCTCTGAATCAAATAATAATACTTGTATAAATCAAACTGAGATTTGAATTATGTCAAGAAATTGACAAGATATTAACATTCTAGAGTTTAATTTTAATTTTAAGATTAGGATGCTCTCCGCTAATATCTACTTTATCTCCCATCTCTTTTTCTAATATATTCTTCATAGTTCCCTTATGCCCATAAGTAGTAAAGAATGTCTTAGTACCTGTTTTACCGCTTCTTTTATTTTCATATTTTGATATTTTAATGCCAAGATTTTGGAGAGTTATTTGGTCTTTACCAACTAGTTTGGTGATTACTTGTTCTAATGATTCTAAACTATTAATTTTAATTTGAAGATTAGGAGGATCTCCACTAATATCTATTTTATCTCCTAGTTCTTTTTCTAATATATTTTTCATAGTTCCTTTGTGGCCATAAGTAGCAAAGAACTCTCTAGTTCCTTTTCCGCCACTTCTTTTATTCTCGTATTTTGAGATTTTATTACCTAGTTTTTGAAGAGTCATTTCGTCTTTACCAACTAGTTTGATAATTACTTCTTCTAATGATTCTAATTCTTTTTCTTTTACAGGGGGATTAATTATTTCCTTAACTTGAGCATTTTGTACTCTAACTATTGGTCTTATATTTTTCTTTTTATCAGAAAATATTTTATCTCCTAATATGCCTATTCCACTCTCAATCATAGAAAAGATACCACCTTTTGATTTATTTTTAGGATCTCTTGGGGCCTTTTTTGTTTTCCTTTGATTAAAATTTATATTCGGTTCATCTCCAACTTTCCATGAAGATAATCTACCATATCCACTAACATTGATATTATCTTCAATGCCTCCAAATCGAGCATCTAGAAATCTTTGATGCATTGAAGGGACACTATCACTAAACTTAATTCCCTCATCAGACACAAATTCACTCCACAAAATAAATTTCTTTATTGTGCTCCATTTATCATCATAATATTTCCAATAAGGTGGTTGACCCAAATAACTCTGAATTAAATTATTTTTAGCAGAATTACATGCAACACATAACTGTATTTTGTTATTAGCTACATTTTTACCTCCCAGACCAAGTGGTAATATGTGCTCAGTATTACTGTTTTTACCGTTAAATATTGCACCACAAAGTGGACATGTGGCTTTTATTGAAACCATATAATCAATTCTTGATTTACTTATTTTGGTACCTTTCACAACTCTACCTTTGGAAACAAGAAATTTTTTACAATCATCTAATGATCGTTGGTACTTATCCTCTAAATCATAGAGGTCATATGCCTTCTCACTCATGTTTCTAATCTCCCTTCAGTATCTAGGTTTACAATGTTTATCCAAATAAAAAACACAAGAGACTATTCTTTAAAATGACTTTCAATTATTAACATAATCATCAATCTTCTCTATTTGTTCGTTTATAGAGAGTAAATATTCCGATAGGAATTAATCCTATTATGATAGAA
>MDSY01098522.1_pt1 | contig 12483 bp, 22 predicted proteins | sample 811131 | NCBI WGS metagenome assembly MDSY01 (sample SAMN05326643, study PRJNA326480) | marine metagenome | isolation source: seawater | place: Atlantic Ocean: South West | collected 2010
AAACACCGTTGGGCAATTTATTTTGGGCTCCTACACAGTAGCAACCACGACCCCACCAGGCATAAGATCTAGCGATTTGAACCACCTCTTCGATGTCAGAGGACACCATTCCACCTTCAATAGTACAGATATGATGCGCTGGATAGAAAGAACAAGAAGATGCGACGGCATTTTTAGTAAGGTACTCACCTCTCCACTTGCTACCCAAGGAATCACAGTTGTCAGCAATGTACTTAATACCATGCCTATCAATAATGTCGAAGAACTTATCGAAGTCGTAGGGATTACCAAGAACAGGTGAACTAAAAGCAGCAACGGTCTTACTGGTAATCTTAGACTCTAACTCATCAAGGTTCCAATTGAGATCCTTCATGTCTATGTCTACAAAGACAGGTTTCAATCCATTCTGAATGATAGGATTGATAGTAGTAGGAAAACCACAAGCACATACTAATATCTCATCACCATCTTGCCAGTCAAAGTACTTCTTTAGTGCAGCAATCATAACCAAGTTGGCAGATGATCCACTGTTTACCATGACAGAATAGTCATGACCAAACCAGTTACCAAACCTACGTTCAAACTTGTTTACATTCTCACCAGCAGGTAGCCACTTACCAGTAAGTAATGTTTGTATGGCAGCAGTAACCTCCTTACTATCCCAGTAAGGACCAGAGTATAATATTTGATCACCAGGTTTCCAATTTTGATTGGGTAAGTAAGGAAACAAATCATATCCATTCTTTTCTAGATTGAATATAAAATGTTCTATCTGTTCATTTATTGTATACATAAATCCTTCACCATAAATTCATTACTAATGTGTTGTTCAAACCCAAGTGACCTGAGTTTAGTAGTATCCATCCAGAAGTTTTGTGTCTGAACATTCTTATGAAACTTTGGTGGTTCCATATTTAACAATTCACCACGTGATCTGGTGTAATGTTTTGCCAATAGCATTATCTCACTAACAGTAGTGGGAATGCCAGAACCTATGTTATATATCTCATTGATTTCACCCTTATCCATGACAAGTTTGATAGCACGACAGACATCTTCTACATGCATTAGGTCACGAGAATGTGACCCATGATCATATAGTTTTACATCTCTATCTTCTTTCAACTCATTGATCATCCACTGGATAGCATTCTTTTTACGACTTGCTTTCCTATCACCAGGCCCCATGACATTACATAGTCTCAGGATCCTATACTTCATCCCAGTGGTCTGTGCAAAAGACCTGATAAGATTTTCTGCACAGTACTTTGTGATTGAGTAGAACCCTTGTGGGTTGCATGATGTAGTTTCTGATGCAGGGAGGATTCCCTGTCCGTAGACAAACCAACTGGAAATGAAGTTAAAGGTAATGTCTTCTGACCTGCAATGGTCAAGAACCTCGCAAAGGACATGTAAATTAGTGTCAACATCTAGTGTTATTTTATCATGGACATTGTAATTGTCCACAGTTGATATAGTATACAAGATATCTTTGCTCTTTGGCTTACGATCATCTTTGTTTACTATTTCAACTTGAGGTTCGTACATATGGTAGAACTTTCTACCTACAAACCCTGGTCCATAAAGAGAAATCATGACAGTCTTTCAAGATACCATGCTACAGTTGCACGTAAACCTAACTCAAACTCAGTGAATGGTGTCCACGTAGTCCATTGAGTTATCTTAGTATTATCCATACCATATCTCTTATCAATACCAGGTCTACCCTCATTGATACCAATCAAAGTGTATGGTTTATCCATCATATCAAGTATCATCTTAGTGACATCTATATTTCTCATCTCCATGTCACCACCTATATTGAACTGTTGATTTATAATACCCTGCCATTCTAGTTCCCATATAGCAGCACAATGATCGAACACATAGATCCAATCTCGTATCTGATTACCACCACCATGCATAAAAGTAACCTCATCTTTCAATGCATTACTTACTACTAATGGTATTAGTTTTTCAGGATGCTGATGGATACCATAGTTGTTACTACAGTTAGTCAGTAGATAAGGTAATCCATAAGTGGTATGCCATGCTGTGACAAAATGATCTGATGCTGCCTTACTTGCAGAGTATGGATTCCTAGGATGATACTTAGTTGTTTCTGTAAACAGAAACGGATCATCATACTCTAAAGAACCATACACCTCATCAGTAGAAACATGATGGAACTTCTCAGTCTCATGTCTCAAACTAGCATTGAGTAAGTTGATAGTTCCTATTACATTAGACTCTAAGAATGGTCTATAGTTCTTGATAGAATTATCTACATGACTCTCAGCAGCAAAGTGCCAAACCTTCTTTGGTTTATACTTATCAAAGAGGTAATCAACATTAGTCTCATCAGATATATCACACCATTCAAAGATGAACTGATCATTCTCTGGTATAAACTGACGATCAGAAGCATAAGATAAATTGTCTAATACAATAACCTGCTCTTCTATTTCAGTTTGATCTTTTAGATAATGAAGAAAGTTACTGCCTATAAATCCAGCACCACCAGTAACAATGTAAGTCATTCTGTACCATACTCATTGATTGTAGCGTATATATTAGATGGTTGTACCCTACCATAATCATCTTCAAGTCTTATAATATCATCTTCCTTACATGTACCACGTTGTACTTCAATAATAAGTACACCCTCAGAACCACCTGCTAGACGATGTGTTTGTTCAACACCAATGTCAAAGGTATCACCTGGTTTACAATGTCTTTCAAGAGTGCCTTGAGTAACAACACCACTACCCTTTACAACAGTCCAATGCTCTGCACGTAGATTGTGATACTGTAATGATAGTCTCTGATCAGGTTCTACCCAAATCTTTTTGACTGCATAGTTGTCACCTCTACAGATGCACTTGTACCATCCCCAAGGACGTTCACGTTTGATACTCATACCATCACCCCTGCATTCAAAAGATCATACTCCAATTCATCTATTATTATATTATAGTCTTTATCCTTCTCATCGTAAAGATATATGTTTCGTCCTTTGTAATAACTATAAATCTGTTTGTACAACTCTGGGTTGTCATAGTCCAGATCAATCTTGCCCTCCACCGCTAATAAAAGTTCTTTTGTATTGTTTTTGAACTTAGAATAAAATGGTCCCCTGGACATTGTTCCGTTTGAATTTGCATATACATTATAACTCTATCTATGCATGAAGTCAAGGTATTTGTTCGACGTAATCAGGTTGACATTGATAGCAATCCTATACTCCTCAGAGGTAGTAGCAAGTGGCATGTGTACAGCGTTTGCAGGAAATATAATCAACTCACCCTCACTAGGGTTATGCTCATAATCAACAAATGATATACCACCATCAGCAGGTTTCTTCATGTAGAAAACAGTAGAGATATCTCTCTCCACATCACTATGGTTATGATATGTCATCTGATTTCTTTGAGCATTAGAAACATATACCCATGCAGTTCTATCCACTATCTCTATCTTAGGATAGAGATCCTCTACTGTCTCTTGTATCAGTTTGAAAAGTGGTAGAAACAAGTGCTCATTGCTAGGAGAAATAGGAAACACCCACTCTCCTGTGTTGTACAACTTACTACTCCACTTATGTTGTAAGATAAGTTTCTTACATAACAAATTAGGATCATCAGTCCACCTGAATCCTAAGTCAACGGATTTCAAAATCAAGTTTCCTCACTTTTCTTTTCTTTCTTGACTCCTGAAACTCTAAGTCAGTTTCTTTTAGTACATCCTTTTCATGTATAGGATATACTATCTTACCACACTTCTTACATGTCTGAATCTTCAAAGAAGAACTCAGCTTTGCACCACAACGTGTACATTTCATTTTTACTTACCCCAAATCTGTATTGATCGTCTTGGATACTTTGCTGACGAAGACACTTGAGTAACACTGTGCTCTTCGTACTCTGTATTTATTATCATTGTACCTGCTTTAGGACAGACACAATTTATTTCTTTATCTTTATCCTCCCAAAGAAAGAGTCCACCCCATCGTTTATCCCAATCATTAAGATATAGTGTAGCACCAAAGACATGACCTTCATCATTGTGCCAGTTGATACCTGAATGTTTATTCCAATAATGATAGTTTAGATTGACTTCCTTTGAATCGGGTAGATGTTTTATTATAGCAGCTCTTATCTTTATACAAGTAATATTAGATGGAGTTGCCGACATGCATGTACCTGGTATATCCTTATGTAAAGAAGATCCCCAAGTAGTATTACTTAAGGACCATACTCTTTGTTTTAAATAAGAATCTATCTCTCGATTACATATCTCCAGTACATCTTTAGGTACTAGGTTGTGTAGTACCTGCATTAGTAATCGCTAAATCATTTTCAAAAAGTTCCAACCCCTTATCAGTCAAAACATGGTTATACATCTTATCAAATATCTCTGGTGGCATAGTAACAATACCAGCACCTCTAGTGAATGACTGTGATACACTCTTCACATCCCTAATAGATGCAGATAAAATCTTTGTATCATTAATATACTGCATATTATAACACTCATGTATATCAGAAATAAGATCTAATCCAGTAACACAATTATCATCAAGTCTACCTACAAATGGTGACACATATGCAGCACCTGCCTTAGCAGAAAGGATTGCCTGTGCAACATCAAATATCAGAGTAACATTTACCCTAATCAAATTCCTAGACAATTGCTTACATGCAGTCAAACCATCTGGTGTACATGGTACTTTGATAGTAGCAATGTCCTTTCCAAAACTTAGAGCAAGTCTTTCACCTTCACTAACCATATCATCTACATTACCAGAAACTTCCATACTGATGTCTCTAACACCAATATTCCTAAGTTCCCCATAAACTTCTTCTGGATCCCTACCACTCTTTCTTATTAGTGTAGGGTTAGTTGTTACACCATCAATCAATCCAGTCGTAAAACGATCACGGATTTTATTAGTGTCTGCTGTGTCTAGAAAAATTCGCATGGTTATAGTTGAAAATAATTTAAGTTGATCACCGATTTTACCTTAGTGTCTAATTGACTTACACCACGATGTTTTATATCTGACGGAAACCATACGAGTCTGTTAGCAACACACTCAACCTTAGTCCCATCCTCAAATTCGGTGTAACCATCACAGGTATTTACATAGTATATAGCAGTGGTCATTGATTTGCAAGGTTTGTTGTTCATTGCCACATCGTAGTGCCACTCACTCATATATCTCTCTGGTTTTACTGGTTCAAGATTTGCTTTTACTCTATGCAATGCGATAAAACTTATCCTATCTAAGATAGGTTTTACAAGATCTATCTCCTGTGATATAACATGTCTTGTATTTCCAGTAACAGAATGAAACGTATAAAACAGATGAGTAAACTGATAATTCCCTAAATCATCAGCAACTTCTTTTCCTTTCAAATCAGTAGCAACTTTTCTCTGATTATATTTCCAAGGGAGAATTCCTTCACTCAACATACACTGCAATAGTTTTTGGTGATCTTCCACTCGTAAAAAATTATCTGTAAGTTTTATCACATCAAAAATGATCCCACTAGGTATAAATAAGGCTAGCATATAATGACATAAAAGTCAATGAAGAGAATTTTATTCCTTTCTACATTATTTGCACTAGTCGTCCCTGCTGCTAGAGCTGATATTACACACCGTATGACCTCCTCTACTCAGCTTCAGGTTAATGCTGCTGCAACACAGGTTTCTAGAATCGGTAGTACTTACTCTGCCTCTGGATCTGGTGTAACCATGGATGTTGGTGGTGGTAACTCTGCCGATGGTAACGTTGGTGGTCTTGGTACGTTGACTGATGGTGTAGGACAAGGTTCTATCGCTACAGCAACCCAGACAAGTGCTGGTGGGGCCTATACATACAGCCAATCATTTATCGAAGGTGATGCTATTGTAACTACAGCACCAGCTTTAGGTGCAGTTAGTGCATACTCTAGTCAAACATCTACTGGTGTTGGTACTGGAACTGGTACAGGTACTGTAACTTCAGGACATACATTGACTGCCGTTGGTGGTGGTTCAGGTACTGTAACTACTGGACAATTCGTAACAGAATTACAAATCAACTAACTTAAGATGAGGAGATTTATACTACTATTTCTCCTCCTATTGCCAGGAAAGGCAGTAGCAGTTCCTGTGGTCCCTAATTTCACCCAGGGCTCAATGACGAGCCATACAGAAACTACGTCTACCGTAACGGAGACAATAAATAGCATGGATTATGCTACAGGCTGGACGTATTCAGTATCAGGAACAGGTGTAGAACTAGAAGCAGGATCAACAAACGTTGCTCCTGATGTGACTAGTACCCAAACTAATACCACAAATGGTGTGACTTCAACATGGACAGGATTAGATCTTTCATCACAGAACAAACCAAACTTCGTGCAGACAACGCCAGGAGCAGCTTTTCAATTCACAGAACATTATTCTGGACCAGGGCTTCAGACGCACACCGTGATTCAAAGGTCCACCACCGTAACAAGCGTCACAGACACGACAAGTATATTCCAACAATAAGTACATTAGTACTACTATCATCTATATACGGTTTACCAGTACTAGCACAGACAGATGTAGGTGGTGTTAGTGCGACAGCAAACCCGATTGCTAATTCTTCTGGCTCAGTAACCAATCAGGCCATACAGGTATTACAAGGCCCATATATAACTAATACTTATGGGGGTGGGATTCAGTGCCAGGGTGCTACCATGAATATGACACCGTATGTCACTGGAAATTTATCACAGCAGCATCCCTATGAATCCATCTATCAAGATCCTGTCTACAACAACGTAGACGCTAACGATGATGGTGTACCTGACAATCCAGGTCAAGTACTTTACTACGTCCCTACTCGTACTGGTCAAAAAAATAATTCAAATATATCTCTTGGTTTCTCTGCTACATGGTCTCGACCATTAGATAAAAACCTACAAGCATTATGTAAGGCAGCAGCAACAACTCAAATAGAATTACAAAAACAAGTATCTGCTAATAAAAGATTAGACTTTGAGATAGCTCGTCTAAAAAATTGTGGTGAACTTATGAAGGCTGGTATTATGTTCCATCCTAAATCACCATACGCTAAGGTATGTGCTGACGTTGTATTAGTAAACCCACCTGGTATAGTAGCACAGCATACACATACTATGCCTTCCGTTCCTTCAACTTTTTCTCCCTCTCCTTATGTTCCTTTGCAAAATTCCGAGGATCCAGACCCTTCTTCTTCCGATAATCGTTCGTCCTTAGTTCCTCTTGAGTTGGGCGATAAGGGTTTCGTCCTAGAACGGCGTTCCCCTTGGTCAAAGCCTTCTTTATCGCAGGACGAAAAACCCTCAGAATCAAATCAGCAAGGGGTTTCGCAAGAAGAGCAGAAGCACCAGCAACCGTAGCAATCGTTGCAGTCGTCGTTACAACCTGAGCAGAAGGAAGATACTGCTCAACAACATTAATATCCTCATATAATACAACACATATTTGTTTACCAGGATTAATAGGATCAGATTGTAATTCAAAACCTGATACTTTTTCCTTACCACTTGCTGCTACATCTCCTATCCTTTGAGAATTAGGTCCAGGACAAGGAACTTCCTCATCTTGTGCTGTTACATTTCCTGTATCAGGTGTTTCAGGAGCACCTGGTGGTTCTGGTGGTGGTACAACATCAGGTGGTTTTACTTCTTGTACTATAGTTAATTGCTCTGGTTCATAGTTCATCGCACTATAACTTGGTATACCAGCATCGCAATGTACTATTACATCATCTTCTTCTGCTAAGTTTTTATTCTTAGTACCTTCTGGTCTAGTATTATTTAATTCGTGTGTCTCTACACAACCTGGTATATTTACAATCGGTTTACCAATATCTATTACAACAGGAACATAATGCCCAAATAACTCATAGTTACCTGGAGCAAATACATTTATTCTTGGGATGTCTAGAGACCTAATCTGAGCACTAGGTACTACTATTTTTGGGATCTCCATGGTAAAAACCCATACTCTTCAAATCAAGCTGCTCCTTTAGGAACAGTATTTCTGCTCTCAAATCTTCATTCTCTTCCTCTAACATCTCAATATGGTCTTGGTAGACAGTTAACATACCTTCGAGTCTTTGGTTTTCGCACGACAAATCCCAGAGTCCTGGGGGTGAATATTTATCAGGAGGGATATCCTTCTTCATCCTTATACTCGACAAGAATCTTCCTAGACAATGGAGATTCACGATCAGTCGAGTTAGCACAATGTAAATGTGTTACCTCTGCCTTGAGTAATTCCTTCACACCATCAATATGTTCAGATGCCTTTATCCATCTAGCATGTGATTCTGAATTTTTATCAGACATGTTGCAGTTCCTCTATTTTTTCTATGATTGATTTTGAATTGGGATGTGTCTTGACACACTCCTTTATGATTTGATACTGATTCTCAGAATACAGAATTTCATAACCTTTCGGATGTTCTTTAACACATTCCTTTATAATTTTCAACTCAGATTCTGTGAAGTTCATACCATAGATCCATTTGCTCTACGAATTTCACGTAGTTGTTCAAAGTCTTTCTGCTTAGTGCCTCCATCATATGCCCAAGCATATCCTTCAGCAATCATTTGTTCATTGAGCGAGATGTCACAATCGCCAATGTATAACCAGCCAAGAAGACGACCATATTTCCCGACACCGCCATGAAGTTCAGTCCTAATGACAAGATCAGCGTCACCCAGAATAGCACCTTCCAGTTTTTCTTTAAGCCACGAAGTAGCTTCGAGTCCGAGAGCTTTCTCTTCCAGATCTCTAGTTCTTTTTTCAGGAGTATCAACACCAGCTACCCTCACCCGTTCTTTCTTACTTAGGTCAAAACCTAGGTCTATTATAACATCAATAGTGTCACCGTCAACTACTTTCGCTATCTCCGTTACTCGGAAGTTGTAGCAACTCTTCCTGCTCGGTGGTGTCATCGCTCCCATTTGGCCAAAATTCATCATACTTAAATATGTAGTAAATTACTATGCCTACAGCAACTAGTAAGATACCAAGCATGATGTTAATTGACCAAACTACATCAGACATATGCCTGTGCAGCAAGCCATGTAGATAGACTTAGACATGTACCCATGATGGTGAGTCTACTCATCCACCACATTATTTCGTGTTTCATCTTCCCATTGGGACTATGCCCATAAGATAATCCAACCCTGAATTATTAGTACAATAATCAACGTAAGAAGGATGCTCACGTAGAAACGGAACATCCTCCTTTGCATCTTTTATTGCTTCATACGAGTTTGTAGCGTACTCGCATATCTCATGACGATGCTGTTGAGCATCGTGATACCCTACGGTATAGTGTGATTGGGGCATGATCTTTCAATCCCATTCGTTATATAAGTAATTATACTATGAATGTGTTGTAGAATCAATACTCTGTCCTGACATCAACACCCCTTGAAGTCTTTAGACATTTCTCCACCTATTTCAGCACCCTGATCCATACCCAACATAGTAGTAGCACCAGCAAGTACCCAACCAATTATAGGTATAGAAGCAATACCAGTATTAGCAACTACAGCAGTACCAACACCTCCACCTACAAGTCTTCCTGTAGATGCTCCAGCACCTTCAGCTTTTATACAAGCAATTTCTTTTGCTGTCAATTGGTTACCGTTCTCATCAACAATAGGATCTACATGAAGAGCACCCTCTGCCATATATTGTCTTTCAATATAAGTATTCTTCTTACTCATTCCTAAGAAACCAGCAGGACGACTACCCTTCTCTAAAGTCATCATAACTTTAGGATCATGTGCTCTATAGTTTATACTATATCCTTCCTCATTTGCTACAACAGTATATGCTGTATAAGGACCAACAGGTAACTTAACAGCAGGAACCTTGGTACGAGTAGCGATGATGCTAATCATACCAAGGTGTGAAATACCCAGTAAAGTACCTAAACTAATTCCTATCCACTTTTTCATAATATACCTCTAGGTCATACAGTCGGTTCTTTTTTAGGTTTGTCTGTTTTTGGATCTAATGTTGCAGGAATGTCAGCAGCGATGATCTTTAGTGGTACTTGTTCAACTCTAATTGTTTGAACTGTTCCACCACTAGGACCAACACCACCACCATTACCATTAGCAGCAGCTTGAGCAGCAGGATCCATCTTCATGGTTCCATCACCCTTCTTAGATGCTGTCTGAATTCCGAAGCTAGCTAAAACTCCTGTAAAAACAGATGCTATAAAAGTCGGATCTATTTTTTGTTGTGGTACACCTGGAATAGCAACATAATTTAAAGTTAATATTCCACCCGACCACACAAGCACTCCCATACGGACAAAAGTACTGATGATTGCTGCCTGTTCCTCTTGATCTGGTAACAAGTTCTCCTTCATCTTACCAAGAAGACCCTTCTTTTTGTCGGGTTTTACTTCTTCTTGGATTTCTTCTTTTACATCTTCAGGCATATCATATTAGCATAGCAATACTATATATTAGTTTGGAATACCAAGTCCAGCCATAGGAGAAGATGGTGCATCAGCAGCAGGAGCATCCATCAGAACAGGTCCAGTTTGAGAAGGAAGTGTTGGAATTGATGGACCAAGAGATCCAAGAGCTGCATCAATAGCCTGTTGCTTGATGCTATCAACAATAGAATCTCGGTTGACATATACAAATACGCCACTGCTAACAAGGGCAATAGATACAACCCCAGACGCAAGAGCAATGATGTTAACAATTTTTTGCATAATAAGCTTTGAAATAGGATACAATACCGTTAGTAGTGACTTGTTTAGAGCACCAATCATCGGCACATTCGTATATAGCTTTGTTTGAATGTGTCTTATTGAACTCACTCATTAAAATGTTGAGTGCGTATTGTCTAAGTTCGTATTTTTCCAATGAAATACTCCGCATCGATTACTGCTAATGGTTTTTTACCATTCTTCTTTATGAAGACAATAGGTTGATGGTCACCTGAGTTTGCTGCTGCTTGTGCATAAGCATCCCAGACGTTCAACTTTTCTTGGTTTTTGCATTCTACACTATAAGGGAACTTTTGTCTAGCATCCCTTGCCATAATAAGATCTTCTCCACCTGCACCCATACTCCTAGACTCTATGTCTTCTGGATGTATGTCTCTATGCTCAATCAGTTGATCTCTGACCCACTGTTGTAGCTTTCTTCCCTTTGCTTTTGCAGATTGAGGTTTCATTGTATCACACCAAAATCAATTCGCTTACTTCCCATACGATATCCTTCAAGATGCTTATGTTTTTTAGCACACATGTAACCACATACCGAATAATCACCACCATGCTTTTCTTGTTTCCAAGAGTCTTCAAGTGTATTTCTATATATGGGACTATTCATTATTTTATGAAAAGAGTTATAGTATAAAGAGATAGATTCTATACCACCTTGTTGTTCTATAAGATTAGCAACAGAATTCAAATACATATTTGTCCTTCTACCAGTACCTATAGCCATTGCAAGATCACTAGCACCACATGGAGGACATGGTTCACCTGTTTCATAGAACTTATGGTATACTTTTCTACACTCACATGCAAAGAAACAACATGGATGTATTACACCTCTAGTATCTATCGTAAGTCTATTGACAAATCCTTCTCCATTCTTACCATTCTCTCGTTCTATCTCCTGAACTGCATAACATTGTATATCACATGGAGTCTCAGGTTCTGATACCTTCATCACAAAATCTACATCTGATGGTGGCTCCAGAACATACTCTTTACCCTTGTAACTATACTTGAAAAACTTATTGTTATTGAATCCAGCAGTAGGTCTCAGTGTGAAAGCATTGAATCCCCACTCTTCACTAAGTTTTCTACACTCATCTACTTGATGTTCATTATGTTTGAAGGTAAGCATCCTCCACTGAGCACGACCACCACCTGCAATATATGCCTTAGCATTCTCAACTACCTTATACCAATCTACATTTACTCTATACAAACTATGTGTATCAGCAAGACCATCAATAGCAAATACAACCTCACCCCACCTCATCTCCTTCATCAAAGTACCTAACTTATACCACCATTCAGGGGTATGAGTACCTCCATTCGTAGTCAGAGACAGATATTCTAAGTTTTTATTGCATTTAGAAATGTAGTGAACGATGTCATGTAAGTCCTCTGCAAGTGAAGATTCACCTACTTGACCATTGAATCGCATCTTGAACAGACGTTTCTCAATAAACTTAGGTGGAAACCATTTACGAAAATCTTCAAACCTTATTTGATTTCTATTAACAGTAGCAGATGGTTTCAGTCCAACCCTACCCTCAATATATCTCGTGCAAATAGGACACTTAGAGTTACAATAATCACTAAGTTCTATCTGTATCTCATATGGATACTCCTTACGTAACTCACGAAACACCTTCTATGGTTTTCCAGTCTTTACTTGTGTTTCTAGTATTGCT
>MDSY01139346.1_pt1 | contig 12483 bp, 9 predicted proteins | sample 811131 | NCBI WGS metagenome assembly MDSY01 (sample SAMN05326643, study PRJNA326480) | marine metagenome | isolation source: seawater | place: Atlantic Ocean: South West | collected 2010
CATCTGCTGTTACTGGACGCATTCCCTCTTCGTCTCGAATCCAAGTGTCTTCACTACCAATGCTACCTTCTGAATAAACCACTTTTGGCTCAATAGCCATTGTTCCTCCAACGGGTAATGGCCGGTCAAAGCCCGCTGCAACAACGGGTGATTCATCCAACTGAAGCCCCACTGAATGGCCGAGGAATCGACTTTGGTCGGGGGCCATGCCCATGAGATTGTCTTGATATCCAAGTTCGATTGCTAACGCATAAGCCTCGTTCCAAGCATCTTCGCAGGTATCACCTCGGTCAAGCACATCAACGACTGTATCCTTGACCGCTAACATGTCTTCGAGACGTTGGTGCCATTGTTCAGACAAGGTACCTGCAACGAACATTCGAGTCATGTCAACAATGTAACCGCGATGGGCATGAACCAAGTCCACTAAAACCGGTTCGTTGGATTTGATTCGGCGAAAACCTGACCCCATGCCCGAAAGAGGGTGGGCGCCGGTTCCACCTACGGCAGAATCGAAGAAGGAAGGAATTCCACCTGCCCGACCAGAAACGATGACGCCACGGTCGCATTGCAGTGGGTATCGTCGCATGTGCACATTGCCCCCAAAGCCTTCTGAACGGCTTATTGCTTCGGCTGCTGCAACCAATTCGAGTTCACTGATGCCTTCTCCACCAACTGCTTCAACTGTTTCGAACATTCGAATCTGGATTTCGGCTGCTGCGTCCATTTGTTCCATCTCCCAAGGAGATTTTATTTCTCGTTGACGATGAATCAGGTTGGTCACATCTGGGCAGGTGCCCAGTTCACTGAAAACCTTGACAAAGCGTTCTGAATAGGTTGCAGGTATTTCTCCAAATTGAAGGCCTGGTGCTGAAGTCAAGCCGCGCTGACGGAGTGTTGTAACCAACTGTGCCATACGAGGGAAAGCGAGAATTTCATGGGGAGCATCATCGCCTCCTCCTTCGAATTGAGCACGTTGTAAAGACCGACGAACAAATAACACAGCTTGATTGTTTTCGGAACCGTGAGCAGGAATGAACATCGAAGCATTTTGTCGGCCACCTGCGTAGTAATACAGGTCAACTGGGTGTTGAATGAAAGCACCTGCAAGTCCTGCCTCGGCTAAGTATTCCCCTAACCGATGTTGGCGGTTGGCCAATTCGGAAACTGGAACTCTCCAGTCTTCGCCATCGGGGCCAGTAAGGTCAGCCTCATTCCAACCGCTCATGATTGAAGGGTAATGGCGGCCGTTCAAAACGGCTCCGCTTAAACTTCGATAACCGGTGGAGTCCAAGCCTCGGTATCATCAAGACGTTTTTGAGCTATTTCGCAATACTCTTCAGAAAGATCGACACCGATGTATGTCCGCCCAGTCATCTTTGCAGCCACACAAGTAGATCCAGAACCATTGAAGGGGTCAAGCACGATATCTCCAGCAAAAGAATACATCTCTATACAGCGTTTTGGCAATTCTATCGGGAACGGTGCTGGGTGATTAACGCGAGAGGCACGCTCTGTTGCGAACGACCAAATCGACTTGGTATGATGGATGAAATCATCTCGAGGTATGGTGTCTATTCGCCCTTCTGTGCGTTCTGATTTGTCGCGCATGAGTTTGTAATTTCCTTTTGAGAACACAAGAAGATATTCGTGCACATCTCGAAGACAAGGGTTACTCGCACTTTGGAATGAGCCCCAAGCACATGAGGAGCCTGCACTTGCTGATTTATCCCAAATGATTTCTCCTCGCATCAAAAAGCCGAGTTGGTTCATCATGATGTTGATGTGGCTGGAAAGTGGAATGTAGGGTTTACGCCCAAGGTTTGCCACATTGATGACCATACGGCCACCGGGGGCTAGTACGCGATAGCACTCTGCAAAAACATCATACAATAATTCGAGATATTCGCTGAGAGAAAGGTCTTCATCGTAGGCTTTACTGGCATTGTAAGGTGGTGAAGTCACAACCAATTGAACGCAATTATTGGGCAAGTCTAACTTTCTCGAATCGCCAGCAATTAGCGTATTAGCAAGTGTCGGTGGTAATTCTTGCTGAGGTCCAACTTCACGGCTTGAGACAATTCCGTCGTAGAGTCGACTACCATAGTACACCGACGCATCGTGACCTTCTCTCTTCGATACTCCGAAGGAAGAAGTGCTGGTGCCAGCACGCCTGCGAGGCCCCTTGAGGGTTTCATCCTCTACGGGTTCCTCTTGCGCCATCCTTTGAGAGCGAACTTTACGGCTTTATCACCTTTCGCGCCATCAACACAGTTGAGACGCGCGATTCGAGGCATTCAGAAAAAAACCACAGGCCGTTTGCAACCGTTGTAATCAAAAACCGAAAGCATCTGGTATGTTCAATGCCGAGTGTCTTGACCCTCGACAATGTCAATGTTGACAACATGACTGTTTTGGTTCGTGTCGACATCAATTGCCCCCTTCTTCCTGGCACCAAATCCTTCCTTGACATCACTCGTATTCGTGCTATTGTGCCAACATTGAATCGGTTGACAAGTGCTAAAGTTGTTCTTCTCGCTCACCAATCTCGACCCGGTAAAAATGATTTTACTTCCACGCTAGGCCACTCACGTGAACTTGGGCGTCTCCTTGGACGGCCAGTCAAATGGGTCGAAGACCTTGCAGGTGAAAAGGCGATGAAGGCCATTGAAGCCTTAGAGTGTGGAGAAGTCCTCATGTTGAACAACGTTCGAATGTATGATGAAGAGATCAAAACCAAGGGGGACTTCAATACGCATTCAGAAACAATAATGGTTCAGAATCTAGCAAGTGTAGCGGATGTATTCGTCTATGATGCCTTCGCCTGTGCCCACCGCAGTACGCCTTCTGGCGTTGGTTTTACTTACTTGATTCCATGCGTCGCTGGTGAATTGATGAAAAACGAAATGAATCAACTCGACCGAGCATTGGAAAATCCTACTCGCCCGTGTATTGCCGTGTTGGGTGGAATCAAAGTCGATGATTCGATTCTTGTGGCTGACAATATGCTTCGAAACGACATATGCGATGAATTCTGGCCGACCGGAGGCGTTGCGAACTTACTTTTGGAACTCTCTGGCGTGGAGATTGGGGCAACGAACCATGACTTCTTGGTCAATGAGTTGGGTAAAATGTGGCATCAAACGGTTGAAACTGCTAAATCACTACTCAGTGACTTTGGCGAAAAAATACGCCTCCCTGTTGATGTTGCAGCAAACATAGAAGATAATCGAGTCGACCTAAATCTCTCTGAACTCCCAATCGAAGCACCGATTTTTGACCTTGGTATTCAATCGATTCGTAACCTTTCAGCAGCAATTAAATCTGCGGGAACCGTTCATCTCAATGGGCCAGCAGGTGTATTTGAGCTGCCTGATTTTGCTTTTGGCACCGTCGAGATGTTGAATGCATGTGCTGAAACTGACGGGTATGTCGTAGTTGGCGGAGGGCATACCGCTACACTCATCGCCAAGCATGGCCTAGCCAAGAAAATGGGTCACCTTTCAACTGGTGGAGGAGCATGCTTGGATTATATTGCTGGTAAAACACTCCCTGCAGTTGCAAGCCTTGAGGCCAGCGCTGAAGCATTTACACTCAACATTGCTCGAAGTGTCGACCAGTAGAGAGCCACTGGGGAGATTCGAACTCCCGACCTCCTGATTACGAATCAGGTGCTATACCAGCTAAGCCACAGTGGCGCAATTCTTGCGCCGCATCGAATGAACATAAGTGAAACGGTTGAAAGTCTTCATGAGGGTTGAGCCTAACCGAAGTTCATGGCCGATGATTTGAGTGTACGGTATCGTAACGCGATACTGTATGATGAAAGCGGTCACAAACATGTCGGCGATGTGCTTCTGCACGACGATGGGCAATGGTCTGCGTCAAAGGGAGACGAGGATGTTCAACACGATCTTGACGGGTCTGGAAGGCTCATTACGCGGAGTTTGCAAAACTGGCATACCCATTTGGCAATGCAACTGAATGCTCGAGATTTTAGCGACGGCTTTCCACTGCACCGTTGGTTAAATGAAGCGGTTTTTCCGACTGAAGCGCGATTGAATCCTGAATATGTTCGTGTCGGTGCGCAAGCGGCAGCAGCGGAAATGATTCGAACGGGTTCCTCGTTTGCTGCTGATATGTACTTCTACCCTGCCGTTACTGGAAAAGTCCTCGGTGATGCTGGGCTTCGTGGCTTAGTAGGCGGTCCTGTAAGTGATGCGGCACTACCGTCCCATCCTAATGCCGCATCTGCTTTAGATGAACTTGATTCAATGCTTCAACAACAGAACATTGAGGATAAAATCCAATATGCAATTGCAACCCATTCGGTCTATCTCTGCAGTGAAGAGACTCTACGAAGAGCTTCTGAACTCGCTGAAAAAAGGAATGCTCGCCTCCACATTCATGTCAGCGAAACACGAAAAGAGATTGCTGACTGTCATGAAAAAACAGGCCTTTACCCTGTCGAATACCTCGACAGCCTCGACTTTTTCAAGCCAGGAACAGTGTGTGCCCACGCTTCTTGGGTGAAGAAAAATGAAATCCGGATGTTAGCAGAACATGAAGTCACTGCTGTTCATTGCCCTTCATCCAACATGAAGATCGCTTGTGGAGGTACCATGTCTTTACCTGCATACAATGATGCTGGTGTCGATGTCAGAATTGGCACCGATGGTGCTGCTTCTTCGGGGAGTGGTTTGGATATGCTCGCAGAAGCACGTCTTGCTGCATTGGTTCAACGCCACGACCACTGGGATGCTACACTGCTTCCAGCGGCAGATGTCTTTTCTATGGCCACCAAAGGAAGTTCGGATTGGGCGGTATGGAATCTCAATGATATCCGAATGAGACCGTTGGGTCGGTCTGGAAATCGTCACCTAGCGAACCTAATTTTCAATGGTGCAGATTGTATGGACTTGTGGGTCGACGGTCAAGCACTCAGAATGAACGGCGTCACGCAAACCATCGATGAAGCATCTGCTTGGAATGAATTAGACCTTGCAGTCGACACCTATTACGAAGGCGTCGAATGATTAATCCATACGGGAGAAGGCCAAACCACCAATGCCCAATAAGAAACTGAACAAATACATCGGGAAAGAAGCGGAAAGTTTGACTTCATAATCAATATTTAGTTCCGTTCCAGCTGGAAGAGTTCCCGATTTGGTCCCAATGCCCGTGTAGTAATCGCCGGAAATAACATGCCATTGTGCACCGCTAGAGCCGTCAATGGCCGTCGTTTCATACCCCGAATCGCCATATTGACACGTTTGGCTACCTGAACCGGATTGAAGGAAGGCTCCTCCACTGGCACGAATACCATCGCATTGATCTTTCTTTGATTGGTTCGCAATAACCAAGAAGATATCATCGCGGTCCCAACTGATGGATGTATCTGCACTGACAAAAAGACCGGCGGGATTCTGTGGCAATGCATCCTCTGAAAAGAACACAAAACCTTCGATATTAGGTGTCGGAATATCTTCAACTTGACCTTCGATTGTATACCCGATCGTGCCGAACACGATGATGAAGAGAGCGAAACACGCCATTGTATAGCCGACTACCTTTTTTTGAGCCAATCCATCCACCTCACATTTGATAAAACGCCAAAGCGAGTATCACGTAACATGCTAGTAACATCATGCCTTCAAGCCAATTTGATTTACCATCATTCATAATTGAATTTGCTACAAGAACTGAAATGAAAGTAGCAGCCGTTTCCAGAAGTCCGAATTCTAATGTTAGGCCTACGCCAAGGAACCAAGCAAACAGAATCATTACAGGAGCGACAAACAAAGCGATTTGGACACTGCTGCCGATGGCAATAGCGATTGAGAGGTCCATCTTGTCTTTTCCGGCAACCAGAACTGCTGTGAAATGTTCAGCAGCATTACCGAAGAAAGGCAGCAGAATCACACCGATGAAGAGTTCTGGCAAGTGCCATTTGTCAACGGCTACTTCGAGACTATGAACTAAAATATGGGCCATCCATCCAACGAGAATGGTCGAAAGAATAAGCAGAATCCATGCATCTTTGCTGGTCATACGCGGATCTTCGTGGGTGCCATGACCTGCCTCAGTGGCAAAGACATCGACGTGGGTTTTGAGTTGAAACAAAAGAGCCAAACCGTAGATGATTAACAAAACAATTGCAGTATAATGGGAGAGTTTTGCCACATCGCCAATTGAGCCACCTGAATGATGGACAGCGCTTGGAATAATCAAAGCAACAATCGCAAGGAGGAGGAGAGACCCGTTCATTTGTCCTGCATCTTGGCTGAAGTGCTGAACTTTGTGGTTTAATCCACCCCAGACCATTGCAAGTCCAAGTACCAGCAAGAGGTTTCCGAGGATGGAGCCAATCAGCGATGCCTGTGTTACCGTAATCATTGTATCAGCAATTTCTGGATTCTGTGAAGCAGTGTACAAAGCAAGTCCTGCGATAATCATTTCAACAGCATTTCCAAATGTAGCATTGAGAAGGCCACCAACAGCCTCTCCAGTTCGCAAAGCAATCTCTTCAGTTGCTTTACCCATAAGGAAAGCGAGAGGCATTATCGCAATCATAGAAAAGACAAAAGCGAGTCCGCCTTGGTCGGTAAAATTGGCATATAGAGCGACTGGAATGGCCAAGAGAAGTAAATTTAATTTATTCTTTCTTGGGTCAAAAGAGGCAAGTAAATGATCCATGCCTTCTTCAATATCTTCGACTAAATTATCTGAACTGTCAACGACACTCGGTTCCGACATGTTTTGGTCGAAGGAGGCTCACCCCTTGACTTCACCGCTTCGATGAATATCAGTCGTCGCTCTTTTTACGGCCGACTGCACGTCGCTTTGGAGCCTTTCTCGGGGCTGCACGACGACCGACTGCACGCTTCTTAGCAACAGGTTTTACTTCCTCTTCCTCTTCATCATCGTCATCGTATTCGCCCCAATCGATGCCATCATCATCATCTTCTTCGGCGGTGATTTCAACGACTTCCTTCTTGGGCCGAGTCTTACGAGCAACAATATTCACTGCAAAGGGATCTTCTTCTTCTTCCTCTGCTTCTTTTTCTTCTGGCCCGTCGCCGTGCTTGAGTGCGACTTTGCTCGGCTCAGCAGGGTCTTCCTTTGATTTACCACTGGTATCCGTTACGGTATCCATGTCAAGGTCTTGTGAAGTGCCGATAAATTCAGACATCCAGTCTTCATCTTCGTCTTCTTCATCGCCACTCTTCTTCTTCTTTGGACCGCTCATACTGGTTTGAATAACCATCAGCATAACGATTAACGAGAAAACGAAGATTCCTGAAAGAACCCATACCAGAATGTAAGGTGGGTCTGTCATTGAAGGATTGACAATCACCGGTTCTGGCTTAGGTTGGAGTGATTCTACATAGTTGCATGAGGTTGTTCCATCAAGACGATTTCTACATTCATCGACCACAAAAATCACGTTAGCAGATCGTTCATTTCCTGCTGAATCGATTGCGCGTACAAAGACAGCATGTTGGCCTGGTAAGAAATTGCCAGCAGAGAACTCAAGGTCGAGAACAACTGAACTGTTATCGCCGTTCAAATTGGTGACTGAAGTCGCTTCAGTCCATGGAGTTGAAATCGATTGACCGGTTCCATAATTATAGGTAAATTTGTATTGGAATGAATCAATTCGAACATCGTCAATGGCTCCGGCAAGAACTTGCACATTGCTACCATAGAGATATTTCGAGTTCTCGTCAGAACTTGATGAAGGTGAATATATGGTCACTTGAGGCGGTACAGCGTCAACAGCCCGGTCAGTCCAAACTTGTGTGGCTTGATTATTTGCCAAATCTTCCATTTTGACTTCAAAGGTCATGTCGCCAGCAATCGTTAAAGTCGTGATAAAGAAGTCGAGTTGGTATACTGGCCCTCTATCTGGATTTCCAGCGTTTTCTTGAACCAAAGCCATTTCTTTAGAACCGCTTGAAATGTCACCGCCATTCACTGTAGTAATGTTGATCATTGGGGCGATGTCAAGGTATTCATCGAATTCGATTTGGACCTTGTAGTCGCCTGCAACCAGAGAAGGGCTGGTAAACGCCTCATTGTTTTCATTAATGAGAAGCAGAGTTCCTTGAGGGGCTTTTGTATCCTCTGTTACTTTGATTGCATTTGAGTTGATACCCGAGTAGGTTTCAGGATTACTGTTCCCCCACTTATCGGTGATAATCACTGCATACCAGACATCTCGGTCGACGTCTTCAGGGATGTCAAGCTGGCGGAAAAAGGTATTTTGTTCAGAAGTTCCAGCATTGATATTGTCAATAGCCAGTTCCCAACCTTCTGCATGGATTGTACTTATTTCGCTTTCATCTTCACCAAATGGCTCACCATAATGGCGCCAAACTTGATAGATTTCGCCATTTTCTTCTCCAGCGTTGAACCATTCGAGTCTGACTTTGTTAAGCTGGCCTATTGATTCTACAACTTTCATTCGTGCTGGAAGTGGCGAAGTGGTGTCTTCTTTGTTATCTTCAGTAATTTGGAAGACGTTTTGGTTGAGGCGCTTATCCATGTAGGTTCCCGTAATATGGCCATAAAGGGCTTCAGTGGTTACAAAGTAAAACGGTTGTTGACCCGTCAGGCCTTCAGATAATTGAACATCGAAATAACCGACCCCATCGCTCGCTGAACCAAGCCATTGGAGAGAGCCGTTGAAACTATTCCATTCCCCTCCAGTGACTCGCCAGCCGGCAGACCAAACGTGATAGCGTTCACCTTCGACTCCGAGTTGGTCGGTCCATGAGACTCGTGTGGTTTGATTACCAATAAATTCAGCATATACATCAGAAGGTTCGGCAATCCATGGAGAGAAGGCATCTTCTTGAACTGGATCAGAACAAGCGTTTAGTGAGATTTCTGTGTTGAATACATCGTACAAATCAACTGTGACAACGCAATAGTATGCAAAGCCCAGGCGTCCAGTTGGTACTTCATAGGAAAAAGACTCGACATTTTCTGAAATGGTTGCGAGGTATTGAACGTCCGAACGAAGAGTAGAGTTGAACGCTGTTCCAGACATATAGATCCGATAAGATTCGCCATTTTCACCAGGTACATCATTCCAGGAAACGACTGTCGTTCCACCACCATCAATCGGTTCTGCGGTAAACATAGCATACATCGAATTCACTTGCGCTGGAGGCATGTTGTCTTCAAAAATTGGAGAGGTCATGGCATTGTTCGAAAGGAAACGTACATCTTTGTAATCTTCCCCTGGGCCGTTCCAATTAGGAAGGAGATAGGTGATTGAATAATACGCATCGCGGTCTGTTTGGTCCGGAACCGTCTCAATATGAGTGGAATTACCGGCATCGAGTATCGCTACCGGGGTTTCAGAAAGCAGCATGTTCGCGCCATTTGCCCGAGTGACTGGGTATGATGTTCTGTAAAGATGGATTTGGTATGCATCATCTCCTGATTCTGGGAGAATTGGAAACAAATCATTGTAATTGACCCATTGTAATGTTGTTTCACTTGTTTCAGGGTCATACGAGCCGATGATGTTGTATGGGGTACGAATCGGTGTTGTTAGTTCGACCACTGGTTCTTCAATCAAAGAAGCACCAGAGTCCAAGTTGAAGAGTTCAGTTCCATTGCCAAGAGTTGTCGTTACTGCGTAATAGAAACTGTCGTTTTCGCCAGGAGATACGAGGAAAGAAGTGGTGTGTTGTGAAACAGTACCATTGATTCCTCGACATTTGAATGCATCATTAAGAACCTCTGCGGAGGAACAGGCTGTGATTCCAGTTTCAAAAGGCGTCATACTGGTAATACTTGAAGAATTGATAGCATCACTTGAGCGATAGACGTTGTAGGTGGCAGAAAAGAGCCCCTGAAGAACTGAACCATCAATATCGATGTTTCTCCAAGTCACCGTAGTGGTCTCGGATACTGGGTCAAAAAAGGCATTGATCTCTTGCGCTTGTAAATCGACAGGGTCTCCGATATCTTCAGCAGACACAGGGGTGAGTGGCGCCAATGCTAGAAGCATGCAAAACACAAGGAAAATCGCTTTTCTCTTGCCTTCATTACCGAGCAAATTGTCTGTCATCATTTCACTTGTCACATGCAACGGTTATGAGCATGTCGCATATTCATTCGCTAAACAAGGGTTTCAACACACCCCTACGGGGTGACCACAAGGGGCATATTACTCGTCTTCAGAAGGGTGATTTGGTTGAGGTAATGGGTCTTCAGAATCGATACGGGTAATCTCGGTTTTGGCCTGTTGAAAACGGACGAGGAAAGTCCACAAACCGCCAAATGCAGAAATCAAAACAATCACGCTCATCGGATTGATTGGAATGTGGTCAAGAATGCCCGGGAACATGCCAAAATCCTCAACACCCGCGTGAATGAAAATACCGGTGAGGAAAATGGCTACAATAGAAAGAATTGTTCGGTCTGCTCTGGAAAAACCGCGATAGTTGCGAGAACCTGCAACTGCTTGGGCTTGAGTGCCCATATATGAGCCGAGTAAAGTGAGCCAAGCAGCAACTAAACCAAGGGTAAAGTCACCAACGAAAACTGAACCAGAAATACATAGAATCCAGACAGCATCCAATAAACGGTCAAAGGTGTGATCAAGATAGTCGCCCCATCGAGATACATTGCCGTATTTACGAGCCAAAGGACCGTCTAAACCGTCCAAAATCATGGCCATGATAATCAAGAGGGCTCCGCCAAACAACATGTTGGCTCCATACACTGAATCATCCGCAGTTAGAACGGCAAGTCCACCGAGTATTCCGATAGGGAGTGCTACCCATGTCACCGTCGATGGTTTCACGCCTGAAAGCGAACCTAAAACCGGATTCAATATGTCTTCCCACGCACTCCGTAGTTTTTCTAAAGCCATGATTCTCATTCTCCTGCGTGAATCGAGGGGTGTTGGTTGTTGCGGTTCGCCGTGAACAAAAATGTGGACTTACATCCATCCAATCGCTTGCGAACTCGATTCTTCGAGTGTAAGAGATGGGCATTTATTCTCTAACCACTCGACAATCTGGAATCTCATTTCTTCAATGGTTAGTGAAGTGCTGTCAAGCTCTAAAATTGGCGCTTCTATTTCAAATTCTAAAAGTTCAGACCAAGTTCCAGAAAGTAATTCCCATTCCACGTTTGCTGCTATTTTCGATTCTGAATACGCTCGGGACGCCAATCGTTGCTTCAATTGAACCGGGTTACAACGTAAAACAACGATGGCATCGACTTCAAGAAGATGAGAAAGGTGACCGTCGATAAAGGTGACTCCATCGCCTTCATCTTGCCATTTTTCAGCCAAGAGATGGATGTCGAGAGGAGCTGAATCATCGCTTGAATCGACAGCGTCCAAACACCCATACTCCTCTGCTAATTCTTGGAGGGAGAGGACAGAAAAGGACCCACTTAGCGCTTCACATAGCGTTGTCTTACCTGTGCCTGGCGTCCCGGTGATTGCGATAGTAATTCGTTGGTCCATGTATCCCCATGAACTCAGCCAAATAAACGCCAAGGCTTGAATTTCAAACAAGGGGACGGTTCTGAAAGAGTTTTACCTTGGCCGAAGCGAACTTGCAAAGGCATGATAGGTCATCACTCACAGCAGGGAATGTCGCCATGTTTGGAATGAATGACCCCGCTCAAACTCTGCTTCAATTGGAGCGGTATATTGAGGATGGGAGAATGGAAATGTCAGAGGTCATGGCTACCCAATTCACCGAGATGTTTCTTTCACAGAAAAAGAGAACGGCAGATGCACAAATAATGTTGGTGAAAGGTTTACGCATTCTCTGTGATGTATTTTTGGCCCGTAGTAAACTTCAACGGGCGATTGCAAGCGTGAAGACACTTCATCGAGAACGAAAAACATTGATTCGACTCCTCTCGAAAGCGGCTCCTCATTTACTCGAAAAAATGACTCCCCCCGCTGAAGATTATCGCCGTGCTGGTAAAATTTATGCCGCTGCAGGAAAAACGGGGGCTGCCGTGAAGGCTTTTTCCAAATGTGAAAAATTGTCGCCCGGGCATGTTGCGAGTGCAATGGAGGCGTGCGCATTGCTCGGATTCGATAAAAAGCGGGTCAATCGGCTCGTTACAACCGTTCATGCTGCTGGGCCTGTGATCTTATCGAATGGTCGCTTCCAATTACAACCACCGCATTTACCAGTAGCTGATGCCCACGAAGTAAAAGCAATCTTACAGTCCGCGGTTGAAACTGGGATCGGCCCAACCGAGAATTGTCAAGAACAGGTCGTTCGAATCTCGGAAGAAATTGGAGCGATAGAACGTGGTGAAGCAGCGGCAAACGCTCGACTGCAAGCAGCAATGGACCTGTTAAAACCCCAACACGACTACTACGAGTATTGAGCATGGTAACGAGAGATGGATTTGAACCATCGATCTCCGGGTTATGAGCCCGACGGGATATCCAGACTACCCCACCTCGTTATATCCTTGGCTGAACTC
>MDSY01002385.1_pt1 | contig 12480 bp, 10 predicted proteins | sample 811131 | NCBI WGS metagenome assembly MDSY01 (sample SAMN05326643, study PRJNA326480) | marine metagenome | isolation source: seawater | place: Atlantic Ocean: South West | collected 2010
CACCGTAAAAAATTTCAAGGGAATATCCGATAAAAAATGGATACAAGGACCAACTTTTAAAGATGGAACTGTATTACACGTTGAATATATGGGAGGTCCGGATTCATAATCAGTTGAACAGCGCACTACAATCCTCGGCTTTTACGAATTTCGGCATCCAAAAATACGGGATATTGCTCGCGGTTCCGGGAAACAACGATTCGTAAATGGTGCGATAGTAGGTTTGTTCGAGTGTTTGTGGGGTATTGTGCGTCCATGAGCTCGGGTCATCGAACTTCATCATTTCAACCTTCTTCTGTATCACTTCATACCATGAAGTTTCATTGCCCGACACGCCATCGCTGAACGCCTCCTTGGTTCTCCAAACAATGCTTTCCGGTAAGAGGGACGGGTTCGTTTCGATAATTGCTTGACGCAGCAAATACTTTTCACAGACGCGATTTTCAAGCAGCGCCATCTTGTTTGAACACGGGTTTCGCATTTCAATAGGAAGACTCAAAAAGTAATCTACGAAGTTCTTATCCAAAAACGGAGTTCGTGGTTCGAGTCCGTTCGACGAAATACACCGGTCCGAACGAAGCACGTCGAACATGTGAATGTCTGCCACAAGACGTCGGCATTCCTTATCAAACGCGAGATTGTCGGGTGCTTTCAGGAAATACAGATATCCGCCGGTCACTTCATCGCTACCATCACCGTTGAACACCACCTTCACATCGGTATTTTGGGATATGTATTTGCCAATCAGGTAGTTTCCAACACTCGCGCGCACGGTTGTGGTATCGTAACTTTCAATCATTTCAATTACTTCCGGAATCGCCTGAAACAACTCATCGGGACCAAAAATAATTTCCGTGTGGTCCGTTCCCAAATGGTCGGCAACCATTCGGGCGTGTTTCAAATCCTCCGACCCCCTCATTCCAATGCTAAATGTTTTCAACTCCGCCGCCCCAGTATGATGTTTATTTACAAGCGCGGTGATGATGCTGCTATCGAGACCCCCCGATAACAGGCACGCAATGGGACGTTCCGTGGTGCCCACAACGCGCTTTCTTACGGCCTCGTCGAGATGGTTGAAGATGCCTTGCAGCGCGAGTTTGTGGATGCTGGTGTTTTCGTCGCTCGCATTGCTCCACGCAAGAGATTTAGGCGGACTCACCTTGAAGAAGCATTTGTTTGCCACATATTGCTGCCACTCGGAGTTCACAAGAAATGATTTTGAATATGACGAAAATGTCCCTGGCATAAAAGGTTTGATTGAATACGTTTTTTGATTGGCATAGATTCTGCGATTGGTGGGAACCGAACTCAAATCGCTTTGACACCATTTCATTTGGCCCGACGAACCGGTGAAAGGGACAAGCATCTTTATCTCTGAGGCAATAGCAACTATCCGCTCTGTGGTGACAATGCAATCATTCGCGCCCGCATTTGTCTTTGCACTCGTCGTCGAGTAACCGCGATTACTATTAGCATTGTCCTGTCTAGGATTATTGTTGTCGTTAACCTCCAACACATAAAGCGGTCTCACACCAAAAGGATCGCGGGCGACGTGGAATACCGGGTCGGTGCTCATATCGCTTTCATCGAGAAGCATCAGGGCAAAGACACCGTCGAGCATTTCCACCGTGTATTCGAAACCGTATTTCTTGTACATACGAATAATCACTTCGCAATCTGAACCGGTGGTAGGTGTGATGCCCATCATGGCATATAGTTCTTTGTAATTATAAATTTCGCCGTTACAAACAAGGGTTACTCCACCAATCGTCATGGGTTGGCTCGACAAGGAATTGAGACCATTAATGGCAAGGCGCTTGAAACCGACCACTAATTTTTCGCTGTAATGTGCGAGTTTCGAGTCTTCGGGGCCACGATTTGTGCCTTTGTCAAATGCGGTTTTGATGAGGGCATCGTCAAATGTCTTTTTATTGTTGAGGACCCCGAATATCCCGCACATCTCCCCTTGCTGTATGAGAATGTTATATTTCCTTTAGGTGTTTCTATAATAATATATCTATTATATAAGCTAATGCAGGACAATCTAATGACAGGACAATCAGGACAATCCGGAGTATATGGTGTCGAACAGGGCGGACGTAATTGCAACTTGAAGAGAAGCATGGAATTGAACAATCGCATATCAGAGAGAAATATTCCGTCCACACCCTTACAACCACAGTTTAGCATTCGCCCCGTATCGACCAAATATGACCATATGTCTATCATCGATCGGCGCAATGTGCCAACGGTTCCGCTTAAGCGTGTTCCGACGCACAATGTGGCCATGAACTTTAATCCCGGCAATGCCCAAGCACCGTGGGAAGGGTTTGCTGCCAACATTAATAATGAGTCGACCCTTCGCAACCAATTCTTTGCGATCCAGAATTGCGACAAGGCGGTTTATATTCCTTCTTCGAAAAGCGATTTGTATGACGTGAAGGTTGGCGGCCGCGTGGAGGTACAGCCCCACATGGGACTTTTTGTGGAACCAGAACTAGCCCCCTTCAACCCAAATCCCTACCACGAAAATGTGGGTCACAACACGTTTCACAATAGCACGCGCGAACAAATCAAGAACGTTTAGATAGTGTCAGTGATGATAGTGTTCGGTAAAGGATGATTAGATTAGATTACTATATTTTAGTGTATAATAATGTAATGACGTCGTCTGGTAATACAAGTAATACAAGTAATACAAGTAATGCGAGTAATGCGAGTAATACAAGTAATACAAGTAATACAGATAACATTACTTTGGAGTATTTATTGAATCCAGTATATCAGACAGGGATTAACCGCACAAAAAACGAAGACAACGAGAATGATGTTTCTCTCTCAAACGCTGATGTAAAGTTCTATAGAAAGCGAATTAGCGCACTTAGTCGCGAGATTATGCGTGGTAATGTAGCAAACAATAGCGTGACAGAAGCGCACGATGAGTATGTTAAGGCGGCCATACAATACTTCCAGATGAGCGACAGGACGGAGATATTACAGAACGAATACGACGGTGCAGCAGAGGACACAAAAGACGGCACCAACAATGAACATTTTAACATTGGGCAGGCAAATGAAATCCTTTTCGAAAAACTCGATACACCGCCTACGCTTGACAACTTCGTAACCTCCAAGACAGTAAATATCAGAAAGGATGTGAAACACCCCCAGCGACGAAACATCAATCTGAAGACGAATGAGCTTCGCTTGAAGGGCATCCAATCAAAGAAGGATAAACAAATGAAGAGAGAAAAGGAAGTCAATAAAGAAAAGAAAATCTGAATACATAATAGATAGGAAGGACAATGAAAAATGGAAAAACTATGAAAAATGGAACACGCATATCGCGTAAGCAGAGCAAGCAGAGCAAGCAGAGCAAGCAGAGCAAACATAGTAAGCAGAGCAAGCAGAGCAAGCAGAGTAAGCAGAGTAAGCAGAGCAAGCAGAGTAAGCAGAGCAAGCAGAGCAAGCAAGCCAAACAGAGTAAGCAGAGCAAGCAAGGCAAGCAAGGCAAAAAATTATTTGAAAAGGCGAAGTGTAGCGCCGGCAAGTCAATCAATGATTTCACATGCTACGATGGCGAAGCACTGATTAAACTGAAGATGCTGTGGAATGCACGCCACCCGGATGCTGAAATCGAAGAAACGGGTAACAAGGAGATTTGGAGTGCGTTAAAGAATAGCATGTCGAATGTTTGCAACACGGAAAAATGCTGGCTTCGGCAGAATTTCGCAAAAAATAATTTATCAAGTGACCTCAAGACTTACACATTTGCCCCCGATTCACCAAAAACGTGGCTCCAAAACCCGAATGAGTGGCTATCGAGCGTCGACATTCAGAAAGTGATGACACAATACGAGGCAAAGCATAAAAACTTTATCTTCTTGGGACCATCACCAATTGACTTTGACAACCACGTTAGAGATGGAGAATGTGTGTGGAAAGAACTGTGCGAGTTCGATTTGAAGAAGCAGATGACGGATAAGAAGACAAAAATGGGGATTATTTTCAATACGGACCCACATTATTCAAGCGGTTCCCACTGGATATCGCTGTTTGTCGATGCCATCAACAATGATATATTTTTCTTCGATAGCACCGGTGAACCAGCACCAAAAGAAGTAACCGCGCTGATGAATCGTATTATGTCACAGGGGAAAAATATGGGTATGGACTTTAAAAAAATTGTGAACGACAAGACCCATCAGAAAAGTGATACTGAATGCGGGATGTATTGTCTACATATGATTATAAGCATACTCGAAAGCAAGCATGATCCATCGTATTTTTTAACACATCGCATATCTGATGCCGAAATGGAACATCTTCGAGGCGAATATTTCAACAAACCTGTTATACAATAAACCAGGTATATGAAAAACTATACAAAGATTTCATATTATATGGGTATAAATGCCAAATAATATTAAATTAGAGCATGCGGAGAACAATGTCGGCGCAGATGGATTCGCCAGTGTAGAAAACATGGGCGTACTGTGGGATTTGATGTATACTAACGGAACATTCCAAGGACTGTCCCCAAACACGGTAGAGAACGTGAAACAACTCTTCGAAAATGTGATTCGCGAGAACGAAGCATCAAGTGGTAGCAAAAAAGCCAAAAACAAGCGTGTCCTCGTGAGTATGACCCAACGGATTTATGCGATGAAACAGGCGCCTGTGTCTGCGAATGTGCCTGTGTCTGCGAATGTGCCTGTGACCGCCGGCGAATTATCTGCGCAAAGGCGCAGTGAGTTCGATAACAATTTGAGCAATCGGCAAAAGGATTTTGACGATCTCGTCCAAAAACCGGTTCCGAAACAAATAGATTTTTCCGACAGTACAGAATCCGATAAACCTTTGCCGGATGATATGGATAGAATGATAAATGATGTCATCGCAAAACGCGAACGAGACTTCAATATGGTGTCTAGCGAGCAACCGTCCAACACAGAACTTAAAATAGGCAGTGTTATTGCAGGAACCGACATAACAAACCTTGATGGGGAAGATAATAATAAACGCGTTTCGTTTGCCCAAGACAGCGCCCAAGACATGACCCAAGAGAGCGCCCAAGAGAGGGCCCATGACAGGGCCCATGACAGGGCCCATGACAGCGACAGCGCTCATGACATTGCTATTGCCTCACTGCATCAATTGATAAGAACGATTGATGAGAAACAAGATAAAATAATGAGCATGCTAAAAACACTCACGAACAGCAGCGACGTATGAATTAATCAAAAACGATATAGGATTCCTTCTTTCCATCATTTATTCTAGTTTTAATCTCTCCTACGGGTAAAGGATTGCCCTTCTGGACGCTGTTGTAATCATAAATAATATTTGAAGTTTTGTCGTAGGCATATTCCTTTCCTTTGTAGGTAATCTTCGTTACTTGGATGGTGGATTCGTATTGATTTTGCATGGCAGCATTGTCGAGGTCTTCGTCTTTGTAGGATGGAATATAGGAGAATTTTGCTGGATCATTCGAGCCGAATGAGAAACATTTGAGTTGCTCTTTATCATCACTCGACTTTGCGTGGAGCGTGCAGTCGAAGGAAGTCTCTTTCACACACCGAAGTATGTCGTTCGTAATATCTTCTTTCATGGTGGCGATTTCGTAGAGCGTTTCATCGCTAGTAAACGGGGTATTTGGAATCTGCTTGCTTTTATCTTGGTTGCGGAGCTCTAAAATGAGGTCATCTTCGCGTTGTTTCTTGGATAGCGTCATGAGATAGAGGAACACTTCAACTGTTTGCATGTTAATCGGCAACTCATTGTGGCTGCATATTCTTCGCGCACGTCCAACAACCTGCTGGGTTCTAACCGGGTGCCAGTATGGTTCGGTGATGTGGACGTACCTCACGTTTTTCAACGAGATGCCCTCCGCACCCGAAGCAGTAATCATGATGACCTTGATAATGTCGCCATAGTGGTTGTCGGGATGCATATCCTTCAACTTTTTCTCGATATTAGGAGGCACATATTTCCACGCTCCATTGAAAATGTTTCTGATTAGTTCCTTTTCTTCGGCAGTTTCGGAACCGGTATACAGGACAAACTTTGGTTTTTGCATATCTTCTTCTGAAATATCAATATCCCATACACCACCTCTCTTCATAATCTTGAATTCGACAAATCCATTTGTTTCGAACACCAGTTTCATGATACCAATACCTTCTAACGTCCTGAATTGACTGTATATAAGATGGGGTCCTTGGTGTTCTTCATCCGCAACATTTTCCAATATGTTGAGAAATTTGGGGCTGTATGTTAGAAGTTTTTCCTTCGTCAAATATACATCTTTGTTTCTCTCCAACTCGGTGATTGCCTTTGCTATTTTTGCCTTGTATATCAGATTTTTCCTTGTCTTGTCATCCGCAGCATCGGCATCCAGTCCAGCATCCAGTCCAGCATCCAGTCCAGGATCGAGCCCAGCATTGGCATCAGCATCAGAGTCGTCTTTATCATATGGTCCTTCTAAGTTTTTCGATTTCTCTTCCACTGAAAGGCCGTCCAAATCGTCTTCATCTAATAAGGTGGATATATCGTCATCATCGCCCGGTATTGGTCGACCTATTTCTTCGGGAAATACAAAATTACAGAACGCGCGCGAAAATATACGGTATGTGGATACAGTTTCTTCAAAAATACCGGCTGGGAGAGCCATTTGTTTCTTTTTCTTCTTTGCGTTATCCTTCTCCATTTTCCGCTCCTTTTTCCGCGCCTTTTCGTAAATAGCTAACTGATAATCGCTCATTTCTACCTTTACAATTTGGAAGTCGGTTTCTTTGTTGTAGCGAGGCATAAGATTCTCAATATCGCGGAAGTAAGAGGACAACCCCAATATTCGTCGTTTGAACAAATTCATATTTTTCACATTTTGTTTGTCGTCAATAAAAAAGGATTTGAATTCTGTCAACGTATCCGGAAGAGGCTTATAGAAACTGATATTATTATTGCCTACATTTTCACCCGCCTTTGCCGCCGCCGCCTTTGCACCATCTTTGACAACAGTGATGTTCTCTTTCTTCAAGGTATCTAAGACCGATGCTTCGAAATCTTCGTCGCTGACCCGCCCGCGTTTGCTTTTTTTGACACCACCGCGTCTATCGTTGTTTGTGACATTAACAAACCCGAATGGGTTCCTCGTGATGCGCAGGGTCGTAGATTTGGGAAGATACTCAATATAGTCCATCACCGCACCACTATTCTTTTTGTTTTTATCCGCCTGTTCATTCTTGAAAAGGTTCTCAAAATACTTCTGGGAAATCTTCCCCTTCTTACCGATGCTCAGTTTGAAAGTCCACGTCTTGATGTAGCCCCGAAGCATATTGAACATGATGGCGATTTCATTCGGGTAATTAATAATCGGTGTGCCAGTAAGCATGACAACCCGTGCATTTTTGGCAGACATAATATACTCGTATAAAGCACCCGAAAGCGTGTCTTCGCGTCCCATTTTGTTCACAATACGACTGACAAAGTTGTGCGCTTCATCGATAATAACCACCTTGTTATCAAACGGATTTATTTTGCCGTTTTTACTGAGGGTAGCGAGTGCTTGTTTGCGAAGACCATTGTATTTAATAAACTTGTATTTCTGCGAGATCATATTGTTAATCTGGTCATCGAGGAGCTTTTGATCTTTGGAAGAGAGCGTTTCGAAATTGGGTGGTTTGGTTACGTTGACGAGCCACGCACCTTTGTTTTTCTCGATGATATTCCTGGGCAATCCAAGGACGCCCGACAAATGGTCTATTATCTTTGAATCTTGATTATGTTGCACGAATTCCCAGAATTGATTTTTCTTGTATATTTCGTCTCCGCACTTCTTGAGTTCTTCATTATAATTCATTTGAAGAGAGGCTGGCGTCATAATGAGTACCTGCTGCTCTGTTTTCAACCCTTCTGCGATGGCGATGGATGAGCAGGTCTTCCCCGAACCGAGACCATGGAACAGGAGAATACCGCGATAAGGCGAATATTTGGACATGTAGTCGCGGACAATTTTTTGGTGCGACATCGGGGTAAACGGCGCATCATCGTCCCTCTCGCACGTCGGGGCCGAATCGGAATTATCGAGGTCATTCGTATAAGATGCATATGTGTTTGTAACAAATCCAATGAATTTCTCTCTGTTTGCCAGGTAATAAGCATCTGCCTTGATGCCTGTGGAACCAACGTTGGATGTTTTACCCAGACGTTCATCGACCGATGCATCGCCAATCTGGACATTGCCTTGAGGAGTAGCTTTGATCACATTCGTGGGTTTTTTAGTAATCCGTTTGGTCGAAGGATTGCTCTGTTGAACAAGTTTTATTTTGATTTCAAGCTTTCGAATGATCTTGAGAGTGGTGGACGGCGATGATTGAACCACGTCGTCGTCTTGACCATCGGCGTCTTGACCATCGTCGTCTTGACCATCGGCGTCTTGACCGTCACTTTCATCAATAACACCCAATTTATCATCAACTACACCCTGTACACTTTTACTTTTAACAGGTGTTTTTGTCTCAGCATCGGCATCAGTCGGCGCCTCCATAATCGGGACCATGCCAACCGATTTGTTTTTCAATGTAGTCATGAAATTACTTAGGGGGAAGTCGAGAGAATTCTGCTTGTCGGCAATCGGTGTTTGTAGTGTGACATCTTCAAATGTTTGTGGTTGAGGAATACCAATATCGATATCTTGAAATTTCTGTGGGTCTTTCTTAATCATTAATCGATTTAAAATCTCTGATTTGTTCGCCATGTTTCTATGAAATTACAAGATATAATAGTTTATAAAGTAAATCTCAACCACAAGCTAAAGCACAGCATAGACCTTGTCTATGTTAGACCTTGTCTATGTTTGACCTTGTATTTGAGATTTACACAAAAAAATAACCGAAACGCTAAGGCAGGATAGATAAAACGTTCTCACACGCCAATTGTTCTGCCTTCTTCTTGATTTTATGCGTCGCCTTTCCAAGAAAGACGAATACGGGAGTTGTCGCAAGGGTCTCGTGCACTTGCGCAAAGGAACCAAAATGGTGAAAGTCGACGGCAGAAGTGCGTTTTACAGTATGTATCGATTGCCCGACACACAGATACACGCCCATCTCATAACCTTGTTCGCTATCGTAAGAGATTTCAAGATAGTCGGGTGTCGTTTTGAATTCTTTTTGAATTTTCACCTGAAGAATGTTCTTGTAGTTGTCGTCGGTCTCCACAAGTTTCACAAAATCGACGTGTTGTTCAAAAATGTTTTCGACAAATATTTGCGCCATTTGGAACCCCGGACCAGTGACAAAGACGTTTTGAAACCACCCTTCTTCATCCTTCACGCTAATTTTGTTGAAATCCAAGAATAGCGCGCCGAGAAATGCCTCGAACAGGCAACCAAGTTTCTTAAGGTTCGTGCGCGTTTTCTTTTCCTCGGCGTTCCTCGACATGATGAGCCATTTATTTATCCGCATCTCGTAAGCAAGGCGCCCAATGTGCTCGTTTTTCACCAAGGCAATCTTCTTCTCGGTCATAAACCCTTCGTCTGCTTTGGGGAACCGCCGATACAGATAGTATTTGGTAATCAACTCTAAGACACCATCGCCGACAAACTCCAGACGTTCGTTCGATTTCGTTTTCAACGACATACAGTTGTGTGGCTGTTCCACAATGATAATATTCGCCTCGGCGTTCTCAATCGCGGGTCGTTTCGTGTAGGACCGATGAACAAAGGCACGCTTGTAAAGCTCCAGATTATTCACTTTGGCGGTGATTCCGTATTTACTGAGAATAGATTGAACATCGCTCAATGTAATCTCTTTATTTTGCGGATTATATGGGTCAAATACCATTGTTCCGTCTTCGTTCGCAACATCGCCATCATTCGATATGTTTTTAATGCTCTCAACGGTGGCGCTATTATCAATTGCACTCATATAAATAATATAGAGAGCATCGTTTAAGTCATTCCTACAATGTAAGTATGTGTCCACAAAAAAGATTTCAACGCAAAAAAGATTTCAACGCAAAAAAGATTTCAACATATTAAATATCTATTTAAGAGTAATGTATAGTAAATCATCATCATCATCATCATTACCATGCTCGTAAAGATAGATATGCGTGAGACGGCGTTATACGCAGCGTGCGTCGAAAATTATTCTGATGTAAAGGATGTTAGCATCGTGTCGGAGGTGTTGGTATTGGGGGATATTATCATATGTAGCGACGATGGTACCGAGCGCGTTATTGTGGAGAGAAAGACGTTGGCGGATTTGGCGTCGAGCATACGTGATGGGCGCTACAAGGAGCAGGGGTTTCGGTTGAATGAATGCAGCGCTCACAATCACAACATTATATACTTGGTCGAAGGGAATTTACAATGTTACAATGAGAGCCGGTGTCGTTTGGACCGCAAAGCATTGCTCTCTTCGTTTGTTTCGCTCACCTACTTTAAGGGGTTTTCAATGCATCGCACCGACACCGTTCGAGAATCTGCGGAGTGGATTATGAGTTACGCCGGTAAGTTACAGAGAGAAAACGGTGTTTCCTTTTACGACAAAAACGCCGAACATAAGCAAGAAACATACGTCGACGTGAGTTCGCGGGTGAAGAAGAATAACATCACGGTGAAGAACATCGCACCCATCATGTTGTCGCAAATACCCGGAGTGAGTGCGGCGGTCGCGACCGCGGTGATGGCGCAACACGCGACATTGAAGGAGTTGCTCGAAGCGCTCACGACCAATCCGGCAGCACTCGACGAGATAACGATCGCGACAAAAACGAACAAACATAGGAAAATATCCAAAACGAGTTGTCAAAACATATACGAGTATCTGGTTGTTGGAGAGAAAAACGAAATAGTCGTTGACACAGAATAGTCCTCACCAAATAATAATTTTCACAATCACTTATATATGTCTTTCATTAATTCCAAATACAATAATTTCACTGTTGCGGTAGCCGTAGTATTTAGCATTTGTGCGGTTGTTTACCTCTTTGGCAAGCAAGCGAACATAATGGAAAACTTTTCCTCTGACCGCGAGAAAAGTCCCGAAAGAATTAAGGGCTCGCGTAATGAAGTGGAAGACCGTATGTTGATAAGCAAATATCGCAAGTCTTATGAAGACACTATCATCGAATTAGACGATACGATATCGATGACAATTCTCTCTGAAGTCTGCGAGAATGCGGAGAAAATCGCAAAGAATCCTACTGAATCAATCGCCATGATAAGGAAGATAAACGACCTTAAGGCCTTCAAGGATACGCTGAACGAGGCGATGAAAACGTTGGACAAAAAGTAGGGTGTGTGAAGATTATTTTGTTTATAAATGTTCAATTTAATTTTAATTTCATTAGAATTAAAATTAGAATTGAAATTGAAATATAATCATCAAACTAATAACATAACAACTTCCAAACCATGGATATAAATCACGATACCAAAGTTGTTGACAGGAAGGTTCTCGCCACCGAATTAATCAGAATTCCTTCGGTATGCCTACCACGGGTTTATCATAAGTTTGACGCGAACTACGTTGAAGGAATCTTCTGCGATCTCTTCGGACAAGACATGTATGGCAACAGCTGTGTAGAGAAGGTCGATATGGTGTCCAGGACTGACCGAAACACAGGCGAGCCGTTTCACGTGGTTTTCATCCACTTTTCCGACCACATGTATTACTCTGATTACTTGGGTGATTTTGCGGCACGGATTGGCAAGGATGAGGAAGTCAAGATCCATTACAAACCACCATGGTTCTGGAATGTTCGTAAGAACAAATCCGCCAATCGCAAGGAAGTTCGCACCGGACCTCGTATTATGACTCGCAATGATGAGGCAGAAATCATGGCGAAGCAACAAGAAATTGCCAAGGCGCAAAAGTTAAGGAAGGACACCAACGAGGAGATGTACAACCATGAAGCGGAGACGACGAAATTGGGGGACGTGGAAGACGAAGAAGATGAAGAGTGGCCCCCGCCGCTTGAGTGGGGTGAGGACGCAGATACGGCAGAGGTCAGGTAAAAACCATTAAAAAGACAAAATAATTTTAATTCAGAAATAAAAATCAATAATATTTGGGATACTATCTATTGTCCCATACCTGACTGGTTGCCCTAGTGGTCTAAGGGGGCAACGGTGTTGTATCCGTTGGCTCGCGCAGGATGTCGGGTCTCCCTAACACCCAGATTTTTTTACGAGCGCTCCCGCGTCCCGCAGCAAATCGCTCGTAGAGGTAACAAACACGTCCGGATTGACCGCATGTATCACCGCCTGTATGCTGCCGATTAAAAACATCCCCGCAAACCGCATAGACAGCGCGAAATGCTCCCAATAGGTCATACAAACGCGTGCAGGATGGTTAAAGAGCATTAAACAAATAGAAATGATGTATTTATATAGATTATATATATAATGCCGCCCCAATTTTACATATTCTGTATATGGGTGTGGATACTGACCGCGTTATACTACACAAATAC
>MDSY01095481.1_pt1 | contig 12479 bp, 8 predicted proteins | sample 811131 | NCBI WGS metagenome assembly MDSY01 (sample SAMN05326643, study PRJNA326480) | marine metagenome | isolation source: seawater | place: Atlantic Ocean: South West | collected 2010
AACGTTTGCATTTAAGATGCCAGATATTGGAGAAGGAGTCGTCGAAGGCGAAGTAGTTGAATGGATGGTCGCAGTCGGTGACATCGTCAAAGAAGACGATCCGATTCTTTCTGTGATGACCGATAAAGCAACCGTCGAAATCCCTTCACCTGTTGATGGGAAAGTAACTCGAGTCGTTGGTGAAGCCGGTGACACATTACCTGTTGGCGTCGTTTGTATTGAATTCGAAGTTGAAGGAGACGGAAATGCTGCATCATCTTCAGATGCACCAACACCTGCTCCTGAACCAAAAGCAGAAGCAAAACCTACACCTGCTCCTGAAACAAAAGCAGAAGCAAAACCTGCACCTGCTCCTGAACCAAAAGCAGAAGCAGTTACAGCAGCACCTGCCGTTCAACGTGCAGCAGGAACCAAAGCACTGTCAAGTCCAGCCGTTCGTCAACGTGCTCGTCAAGCCAATATCGACCTCAACATAGTCGCTGGCTCAGGACCTGCAGGTCGAATCAGTCATGGAGATCTCGATGCTCACATTGCCGGTGGTGCAAGTGGCGCAAGCCGTGCTCGACCAATGGGCTCAGCCGCTCGAACAGAACTGAATGGAACTGAAGAAATCAAGGTGATTGGCCTACGAAGAAAGATTGCAGAAGGCATGGTTGCATCCTACACAACCATTCCACACTTCTCTTACTTTGAAGAAGTCGATGTCACAGTTCTCGAAGAATTGCGACAACACCTCAATGCTACCCGTCCTGAAGGTGCTCCAAAACTGACCTATTTGCCTTTCATCATGATGGCATTGGTCAAGGCATTGGGAGAACGCCCAGAATGCAACGCTGTCTATGACGATGATTCAAACATCGTAACACGACACGAAGCAATCAACCTTGGAATTGCAACTCAAACTGACCGTGGATTGTTTGTCCCTGTTGTCCAACATGTGGAAGCTATGGATATTTGGCAATCTGCAGAAGAGATGGTTCGTGTTACAAGTGCAACACGAGATGGCAAGGCAACCGCAGAAGACCTTTCAGGCTCGACTTTCACAATTACCAGTCTTGGACGACTCGGTGGATTAGGTGCTACACCAATTATCAACAAGCCAGAAGTTGGAATTCTTGGCGTGCACAACGCCAAAGACCGTGCTGTTGTCATCGATGGCAACATTGTCATTCGTCGAATGATGAACCTTTCATCATCATGGGACCATCGTGTTGTCGATGGTCATGACGGGGCAAGCCTCGTTCAGTTGGTGAAGGCTTACCTTGAACATCCGGCTACAATTTTCATGTGAGGTGCTAAAATATGCAGACTAAGAAATGTCAAGTTCTCGTTATTGGTGCCGGCCCTGGTGGATATGTTGCTGCGATTCGTGCAGGACAACTCGGTTTGTCAACAATCATTGTCGAAGGTGAAAAAGCAGGTGGAACCTGTCTCATTCGAGGCTGTATCCCCTCAAAGGCTTTGATCCACGCCGCACATCAATTCCACAAGTTATCGAAGCATGCATCCAATGATGGTCATATGGGGATTTCAATTCCAGGACCAGCTGAACTGAACATGAGTAACTTAGTCTCTTGGAAAGAAGGAATCGTCACTCGACTCAACAAAGGTGTCGAACATCTACTCAAGAATGCAGGTGCGGAACTTGTGATTGGGTGGGCCGAATTCCAAGATGCCAAAACAGTCAAAGTTGGTAAAGGAAAAGATGCAACCATCATTCAAGCTGAACACGTTATTCTGGCCAACGGTTCGGTTCCGATTGAACTTCCATTCATGCCTTATGACGAAAATGTCATTTCCTCTCGTGAGGCTTTATCGCTTGAAGAATTACCAAAACATGTCGCCATTGTTGGTGGAGGATACATTGGACTCGAACTCGGAATTACATTCCGTATGCTCGGCTCTGAAGTGACTGTTGTTGAAGCAATGGACAGTGTACTGCCAATCTTTGACAAAGAATTACGACGACCGCTTGAAATTTCAATTAAGAAGCAGAAAATTAAGACTCATCTCGGTGTTTTCGCCAAAGGTGTAGAAAAAGCAAAAGATGGTCGAACACAACTCAACTTCATTGATAAGAATGAAAAAGACGAATCAAAAATGCAGAATGTCATTGTCGATAAGGTGCTGGTCACCGTCGGCCGTAAACCGAACTCAGCATCTTTAGCACCAACGGGCGTTGCTTTGGATGAACGTGGATTTGTCAAAGTGAATGACCGTTGTGAAACCAACATGCGTGGCGTTTATGCTATTGGCGATGTCTGTGATTCTGGAGAAATGTTGGCGCACGTCGCTTCCTTCCAAGGCGAAATGGTTGCTGAAATAATTGCTGGCCACAAGCGAGCATACGACCCAGTCGCAGTTCCTGCCATCGTATTCACGGAACCTGAAATTGTATCTGTAGGACTTTCACCGGAAGAAGCAAAAGCTGCTGGACATCCAGTGATTATTGGAAAATTCCCATTAGGAGCCAACGGACGAGCTTTGACTCAAGAAGCAGAAAAGAGCGCTGGATTCATTCGAGTCTGTGCTCGGGAAGACGATCATCGTATTCTTGGAATCCAAGGTGTTGGGACACATATCAGTGAACTGGTTGGTGAATGGACACTTGCTCTTGAAATGGGCGCTTTACTCGAGGATATTGCTGGAACAATCCATGCACATCCAACAATGACTGAAATGACTCATGAGGCTGTACTTGCGACTCTTGGTCACGCAATCCATTCTGCTTGAGAATTGAAAAGTCGCCTACGGGCAAGGAAAAGAAGCGTAAAGAATACTACGCACCCAGGGCCTCACCCGCAGGACTTGAAATCCCCGAGTGAAGAGTTTATCCTTCGAGTATCTATAAACTTCAATCAGTTCTCATGAACCGCAACTTAGGCAGTCATCAGGAGTATCGAGTGAACAAGCGATGGCTTCGAGACTTGAAACGTCTTCAGCACGCTCAGCCAATCCACCAACTGTTTGGTCCTCGGCCTTCTTTGCTTCAACAGTGAATTGAATTGCATCTGCTGCAGCCTTGGTTCGAAGATAATACATTCCGGTTTTGAGTCCCTGCTTCCATCCATAAAAGTGCATTGAAGTAACCTTAGCCGGATTTGCATCAACCATGTGAATGTTGAGTGACTGACTTTGGTCGACGTATGCTCCACGGTCGGCAGACATATCCAAAACATGCTTCTGCTTGATTTCCCAAGTGGTTTTGTATAACTCTTTAACATGGTCAGGAATTCCTGCAATACCCTGAACTGAGCCCTTGTGACGAAGGATTTCATCTTTCATCTCAATACCCCAAAGTCCCAATTCAATGAGATCTCGGACTAAGTGCTTGTTCAATACAATAAACTCACCAGAAAGAGTTCGGCGGACATAAAGGTTCGATGTGAACGCTTCGAAGCATTCATTGTTTCCAAGAATCTGCGAAGTTGAAGCAGTCGGCATTGGAGCAACGAGAAGTGAATTACGCATTCCATGTTCAACAATCTCTGCTTTCAGTGAAGTCCAATCCCATCGTCCACTGTGTTCATTCATTCCCCAAAGGTCGAATTGTAAATCACCCTTACTTGCAGGTGAACCTTTGAAAGTCGAGTACGGTCCTTCGACCATGGCTCCATCTTTCGAAGCGGTGCAAGCAGCGAAGTAAATTGTTTCGAAAATTTCCTTGTTGAGCTTTCGGGCTTCTGGGCTCTCGAAAGGCAACTTGAGAAGAGCAAAAGTATCTGCAAGACCTTGAACACCAAGACCAATTGGGCGGTGACGCATGTTCGAATTTCGAGCTTCCTCAACTGGATAGTAATTGACATCGATGACTCGGTTCAGATTCCCTGTTGCGTGGTAAGCAACATCATACAAAAGTTGATGATTGAAAGATTGGGCCGCAACATCTACGTATTTGTTGAGAGCAATCGATGCGAGGTTACAGACCGCAACCTCATCTTTAGCAGTGTATTCCATAATTTCAGTGCAAAGGTTCGAAGAACGAATTGTTCCGAGATTCTTTTGGTTGGACTTTTCATTTGCTGCATCCTTGTACAACATGTATGGAGTTCCAGTTTCAATCTGAGATTCAACTAACTTATCCCAAACAACACGTGCAGGGAGTGTTTCACGAGCCAATCCTTGTGCTTCATAGGATTCAAAGAGTTCTTTGAATTCTGCACCATACGCATCTTGGAGTCCAGGGCATTCATTTGGACAGAAGAAAGACCAGTCGGCATTTTGTTCAACACGTTCCATAAACAAATCAGGTGTCCAAAGAGCATAGAAGAGATCACGTGCACGAAGTTCTTCCTTTCCGTGATTCTTTCTCAAATCGAGGAAAGCAAGGATATCTGGATGCCATGGTTCGAGGTAAATGGCAATTGAACCCTTACGCTTGCCGCCACCTTGGTCAACATATCGAGCCGTGTCGTTGAAGACACGAAGCATTGGAACAATACCGTTGCTCTGTCCGTTTGTACCCTTAATGTAAGAGCCCTTTGAACGGATGTGGTGTATTGAAAGACCAATACCACCAGCAGACTTTGAAATCAAAGCACACTGTTTGAGAGTATCGTATATTCCGTCAAGGGAATCATCTTGCATAGTGAGTAAGAAACACGATGACATCTGAGGTGTTGGAGTTCCGGAGTTGAACAAAGTCGGTGTGGCGTGGGTGAAGTAGCCTTGACTCATCAGGTCATAGGTTTCGAGAGCCTTCGGAATATTAGAATGATGAATACCAACTGCAACACGCATCAACATGTGTTGTGGGCGCTCAGCAATTTCTCCATACAAACGTAGTAAGTAGGAACGTTCGAGTGTTTTAAACCCAAAATAATCGTAATTATGGTCACGAGTGTAATCAATATGGTTATCCAAGGTTTCTGAATTTTCCATAATGATTGAATAGACTTCTTCAGAGATAAGCGGTGCGTGCTTTCCTGATTCGGGGTCAATATATTCGCGCAAATCAGTAATGACTTCTGAGAAAACAGTCTTGGTTGAACGGTGGAGGTCATCAACACAAATTCGAGCTGCAAGACGGCTATAATCTGGATGTTGGGAAGCAAGAGATGCTGCGGTTTCAGCAGCGAGTTGATCGAGTTCTCGGGTCGTAACTCCATCGTACAATCCTTCAATGGTCAACTTGGTAACATGACCAGGGTCAATCCATGTTGGGTCAAGACCGTATGTTAAGGTCTTGAGTTTGTCATGTATTGCATCGAACCGAACGTCTTCCCGCTCCCCTTCTCTATTGACTACTTGCATTGTCATTTTTATTCCTCCATATGTTCATGTGTGATTGCGCAACATTTTAGTTAATTCAATACGGTTCAAAAGTCTTCGTCTACGGAGAACCGTTGTTGGACACTTCCGAGGTTCCCACCGTCTTTGACACCGGCCTTTTGATATTCTCCAACTCTCTTTTCGAAGAAATTGGTTTTTCCTTGCATTGAAATCATTTCCATCCAAGGGAATGGGTTTGTAGCATTATACAGTTTACTTGCCCCTAATGAGACCATTAATCGGTCAGCAACGAAGCGAATGTATTCTTCCATAAGGTCCGAGTTCATTCCAATCAAAGAGACTGGAAGTGCAGAGGTGACAAATTCAATCTCAATTTCGACTGCTTCTGAAATGATTCGATGAATCATGTTCTCGCCAGCACCGCGAATCAATTTGTTGTGGAGAAGGCAAGCAAAGTCACAGTGAAGACCTTCATCCCTTGAGATGAGTTCATTCGAAAAAGTCAGGCCTGGCATAAGGCCACGCTTCTTGAGCCAGAAAATAGCACAAAAAGAACCTGAGAAGAAGATACCTTCAACCGCAGCAAATGCGACCAAGCGTTGTGCAAAGGACCCGTGCTTACGAGATAGCCAGCGCATTGCCCAGCCGCCCTTCTTCTTCACCGATGGAACGGTTTCAAGGGCGTTAAACAAGTGGTCTTTCTCATTTGGATCTGTAATGTATGTATCAATGAGTAGAGAGTATGTTTCAGCATGAATGTTTTCCATCATTATTTGGAATCCGTAGAAGCAACGTGCTTCTGCCCACTGAACTTCATCGGCGAAGTTCGTGACGAGATTCTCATTGACAATACCATCACTGGCTGCAAAGAATGCGAGAACGTGTTTAAGGAAGTGGCGTTCGTTATCGGTGAGGGCTTTCCAATCTTTAGCGTCTTCAGCGAGATCGATTTCTTCTGCTGTCCAGAAGGATGCAGCATGTAGCTTGTACATCTCCCAGATTTCTGCCTGTTGTATAGGGAACAGGACAAAACGCTCAAGATTTTCTTGAAGCATTGGCTCGATGTGTTCATGGGAGAGGTCTAATTCAAACCCATCATTCTTTGTAGATTTATTTCCGTGTTCGATGACCATGACTGTTACCCCTGTTTGTTTCACTTGCTGGAATTCATTTGCCCTCCGAGGTAGTGTATAGTATTCACCCCTACCACCCCATGTAGCAAGGTGATTTGGCGAGTGTTCTTGGTTTGCTAAAAACAGCCCCAGCGCACAACAAAGCCAATATCCGCCCACAGAGTATAAGTGCTGAATGTTTACTGTAATTATTACACTACTCTTTGATGCATTTCCACTCCAAACGGTTTTCCCCTTTGGCGGAAAGAACCGAGTTTATGATCTCCAGTAAGAGAGGTACGTTTCCACTCGAACAGAGAGAATGATTTGTCGATAAAAACTGACAGTTGAGATTCTCCAAGAAGAGAACGAGATTTATTCAAGTCCAGCCCAATCTGCATATCCTTGCGATGCTTGGACTTCCCAATGTAAAAGTTGAGGAACATCATCAGGATGAAGTTCTTCTATTTTCAGAAGAACGAACTCTTTCTTACTCGAGCTTACTTTAATTTCAAGAGACCATTCAGGAGTTGAATGAATCGTTCCATCCCAATTATACATTGAGACAATTGATTTCCTCTGAACGCACGCTGCGCCAGATTCTATTAAGAGTTGAGAAAATGATCCGATTTCAAATTCCTTCCAAGAACTTGGAAGGGTCGTTTGAATGATGAACAGAGACTCGCCCATGAACCTTGTAGAGCGTTACCGCCCATCAAAGTATGTGAGGGTGAATTCACTCGACCTTACGGACGCCGACAGCGTTAGGTCCTTTTGGACCTTCGCCGACTTCGAATTCGACGGTGTCCCCGTCTGTTATTTCGCCTTCTACTTCTGAGATGTGAACGAAGAGGTCATTGCCACCTTCTCGTTCAATAAATCCGAATCCTTTTGTTTGGTTAAACCACTTGACTGTACCTTGTGCCACGCTTCGGGGTTTTGGTAGGGGTATATTATCTATGTGGGCAATTCCCCCTATCAAATATCAATTTGTGAAGAATAAATCATCACCGAAAAGAGGCAATAGAGACCTAATAGGCCTCAAAATAATGAGAAACACACATGCAAACATGAAAACGAAGCGGAGAGCAGAAAATACCGAGAATTTACGACTTCATGCCCTACTTTTCCTGCATTGAAGATTTTTTTAACCATGGAATAATTATTTCTAGTGAGAAAAGATGGGAAGGGTATGGCCCTTGAAATCTTAGATCCTGCAATCGAACTCATGGGAGACTTCATCGATGCTGAGGAAAACAGATGGTGGATTAGGCCGTTGAAATCTTTGATGTATGTTACCGTATTCTCAATCACGCCACTCTATTTCTATTTCACATAATTCCAATGAGTGTGAATCACTTTTTATCTTCCCAAACATAGAACCCATCGTCTTTCGAAAACCAGAACGTTCCGTCCTCGGCTTCATACCAGTTGGTACCGTTCTCATCGTTCTCAAGCCATTCACCCTTTGGTAATTCTTGCCAAGTAGCAACGTAGTTCAATTGCTCCACTGGAGAAGTTGCTGGCGGGCCACTTGATGGCTGCTTTGCTTGCTCACCAAATTCATCAAAGACATAATCCTCTTTGAACCAATCACCATCAGCGTCTTCCTTGCGTGACCTCATCATGAATATCCCAACAGTTGAAGCGAGGATAAGCAGGAACACACCACCGATGAGAATCATGCGCATTTGCTTTGCTTCGGCAACTGCTTGCATATTATCACCTCTTCCATCGCCATCTGAATCCTTGTCTTCATCCTCATCAAGCGGGAAAGCATCTTCCAAATCAGAGGTGCCATCATTATCATCATCAGGGTCGGTTTCATCAGGAATCATATCCGCATCCGTGTCAACAAGACATTCACTGGCCATCGTAGAACCGGTTGCTTTGGTGGAAGTTTTGAAAGGGCAGCCAATCTGTTCCAGAGAACCATCCACTGGCACATAAAATCCAATTTTCGCATCGATACAGGAAGTTTTACCTGTAACGTTTTGAGAGGAACCTGCAAGACATTCAGATTGGCTACTTTGGCCATTTTGGTCTACATAATGACCTCCGTCAGCCTCAATGCACGCAGATACATCTGTTGAACCGGACTGTGGGTTGTAGGTTCCGCTTGTGCAAGCGATTTGTTGAGATTGTCCGGATAGATCAACATAGTGACCGGGGTCTGCATCGTCACAAGACACCTGTCCAGTTAACGTTTGATAGGTCCCTGGCAAACAGCTTTGTTGCGTTATTTGTTGAGGGCCATCCACAGAGTGTCCAGCATCTGCTTCAATACAGAATGCTTGTCCTGCAAGAGGTTGATAAGTTCCTTCAATACAGGGTTTCTGTGAAATCTGGGCGGGTAAATCTACGCTAAATCCAGGGTCAGACAAGTCGCATTCAGACTGGCCGGGAAGTGGTTGATAAGTTCCTGGTGAGCAAGGTATTTGGCTTACTAAACCAGTTTGGTCTCCGTAGTAACCCGCATCAACCGATTCACAGTCAGAAGAGGAAGTGGAACCAATGCTTGCGGTATATGTTCCAACTGGGCAAGGTATTTGTTCTGCTTGACCAATTTGATTGACATAATGTCCCGGGTCTGCAAGCCGACAGTCGGCTTGATTGGAAGAACCTGAATCTGGGTTGTAGGTGCCATAATCACACGGCGTCTGGCTAGACTGGCCAGTTTGACTGACGTAGTAGCCAGGGAGCGCATCAATACAATCTGATGCTTGTGGTGAACCGCTGTTGGTATTGAATTGACCTGCACTGCAAGGCGTTTGAATCGTTTGACCCGTCTGGTCAACAAAATGTCCTGGGTCTGCATCAAAACATGAGTCCTGACCAGTCAACGGCTGATAGGTTCCTTCGAAGCAGGCTTGCTGAACTGTTTGAGCTGGAATCTCCACATAGTGACCTACATCTGCATCATCACACGAGACTTGTCCTCCCAGTGCCTGATATGTACCGGGGCTGCAAGGCGTTTGACTGGATTGCGCCATTTGATTGACAAAGGAACCGGGATCCGCATCAACACACTCGGTTTGTCCTGTCAATTCTTGAAATGTACCAGCAACACACGGCATTGGGCTTGCTTGAGCCGGTAGGTCGACGTAATATCCAGGCTCGGCTTCCCGACAATCGTCAATACTGGTAGATGCAAAATCGGGATTGTATCGGCCAACAGTGCATGGAAGTTGAGAGGTTTGAGCTTGTGATTCGACATAGTGGCCAGGTTGAGCATCGTCACAGGATATTTGACCAGCATCTGGCTGGAAAGTGCCGAATTGACAAGGTGTTTGGGAAGATTGACCAGTCAGTGCAACATAGTACCCTGGGTCGGCATCAACGCAAATTGTGCTCGAATTCGAAGGCTGATAGGTACCATGTTGGCACATGCTGTTTTCAAAAATGTTGAGGATGCCATCAGCATCTGAATCGCGCTCTGAAAGGGCGGCTTTTTGCATACTTACAAAAGGTGAAGTTTGTGTAGGTGAATTACGATTATAGGTGGCACCATTACCCAATTGACCACTACTTGCTAAGCCCCAACATGAGACAAAGCCATCTGAGAGTAAAGCACAGGTATGGTCGTATCCCGCTGAGATATGAACTGCCCCGACTCCACTACCAAAACTACTGGAAAGTGTAGGTGAGTTTTGTTGAGACCAAGCGGAGTTTCCGATTTGTCCGTAGCCCCCATAGCCCCAGCATGAAACTGAACCAGTGGAATGAACCGCACACGAATGTGATGCTCCTGTGGTAACTCCAGTTGCAACAACACCACTACCAAGCGAGGTTGTTAGTGTAGGAGTATTCGTATCAGAAGTGCCACCATTACCGAGTTGGCCTACTCCACCATGCCCCCAGCATGAAACAGCACCGTTGTCAAGCACGGCGCAGGTATGTCGATTACCTGCGGAAACCGCAATAGCCGTTCTACCGGTACCGAGACTGTTGGTAAGGGTCGGTGAAGATTGAGTTGAAGTCGCTCCATTGCCGAGTTGACCATCGTTGTTTCGACCCCAACAAGAGACCGAGCCATCATCCAGAACTGCACAGGTGTGAGAGGCTCCAGCAGAGATTGCTACAGCAGTTCTGTTCGTTCCAAAACTGCTCGTGAGCGTTGGTATATTCGCATTTGACGAGGCACCGTTGCCAAGTTGTCCGTTCGATCCAGACCCCCAACATGCGACATCTCCGTTATCGAGAATGACACAGGTGTGAGAGACTCCGGATGAGATATTTACTGCAGTTCGACCAACACCAAGACTGCTGGTCGGAGTCGGAGAAGATTGGCTTGACGATGCACCATTACCGATTTGCCCACTGCCTCCAGAACCCCAACAGGAAACGTCACCAGTGTCGAGAATGGCACATGAATGATGGTTTCCAGCCGAAACTTCAACCGCTGTTCGGCCGACTCCAAGACTGTTGGTAAGAATTGGTTCGTTTTCCTGTGAAGTGCCTCCATTGCCAAGTTTGCCGTATGTGCCATCACCCCAACAAGTGACATTGCCATCGGCTTGCACTGCACAGGTGTGTTCGTTACCGGATGCGAGTGAGATTGACGTTTGCCCGAGTCCAAGCCCTTCCGCAGGTACTGGATAGGAAGAGGAGGAGGACTGGCCATTACCAAGACGGCCGTATACTCCAGCTCCCCAACACGATATATCCCCCGTATCAAGAATGGCACATGTATGGCTGAGACCGGAGGAGACGGCTACAGCGACTCCTCCACTTGCAAAGCCGTAAATGCTTGTAGGAACGTTTCGGTCTGAAGTGCTTCCATTACCGAGTTGGCCATCCCCACCATAGCCCCAACAGGCCATATCAGTGTTGTCAAGAATGGCGCATACAAATCGGTTTCCTGAAGAGATTGCAGTGACTGTAACCCCTTGGCCAAAACCACTGGTTTGAGTTGGAGTATTGACTTGAGAAGTCCCCCCGTTTCCGATTTGACCGTTCGCTCCATTGCCCCAGCATGCGACTGAGCCATCATTGAGAAGGGCGCATGAAAAGTATTCTCCACTCGTGATACCAACTGCGATTCGACCGGAACCGAAACTGTTGGTAAGTGTGGGAGTGTTTACATTTGATGTTCCTCCATTACCAAGTTCACCGTTAACCCCGAATCCCCAACAGACGACTTCTCCGTTGTCAAGAACAGCACAACTGTGGTAGCCGCCCGATGAAAGCGCAATGACCGATTGTCCTGAACCAAGTGCGCTTGTGAGAAGAGGGGAAGTCGTATCATAATTAGCACCATTACCAATTTGACCGTAATTCCCACTTCCCCAGCAAACGACTGATCCATCGTCAAGGATGGCACAGGTATGTGCCATTGCTGCTGAAACTTCCACAGCAGTCCGCCCCACACCAAGGCTATTGGTCAGTGTTGGGATTGAGGAATCAGAGTTGCCACCATTTCCAAGTTGCCCCACGTTGTTCTCGCCCCAACATGCTACTTCGCCATTATCGAGAACTGCACACGTGTGGGAGTATCCTGCCGAGATACTTACCGCAGTTCGCCCTACTCCCAAGCCAGTAACCAATGTTGGAGAATATTGAGTTGAAACACCACCGTTGCCAAGTTGACCTTTCGAACCCAATCCCCAACACGAGACTGAACCGTTGTCGATGATTGCGCAGGTGTGGTCGCCTCCTGAAGAGAGCGTCGAATTTGTATAAATCGAACCTTCTTGGAAGCCAGCAACGTTCAATTGACTGAGTGGCATAATGACATTGGAGGCTTCAAAGCCTTCAGATAAGTATGAAATCTCACTGTTCTGAATCAGAGAGGGTGATGCGAAAGATACACTCATCAAAGCCATGAGACAAACTATTGTAATTGAGATGAACTTTTTCCCCATGAAATGACGTCCCAAAAAAATGGTATAAACTTAATGAATGCCGAAGATGAAAATTCTGGCCGGTGGGTTGGAAAAAGACTGAATCATTACATATCAGCACATTTAGCGTTAGGTATGGATGCCTCCACGGCCCTTCTTCAATTATTAGCAATAATTGGAATCGCGTTGATGACACCAGGGCCAAATCCGTTGACCTGTTTTGCTCACAGTGGAATGTTTGGAAAGAAGAGTAATACCCCTCTCATCATTGGAATGGCTACCGGAATTATTG
>MDSY01108799.1_pt1 | contig 12478 bp, 11 predicted proteins | sample 811131 | NCBI WGS metagenome assembly MDSY01 (sample SAMN05326643, study PRJNA326480) | marine metagenome | isolation source: seawater | place: Atlantic Ocean: South West | collected 2010
CTTTCTTTTTACAGTCACTAATTTCCCCAGCGCTGACTTCACCACCGCCTTGGATTTGGGCCCGGTTAACGCGTTGGCGGTAGGGGCGCAAACAAATTTAATAGTGCAAGGTAAATTGCGGGTACGGGAGATGTCTATCGACGTAGAAACGCAAGTCTCTGCAGTCAAACTTGCTGACAATCGCCTGATGGTGGCGACCAAGCAGCCGCTGTTATTGAACGCTTCTGCGCTTGGGCTTGCCGATGGGATTGAACAGCTGCGCGCAATCGCTAACTTACCGTCCATCAGCCTAGCGGTTCCTGTGACTTTCCAGTTGCTGTTTGAAAAGACACCGTAACACCACCACTTAAAGATATGCGCACATATTGGGCGTTTTATTGGCCCCTAGCGCTTACAGCGATCGGCATGGTTTTGTCGATCCAGTTTCAAAATGCCACTCTCGCGCGCTACCCAGATGCTGTTACCGAGCTGGCCATACTGGCTTTGTCGCTCGGGGTGTTCAGCTTCTTCAACGCCAGCCAGCAATTCATCGCCCAACTGTCCAATGTTTATGCGCGCAGCAAAGAAGGCAGCCGCCGTGCTTGGCGGTTTGTGGTTGCCGCGAGTTTAGTCATCACCGCACCACTGTTTTTCCTCGCGACCACGACTACCGGCGCAGCTCTGATCGAACTGATTTTTAGTATCGAACCCGCAGTAGTCGATCGTGTGAGGGAGTACTTACTATTACTCTGCCCTCTGATTTTTCTGAACGGCCAACGCCATTACTTTACTGGGTTGCTCGCTCAGGCACAGCTTACCGGCTGGATCACGGTATTCAATTTTGTTTACCTCGGCACTGTTATCACAGCCTTGGTGAGCGGCTTCGCGTTGGGTGCACCTGCAGTCTTGGTGGTGGTGGGCGCGGAGACCTTTGCTGTGTGTTTGTTGATCGCCTTGTTACTGTTCGCTTATCGCTATTTCTATACCTTGCCTGCAAAACCCGAGCACAGTCATGTCGAATACCGAGAACTGGTGAAATTCTTTATCCCAGTTTCTACCACTGGCGTCATGTTCGCGCTGTCACGACCGATATTATTTGCCTTCGTTGCGCGCATGCCCGACGGCTTACTCACTATCGCGGCGCTGCGGGTAGCCTTCGATTTCAGCATGATCTTTCAGCAAGCGGCGAATCAGTTTCGCCACTTCTTCATCACCTTCGGCTTCACGGATTTGCAAAACAAGATTCGTTTTATGATCGTAATTTGCTGCGGCCTGACAGGCTGTATGCTGTTGTTCACACTAACCGACCTTGCTGATCTGGTCTGGAATAAGTCCATGGGGATGTCCACAGAACTGACAGACCTAGCCATCGATGTCACTTTGATCATGTGCCTAATGCCGGCAATTATCATTTACCGGAACTACTACCACGGTCAGTTAATGATGGAGCGCAAAACCGGCGGTATGGCCTATGCGAGTATCATCCGAGTCATTGGTATCTACGCCGCCGCACAAGCTCTCTTTGCTCTGCAATGGCTCAACCATAGCAGTGCCGCGTGCGTGTTGATTCTGGGATTTGTTATCGAGGCTTACTTTGCTCGCCTTGCGGTGCATAGGGTGAAAAAAGTCACCTAATTGCACAAACCAGCTTTAATTAACCACCGACAGTAAGCAGTGGCTTATACTAGGCAGACGTCTCTTACGCCTATGGAACATCGGATTTATGCACGGCCCAACCTCGCACACTTATTTTTCACAACGCTTACGACTGCACTATGTCGATTGGGGCAATCCAGACGCACCACCTATGATCTTGATTCATGGCGGGCGTGACCACTGCCGAAACTGGGACTGGGTCGCCGAGCAATTCCGCCACGACTACCACATCATTGCCCCGGACCTACGAGGCCATGGCGACAGTCAGTGGATGGTCGGTGGTGCCTACAGCCAGATCGACTACGTTTACGACATTGCGCAATTATTGCGGCAAAAACAGATGTCACCGGTCACCATAGTTGGCCACTCGCTGGGCGGTTCTATATCCCTGTTGTACACAGCACTGCACCCGGAGAATGTCGAAAAACTAGTAGCCATTGAAGGCATGGGACCGCCGCCTTCTATGATTGCTGAGCGCGTAAACCAGCCGGCGGAAAAACGTTTGCACAACTGGTTTTCCGATCTGCGCAAATCATCAGGTCGCATCGTCAAACGCTACCCTACTCTAGAAGACGCTTTCCAACGGATGCAAACCGAGAATCCGCATCTCTCCGAGGAGCAGGCGCGGCACCTGACGATTCATGGCAGCAATCAAAACGAAGACGGCACCTTTAGCTGGAAGTTCGACAATTACGTGCGCAATTTTTCACCCATCGGCATTCCATTCGACGAAATCTCCAAGCTCTACGCCAACATTACTTGCCCCACCTTGTTGGTTCGCGGTCTGGAATCTTGGGCTTCCGACCCAGTAGCCGACGGGCGCACCAAGGCCTTCAAGTGTCCAGTTGAAGTGGTCGCGTTCGCCAACGCCGGGCATTGGGTACATCACGATCAACTGGACGGTTTCGTTGAACGAATAAAGGACTTCTTCGATGATGAGCAAACAACGGGCTAAGAACTACCAATGACAGAGCGCGCCGAACGCCTGCATGCTACGCAATGGCAGGGTGTGCTGTATCTCACCGGCGGTGGCAGTCTGTTGCTGAGCGATCTTCTTAGCATACCCGGTGCTTCCAATACCGTGCTCGAGGCTACAGTGCCCTACGCCTCGCAAGCATTGTCAGAACTGCTCGGCAGCGCACCAGAACAGGCCGCATCCGCGCAAACCAGCCGCGCCCTGTCTATGCGTGCTTACCAAAGAGCTCGAGATCTGGGTGCCAACCAAGCTTTCGGCATTGGTTTGTCGGCAAGTCTATCCAGTGTTTCGCCCAAAAAAGGTCAGACCCGCGCCCATTGGGCGATACAAACAGCTGACAAAAGTACCTGCTTTGAGCTGTTGTTGGACAATGCTGACCCACGCTCTGTGCAAGAACTGCAACTGAATGAGGCGCTGTGGGCGACCATCGAACTGGCGCTAATGGGTGCCGGTGGACAACCTCAAACAGGTCAAATCGAAACTCACGAATACTCAGCCCCCGCAGATTGGCAGCCGCTACTTGGAACTGCTCCCTATGCAGCCTGCACCCGCCAGCACGACGGCCGTTTGCTGCTGCCCGGCTCTTTCAATCCGATCCATGCTGGCCATCGAGAGATGTTAGCGGTGGCAGAGGCGGTGACAGGGCTAACCGGCGCTTTTGAATTGACGCTGCGCAATGCCGACAAACCAGACCTGGACTACCTGACTGTACATGAACGTCTGGCCGCACTCGCTGACACGCCAGTCTGGCTGACCAATCTGAGCAACTTTGAACAAAAAGCCAAGAGGTTTCCGAATGCTACATTTGCCCTCGGCACCGACACCATGAGCAGAATCGCAGAACCACGCTTTTATGCCGGCAGCGCAGCCCGCATGCAGGACGCCTTCGCTCGGCTGGCCGCGCAGGGTACTCGCTTTCTGGTATTCGGGCGGCGCTCGCAGCAGCGCTTTGTTGAATTGGCAGACCTAGACCTGCCTACGGAACTCGCTGAACTATGCCAAGCTGTGCCCGCGGAGCAATTTCGCAATGATCTATCGTCTTCGGCTATGCGTGCCGAGCAAAGATCCGAGCAGTAGCGCCCTAGGGCGCGGTTATTGGTAAGTTGTATTCTGAGCGGTAGCGCCCTACGGCGCCGTTATTGGTAGGTTGGATTGGGCACGATTTTCTTCCATTTACCCTTGCGAAAACGCCAAATCAGCAAAGTGCCTTTCAAAACATAATCGCCAACCAACGCCGCATAAACCCAAAACACGGCAAGCTGCAGATACACAGCGAGGGCAGCAAGGCCACAGCGCATCACCAGCAAACCTAGCACTGTCGCAATAAGCGGAAATCGGGTATCGCCAGCACCCCGCAGTGATCCGCCAATGGCAAATTCTACGGCTAACAACGGCATCATCGCCCCAAGCAGATATATAAACTGCACCGTATATGCAATGGTTTTGGCATCGTCGCCAATAAAATAGGCGGCCAGTTGTTGAGCAAACACCACAATCAACAAGCCCAAGCCACCCATGGATGCCACTGCCAGCCACATTGAGCGCCAGCCACTCCGACTCGCCGCGTCTGGATCTTTCGCCCCCAAATGCTGACCGACCAAGGTTGACCCGGCGATGGAAAAACCAAACCCCACTGTCATACACACAGCGAGTATGTTGACGCCAATGTTATAGGCTGCAAATGCCTCTGTGCCGTAGGCATTACCGATTAGCATAAGAAAAATAAAGAAACCTAATTGAAAGACCCCCTGCTCTAAAGCAGCCGGATAACCAATATCTAGCAGTGCGCGCAGCCGTGCGCGCCGCCACCATCCTCCTGAAATGTGCCGGACACGGAACTTTTGCCTCACCCAGAGGCCCAACAACACAGCAGAACCAAAACTGAAAGAAATGCCAGCGGCTATCGCCGCTCCGGCTACACCCATCGCTGGCACGCCCCAAAAACCAAAAATAAACACATACAACAGCGGCAAATTAAGCAAATTCACGCCACCGCTGATCCACAGGGGCGACCACGCATCACCCGATGCCCTGAGTGCCGCACTCAAAACAAACATCGCAGCAAAAGCTAAATTAAAGATCGACAGCCAGCGAATATTTTGTGCGGCCAAATCCAAGGTAATTGGATCCAAACCAAATACTGACGCCACCGGCGACGCCAAGAAAAATCCAAAAAATGCGATTGCAAAAGAAAAAGCCGCCGCTAATACCAAGGAGGCCATGGTTACGCGACTGGCCTCATCGTAATCCCCAGCACCCCATGCACGAGCCACTAGGGCGGTGGTGCCGGCGCTAATTGCCATCAAGATCGCCTGCATGGCAAAAAAGATTCTTTGTCCGGCACCCAACGCGGCTAGCGCCTGAGCGCCCAGCTCGCCGACGAACTTAGTTTGCACCATCCCTACAATGGTGTAGCTGAGGTTGCCAAGGATCGATGGGATTGCCAATTGCCAGATCGACGGTCGGGCCGAGGCGCCAAGGGAAGAATCAGAAACATCTGCAGGGCTGCTGGAATTTTGTTTTTGTTCTTGTGATGTCACAGCGTTGCCAAGCAAAAAGCGGCGCCCAGTTTACTACTAACCCAGGCCGCTGTCGGCATGAAGATCCTGATCTGCACACCGACTATTGCTTCAACAGGAAACTCTATCGGACAATATGGGCAGACTTACAGGGGGACAATATGGATCTAGGAAAGTTAGGCGTTTGGTATTTTTTTGATGGTATTGATACTGATCAGGCTACTGCAGCTGCACAAAGGATCGAATCAATGGGCTATGGCACCCTTTGGCTGCCGGAGACCGTGGGTAAGGATCCGCTGACGACCGCTAGTTGGTTTCTAGCCAATACCAAAACTCTGAATCTCGCCACCGGGATCGTCAACATCTACAACCGCGAGCCCGGGGTTATGCTTGCAGCACAACGCACTCTAGCCGAGCAGTCTTCAGGGCGTTTCGCGCTGGCCATGGGGGTATCTCACAAACCCCTCGTTGAAGGCGTTCGTGGACTGGAATACGGACCACCCGTCGCAACGATGCGCAGCTATTTAGAAAAAATGAGCGCTTCCATCTACAACGGACCCGCCCCAGCCGAGACCCCCATCACTCTAATTGCCGCGCTTGGGCCAAAAATGCTGGAACTGGCACGGGAGCAGACCGATGGTGCACATCCTTACTTCACGTCGCCCGAGCACACCGCAATGGCGAGAGACATCCTTGGTCAGGGACCAAAATTATGCGTAGAACAAAAAGTCATTCTCGAGACCGATGCCGGCAAAGCACGGGAACTGGCTCGACCGGTAGCGAAGATCTACCAACGACTGCCAAATTACCGCAACAATTGGTTACGCATGGGTATGACCGAGCAGGACATTGACGATCTGAGCGATCGGTTCATCGACGCGACTTTTGCTTGGGGCAACGCCGACACCATAAAAGCTCGGGTGCAGGAGCATATCGATGCTGGCGCCGACCATGTATGCGTTCAACCGGTCAATCCTAATGGCCAGTTTGGCGACCTACATTGGGACTGCCTGGAGGCAATTAAAGGCTAAAGCCCAAGGCACTACGATCGGGCGCCAGGCGCCCGACTGCTGAGCTACCGATTCAGCGCAGTAGGTTGGTTGTACGAGACAACGCCTGTTCCGCGCCGTAAACCAATTCATCGAAAATTTCTTTTGCTGGCCTGACCGCCTTGATCATACCGATACCTTGGCCTGCAAACCCTGGGTTGATGTCTCCCCGGCCATCACGATTAGCCGCCGCCATCACCGGCCCTGACACCATTCCCTGATAGGGCATCGGTAACGGATCTACATCCTCGCGCACCCAGTGTTCGGTCCACTTAGAGCGAATTATGCGTGCAGGCTTGCCAGTTACGGTACGCGACACCGAGGTGCCTTCTTCGGTGGATTCAACAATGGCCTGTTTTTGAAAATCAAATATATTTGCTTCTTCCGATGCCAAAAATGCCGACCCAACCCACACCCCTTCCGCCCCGAGCATGAGTGCCGCAGCCACCCCGCGGCCATCAGTAATACCGCCAGCGCCAAGCACCGGCGTATCGCCTACTGCATCAACAACTTGCGGTATCAGCGCCATGGTGCCGACAGGAGAATTATGTCCGCCACCGTCATGCCCTTGGGCAACAATGATATCCAGACCCGATGACTTAACTTGAATCGCGTGGCGCACGGCACCAACCACCGCCATTACCTTTGTGCCATTGGCCCGCAGCTCGGTCATCCACGGCCCTGGATTACCCAATCCTGAGGCATAAACAGGCACCCGCTCCTGAATAATGACTTCCATCTGGGCCTCGAAAAATTCCGCGGTAAAAAGAGGTGGACCGTCGCGCTCTACCCGCTCTTCCGCTTCAACCTTTACTGGGTCAAGACCCTCTTTGGCCATAAACTCAGCAGCAAAATCTTTGCGCTCTGGCAACAGGTCAGCCGGTGTAGGTCCTTCCATTTCATCATAGTTCGCACGCCGCACGGATGCTGGCAATAACGTATCAACCCCGAACGGTTTGTCTGTTAGTTCACGGGTTTCGCGAATCCAACGGCGCAATTGATCAGGGCCACACCCTGCCGCACCGAGGACACCAAGACCACCTGCATTCGAAACCGCCGCCGCTAACGCAGGGCAACTCGCCCCGCCCATACCCGCTAAAACGATCGGTTTTTCGATTTCCAAGATTTCACATACGCGACTATTTAGATTCATTACATCCCTCCGAATACTCCGAAACCACTACGGAAATACAATAACGGGGATTCATCCCCGTTGACTAGGCTAAAATCTTTGACCTCACCGACGGCAATGAAGTGGTCGCCGGCCTCATGTTCGGCATGCAGCAGACAGTCCACGTAGGCGAGGCTACCCGCTATGATTGGAGCGCCGGTAACGCCGCTGCGCCAATCGATATCGGCAAACTTATCAGCCCCCGATTTTGCCATAGCCTGACAAATAGCCATTTGATCAGCAGCCAAGATATTGATGCAGAAGCCCCCTGCGGCGCGAATTCGTGGCCAACTCGAGGACGACTTGCCGGGGCAAACCGCAATCAGAGGCGGCTCAAGAGATAACGACACAAACGACTGCGCGGTAAAACCCACCGGCACACCGTCATTAAGGCCGGTTACAACGGTCACCCCAGTGCAAAAGTTCGCCATGGCCTGCCGAAAATCGGCACTATCAAACTCAATGGCCGTTCGATCTGTCATCGCACATCCTCGTTTCTCTGTTCTTTTCCTGTACCTGAACTATAACTCAGGTAACTGCAACTCAGGACGTTTGTTGGCACCGCTGAGTCGATAGTGCCTTGCAATTTCGCAACACAGTCGCACTATGGGTATTCAGCGAGCACAATCAGGCGACCCCTATGGAACTGATCATCCTACTCATCGTCGTTGCGGTACTGGCCTTTTGGGTCGTATCCATCTACAACAAATTGGTAGCACTCAAGAACCGTCACGAAAACGGTTTTTCACAGATTGAAGTGCAACTGAAACGTCGTTACGACCTTATCCCGAATCTGGTCGAGACCGCTAAAGCCTATATGGCCCACGAGCGCGAAACTCTGGAAGCGGTGATCGCAGCCCGTAATCAGGCCATGGCTGGATTAGAGGCAGCGGCAGGTAACCCCGGTGATGGTGCTGCAATGAAAGAATTGGCCGGTGCTGAGGGTATCCTTACAAACGCCATGGGCCGCTTAAATGTCGTGATGGAGGCTTACCCAGACCTTAAAGCCAATACCAACATGATGCAGTTGACCGAAGAACTGACAACGACCGAAAACAAAGTGGCATTTTCGCGCCAGGCCTTTAACGACCAGGTGACCGAGTACAACACGTATCGTGCTTCGTTTCCGCCGATACTATTTGCCAGCATGTTCGGTCATCCAACCGATGCAGAGCTGCTGGAATTTGAGGACTCGGCAGAAATTCAGGCTGCACCCAAGGTATCTTTTTAATACCGCATGAATTTTTTTCAGGCTCAGGATCAGGCTCGGGGCAAAACCCGACTCCTGATCTTTTTATTTCTCGCAGCGGTAGTATCACTGGTGGCGCTGACCAATTTGCTGGTGGCGGCAGGTATGGGTTTCGGGCTCGGCCCTGACGCGGTAGCCGCACAACCACCAGAGCTTTGGCTGTTGATCAGCGCCAGCGTCGTCGGCGTAATTACGGTCGCAAGCCTGTTCAAGTTTCTAACGCTGCGCGGTGGCGGCAAGGTAATCGCTGAATCCCTAGGTGGCCAGCCTATCCACCAAAACACTCAAAATCCCCAACAACGCCAGCTACTGAACGTGGTTGAAGAAATGGCTATCGCTGCAGGGCTGCCGGTACCGCCTGTTTACTTGATTCCAGAGTCCAGCATCAATGCGTTTGCCGCCGGCTACAGCCAAGACGATGCGGTCATAGGCATTAATCAGGGCACTCTAGACTTACTTAACCGGGACGAACTACAGGGCGTTGTTGCCCACGAGTTCAGCCATATTCTGCATGGCGATATGCGCATAAACATTCGACTCATCGCCCTACTCAGCGGCATTCTTTTTATTGGCATGATTGGCTATGGCTTGTTGCGTGGCTCCGCGTTCAGCCGCAGCAAAGATCGAGGTCAGCAAATGGCTCTCGCTTTGGGACTTATCATTGTTGGCTATGGCGGCACTTTCTTTGGCAATCTAATTAAAGCCGCTGTGAGTCGACAACGGGAATTTCTCGCCGACGCCTCCGCTGTTCAATTCACCCGCTCGAATGACGGCATCGCTAACGCGCTGAAAAAAATAGGTGGCCACTCGACCGGTTCAGAGATTCAGGCCAAGGCTGCCGACGAGTCGAGCCATATGTTCTTTGGCAGCATCAAATCCTTCAGCCGCTTTATGGCCACCCACCCACCGCTAGAGGATCGAATAAAGGCACTGCAACCTCAATGGCAAGGTGCTCTGAACGAGCACAGCAGCAGTGCTGCTGTTGATGGCACCGCTGGTTTCGCTGGAACAAGCCCAGCCGTTGCGACGAACGCGGACAAAGTTATAAGTCAGATCGGCCAAGGCCAGATTGAAACCGCCACCGCCTTGCTGCGCAGCTGCGACACAATTCTTGCCAGCGCCGCTCATGATCCCTACGAAGCTCGCGGGCTTATTTACGCCATGCTCATTGATCGGAACCCAGAGATTGCAGAGGCACAGTTAAATAAAATTCATGCCCAGGCGGAGCCAGGGGTACCGGGCTATACCGAGCAATTGCTGCCCTTGGTGCAAGCGAGTAGTCCCAGCCAACTATTGCTGCTATTGGAAATGGCGATGCCAACCCTCAAGGAATTATCATTTCCTCAATACAAACGTTTCAGCAGCAACGCTGCGGAACTGATTGTTTTTGACCAACGGGTTGACATATTCGAGTGGGTGCTGCATCGCGTCATGACCAAGGAATTGTATGCTCATTTTGAACGTCCCAACCGCACCGTCGGCCGTATCGGTTCTTTTCGCAAGCTGCACAAAGAAGTGCAAAGTTTATTGTCTGTAATTGCCCATCGAGGCCCCTCAGCGGAGCAAAGTTATAACGCCGGCGCCGCATTATTAGATCTCGCGAGACCGCTTTCATCATTAGCCGACTTCGACTACGAACATCTGAACGAAGCTCTGGGTCAATTACGCAATTTAAAACCCTTGCAGAAACAGCAGTTACTTGAGGCCTGCGCTGCGGTCGCCCTCGCTGACGGACAGATGCACTCAGAGCAGCACGCGCTATTGCATGGCATCGCGGCTACCCTCGACTGCCCATTGCCACTAACCAACGAGCAGCATGGCGCCGCATGAGTAAGGACGACATTTTCGCCACCAAACAGAATCAAATAGTCGACTTCGTCTTCGACGAACAAGTGGTTGCAGTATTCCCCGACATGATTCGCCGTTCGGTGCCGGGATACGAAACCGTAATACCGATGACTGGGCTGATGGCTGCGCGGAATTTAAATGACGGCGACCGCGCCTATGACCTTGGTTGTTCTTTGGGCGCAACCACTCTAGCGATCTTGCAGCAAACGTCTCTGCCTAACGTCACTGTCGTCGGCGTTGATAACGCACCCGCCATGATCGAGCAGGCCCAGGTGCAACTGACCGATCCCCGAGCACGTTTCGAGTGTGCCGACCTTACTGAATTTGCGGTCACCGATGCCAAAGTAGTAGTGCTTAATTTTGTCATGCAATTTTTGGCGCCTGCGACACGCTTGCCACTGTTAAAGCGACTGCGCTCGCAAATGCGCAGTGACGGCTTATTGATCGTGTCAGAAAAAACCCACCAATCTGATCCTGACCTACAGGAGTTCTATGACTCTACGCATTTGGCCTGGAAACGCGCCAACGGATACAGCGCCACAGAGGTCAGCCAAAAGCGTCAATCCCTAGAAAATGTGATGCGCGTGGACAGCGAAGAAATTCACAACCAGCGCTTTGCTGAGGCCGGCTTTGCGCAGTCGCAAGTTTGGTTCAGGTGCATGAACTGGGCCTCTTTCGTTGTCAAACCAGAGTTACCCTAAACCGATGGTCGATCTTTACGCGTTACCCACTCAGCTTCCCGGTTGGCCATTGCACCTAATCAAAGAGCGATTCAATTCCAGTTATCACGGTGACTTTGAGCGCTGGCGCAACGCCGCAGAATCGCTGCCTGTAACGAGTACTGAGGGCTGTGTATACGACGACACGGTCACCGCAGAAATGGCATGCGATCAGAAAACGCTGGACGCTATAGAACTATCACTTAAGCAGCTACACCCGTGGCGCAAGGGACCATTTCGCTTCGGTGATTTGCAGATCAACACAGAATGGCGCTCGGACTGGAAGTGGCAAAGGATGCGCCAGACTTTGGGCAATCTAAGTGGCCAAAGGGTACTGGACATTGGTTGCGGCAATGGCTACTTCGGTTGGCGCGCCCTGCAAGCGGGTGCGAGTGAAGTAATCGGCATCGACCCCAGCATTCTTTTTTGTATTCAGCATTATGCCATCCAAAAATTCTTCAACGACGAGAGAAACTGGGTGCTACCCATCAAGGTCCAGGAACTGCCGATCTCAGTGCAGTTCGACCTTACTCTTAGCATGGGTGTGCTCTACCACCGGCGAGACCCAGTGCAGCATGTTAGGCAACTATTCGATCTCACCGCCATGGGCGGCCGGGGTATATTGGAGACTCTGGTGGTTACAGATGCAGAGTCTCTTTACCCATCAGGCCGCTATGCACGAATGAGCAATGTCTGGTGTGTACCCAGCATCAACCAAGTCGTTGACTGGATGCAGCAGGTGGGCTTCAACCAAGTACAGATTGTAGATGTCACTACCACTAACGTGGATGAACAACGCAGGACTGAGTGGATGCACTTTGGCTCATTATCTGGCTGCCTTGACGATCAAGACCCCTCAAAGACAATCGAAGGCCACCCGGCACCTGTGCGCGCAATTTTTATGGGCCTGCGATCCAGCTAGTTAAACTTTGCTTCTCTAGCACCCAGAAGGTATTTTCAGCGCTCCTAGAATCATTGCAGCATCATGTTTGGAATTCTCCCATTTCAGTTTCGCTTTCGCGGCAAGGTCAGACTGATTCTCGACATTTATTATTGCTTCATTGAGAGCGCGGCGGAGCAAACCGGCGGCATTGCGCTGCATCCCACACAAATCGCACGGGCAACGGGCATCAGCTTTACCGAAGTGGCCAAACGCTTAGACGCAACTCCTGAGCTGTTCGTCCGCCTGCCTAAACGCGATGGCGTGACCCGGTACCGCGTCACGTCCAGCGCCAGCGCTCGCAGCGATGCAGAGATTGAGGCGCTATTGCATAAGGCCGAGCGCAACGAGTCTATGCTGTTTTACGCTATC
>MDSY01143129.1_pt1 | contig 12478 bp, 19 predicted proteins | sample 811131 | NCBI WGS metagenome assembly MDSY01 (sample SAMN05326643, study PRJNA326480) | marine metagenome | isolation source: seawater | place: Atlantic Ocean: South West | collected 2010
TGATAAAAATAGAAATATACTATACAAAAAAAATGGTGATGAACGTTACCCTGAATTTAAATTGTACAAAATGATTGCTAGGACTGTTCATAATTTGACACCTCATTCACAACTTAATGACGATATATTTAAAAAATATATTGTATCTAAAAAAAGTATTAAAAATAAAACAAAAGTAATTGATATTGATGCTATACCATGCATGATTTAATTTATAATTCCAACAAGTTGGTAGATTGAACATTATATTTTATATTTATTTCTTTAGCTTGATTAATTATTATTTTATCTTTTTCTTGCAATTCTAGTTTAAGTTCTTTAATTTGTTTTTGTTGTTGTTTCACAATTTCTTTACTTTTAATTAACTCGTTATAATGATTTACTCTTTCTAGATTCAAGCTTTTTAACCATGATTTATGTTTTTCACAATCAAAGTGTTTTGTTAAACCAGAAGATGTTTTGAAAATCTGATTTTTTCTGCTACCACAAGGACATCTAATTCCATTTTTAATAGTATTTAATGATGGTATATTATTTATATATGTACCATTTTCATCTACAGCCACCTGATATAACTCTGGTTCCAATGACAAAGCCATTTATATAATTAGTATTAATTTATTAAATTAATATCAATTTATTATTTAATATAAATTACTTACATAATGTACAATAATCACATTTGAATTCATTACTTGAAACATTTATATTTTTTTGCTGTTGTTCATATGATACCAAAATTAAGTAATTTTCTTTGCTCATATACTCAATTGCTAATTCGGTATTTATCATTTCTTTAACCAAAATGTCCACTAGTTCTTTAATAATACATTTTGATTCCATTCGTTTCATACTTTTTCTAACAAAGTATCTTATTCTATTTTCATTATAATATCTGTTCGCACAATTCTTCATCAGTACAAAATATAATTCATCTTTTTCATATTTATCTAATATATCAAATTTATAATTTTTAAAACAAATTTCTAGAATATTATGTAAGCATCTATCACTCAAATAGTAAACATATCTATATTCTGTCATTAATATATACTAATTTATTTTAATTTTGTTATCAATAGAAAAGTATGTATGTATTGCTGCTACCATAAAACTTACAAAAACACTTATTAGAGAATTAAATGCATCTACCGATGTCGTATGACACCATATAAGCAGTTTGCAATGTGGTGCTTGTGTCATTATAGATGTGAATACATATCCAGAAAAAGTGGTTGGAACACAAAATTTTTGATATAATTGTAATGATATCCAATGTACAGTAGTCCAAAATAAATTTAATTTAAACCCGGTAATAAATGTGTTTTTAACACCTTGATAAGTTAAAATCATTTATAATAATCTTAATTTATATTTAATATAAATAATATTAAATATAGTTAAAATTCGGGTTTATCTACAAATACTTGAGCCTGTTTATCTTTTTTTTCACCTTTCAAGATATTAAATTTATTAACTAAAAATAAACTTACAAAACTGCTAAATGTTACTATTATTGTATCTTTAATTGCATCTTTAGATAATGGTTCTTTTTTAACATATTTACTTTCTATAAAATTTATTGCTAAAAATACTATAGAAATAACAAGAGAAGTCAATGCAATTACCTCCATTTAAATTATAATTAAATTATAATAATTTAAAATTTACGCATACTTATACTAAAACTTCTATATCAGATAAAATTGGATTTTTATCATTTAATTTTACAGATACATCATTTATATCTAATGCATCTAAACTAACTATTTGATCACTAATTACTAACTTATCTTCTTCATAATTATCTTCTTCATCTTCTTCTTCCTTACGTTTTTTGCTATTAATTTCGCTAATTTTTTCTAATGTCTCAACATCTTTAGGTGCTTGGACATCTTGTTCTATTTTATCAACCGAAATAGATTTATCTACCTCTGAAAAAGATAATTTTAATCCATCTTCATTATTATTATTCTCATTTATTTTGGGTACATCAGGTAATTTTTCTACAACTGGAGTATCATCTGTTACAACATCATGTTTTTCTACAATAGGAGTCTCTACTTCTAGAGCTGTATCTTTAACTGGTTTTGTTTCTTCATTTGCAACTGGTTTCTTAACAAGTTCTTTACTCATTGTATCTTGTACTATGTCTTTTTGTTCTTCAACTATAACATCTTTATTTACATTCGCTATTAAATCTGTAGATTCATCCATGTATGCTTTTAATATTTCTTCTACAGGGATACTTTCTCTTATAGCATTTAATATCGAATTATTGACATGATCTTCTATTTCTTTTTTGTTTTTCTGTAGAATCAATGGTTCAATATCTCTTTCAAAAAGATATACCACAGTGTATAGTTTTCTACCACAGTTAATATATACTTTATGTATAAAGTCTTTTAATTCTGGAACATTAATATTAATTTTTTTTTGTGTTTTACTGACCCTCATTGAAGTTAATATTTTTAAATGTGATATATGAACACAAGATATTAAATCTTCCAAATAAGTACATTTGCTTTTTTCTACTATTCTTTTCGTTTCAGCTTCAATTATAGAATTATTCCATTTTGGAATTCTACTTAAAAGATTTTGAAATGTCATTAAATATTTTTTTTTTTCATTATTTTCAATACATAATTTATAAGCCTCGTCAAATATAGAATATATACCTTCTGTAATATAAGGTGTTATAATATTTAACAATTTAACTGCCCACTCTTGTTGAGAAGTATTTAATGATGTAATATTATAATCATCCATTAAATAAAGACTATATTTTCTAAATTGAAATTTGAACGGAAATAACTAAAAAATATAATTAAATACATTAGTAATTTTTCGTTTCTAAACTCTCTTTTAATTCTTGTAAAATTTAATAATAAATCATTTACATTTAAATTTTCATTTTTTTCTTTAATTACATCTACCACATCAATCGCACAATATCCTTTATTGTATAATACTTCAACCGATTCACATAATTTTTCTAATTTTATATTACATAAGTATTTCTGCAACCAATTTTCTCTATCTTTGTTATTAATTTTTTTATTAATTTTATATTTGTATAAGTTAACTTGTTTATTTTTTACTATCGGATATGGTATATTTATCTCACAAAATCTCGAAAGAATAGGTTTCAGTATTTTATCTTTATTATTGGTAACAATTATAAATCTAGTATTATAATTAAATATTTCAATACATCTTCTTAAGGCAGATTGAGCATCTATCGTCAATTCATCTGCATTATATAATACTATCGTTTTAAAAGTATTTTTAATATTAGTTTTACAAAAATATTTTATATCTTCTCTTATAAATTTAATACCACCATCTTTTGCACAATTTACTTTTAAAACATATACTTCTATATCTTCTTTATTATTATTATAAATATCATTAATAAAATTATTTACAATATACTTTTTACCACAACCAGATGGTCCATTAAACAGTATATTCGGTATACTATTATTTTGTAAAAAATTGTCTAATTTATTATAAATATTTTCATGAATATACATATCTAATATTTATTTAACTAATTTTAAATACTAATTTTTAATATTGTACTACAGTTGACAGGCTATGTGTGTAAGGATTATTTTTAAACGCATTCAATAAATTACCATCTAATTGATTAGATGGTTTGTTTTCATATGGTGGAACATGGAGTTTTCCAAAAGTTTGTGCTGATGGTACAGAACTGTTTAAATTACCATTTATATTAGGTGTATATTCTGTATTAAGTGATGACTTATTATCATTTATCGACTGATTAATTGAATTATTAAACATATTTGTATTACCATGATTCATATTCATTTTGTTACATCTATTAGTATTATGTGATTGATTATAATTTGACTCATAACTAGGTAATTGTGTATTATTATTTGCACCACCTACATAATTTATATTGGTTGTATCCCTTTGATTACCAGCTATTTCATAGTTTGTATTATTATATCCACCTGTGTGATTGTTATCCACACTTGGCATTCCATAATTGAATGGACTATATTGTGTTGTTTCTTTTGTAGTAGTTTTAACTTTATTCATAGGATCATGCATTGAACCCGCTGAAACCACTGTTCCTGGACCTGCTTGTCCATTAACTCGTACAGAGTTAACCAAATCTTCTTTACGTGTAGGTCTTAACATATCCATTATTGGTGCAGCAACACTACTTACTACATTGGTTACTATTCCACTACGATCATTTAAACCTGTATTAGTTCTATTATTTTGAGGTATATTCATATTATTTTGATTTACTGCATATGCTCCACCACCTAAACGTTGTGGCATACCCATACTTTCAGTATCTAATTGTTTGGATGCTTTGTTGGCTAATCTATAATTTGATTGTGCCTTACAATTATCAACTGCTAAATTTGGTGCACCTGTATATTCAACACTCACAGCTCTATTTACATCCTTATTGTTATAAATAGATCTTACAGTTGGTGCTTTTTGTAATCCTGTTGTAGTTAAATATCTATTTGGATAATTTTCATAAAATTTTTCCGGTAAATGTTTTTCTAATTTTCCATGTATACCTCTTTCTTGCACTTTACTATGTGCCGGACCTTCTCTACCTATCATATTATATGTTAATTTAGGATTTGATGTTATTCTCAAATCATCCACTGACTTTGGTTGCCAAATATCTCTAGATTCAGCTCCAGAGTTATACCCTAAATTTCCAGTTTCTGTATTTTCTTTGAATGGATTCACATTATTTGCCACCATACTAACATTTTGTCTAGATTTGATAAACTCTGTTTCATTCGGTGATCCGTGTGCCCATTGAATATTTTCTTCTGGTTTGAATAAAGGAGCAGATTCTACTTTTTCCACAGAAAATGAATTGTTTCCTTGTCTACTATCTAATACTGAATCTGTTGCAGCATTATCTATAAAACCATTACCATTAAGTTTTGATTTACCAAAATATGGCACCATATTATTATGGTTGAAATCTTGTGAATTTATTTTTTCACCATTTAAACTTTTAAACTCATAATTCATATCTTCATTATTGTTTTTCTTGGTGTAATATTTATCTGTAAATGAATTATTAGCATCCTTGTATTCATTAATATTATTATCTACTTCTAAATCATCACCAACCGCACTACTCTTATTAATTAAATTATGCTTACTTATAAATCCATCACAATGACTTCTATCTATAATATTCTTATTTTTATTTTTATTTTTATGAATTAAAAATAATCCAAAACCTGCTATTGCCGGTACTACAAGTGCCATATATATAATAATATTATTATTATATATTTTCTAAATTTTAACTAGTGAAATAATCTTTTTCTAATAATTTAGTATTTAAATTATTTTGAAATGGTATACACACATTTTCTTGAGGATTTAAAAATAATATATCATATCTCATTTGTTGCTTATCTCTAAAGGTCCACGCTGGATGTGTTGCTCTAGATTGATCTGTTTGATCCTTATTTCTCGGATAACTCTTAACCTCATTAATAATTTTATTTTTTTCATATGAATTTTTTTCAATATGATCTCTCGTGAGTTTTCTTGTTAACCCTCTTAAATCACTCTCTAAACTAACAGGATTACTTGAAAGATTACCACCCCATTTCTCCAGTCTTACAAAATTGTTATCAAAATAGTATGGCTTTTCTCCATTACCTGTAACATTTATATGATATAAACCAATATCTGTAGATTCTTGAACTTGTTTTAACATTCTACACGGATCATCATGAAACCTTGTAAATGACATTTATATATATTAATATTTAATATTAAAATATATAATTATTTATTCTTTTTTAAATTTCTTGATACACTCCCAGATTTTTGCACTTTCTTGTATATTAAATACTCCTCTCTGTTGTGCTAAATTGCAAAAACCTACTAATAGGTTAAGAGCTACATTTTCATCTTGAACATCAATATCTACTAGTTTAGGTTTATCGACATTATCTGTGGCAACAGACGGTTTATTGGATTGTTCCATTTAACTATAGTAAATAATTACTATTTAAATTAAAATAATTAATATTAATTAAATTAAAATAATTAATATTAATTATTTAAATGCAGGTCTTTGACTTTCTAAAATTGAGAAACATGTTTCTACTGTTTTTAAACGTTCCATAAAAACTACATCATTTAAATTATTACTTTCCATTCTTACCTTTTCTTTGGGTTTTGTTAAATTTGTTGATCCAATTCCATAAAGTTCTGATTCTAAATCTACACTATTGTTTGACAACTGCATCGCTGGAGCATTTTGATAATTAATTCCAAATGTTGGATATTGTACTTTTATTATGGTATCATTTAATGGTGTTATCATATAATTTCTTGTTTTTTCAAATTGATATTGTTGTAATTCATAATCTGATTTAGTATTATTATTTCTTGTTGATGCCATATATTAATAAATAATATTATTATTTATATATGTTTATTGATAAACTAAGTTATAATAGTCACGAATGTTTTGGTTCTTTAGCAGCCTTTCTAGGAATTGTTTCTTCTTTTCCACAAATATATAAAATATTAAAAACTAAGAATACTAGCTCTTTCTCTTTAATTGCCTTATTTATCAATTTTATAAGGGCAATATTGTGGATATTACATGGTTATTACATATCTTCTTTTTCTGGTATGATTTCCGCCGGTTATGGCTTATTTTACAGTATATTTTTATTATATACTAAATTATTTTTTAAGTCTCACTAATTTTATCTATCAACTCTTTTTTTATATCGTTGTTTATTTTATTATTTTTTTTGTAATAACATAACAATTTATGCATTACAAATAGTGTATCATATCCAAATAAAAAGATAAAACACATATCATCATTGCTATCGTGCAAAAATATATTATTATTTCTACAACACTCATATACCTCTTTAAACTCTTCGTTGTTAACTTCATTAAATATTTTTGTTACTTTTTTTGTAACATATTCTAATTCATCAATGTTAACACTTATGTCTAAAATATTTAATAAATCTTTTTGATATTCTTCTGTAGTTTCATTCAACATATATTTACAAACATAATCATCTTTGTAAAATTCCATTTAATAAAACCATTAATAAAATATTTTTATTAAAACTAATTTACTGTTTTTCTTGTTAAATCTCTCGATGAAATACCTCCTCTTATCCAATTCTTATCTACCGACTCTTCTGTAGGATTACGTGTTCTTGGTGCACTTACATCATATGATGAGTTAGCTTTACTTAAACAACTTACATTGTTTGTAGGATTGTCTGCTCCATTTTCTATAGAACTAACTACTGGATAATTTTTGTAAGGTATATATGACTCTTCCGATGTATTTAAAACACTTTTACGGTTTGTCATTATTACCCCTTGTCTTAATTCCGATTCTAATATACTATTGCTAGGTCCTTTTCCTAAATATGGTACCGTTTTGTATGGTCTCTCAACCAAAGATACTCTACATTTAGGATTAGTTTGTGTGGCACCAATTAGTAATTTTGAACTCTCATCTACATTGCAACCACCTAAACCCAAACCATTGCTACCACTGTAAAATATGTTCGGTTGACTTGTAGCCAAATCAATAGGTTTTTTCATCTCACAATCTTGTAAATAAAAGTTTTTCATCATATAACTATTTAATTCAGCATTCTGTAAATTTGTTTGACTTAGTCCTAATTCATCTTCACCCATACGGCTCTGGTTATCTAAAAAATTAACTTTTCCTGAATTCTCCATAAACATATATATATTTAAAATATATTTTATTTAATTCATAATTAAATTAAATTTTGTTCTAAATTTGTACCATCTTTTCTTGAAGGCATATCTCCATAACACCACTCCGCAAATTTTGTTTGAGCATTTGGAATTTCTGTATTTGGTGTAGTGTAAAAATTTCTCATAGAATAATCAAATTGCATTTCATCATCTGTACTTTTGAATAATCGCTCATCCTGCACATTCGCTATTGAATTACTTTTGGTAGCCTCATTAATTTGTTCTTGAACATTGCTATTGTAGCTCGCCTCAGCTGAACATCTTGTAGGATTATTTTTTATATCTGTTAACATAACATTCATCATTGGATTTTCTTTTGTCGGTGTCGTAGGAAAACAATTTACTTCATTACTATTTATATATGCTGATTCACCTATTATATTATTTGTATCATTATTTTCAAAACCTTCCGTTTTTTTATGATAAACTACTATTAATGCAACCGAAATAATACCTGATATTATTGCATATATAGATTGTGTAACTATATAATTTAATATAGATAAAAGTATTATCATTCTTGTTAGTGCATTCAATTTTTGATTTTCTTTCATTTCATTTAAAGGAAAAATTTCTTTTGCATGTTTACTATTTATCAATATTAAAGGATTATATACCCAAAATGTATCATTCATTATATATACATTAATTTATTATTTTTTACCTCCACCTTTTTTATTTTTTTTCTTTTTTTTCTTAATAGATTTTTCTACATTCTCTCCCGTACTAAAAACCAATGTTTCCATATTTTCAACATTGATTTCATTATCTTTTTTATTATCTTTTTCATTATCTTTTTGTTCACTATTATTTTTTTCATCTAACTTTTTTCTCATCCTCTCTTTCATCCTCGATGTTTTTAAATTGTTATTTAACTTGTTCTGCATTGCATTTTTATCTATTTTTGCACCATTCATTCCAGGCATGTTTTTAAACAAAGATTCCATTTTATCCATTCCAGGCATACTTTTCATTTTTTCCATCAATTCTGTAGCTTCTTCTAATAATTCACTTTCCTTAAGTGTCCCTTCTTTTATTTTTGAATCAAGCTTTTTACCAACTGTTGTCGCCATATTCATCAATTTATTGGGATTTTTAAATAGTTTGTTAAAGACTTCCTCCGGATCCATATCATCTTCCACATTTAAATTCATATCATTAACTGTTTCTTCCGCTATTTCTTTGGCTAAACTTCCTAATTTTCCATCTAATAATGAATTTAAATGACTATGAATATCTTCCGGATCAGGTAATATACCATCTCCAGAAATATCATTTAAATCTCCATCACTTAAATCAAACATGTCTTGAATACTTGTTATCGTTTCAAAAAGCTTATCTTTTAAATCTGTCTCATTTATTTCTTCAAACACTTTTTGTGATTCACCAAATAAATCCTTCTTATCAACATCACCTATTATGACAAATAATATCACTTGTAAATGTTTCCAAATAGTATCTCTTGTTTTTTCACTTATATTACTATCATTCCATAAAATAGAAAAATCTATACCTGGAAGAAACTTCGTATCTATCTTATAATCTTTAAATATATCTTCATTTTTATACAATATGTCAAAAAATCTTTCAGGAAAAAATATTTTTATGTAATTTTTGATATTCTCCACTTCCTTATCACAATCTATTTTATCATGTATATTTTTTAAATTATTATCAAAAATTTCATATAATTCTGGAAATGTACCTAATAAGTCTAATACAAAATCTTTTATTATTTTTTTAAAATCTTTTTTTTCTTTTTCATTTTCTTCATTCTCTTCTTCATTCTCTTCTTCATTCTCTTCTTCATTCTCTTCTTCATTCTCTTCTTCATTCTCTTCTTCATTTTCATTCTCTTCTTCATTTTCTTCTTCATTTTCATTCTCTTCCTCATTTTCTTTTAGTTTATCTAAATTTATTATATCATCATTCATTATAATTTAATAGATTAAATACTTTTAAATTATAGTTTTAATAATTATATAATTTTGATAATCTGGTAAGATTAATGATATATTTCATTGTAATTTTTTTATTACTTTCATCTTGTTTTCTTACACTATTTCTTATGACATTTATTTTTTCATTTATATATGAATAATCCCCTTCCCAACTTCTCTGCATTGCTATATCTTCTATATCATTTACATAATCTTTTTCTATAAAAAAATTTATATTTTCTGACTCTACCTCAGAATCATATTTTTGTGATATTAAATATTTCCAATAATGAATAATTAATCTTGGATTTATTTTTCTTATACCATCAAAATAAACTTTTGCTGTTACTAAATCTTCATCATATGGAAAAATTCTTAAAATATCTTCTAAAAATTCACTAAATTGATTTAAAAATGTTTTCAAAATTTGACTATTACTTACATTCATTACTATTAATATTAAATATTTATTTAATATATTTAATATTATTTAAATTTTTCTTATAGGTTTTGGTATATCTTTATTTCTTTCTTCTTGCAATTTTTCTATACTTATTTCACCTACTTTGTCTGGTTCATATGTATCAGGTGGTGTGGATATATTTACATTGTCTTCTATTCTTACATAATTATGCATTTGTCTCAGTCCTCCTCCTCCCTTGGCAGATAAATCATCCGATGATTGATCCCAAAAACTGTAGCTATCAGATATACTATTCATTTGATTTAATCCGAATGCTAAAGGTTCTTCATTACCATATGTAGCTTCAGTATTAATTTCATTTTGTTTGGGTTGTAAATGATTATATATTTGCTCACCAAATAAAACATGGTGACTATGATTCAATAATAACAAAGCCGGTACTTTTGTTATTGTAGGTGGTAATACTACTTTTTGATTATTCTCAAGTATAACATATGTAGAACCATTATTTTCTTTACTTCTTTTATCAACACATATAAAATGTATATCATCTTTTATTTTTTTGATTGATGATATGGTTTTTATTAGTTTTTTACAAGGCTCACAATTATTACTATAGTATAATATACTACTCATTTATACTATTACTCTAATTATTTAATATATATTTAACTTAAAATTGAATAAATAAATATTATAAATATTTATATAAATGGCTGTTAACAATATAACAGATATCGATGAACTTAATGAAAATATGACATTTGTTATAAATAATACAAATGTTAGTATAGTTAATGCGATAAGAAGAACTATACTATCTGATATTCCTATTTTAGCATTCAAAACTACTCCATATGAAGAAAATAAATGTGATATACTCGTAAATACAAGTAGATTTAATAATGAAATTATTAAACAAAGAATGAGCTCTATTCCTGTTCACATAAATGATTTAAGTATACCATATGAAAATTTAGAAATTAAATTAGATATTAAAAATGATACATCTACTACAATGTTAGTAACAACAGAATATTTTAAAATTAAAGATATAACTAACGATACATATATTTCACAAGAAGAGGTAAAAAAAATATTTCCACCTAACAAATTAACTAAAGATTATATTCAAATTTTAAGACTTAGACCTAAATTGAGTGAAAATCTTAAACAAGAACAAATTACTCTTAATGCGAAATTATCAGTTGTTGATGCTAAAGAAAATGGATGTTTTAATGTTGTTTATATCTGTACTTACAGTAACTTACCTGATAAAAAAAAAATTCAAGAAAAATGGAATGAAAAAACAACCGAGCTTAAATCTCAAGGTTTAACAGAAACAGATATAAAACTATATAAAAAAAACTGGGATTTATTAGATGCTAAAAGAATATATTTAGAAGATTCATATCTTTTTAACATTAAAAGTTTAGGGATTTACACATGTAGTAACCTTATACTAATGGCATGTGATATTTTGATAAAGAGATTTGATTTTATTGCTTCGGGTAATGGATTTCTTGTTAAAGACAATGAAATTACATTAGAAAATAGCATAGATATTCTTTTTGAAAATGAAGATTATTCTATCGGTAAAATGTTAGAATATATATTTTATACAAACTATTATTTAAATAGCAACACTATCAATTATGTATCATTTTATAAAACCCATCCTCATAATGATGAGAGTATATTAAGGCTTTCTTTTGTTAATAAAACTGAAAAACCTGCCATATCCCAACTTCTTTCTTCCGTATGTGTATTAGCTACAGAAATATTTAAATCCATAAAAAATCAATTTTAATGCACACAAAACCAACAAATAAGGTTATTATTACATACTGTATTCCTTACATTATTTGCTAAATAAGGATCATTTGGGGTACATACATAACAATAATGATGTAACCAATTATTTTTTTCTAATTTTTTTAAATGAGTATTACATACAATACATCTATTTATTTTAATTTCTGTCAGTTTATTGTTTTTATATCTATTTAATTCATACACAGGATAAAACACATAACTAATTGTTTCCCTATATAATTCATCTGGAAGTTTTTCTATTAACATATTAATATTTTAAATAACTATAGAATATTCTTCAATTTATAATTAAAGTATATATTATTTAATGAAATAATATCTGCTTTAATTATAGATATGGATATGGATGAAGCCGAAAATATGACACTCGAATTAGGGGATATTATTAAAATAACATCACCATTAAACCAAACTACTAACAATAATATATATATTATCGAATATATTGATACTAATGTAATTAAGCTAA
>MDSY01039543.1_pt1 | contig 12476 bp, 9 predicted proteins | sample 811131 | NCBI WGS metagenome assembly MDSY01 (sample SAMN05326643, study PRJNA326480) | marine metagenome | isolation source: seawater | place: Atlantic Ocean: South West | collected 2010
AAAATTTAGAACCAAACCAAAAAAAGTTGCAAACAAAAAAACACCCCCCAACTACCATATAAGATTTTCAGTAGTCGTTTATATTACTTGCTGGGCCATTAATTTTTTCACTATTTTGTTTTTTAAGTTGTAATACGTTTTGACCTTTAAAATAAAAATATGCCGAAAGTCATTTCAAAAAATTTAAAGAGTTGTAAAAATTTTAACACTTTTATCAAGCAAGGAGATTTGAACTCCTGAGTATATTATAAAATACTATTCTTTTAGCAGAAGAACGCCTTAAACCATGCTAGGCAATACCTGAAAAAAAACTGTTATTTTTATTTAAAAACCGCCTCAAAAATAAATAGACACGTATAAAAAAAGCCATACAACATCAACAAAATGCCAATAAAAAGCTCCAGATTCAAAACCAAAATGGTGTTCTGTCGTAAAATGGTCTTTAAACATCCTAATTAAACATACTATTAAAAAGCACGTACCTATAAATACATGAAAACCATGGAAACCAGTTGCAAGATAAAATGTTGATCCATAAATCCCATCAGAAATTGTAAAATTAGCTGAAGCGTACTCAAAACCTTGTAACGCAGTAAAAATAATTGCTAAAACAACTGTTAATACTAAACCAAAAATAGCTTCTATTTTATTACCAGTAGTTATTGCGTGATGACTATAAGTTATTGTAGCACCTGAACACAGTAAAATTAAAGTATTTAATAAAGGCACTTCTAATGGGTTAAAAACATCGATACCTTTAGGTGGTCAAATAGAACCTATTTCAATTGCGGGTGCTAAAGCCGCTGCAAAAAAAGCTCAAAAAAAGGCAAAAAAAAACATTACCTCTGATGCTATAAAAAGCAACATACCGTAACGTAAACCTAATTGAACAATGTTAGTATGCACACCCTCTAAAGTACCTTCACGAACAACGTCCCTTCACCAAAGATACATGCATATTAATATGCCCGTAAAGCCAAAAAATGTAGTTTCTAAACCTGCACTATAACCATGAAAATATAAAACAGAACCCATGGTTAAAGATAACGCACATATAGATGTTACAAAAGGTAAAATACTTGGATTTACAAGGTGAAAAGAATGCCTTTGTGTTAAAAATAAAAAATTCATCAAAAAAAAATGTAAGCAAAAATTGTGTATTATGTTTTTAGGATTTGAACCCAAAAATTTTAAAAATTATAAAAAAAATTTTAAAATTAAAAAAAAAAACACCCGTATGTGTTAAACAATTAAAAGTGAAAAAATAAAGTAACTAAAGAATAAAAAATTTAAGTTTAAATTTATAAGTAAACTGAAGTTACTGCAAAAAAAATAACTTAAAAAAAATAAAACCCCAATAAGTAAAAAAAATGTTGTTTGATATAAAAAGTTTCTAGAAAAAAATGTTAAATTATTTGAACTTTTTAAAGCTATTTTACTTAAACCCACCGGTCCAAAATTTTCGATAAACCCTTTGTCTAATGATAAGAAACTTACTTTGTAACCAAAATTCATTATTTTAATAACTAATAACTCATTAAAAATTTGATCGAAATGCCATTTTTTATTCAAAAAAACATAAAAGTTTTTAAAATAATTATTTTTTAACAAAAAAACAGTATTTTTACAAACACCTAAACAATTTATTAAAAATAAAGATAATAAAATACCTGATACTGTAAAAATTAAAGGTATATGTTTTAAAATTACAGGTAAAAATTCAGCATCTATAAGGTTAAAGTTATAGCTTAAAGTATTTGTTGCGTTAAAAAAGGGGTTTGAACCTAACCCTATAACTAAATCTCGTGAAAAAAAACCATAAAAAATAGCACCCAACCCCAAAACCATTAAAGGTATAACCATTAATATAGGTGCGTCATGCGCGTGTTCTATATAAACTTTAAAAGTGTTTGTTTTGTTTACAAAAGTTAAAAAAACTAATCGAAAACTATAAAATGCTGTACAAAAGGCTGCAGAACATCCTAAATAGTAACAAAAATTACCTATAATACTATATTTTGATAACGCTAGCTCTAAAATGCAATCTTTAGAATAAAAACCAGTTAAAAATGGAAACCCTATTAGAGCTAAAGAACCTATTAAAATCATGACATAAGAAACTGGAAAAATTTTAATAATACCACCCATTTTACGTAAATCTTGTTCATCAGATAACCCATGTATTATACAACCTGCGCTCAAAAAAAGTAATGCTTTAAAAACTGCGTGGTTTGCTAAATGAAACATAGATACTGAATAACTTGACAAACCTGAAGCAAAAACCATGTAGCCTAATTGACTACACGTGGAGTATGCTATAACACGTTTTAAATCATTTTGGTATAAACCAACTGTAGCAGCAAAAAATGCTGTTAAAGATCCAAAAACAGAAACAATTAAAAGTGTTGTTTCACTATTTTCAAAAATTATTGAACATCTTATAATTAAAAATACTCCGGAAACAACTAAGGTTGCTGCGTGTATTAAAGCAGAAACAGGGGTAGGCCCTTCCATAGCATCAGGTAACCATATATGCAATAATATTTGAGCAGATTTTCCTAAAACACCTCAAAAAAGTAATAAAGATATTATAACTAAAATGTTCACTTGGGTACCAAAAATATAACAAGTTTTATCTAAAACCATAGGAGTTAAAGCAAATACTGTGTTATAATCTACAGTTTTATAATTTAAAAATATAAGGCATATCCCTAAAGCAAGGCCTACGTCACCAATACGATTAACTAACATGGCTTTGATCGCTGATTTACTCGCTTGAATTCTTGTGTGCCAAAAACTTATTAGTAAAAATGAAGCTAAACCGATACCTTCTCAACCAAAAAACATAACAATAAAATTATCGGCAGAGACAAGTATTAACATAAAAGCTGTAAAAAGAGATAGATAAGACATAAAACGACCATGGTGGGGGTCTCCCTTCATGTATTCTATAGAATATAAGTGTACTAAGGACGAGACGCCTGTAACAACTATTAACATGATTACTGTTAAAGGATCAAAAAAAAACCCTCAATTTGCTGTAAAACTTTCACAATTAATTCAATCCGCTACAAAAATAATACAGTTAGAGCCGCTAAGTGTTATCTCAAAAAAAGCGTAAAGTGATAAAAAAAATGTTATTATAATAGATGTTGTTGTTATAATACAGCAACCAAAGATACCTATAAAACGCCCAAACAATATTGCTGAAAAAAATCCTAAAAACGGTAAAATTAAAATATTTAAATACATCAAAGTAGATTTTAGAGTGATAAAATAATCAAGCTTTTAATAGATAGTGTTTTTTTTGTAAAAAGTTTTTTCTGTTATAAGATAATGTAAAAAAAATTTCATATAAAATGTTGCAATCTCTTACGAAGATCTAATATTTACTGAGCAAGGTATTGATATTTTACCTTTTTAAAAAAAAAAATTTTTATAATTTAAAATTGCAATCCTACATTAAAGCTTTCAGTAGTTAAGGTTTAAAGCGTGGTTTAAAAACATAAAAACAATTAATTTTTTACTATTGGCTTTTTCATACAAAGTCTTTTCATACTAATGTTAAAATTTCAATTATAATGCCTGTTTTGGGTAGAAAACAATCTGTTTTATAACGATTTGAACCCATTTCACGTGCGTTTTTAATAGGCGAACAGCCTAACCATTAGTTTCTGCTACAAAACTTGGATAACACGAAACGACATCGAGGTGACAAACAAAAAAGTCCCTATGAACGGTAGTTTTTTATAATTCTGTTATCCCTGCGGTATTTTTTATCTGATAATCAAAAATTCTTTCATTCAAAATTTTTGGTTCATTAAAACCGACTAAAAATCCCTGTTTGATTCATGAATCTTAACAGTTTGGTTAACATGTTACTTTTACGCTCAAAAACAAAATTTTTTGTTTGAGTTAACCTTTTGAGCACCTTTGTTACAATTTAAAAGGAAGCCGTCCCAGCTAAACTACCAACCAATAAGTGTCCTTTTTAAGTTAGTTTACATAAATCTTTGAATAATATCTCATGATTGTTTTATTATTTGCGAAGCATTTAAATCAAAAACTATTATTTATACTGAACAAAAGAATTTACAAAAACAGTAATTGGTTATAGTAAAAATCGACAGGGTCTTTTCGCCCTTAAACAAGTTATAGGAATCTGCACCTATATTTTAAATTCACAAAATTAAAAAATATGACAGCACATAAGTCGTTACCGGTTTCATGCAGGACTATAATTAGTAGCCAAGGAATTTCGCTACATTACAATGCTCAAAAATAACACTGCTATTGACCTAAATTTAAAAAAAAAGCTTAAAACCCTTTTTATTATATTGTAAGCATAGAGCACCTATCAAACTATATTTCTATTATTAAAATTATCATAGTTTTGTGTTTTTGAAAAACAGTCGCTTATGTAAATTACGTTTCAGCAAAGCAATCAAAAGTTTACTTTGCTTTACTTTATACCTAAGATACAGTACAATTTTGCCGAGTTCCATATTTTTTATTTATTTTACATCTTAATACAAATAACTAATCAACCTGTTTCGGATTTGATACGATATTATGGCAGTTTTCTTGAAAAAATACACTTTAAGGACCAATAACCAAAATATTAGACTGTACCTTAAAATGTATATTTTTAATTCTAAAAACAACATATAACCATCAAACGCCGTTTTCACAAGTTTTTTAAGGTTTCGTGTAACGTATTGCCATAAAACTAACAAAACTACAAATCTTTGATTTTTGATGAAAGTTATTAAAACTTTTTAATGTTACTAATCTCAGCATTTGCTATTTTGATTTTACTGCTTAAAACTAAAATAAGTTGACAATAATGCTTTTCACAAAGCGTTTTCTTAATACAAAATGTTCTACTACCAAAAAAATAATTTATGCAACATCGGTAAATATATAAAATTCTATAAATTTTAGGTGCTTAATAACAAAACTCTGAAAACTGTTACGTTTTTATTACGTGGTGGCTGTTTCTAAGCCAACTTACAAAGTGTTTATGTTAAAAAACTACCTTTAAATTAAAAAACGTAAATTTACGTAAAAATATTTTAAAACCTTATTTGACATTTTGAGTTGTTTCTCATTTAACAAAAAACTTTATCGCTTCTTGTTTAACTTATGTTAAAGGTATTCTTATTTTAAAATAACTCAGTAATGCTTAAAAACAACCCTCGTTAAAATAGTGATTTACCACCAAAAAAAAAACATAGCTTCCCTAAAAAGAATTTCGTAGAATACAAGCTATACCATGTTCGATTAACATTTCATTACAAACCAAAATTCATCCCAGTTTTTTGCAACAAACACGGGTTCAGCCATTAAAAATAATTTTAACATAATTTCCGCTTGATTTTGGTTGGACCACATGGTTTCGTGTATAAAAATTTTGACTGGCCGCATTAAATTTTTTTGCTTGCCAAAACTTTTAACTTTCTGAGCCATAATGCAAAAGGTATATTGTTCTTTTAACAATGTAAGTTTGAATTGGTTTAAAAACTTTCTCTCAAGATACTCGTACACTATTAGTCATAGTTTTTTTATTTTTTTGGAAATGATTTTCCAATAGAAATTGTGTTTTATCCGACACAAATTAAAAATGCTTTAATGGTTTTTTAAAAATAAATTTTTAAAGCTTTACAAAAAAAAACCCTTTTAATTGAGTGTTTATTGTAAATAATTATTCCATACAACATAAAAAATATTTTCACTCACCATTACTAATATTTACCCTATTGATTTTTGACATTGCTAATGAGTTGTTTCAATTTGCAAGCATAAAATTTTAATCATGTGTATTAAAATTTTTTTTTGATAAAATCATAAAAAACGTTTCCGAAAAATTGGTGCCTTTTTTAGAATAAAAAGGTTTCGTTTAAAAACGCCAAAAACCATGCTTAGTTCCCTGCCAATTAAAAAGTAAGGTCTTAGATAGTGCGTAATGAGATTTGAACCCATACGAATAGTTTGGAAGACTATTAATCTACCATTAATTTATACGCACAAAATTCTTATCATTGGATTTGAACCAATATATACATCGTGAAAGGATGCTGTCATAACCAGATTAGACCAGATAAGGATCTTTGTTTTAACCTTTTAATGTTTTTATAAACTCTACAACAATAGAACCATTTAAACGCCAAAATAATATTAAAATAGCTAGCCCTATGGAAGTCTCTGCAGCAGCAACTGTTAGTATAAAAATAGCAAAAATTTGCCCTAAAATATCATCTAAATAACTTGATGTTATTAAAAAACCGCAATTTATTGATAATAAAATTAATTCTACGCAAATTATAATTAATAAAATGTTTTTACGGTTAAATATTATACCGAAAATACCTATAATAAATAATAAAATTGGTATAAAAATAAAGTTTAAAAAATTCATCTGTGATTTATGTCAAAAATATAAGTTCTTAAAGAAAGTTTTAACTTTGCAATGTTTAAAACATTTTTAGCTGTTTTATAATTTAAACCTCTAAGTTCTATTATAACAGAACCTTTTTTTAGATAATAAGCTCAATACGCGACGTTACCTTTACCTCTACCCAAACGAATTTCGTTAGGCTTTTTTGTGATAGGTAATGTTGGAAATACTCTTATTTTTTGTTGAGACTTTTTTTTTAAATTTTTTTTTAAAAAACGCCTTAAAGTTTCAAGTTGAAAGTTTGTTATAATACCAGAGTTTGCAGCTATTAAACAAAAATTACCAAAAACTGGCTTTAAAATGTTATTTCTCTTATAAACAAAACGTTTTTTACCAACAAAAATTTTTGTATATTTTGGATTATTAGGTAATAAAAACATCAATTTAAATTTTTAAAGTGGTAGGATTTGAACCTACACTTTCTGATTCCCAAAACCAGTGTGCTACCGTGTTACACAACACTTTAAATAAAAAAGTCAAAAATAAAATTTTTATTTTTAAAAGTGTAAAACCATTTTATAGGATTTGAACCTATAACATTCGATTTCGTAGATCGATACTCTATCCAATTAAGTTAAAAATGTTTAATAAACAAAAAATAAGATAATGCAAGATTTGAACTTGCGATGATAGAAATCATAACTGTTTTCAAAACAGTTGGTATAGACCACTCACCCAATTACCCTAAAAACAATTATTACAAATATAAATTTAAATCATTACTAGTTTTATTAAAAACAAAATTTGTATCATTAACTCAAGGGTTGTAACCAACACGGCTATTTGATGTTAACGTAATAATTACAACATAACAAAAAAAAATTGTAGAAGCTGTAGTAATAAAAGAACCTAAAGTTGCGATATAGTTTCATTGCGTATAAGAGTCTGGAAAATCTGGAACTCTTCTAGGCATACCAGCTAAACCTAAAAAATGCATGGGGAAAAAACATAAGTTTACACCTATAAAAGTAGATCAAAAATGTATTTTACCTAAAATTTCAGGGTAGTTATTACCAGTAATTTTGCTTATTCAATAATATCACCCAGCAAAAATTGCAAAAACAGCACCCATAGACAATACATAATGAAAATGCGCTACAACATAGTATGTATCATGTAACGCGATATCAATACCAGAGTTTGACAAAACAATACCAGTTAAACCACCAAAAGTAAATAAAAAAATGAAACCATTTGCAAAAAGCATAGGTGTGTTTAACACAATACGACCACCAAACATAGTAGCAATTCAGCTAAAAATTTTAATACCGGTAGGCACTGCAATAATCATAGTGGCGCTCGTAAAATAAGCTCTAGTATCTACATCTAAACCTACAGTAAACATGTGGTGAGCCCAAACAATAAAACCTAAAAAACCTATCGAAAGCATAGCATAAATCATACCTAAATGACCAAAAACAGCTTTTGATGAAAAGTTAGAAACTATATGACTAACGACACCAAATGCTGGCAAGATTAAAATATAAACTTCAGGGTGACCAAAAAATCAAAATAAGTGTTGATATAATACAGGATCACCACCACCATTAGGATCAAAAAATGAGGTGTTAAAATTACGATCAGTTAGTAACATTGTTATAGCTCCGGCTAACACTGGCAGTGACAATAACAACAAAAATGCAGTTATAAAAACAGCTCAAACAAATAAAGGTGTTCTATTTGCAGTCATACCAGGAGCACGCATGTTAGTTATAGTTACTATAAAATTTATAGCACCTAAAATAGATGATACACCTGCTAAATGCAGCGAATATATAGCACAATCAACGGAACCGCCAGAGTGTGCGTTAATACCTGATAATGGCGGATAAACTGTTCAACCACTACCGACACCAGATTCAATTAATGATGATGATAGTAATAATAATAATGCTGGAGGTAATAACCAAAAACTAATATTGTTTAATCTAGGGAAACACATGTCACAAGCACCTATTAATATAGGCACAAACCAATTACCAAAACCACCTATTGCAGTAGGCATTACAAAAAAAAAAATCATAAGAAATGCGTGTGATGTTACTAAAACATTATATAATTGATAATTACCACCTAAAAAGGCGTCGCCTGCTTGAGAAAGTTCTAAACGCATAGCCATTGAAACTATAAAACCTAAAACCCCAGAAAAAGCACCAAAAATAAAATAAAGTGTTCCAATATTTTTATGGTTTGTTGAAAAAATTCACCTAACAATTCAAGAGTTTTCAAATAAAAACATCGAAAAAAAGTTGTATTACGTGTTTTAAAAATGTTTAAGTTTAAAATTTTCTAACTTAAAAAATAGATTACGAGTAGACTTGAACTACTATAATTTAAATTTGCAATTTAATGCATTACCTTTTATGCTACGTAATTTAAGTTTTATGTTTTATAAAAAAGCCTTAACTTAAAATAATTATTTAAAAGTATTACCGATTAAAATTTTATGCTTTGTTACAAACAACACAACTTATAATAGATTGTTTTGTAGATACCAAGCGTTTCTGAAAATTTTCAAAAGATATCGTTAAAATAGCAGCTTGTAAAGGTGTTTGCCATTCCATTTTTTGGGTAGGCTCTAAAAAATTTTGGTTATTACTAAATAAATTGTTTGTTTCTGCGTTAATATTTTTAATAAATAACGATTTAGATTCTAAAATATCAGCTGATATTTTTGTTTGTGCTAGCTTTATCTTACGAGTTTTTAATATTGCGGATAATGCTGGTAATATAATGAAACATATACATGAGTATAAAACAACGAAAAAAAAAAAAACTCAAAAAAGTTGAGTGTTAAAAGAAAAAATATCAAATTGAGGCATCAGTTAAAAATAGTTTTAGCAATAATAGATTTGAACTATTAACATTTTCGGTGTAAACGAAAAACTCTACCGTTAAGTTAATTGCTATTAAAAATGAACTAAATGTCAAAAGTTTTAAATTTTTTCAGAAAGTCAGGTAATGTAATTTTTAACTGCTACAGCTTCTACAACTATAGGCATATTTGCGTGGCCTACACCACAAATTTCACTACACATGCCAAAAAAAACACCTTCTCTTAAAATAAACATAGAAGTTTGGTTTAACCTTCCAATACAAGCATCCATTTTAATACCTAATGAAGGCACAGCTCAACTATGTAAAACATCAGTTGCTGTAACTAAAACACGGATATGAGTGTTTATAGGTAAAACTATTCTATTATCAACTTCTAAAAGACGAAGCTCACCAATTTCTAACTCATCTTCAGGTATCATATAACTATCAAAGTTTATAACACCTAACTGCTTTTGAAAATCACTGTACTCATAAGACCAATACCATTGATGACCAATACATTTTATCGTTAATGCAGGATCTACAATTTCATCAATTGAATACAATAAAGCAAAAGATGGTAATGCCACTATTATTAAAATAATTGAAGGTAAAACTGTTCAAATAATTTCAATAGTAGTACCATGAACAACATTTCTAGCAGTACCTGAAATATTAGAATCTTTGTGAAAATATAGTAATGTTCTAATTAGAACTACAAGTACAAAAAATAATATTAATGTAATAAAAAACATCAAATCGTGATGTAAATTTATAATACCTTCCATTACAGGGGTTGCAGCATCTTGAAAAGACATTTGCCAAGGTGTTGAAGAATCTAATAAAAAAAATAAAATCATCTGTTTAAAAACGTTATCAAAAGATGGGTTTGAACCATCGACATATTGATTTTCAATCAATCACTCTAAACCACTGAGCTATTTTGAATTTCCAAAATGGATTTGAACCATTAAACTTGCGGTTAACAGCCGCACGCTTCACCAATTAAGCTATTGGAAATTATTACCATAAAGCACGGTAATAACCGTTAATATTACCACGTAAAATTTTTAATTTTAAAACGGTTCGTGTTATTTTAAATTTAGAAATTACAGACCTGGCGCTAAAACTTAATAAACATCTGTTTTTTAAAACTGTTATGTAATAAGGGTTTTGAGCTCTCTGTAAAAAAAGAGGATATAATTTTTTTGAAAATTGTAATTGCATTGATATATTGCACGTTAAATTTAAAACTTCAGCATTTTTAAAGTTTTGACGTTTTTTAGAATCTGATATTAATTTAATATTTTTTTTATAATAAAGCATCCTTAATAAAAACCGTTACAAAAAAATAATATAAATAAAATAAAAAGAACAAAACCTAAAGCTAAAGGTAAAAAAATTTTTCAACAAAGCCTCATGAGTTGATCTACACGAAATCTAGGAAAAGATGCTCTAACTCATATAAAAAAAAACAAAACAAAACTTGTTTTTATCCCGAAAAAAAAAGGCTCTAACGGTATTATAAAATTTAACCACGAAAGCCAACCACCACAAAACATGATAACAGTTAAAGAACTCATTAAAATAATAGAACCGTACTCAGCTAAAAAAAATAAAGCAAAACCCATACTAGCGTACTCGACATTAAATCCAGAAACAAGCTCTGACTCTGCTTCGGGTAAGTCGAAAGGCGCCCTATTAGTTTCAGCTAAAATACTAATTAAAAATAATAAAAAAAGAGGGTAAAAAGGTATAAAAAAATAAATATAATTCTGAAAAGCAACAATTTCTATAAAATTTAAAGATCCCACACAAACCAATAAACTAATTAAAATAAGACCTATCGAAACTTCATAAGATATCATTTGAGCAGCGCTTCTTAAAGCACCAAAAAATGCATACCTAGAGTTACTTGATCAACCAGATAATAATATACCATAAACAGCCAAACCACCTAAAGCAAATAAAAATAATAACCCTAAATTAATATTCGAAAAAAAACTAAAAGAAGAGAATGGTATTATAGCTCAACCAGTTAAACTTAAAAAGAACGTTAAAATCGGTGCAAAAACAAAACTAAAAGTGTTTGCATTTGTAGGTATAACAGTTTCTTTTAAAAGTAATTTTAAACCATCTGACATAGGTTGTAATAACCCTCAAAAACCTACAGTATTTGGGCCAAATCTTTGTTGCATGCTTCCCATGATTTTACGCTCAGCTAATGTTAAATAAGCTACTGAAATTAAAATAGGTAAAGCTATAGATAAAAAACCAAAAAAAGATTCAATTAAAAACATCAAAATTTATTCGTTTTGTAAGAATTGAACTTACATTTTTTGTTTAGAAGACAATAGCTTTATCCGTTAAGCTAAAAACGACTTTTTTTTTAAACTAATTCAAACTTTAATATTACAAACACCAAACTTAGTTGTCACAGGCGTCGAAGAAAAAAAAATAACATTAGAAACTGTGGGGTATTTTAGCTTACCCCAATAAAAATTTAAACACTGCTTTTTACCATTCCTAGTTTTTTGCCATTTACCAAAAAAACCTATCTTTAAACCTAAAATTTTTAAATTACCAAAACGTAATAAACTATTAATGAATATTAATATGCTTTGATTTAAATTTTTAGAAAACGTTTTATTTTTAAGTTTTAAAGGGTTTTTTAATTGTGTTGCAAGATACCAACTGATAATTTTTGGAAATAACATAATATTTAAACTCTGCTGCTTTAAATTTAAGTTAACACCACAAAAATCAACAGTTTTAAGAGAATGATGTAAAAACTTAACAGCACTTAATTGGTTATCTAAGTAATTTTTTCGAAGCAATGAACTATAATCATCTCTTTTTAAAACATTACGTTTACGAGGCTTTATTTCAGCAATAGTTATAAAAGGTAACATTTTAGTAACAATTTGATATTTTTTTGAATCTTTTGTTATATGCAAATCATTACTTAAAAATCTTAAAAATTTTAAAAGTCAACTAAAAGAATTTTTTAATTTTAAATTTTTGTGTAAAGTTTTGGAATAAGTTGTTGACATAGCGTATCAGGAAGAATCTCAATTTAATCGGTTTTTTAGGCGTAAGCCTACAGTATTAATTTTTTGTGCCATCTAATATTAAATAATTCATAAGCTAAAGGTTTTGAACCTTTAATGTAGAATTTGAAGTTCCATGTTTTACCAATTAA
>MDSY01056784.1_pt1 | contig 12476 bp, 9 predicted proteins | sample 811131 | NCBI WGS metagenome assembly MDSY01 (sample SAMN05326643, study PRJNA326480) | marine metagenome | isolation source: seawater | place: Atlantic Ocean: South West | collected 2010
ACTGTTGTTAGGAAAATTGGAGAAATACCATTAGTACCAGCAATTACTGGAGCAATATTAATAAACGGAACATATTTACTTGCTTGTTTCCCAATCCATAATGCAACATTATTAACTCCTGACATTCTTGATGACCCGACTCCCATAGTTCCTTTCTCAGCAATTAACATTATAGTTTTGTCAGGATGTTTTTTTTGTAAATCAAGCAGTTCTTTTTGTTGAGTTTTATTATGTTCAAACATACACTTACCGTGTAATTCTCTATCTGATCTAGAGTGGGCGTCTCCACCTGGAGATAATAAGTCTGTTGAAATATCTCCTACTCCAGCAACAAATGTTACAACCTTAATTTCTTCATCTATACTTGGAAGTTTTGTAAAGAATTCAGCTTTAGAGTAGCTCAAGATAATTTCTTTAGCTATTCTATTTCCATTTTTATATGCATTTGATAAACGTTCAGTATCTGCATCATAAAGAAACACTTGTGTTTTAAGAATATTTGCTGCGTCTTTAGCAACTAAGAGATTATCGCCCAAAGCCAAATCAAGTAGAACGCTAACTGAAGGTCCTCCTTTCATGTGAGCTAAAAGTTCAAAGGCAAAATCAGCTGTAATTTCTTCCACTAATGATTCATGTAAAATAATCTCTTTTAAAAATTTTGCTTTTTCTCCAGCTGCACTTGTAGTTCCTGGAATTGTATTGTAAATGAAAAAATTAATTGATTCTTTTCTATGCAAATTGTTTACATCTTTAATTTGCATAATTATTTCACTTAACAGTTCTGCGCTTTCAATTGGCTTAGGATTAAGATTAAGTCTCTTTCGTTCTTTAATCTCTGTTATATAATTTTGGTAATTCTTCATAAGATAAATCTGTCTAATATTAAAGTCAGCGTTAAGAAAAAAAAATATTTTTCAATTATATAGCCGAGTATCTAATTATTACAAATATAATGATTTTAATGATTTTTATTACTAGTACAAAAACAATAAGAAATAAAAAAACCGAATTTTAAAAAAAATTCGGTTTTTAATATTGTTGTAAAATATATTATTCTGATACTACGCTAAAAGGGACGCTTACTTTTACAGATCTATGTAGTCTAACTTCTGCTTCATAATTTCCAATTTCTTTGATTGCTGTAAGTTTTACAAATCTTTTATCAACATCATGACCTAGAGCAGATAATGCATCAGCAAATTGAGATGAAGTAATTGAGCCAAATAGTTTTGAACCTCCTTCTGCAACTTTCGCTTTAATTTTAACCTCTAGCTTTGGTAAGGCTTCAGCTGTTTTGTTAAGTTGAGCAATTAGTTTGGAGTCTTTTTGTTCTTGTTGTCTTAGATTTTCAGCTAGAACTTTAACAGCAGATTCTGTTGCAAGTACAGCTTTTCCAGATGGGATAAGAAAATTCCTTCCAAATCCAGCTTTTACTTTTACAACTTCATTTTTAAAGCCTAGCTTCTCAACGTTTTCTAATAAAATAATATCCATTTTTTTATTTTTTTTATAAGATTATTTTAAATTATCACCTACAAAAGGAAGTAAGGCTAATTGTCTTGCCCTTTTTACAGCTACAGCTAATCTTCTTTGAAATTTCATAGAATTACCAGTAATTCTTCTTGGAAGAATTTTCCCTTGTTCATTTAAGAATCGCATTAAAAAGTCAGGATCTTTATAATCTATATATTGTATGCCCATTTTTTTAAATCGACAATACTTACTTTGTTTTCTTTTCTCAATATCTACTGGAGAAAGATATCTAATTTCTGTTTTATTACTCATAATTATTCTGATTTAGATTTTTCATTTAACTTCTTTCTTCTTCTATCAGCATATTCCATGGCATATTTATCTAGTCTAACAGTTTGCCATCTAATAACTCTTTCATCTCTTTGAAATTCTACTTCAAAATTATTTATGATAGATCCTTCAGCTTGAAATTCAAGTAAGTAGTAAAATCCAGTTTTTTTCTTCTGAATAACATATTTAAGTTTTTTCAAGCCCCAGTTTTCCTCATGAGATATCTTTGCTTTTTTATCTTTTAAGTAATCGATAAATTTTTTTACCGTTTCCCTTACCTGTTCATCAGATAAGACGGGATTCATTATGAAAACGGTTTCGTAATTGTTCATCTTATTTTAGTTTTCTTATTAATTATATTAGTTTAAATCGGGCGGCAAATTTAGAAAAACTATATAGAATAACCAAATTAGAGTTGTTTTTTAATTTGAATAATTATTTAGTTATTATTTTATTATAAATGTTAAATTTGTAATCCATTTTTAGCACCTAAAATATGAGTGATTTTTTAGTCTCAGCAAGAAAATATAGACCTAAAACTTTTGATAGAGTTATTGGGCAGGATGCTATCACTTCAACATTAAAAAGTGCGATTAGCCAAAATCAGTTAGCTCAATCATTTTTATTTTGTGGTCCTAGAGGAGTAGGTAAAACCTCTCTTGCCAGAATACTTGCAAAGACTATTAATTGTGAGAAAATGAGTGCTGAAATTACCGCATGTGATGATTGTGTTTCATGTACCTCTTTTAATGAAAATAGTTCATTTAATGTTCATGAGCTTGATGCTGCTTCCAATAATTCTGTTGATGATATTCGTAACCTTGTTGATCAAGTTCGTTTTGCCCCTCAAGTAGGTGCGTATAACATTTACATTATTGATGAGGTGCATATGCTATCTCAATCTGCTTTCAATGCTTTTTTAAAAACCTTAGAGGAACCACCTAAACATGCTAAATTTATTTTAGCTACTACAGAAAAACATAAAATCATTCCTACAATTTTATCTCGCTGTCAAATATTTGATTTTAAACGAGTTGGAACAGATGATATTGTAAAGAATTTACAATATGTTTCTGAAATGGAAAAGATATCAGCTGATCTTGATGCACTTCAGCTAATTGCTGAAAAATCAGATGGCGCCTTAAGAGATTCTTTATCTTTATTTGATAGATTAGTAAGTTTTTCAGATAAGACACTTCAATATCAAGATGTTATTACTCATTTAAATATTCTTGATTATGATTACTATTTTAAAATTACTGATCAATTAATAGAAAACAATATAAGCGCTTTACTAGTTTCATATAATGAGATTATTAATAATGGTTTTGATGGTCACAACTTTATTAATGGATTGGCAAATCATTTAAGAGATCTATTACTAGCTCAAGATAGTTTAACCGTGTCATTGCTAAATAAAAATAATGATTTAGAAAAACGATATTTAGATCAAGCAATTCAAACAGATGCTACGTTTTTAGTTAAGGCTTTAAAATTAACTAATGAATGTGATATTCAATATAAATTGAGTAATAATCAAAGGTTACTTGTTGAGATTTGTTTAATGCAGATATCTTCTATTGGTCAAGAAGTTGAAGTAAAAAAAAAACATAAAAATTTTATAGTTTCTCAACCATCTCAATCATCTAAAACATCTGATGATAGTGATCTTGATGATAAAAAAAATGATAATAACTACAAAAGTGATTTTGAGAATGATATTAAGGTCAATGAGATTGAAGATATTATAGAAAATAAGACAATTGAAATTATACAAGAAACAAAAACTGAAGTTAAAGATGAGATAGTTAATCAGTATGAAAAAAGAGAAGTTATAAAGCCTAAAACAATATCTATCTTGAATGTTATTGATGAAGAAGATAATATAGAAATTTTAGAAGCCCCCTCTAACTTAGTTAGATCAGAGCTGATTTCTGAAAATATTGTTTTAGAAAAATGGAAGGAAATGATTATTTATTTTAACGACAAGGAGAAATCAAATTTAGCTATTACACTTGGAATAAATAAGCCTTTACTTAATGCTGAAGGTAACATACAGATAACTTTAAGTAATTCATCTCAAATTGAATTAATTAATCAAGAAAAACATAATATTTTAAGGTTTTTAAGAGATAAGTTAAATAATGACTTAATTGATTTATTAGCTAAAGTTGCTCCACTAACAAAAGATACTACCCCATATACAAATTCAGATAAATTTAAACAAATGTCTCAAGATAATAAACATTTAGAAAAACTACGTCAAGAGCTTGGGCTTGACCCAGATTATTAATAAAATTATAAATTATGTCTACAAAAAATATTATAACAATTTTACTGGTAGTTTCTGCTGGTATTTATTTAACTATTAATGCGAAAAAACAAAACAAAATGATTGAAAATAATTATGAATCAGTAGATAATGATCCATTAAATGCTAGAATATATACCTTAGATAATGGTTTGAAAGTTTATCTCTCATCTTACGATGATGCCCCAAGAGTTCAGACAAATATTGCAGTTCGAGCTGGAAGTAAAAATGATCCTGCTCATGCTACAGGTCTTGCGCATTATTTAGAACATATGTTATTTAAGGGAACTGATAAATATGGAACTTTAGATTATTCAAAAGAAAAGCCATTATTAGACAAAATAGAATCACTTTATGAAGAGTATAGAGAAGTGGATATGTCAGATATTGATAGTAGAGATAAAATTTGGCGTCAAATAGATTCAGTTTCTGGCGAAGCTGCTAAATTATGTATTGCCAATGAATATGATAAAATGTTAAGTGGGATAGGGGCTAAAGGGACTAATGCATATACTTCAAATGAAAGAACCGTTTATGTTAATGATGTTCCTTCAAATCAAATTGAAAAATGGTTAAAGATTGAGGCGGAACGTTTTAGAATGCCTGTTTTTAGATTATTTCACACCGAACTGGAAGCGGTTTATGAGGAGAAAAATAGATCTTTAGATAGTGATGGTAGTAAGATGTTTGAAGGGCTTATGTCTGGTCTATTTGAGAAACATCAATATGGAACACAAACAACTATTGGGACGATTGATCATTTAAAAAACCCTTCACTAACGGAAATTAGAAAATATTTTAATAAATACTATGTGCCAAATAATATGGCAATATGTATGTCAGGTGATTTTGAATACGATAATGTTATTAATCTAGTAAATAAGTATTTTGGAGATTTTGAGCGTAAAGATAATCCATTATTTGAAGTTCTAAAAGAAGATAAGATTGTTTCTCATAAAGTAACTAATGTTTATGGTCCTGAAGCAGAAAGATTGTATGTTGGATTTAGACTAAATGGCGCAAATTCTAGTGATGCTAATCTTCTTAGAATGGTTGACATGGTTCTAAGTAATACATCTGCTGGATTAATTGATATTAATCTTAATCAGGCTCAAAAATTAACAGGTGGTGGTTGTTTTCCATATATTTTAAATGATTACTCTGTTCATGGTTTTTACGGTAGCCCATTAGCAAATCAAACTCTTGAAGAGGTTAAAGATTTATTGCTATCACAACTTGATGAAATTAAAGAGGGTAATTTTTCAGACTGGATATTGCAAGCAATTATTTCTGATCTTAAGTTAGAGCAAATTAAAAAATATGAATCTAATAATGGTAGAGCTGAAGAGTTTATTGATGCATTTATTTTAAATAAAAGTTGGGAAGAACACCAGAATTCCTTAAATGAATTATCAAAGATTACCAAGCAAGATATTATAGATTTTACAAATAAAAACTATAGTGATAATTATATTGTAGTTTATAAAAGATTAGGTGATGACCCTAATGCTGTTAAAGTTACTAAACCACAGATTACACCGGTGACTGTCAATAGAGAGGATAAATCTTTTTTTCTATCTTCGTTACTAGCTGAAGAGGTTAGTGACATAGAACCAAAGTTTATTGATTTTTCAAAAGACATTCAAAAAGACACAATGAATGCTGTATCTCTTTTATATAAAGAAAATAAAGAGAATGAAAGATTTAAATTGAACTATATTCTTGACATGGGTACTGATCATAATCGTAAACTAAAGTTAGCAGTAGATTATTTAAAATATTTAGGAACAGATAAAATTTCTTCAAGCAAAAAACTTGAAGAATTCTATAAACTTGGTTGTGATCTAACAGTTAATACTTCTTCAAATTCAACTAAAGTTTCTTTAACTGGCTTGTCAGAAAATTTCGAGGAATCTGTTACTCTTTTAGAAAATATTTTATCAAATGCTGTAGCTGATGAGGATGCATTATTAAGCCTTAAAGCAACATATGAAAAACAAAAAAAAGATGCGAAGCTAGATAAGCAAGTTATTTTGTTTTCTGCCATGACAAGTTATGCTCGCTATGGAAAGAACTCGTCATTTACAAACTCGCTATCTAAAGATGAATTAGATTCTATAAGCTCAACAGAATTATTAGATATTATACATAGTCTAACTAAAAATGATCATAGAGTTTTATATTATGGCCCTGATAATATTTCTGATGTTAAAAATTTAATGCTTAATGTTCACAATACTTTTGGATTAATTGCAATAGAAAAAAAGAATTTAAATGTAGAAAATAAGATGGATAAGAATCAAGTATATGTTCTTGATTATGATATGAAACAGGCTGAAGTTGTTATGTACACAAGAGGGTCTAAATTAAATAAAGATGAATATTCAATTATTAAATTTCATAATGAATATTTTGGTGGTGGAATGAGTTCTATTGTCTTCCAGGAGATGCGAGAGTCTAAAGCATTGGCTTACTCAGTTTATAGTACATATACAATACCAAAAAAATTAGATGACTCTCACTATGGATTTTCATATGTAGGTACTCAGGCTGATAAACTTGGGGATGCAATGCAAGGAATGCTTGGGTTGTTAACTCAAATGCCAGAGGCAAGTTCTAATATGGAAACAGCTAGAGAGGGTATTTTACAAAAGATAAGAACTGAAAGAATAACTAAAGCAAAAGTTTTAGATTATTATGAGGAAGTTAAAAAAGTCAATATTGATTATGATATGAGAAGTGATTTGTATAATAATGTTTCAGATTTTACAATGGAGGATTTAACCAATTTCCATAATACACATGTGAAAAGTGATAATTATACATATATGGTGCTTGGAAGCTCTGAAGAAATTGACTTGAAATTATTAGAACCATATGGTGAAGTGACAATACTGAAATTAGAAGATATATTTGGTTACTAAATAATCTTAAAAAATGTTTAATGAAAGTTACATGAGATATGAGTGATAAAAAATCAAAAATAATTTACACAAAAACTGATGAAGCTCCAATGCTTGCAACTCATTCATTATTGCCAATTATAAGTTCTTTTCTTTCAAAAGCACAAATAAAGATTGAAACTAAAGATATTTCTTTGGCATCTAGAATTTTAGCTATCTTTCCAGAATATCTCGAAGATAATCAAAAAGTAAATGATGATCTTACAGAGCTTGGTGAGCTTGTCAAAAAACCTGATGCTAATATTATTAAGCTACCTAACATTTCAGCATCTGTTCCACAATTAATTGCAACTATTGAAGAGTTACAATCCAAAGGATTTAATATCCCATCTTATAATGATATCCCAAAAACAGAACAAGAAAAAAATATTCAGAATAGATATAATAAGGTTAAAGGTTCTGCAGTAAATCCTGTTCTTAGAGAAGGGAATTCAGATAGAAGAGCTCCAAACGCTGTGAAAAATTATGCTAAGATTAACCCTCACTCAATGGGTGTTTGGAAATCTGATTCTAAAACTCATATAGCTACAATGGAGAGTGGTGATTTTTATCATAATGAAAAATCTTTTTGTGTTGAAAAAGCAACTGAAGTAAAAATACAGCATTTTGCATCTGATGGACCTGTAACTACTTTAAAGGAAAAGACTGCTTTATTAGCTAATGAGATTATAGATGCATCTTTTATGAGTAAAAAAGCATTAGTATATTTTTTGAAAAAAGAAATTAAAGAAGCTAAAAATACTGGTATCTTATTATCTCTTCATATGAAAGCAACTATGATGAAGGTTTCTGATCCTATTATTTTTGGACATGCTGTAAATATTTTCTTTGCTGATGTAGTTGAAAAACATATAGATCTCATAACTGAATTAGGAGTTGACTTTAGAAATGGATTTGGAGATTTATTAGATAAGATTAGTGATTTGCCTAATAATAAAAAATCTAAAATTGAATCAGATATTAATTTAGTATATAAAAATAACGCAAATTTAGCAATGGTTGATTCCAGTAATGGAATTACTAATTTACATGTACCATCTGATGTGATTATTGATGCATCAATGCCTGCAATGATAAGAACTTCTGGGAAAATGTGGAACAGAGATGATAAGACAGAAGACACAAAAGCAATTATTCCAGATAGTTCATATGCTAGTATTTATTGTGCGACTATAGATTTTTGTAAAGATAATGGTGCTTTTGATCCAACCACAATGGGTACTGTTCCAAATGTTGGTTTAATGGCTCAAAAGGCTGAAGAATATGGTTCTCATGATAAGACATTTGAAATTAAATCTCAAGGAATAATAAGGGTTATAGATTTAGACGGTAATATTTTACTTGAGCATAATGTTGAGGAGGGTGATATTTGGAGGATGTGTCAAACAAAAGATGAGCCAATAAAAGACTGGGTTAAGCTAGCAGTAAAGAGAGCAAAGGCTACAAATTTACCAGCAATTTTTTGGCTAAATAAAGATAGAGCTCACGATTCTGAATTAATAAAAAAAGTTAATCTCTATTTACGAGACTTTGAAACTTCTGATTTAGATATTAAGATTTTATCTCCATATGAAGCTACTATGTATACTTTAAAAAGAGTTAAACTTGGCAAGGATACAATTTCAGTAACTGGAAATGTTTTGAGAGATTATCTTACTGATTTATTTCCAATCTTAGAATTAGGGACTTCTGCAAAAATGTTATCTATTGTGCCACTTATGAATGGTGGGGGGTTGTTTGAAACTGGTGCTGGTGGTTCAGCTCCAAAGCATATAAAACAATTTATTAATGAAGGGCATTTAAGATGGGACTCTTTAGGTGAGTTTATGGCAATTGTAGTTTCCTTAGAACATCTAGCTGAGCTAAATAATAATTCAAAAGCTAAAATATTTGCTGCTACACTTGATATTGCAATTGAGAATTTATTAAAGAATGGTAAATCTCCTAAGAGAAAAGTAGGTGAGCTAGACAATAGAGGTTCTCATTTTTATTTAGCCATGTATTGGGCTGAGGAGCTAGTCAATCAAAGAGATGATGATGAATTAAAAAACATATTTAAAAAAATAGCTTTAAGTATGAAAGAGAATGAGGTAGTTATTCTTAATGAATTAAATAGTAGTAAAGGTGAAAAAAGCAATATTAATGGTTATTATTATCCAGATGCTGATATAACGTGTTCTTTTATGCGACCAAGTAGAACATTTAATGATATCATAGATAACTTATAATTCAAAAAAATTATCATTAAAATTAATTAAGTAAAGTTTCTTCGTTGCTCTTGTGCACGCTGTGTATAACCATCTAAGATAGTTTTTATCAAGCATTTCTTCTTTAAAATACCCTAGGTCAATAAAAACTTCTTCCCACTGACCTCCTTGAGATTTATGGCACGTTATTGAATATGCAAATTTAATTTGCAGTGCATTGAAATATTTATTTTCTTTAATTTTCTTATTTATTCCTTTATCTCCTTTGTAGTCTAATCCTACTTCTTTATAAAGTTTTTGATATTCATTGTATGATAGTGATGGAGTTTCAGATTCAATTGTATCTAATAGTAAAATTGTTTCAAGTTCTTTTTCTTTTGGATAGTCTAAAAGTTTAATACTTGCTTTTGCAAATCTAAATCCATATCGCTCAATAATTTCATTAATTCTAGTAACTTCTACAATGTCACCATTTGCTAAAAACCCAGCTTCACTATCTTCATCTAGCCAAAAGTAATTATTTCTAACTATCATTAATATATCACCAGTAGAAATAGAATCTTCCTGCCATCTAATCTCACTTCTAATTCTAGAATTGTATTGATTAGCTCTTTTATTTGATCTACAAATCACAGCTGTATTTTCAACCCCCGCGCGACTGTATGAACTTTCAATATGATCCTGTAATTCTTCTCCTGAATTAATTCTTATAACTTCATTGTTGACTTTAAATTTTGGAAAAATATATTTTTCTTCTAATATTTGATTTCTAATATTTGTAGCGTTTTCTAATATTAGTGAGTTCTTTTTTTGTCTTACTACATTTTTAAGCTCTTTGCATATTGTGTGTTTATTGTAATTTAACTCTATTCTTTCTTCATCTAATGCTGGGCTGATTTCTAAATGTATAGGAGGAAGTTGAGCAGTATCTCCAATTAATATTAATTTACAATCTACCCCTTCATAGATGTATTCTATAAGATCTTTAAGTAGTGATCTATTTCCTAGACTATCTTTTGAATCTTCTGGAATCATAGACGCCTCATCAACAATAAAAATTGTATTTGAGTGAGTGTTTTCCTTTAAAGTAATATATGTATTACCAGTTTTTGTTGTTCTAATCCAGTAAATTTTTTTGTGAATTGTAGATGATTTCTTTTTAGAGTATTTTGAAAGCACCTTGGCTGCTCTTCCAGTAGGTGCTAATAAGACTGAGCGTTTTCCAATACTAGGAAGTGATTTTACTAAAGAAGAGATTAATGTTGTTTTACCAGTACCAGCATATCCTTTAAGAACAAAAATATTTTTATTTCCTAGAGTTAAAACATATTCATTAATGTCAGTAAATAATTGTGATTGCTCTTTTGTTGGTGTGTGTGGAAAGTGAAAGTTGAGTTTTTCTAGTAAGTTAGTTTTTTTCAAAATTTATATGATATTAACTTCTGGTAAAATTTTGATTTTAAATTTACTAAAAACTGATTCTTGTATTTTTTTTGATAATTTAAGAATCTGCTCTCCATTTCCTTTACCGTAATTTACTAAAACAAGTGCTTGCTTCTCATATACTCCGATATCATCTTCCTTAAAGCCTTTCCATCCTGCTTGCTCTATTAGCCATCCAGCTGCAACCTTTATATGATTTTTAGAATGTTGGAAGCCAACTATTTTTGGAAATAGTATTTGAATTTCTTTAAATTGCTTTGTTTTTATCACAGGATTTTTAAAAAAACTCCCACTATTACCTAAATATTTTGGATTAGGTAATTTTCTGTTTCTAATATTTATTACTGCTTGACATATTGTTTGGCAATTGGCATCTTTATTAATTGCTTTAAGTTCAGAAGCAATAGCGCCATAAGAAATATTATTGAGATTATGTTTGAATAATTTAAAGATAACTTTAGTAATTATTACTTTGTTTTTAAGACCTTCTTTAAATATTGAGTTTCTGTAACTGAATTTACATTCTTTATTTGTCAATGTTTTTTCTATTTTACTTTTTTTATCTATAAAACAAACTTTCTCAATAGTATCTTTAACTTCAACTCCGTAGGCCCCAATATTTTGCATCGGAGAGGCTCCCACTAATCCTGGAATAAGTGCAAGGTTTTCAATACCTGAAAGGTTTTGTTTTACACTCCATAAAACAAATTCATGCCAATTAACACCACTACCTACTTCTATAATAACATGATTTTTTTTTTCAGAAATTATTTTTATTCCAGTAATACTATTCTTTAATATTATTCCATCAAAATTTTTAGTTATCAGTATATTAGATCCTCCACCTAAAATAAAAACTTGCTCATTTTTAATAATATCGCTGGATAATATCTCCTTTAATGACTTAATATCTTTAAATTCATAAAAAAGCTTGCTAGTAGCCGAAATTCCGAACGTATTAAGTGATTTTAGTGGATGGTTAGTTGAAATTGATTTTATCATAATTCATCTATGCCTATTTCTATTAGATTATTATTGACACATTTTATAATACGACTTTGAAATTTTTTTATAATTTCATAATCGTGTGTTGCCACAATAATAGTTGTTCCTTCTTTATTGATTTCTTTTAGTAGTTCAACAATTTTTAATGATTTATTTGGATCAAGATTACCAGTGGGCTCATCTGCAAGTATTACTTCAGGTTTGTTTAGCAAGGCGCGTGCAATTGCAGCCCTTTGTTTTTCTCCGCCTGAAAGTTCATATGGCATTTTATCGTTAAAACCTTGAAGATAAACGCTTGCTAAAACCTCATTAATTCTTTTGTTTATCGCTTCTTCCTTTTTCCATCCTGTTGCTTTTAAAACAAAATCTAGATTTTCATGAACAGTTCTATCTGAAAGTAATTGAAAGTCTTGGAATACAATTCCAATTTTCCTTCTAAGAAGTGGGATTTCATTACTTTGTATTTTGTTAAGGTCATGTCCAACTACAATAATATTACCTGCTGAGACTTTAATCTCAGAATATAAAGATTTTACCAAGCTACTTTTTCCGCTTCCGGTCTCTCCAATGAGATAAACAAAATCACCGTTTGTTATTTTAAGATTAATATTATTAAATATCTTATGTTCATCTTGATATATATTTACACCTTCTAAAGAAATTATTTGATCACTCATGCTTTTGGTATGAATTTATGAATTTTACCAAAAGGCAGTATCTCTATTATTTTAATCATTTCTTTAG